>Ga0316205_10000555_pt1 | contig 66972 bp, 70 predicted proteins | sample 3monthpyrite_MG_FD_204941 | JGI IMG/M metagenome (GOLD analysis project Ga0316205, IMG submission 204941) | Microbial mat bacterial communities from mineral coupon in-situ incubated in ocean water Damariscotta River, Maine, United States -... | ecosystem: Environmental > Aquatic > Marine >...
AGTGAGCTGTCGAATATCAAGCGGACAAACTATCGAGTAGGATTCAGCCAAATTCTTACTAAGAATTCGACTATTTCCCTTGGCTGGGAAACTATTACTGACGAGGCTACAGAGCAGGGTGGATCTGGAGTTACATTAAATAACCCTTATCGTTCGTATAGCTACGGTACCCCAGGGGTGAATAGATTCTTTGCACGAGAAATATATCCAAACACGCGGACCAGTAATGCGCTGGGCATTCGTGGTAATTACTTTATCAATACCTTTAAATCGGCGATTCACTATGAGTATCGCTGGTTCCAGGACTCCTGGGGAATTCAGTCAAACTCGCTTGGTCTAAGTTATGTCCATCCAGTCAAGAACTGGGAACTGGATTTTCGCTGGCGCTATTACACGCAAGATAAAGCTGACTTCTATCGTGACATGTTCGACTTTGCCAACCAGTTTACCTATATGGGCCGGGACAAGGAATTGAGTACCTATACCAGCATGGCGATTGGTATTAGTGGTAGCTACAAATTTGCCAAAAATGGTTGGGGCTGGATCGACAAAGGCAGCGTGAACCTGTCCTATGATTTAATTAATTTCGAATATGATGATTTCAGAGCGGCTGATGATACTACCGCTAATCCAGGCGAGGAGCCATTTTTTCAATTCGAAGCCGAAGTCGTCCAGGCCACCGTTTCTATTTGGTTCTGAACACTGTTTTTGCCTGCAAAAGACGCTAAGTCGTTCATCTAATTGAAGAAAATCCCGTATTGAGCAAGGCGGGCGAATTTCGTAGGATAGGGGGACCGCAACATAACGAAGGGGGCGCGGAGAAGATGGGTGTGCACGAGTCGACCCATGATGACATGGAAGGTATGTCTGTTAACACCGACCATGGCGTTGCATCGGGTTCACAAAAGATAAGACGCTCCAGTAAGTCCAATCAGCTGGATCACTGGATAGTCAAAAAGATGATTTCCATGATTGGAAATCCACCATTTTGCTTCCAGCTTTGGGATGGCAGAGAATTCAGTACCAGGGACAAGATCACTCACAAGATCTTTCTCGCGGATAGAGCCGCCCTGTGGTTGCTGGCCTATGATCCCGAGTTCTACTTTGGCGAACTCTATTCCACCCGCCGCATCATCTTACAGGGTGACCTGGTCGAGTTTCTCGATTCTGCCTACCGCCATAGCCACGGTCCCGGCAGTGGCTGGGCTGGCGTGCTTCAGTTTTTACGCCATCCCCCGCGGATGAACTCCATGAGTGGTTCCCAGAAAAATATCCATCACCACTACAATATTGGTAACCCATTTTATAACCTGTGGCTGGACACCGAAGCGACCCAGTACACCTGCGGTTATTACCCGGAAGAGGGTATGACCCTGGAGCAGGCCCAGGTGGCCAAATTACACCATGTGGCCCGCAAACTGCGCCTGCAACCCGGTCAGACTGTGGTTGAAGCTGGCTGTGGCTGGGGCGGTCTTGCTCGCTTTTTTGCCAAGCACTATGGCGTCAATGTGAAGGCCTATAACATCTCTCACGAACAGGTGGTGTTTGCCACCCAAAAGGCCAGGGAGATGGGGCTACAGGATCAGGTGGAATACATTGAAGATGATTATCGAAATATCGATGGCACCTTCGATGTATTTGTCTCGGTCGGCATGCTCGAACACGTCGGCAGAAAACAGTACAAAACGCTGGGTGCAGTCGTCGATCGCTGTCTACGTGAAGAGGGCATGGGCCTGATTCATACTATCGGACGAAATAAACCGGGCCTGATGAATGCCTGGATTGAAAAACGGATCTTCCCAGGCGCCTATCCCCCATCGTTAAAAGAGATGATGGATATCTTCGAGCCCAATCACTTATCGGTGCTGGATGTGGAAAACATCCGTTTACACTACGCTAAGACCTTGGCGCACTGGCTGGAACGCTTTAATGCCAATGAGGATAAAGTGAAGGAAATGTTCGATGACAACTTTGTCCGGGCCTGGCGTCTGTATCTGGCCGGTTCACTGTCTGCATTTACCGCCGCGCACTTACAGTTATTCCAGGTGGTCTTCTCTCGCGAACACAACAATACGATCCCCTGGTCACGTTCACACCTCTACGATCAGAGCCACTGAGTATGAGCGACACCGTCTATGATGTGTTGATAGTCGGCGGAGGCCCTGCTGGCTCAACCCTGGCGTGGTCACTTCGCAACAGCGGCCTCAAGATAGCGATTCTCGATAAACAAACTTTCCCCCGCGATAAAGTCTGTGCCGGCTGGGTGACCCCGGCGGTAATCGAAGAGCTTGGTCTCGATATCGATGATTACCAGCAGGGTAGAACCCTGCAGCCCATCTATGGTTTTCGTGTTAGTCGCATTGGTCAGCGTGAAATTGAAACCAGTTACAACGAAACAGATAGTCCCGCCAGTTATAGCATTCGCCGCTCAGAGTTTGATCATTACCTGTTAGAGCGTTCTGGTGCCGAGATGATTCTAGGCGAAAAGTTTAAGGGTATGACTAAAACAGATGAGGGCTGGTTAGTTAACGATAAGTACCAGGCAAAGCTGGTAGTTGGCGCAGGCGGACATTTCTGCCCCGTGGTCCGCGAGATGGGTTCCAGGCTGGGCAGCAGTGAAACCATTGTCGCTGCGCAGGAAATCGAGTTTGAAATGAATGAACAGCAGGCGGCTGCCAGCCCGATTGAGGCGAATGTACCCGAGCTGCTGTTTTGCGAAGATCTAAAGGGCTATGGCTGGGTAGTGCGTAAGGGCAATTTTTTAAATATTGGTCTTGGCCGGGAAGACAATCACAAGCTATCTGAACATGTTGCTACATTCCGAAAGATGCTGATCGAGCAAGGCAAGATTCCCGAGGATACCCCTGAGAAATTCCATGGTCATGCCTACCTTTTATATCCTCGTGCCACCCGTCCACTATTGCAGGAGGGCGTTCTAATCATCGGTGACGCCGCCGGCCTGGCCTATCCTGAAAGCGGCGAAGGCATTCGGCCTGCGGTAGAGTCGGCTATGCTGGCCGCTCAGGTGATTCAACAGGTGAAGGGTGACTACAGCCAGGCGAGCTTGATGCAATATAAAACCGAGCTGGAGGCGCGTCTAGGTAAGCGAGAAACTAAAGAGGTCATGGACTACTTGCCTGGCTGGTTCAAACAATCGCTTGCCGGTGTTTTGCTCTCCACGCAGTGGTTTGTGAAGAATTACGTAGTGGAAAAATGGTTTCTGCACAGCCAGCAGCAGGCGCTTCAGACAGAGTCGAAATAAGCCCAACCCCATATCAATTTCACAATATCCCTAATCAACGTCTGAGCAATCTATCAAGCAGCAGCACTCACGTTAGCCGCTCTTTCCAGATATTCTTTTGAACGATCTTCATCACCCAATGCCTTGTAGTACTTGGCTAACATCCAGCAGGCCTGGGCAATGCAACCTTTGTCTAATTGCATGGCCTTTTCAAGAATCTTAACTCCCGATGGATCATTGGAAGTCAGCAGGATTCTACCCACGGCAAAAATGGTCTTGGCGTGGTTTGGGTCTTTCTGGAGTATCTTCTGGTACATGGCGATGGCCGCTGCCTTACCTTCAAACTTCTCGGAGTAAGTAGCCAATTCAAAGGCCTCGTTTTCATTCAGACTCGCTTGACGCGCCTTGTTCCGCAATGATTGATACTTCTGTTCCTCTAACGGCAGGCTGTCATCCACCTCGGTGGTCTCCAGCATGCTTGAGTCGTTATCAATCGGCGCGCCTTTCTTTACTTTGTGTTTAACTGCCGCGGGGTCAACATCCTGGTTGTCATTACCAGAAGCACTTTTCGATTTACCATTTTTTGCTAGCCACTGCTTATCAAGTAGCTTGATCACGGCACTAAAGGCATCACCCAGATAACGTTGTGCAGCGGTTTCCATCACAGGCGGGGGCATATCCAGTTTGGTCTGGCCGATATGCTCGAGTCGCGCGTGCAAGTCTGGCATACCATCTTTCCAGGTTGGTTCTGCATTGATCAGCTCATTCATGGTCTGCGCAAACTCATTTTCAGTGAGCGTCTTTCGCATTACGGCAGGCATGTTGATATGGGGCAAGTGTTCTGGTTTATTGGGATTCTTACGCAACATGGCAAAGATTTTTGGCCAGTACTTTGTTTTTAAGAACTCGCTGCAGACTTCCTGGCGCAGAATGACGTCAGCCAGCTCTTTGTCATTCATTATTTGTAAGGCATACATATCAGCCTCTAACTCATCTTTACGTGCGGCATGAACAGTAAAGGCCTCCATAATGGGCGTATAGATTTTGAAGAAGAGTTTAATCGGCATATACAGGGGCGAGCTGATGCGATTGTAACTGCGTTGATATAGCGTACAGTATTTTCGCCAGCGGTATATCCAATGAGTCAGTTTGTTGTGCTCGGCAGTAAATTGCCCCAGTTTACGTGCGAGCGATCCCTTAAATTGTAGTGGCGACAGACTTTGCAGTACGGGTAGACCGATGTAAAGCACATTGGTCTTTAGCAGCGGTAGTCCAAAACGCGGTACCGCAATCATGTCTAGCTGGCAGTGATCGTGGACAATAATGCGATCGATAGTCGGAAGTTTGTAGACCTCGCCAATTTCACTGATCAAATCGTGTAGCCGGGGTGCCTTGTCTTCTTTTAGGCCCAGACCGCTGGGCATCTGGGTCTTACTGCGCAACATGGTAAAGGTAATGATGCCCGCGGCGGCGGTGACCACCATCCAGAATAATACCGACAACCAGGCGGTGAAGGTTGAGGCACTGCTAATACCGCCCAGCACATTCAGGAGCCCGACGAGGGTCATAATGGGAGGCAGTGCCAGCAAAAAATAGCCCAGGCCAGTCATCATAGCGGCCAGTGCGAGGTACACTTTTTCCTGTTTTTGGTAGAGATTACCTAGCGCCTGGCTGATTCTATCAAGGCGAAAGGGGTTTGCTAAACTCTTCATAACTCACTTTCCTGTTTAGTGATTGTTATTCATTTTTTATAAATCGGTTTAAGTGTCAGATTAATGAAATTTTGAGCAATTTCAGCGATGATTATCACAGATCTGTTACATCAAATGGTGACGATGTGTTCAAATTTAGACGAAATTTACACAATTTTATAGCTGCTCCCATTTGGACAGGCGCAGCAAAAAGTGTGAACCAGTTCACATTCCTTCTATTGGGTCTGATTGGCCTGGGATTGATGCTGAATGCCTGTACTGAGCCTGTCGACGATGAAGCCAGAATCCGTCAACGCGTCGCCGAGATGGTGACCGCGACTGAGGCTAAAGAACTAGGTGAGGTCATGGACCCAGTGCAAGAGGATTTTCTCGGTAATAAACGTATTCGCAAGGCTAACCTGAGGGGCCTGGTGCTCATCCACTTTCGCCGCCACAAGAACGTCCATGTATTTGTTAATGATCTCGAGGTGGTGCTTAACAATGATGAGGCAGAGGTGACCTGTGATGTAGTGATGGCAGGTAGAAACAAGACCTTGCCCGATAACGCACGAGTCTTACAGGTAAAATCGGCGTGGAAAAAAATAGACGATGACTGGTTTGTGGTGAGTGCTAGCTGGAAGGATCCGTTTTTAAACTAACTATTTTTTACGCTCAACTTTGTGCGAATGTAAAGAGAACTCGCCGCGTTTACGATCTTCAAAGAAGTATTTCAGCGTGTAGTCAATCGTACTGAACGCTAATTGATCCCAGGGAATCTCTGACTCATCAAATAATTCAACTTCAAGGCTCTCGATACCGGCCGAGAAATTTTCGTCTAGCAAGCGGGCCCGAAACATCATGTACACCTGGTTGGCATGTGGCAGGCTAAATACCGTATAGAGTTGCTGTAACTCAACATTGGCATTGGCTTCTTCTTGCGACTCACGTATCGCCGCTTGTTCTACGGTCTCATTGTTTTCCATATACCCTGCAGGCAGGGTCCAAAGCCCATAACGCGGTTCGATGGCACGCTTGCAGAGTAAGATTTTGTCTTCGTAGACCGGGAGGCAGCCAGCGACGATATTGGGGTTTTGATAGTGAATGATTTCACAGTTATCACAGACAAAACGAGGTCGATTGTCGCCGTCCGGTATTCGCTGCGTTACTGGTTCGCCGCATTGGCTACAAAATTTCATTGTCGGGTTGGCAGGACTAAATGCTGCTGAGTGTGGTTCCGCCGTTTAACCAGCTGGACCATTGGGCGTGGAGCGAGACATCAACACCGTCGTTGCTTGCCTGCTGTTGTAAGTAGGTTTGCAGATCCTGAAGTAGGTCACTGTCCATCAACATTGGATCGGTGGGCAACCGCTCGTGAAGCAATTGATAAATTAACTTCAGATCTGAGATGGCATATTCTGAAAGTGGTTTCATGTTTACTTCTTGCCGCCTGCTGCCTGGAATCCTTCCGGCGCTTGACCCATATCACCTTCGCCAAATAAAAATCCCATCATATGCTGTTCAATGATATCCAGGTTAGCGGGATCGGCGGTGCTCAAACCATTCTCGTTAATGATCGTGGTGAGTCGATTCAGCCAGTCGGTCCAGCCCTGTTGGGAAATTTCTTCATAAATCCGTTGGCCAATTTCCCCTGGGTATGGAGGGGCTTCCAGTCCTTCGGCTTCTCTTTTCAATACCTTACAGATAACCATGCGCACGGTGTGACAACTCCTATTAGATGTATGTCTGACCTAAATTTGCTAGTATTATGACTGACTAATACATTATTGGTAAAGTTGTAATCAAGTTAACGGAGAAAGAATATGTCTGCAGTCGCATATCAAACAGATATCGTTGAGTCAGAGCTGAAAGTGAGCCCAGAGGCAGCGGAGCAATTAAAAAACCTGGTCGATAGTGTTGAGGAAGACATTGCTGGAATTCGCATTTTTGTCAGCGGCGGTGGTTGTAGTGGCATGACCTATGGCATGACCTATGCTGAAGAAGTTGGCAAGACCGACAAAGTATTAGAAGGTGACGGATTCAAAATTATGGTGGATGCCCATGCCATGGCGTATCTGCATGGCTGCGATATCGATTTCACTGATAATGGTCTGAACAAGTCATTTGTCTTCAACAATGTCTTCAAAAGTGTCGGTGGCAGCGGTGGTTGTTCCGGTTGTGGTGCTGGCGGCGGCGGTGGCGGTTGCGCGTAAGCACGCTACATAGAGCGATAAGCTGCTCTAAATTTCACAAATGAAAACTAACGGCAATGACACGCCCTGCGTGCTCATTCTCGCCCCCCACGGTAGTTATCGAACCTTCGATTTCATTCAGGCTGCTGAGAAGCTGGGCATTAAAACTCTGATCGCCTCAGAAGGTAAACATTCTATTATTAGTGCTTACGCACAAGGTATTCATCTCGACTTTACTGCCGAGAGTGATCTCGTTTATGAAGAGCTAAAACAGGCGCTCAAAGATTTTGAGATAGTGGGGGTGATCGCGACGGATGATTACACGACAGGGTTGGCGGCAAAAATAGCCCGGCACCTTGGACTGCCGCATAACAATCCGGATGCGGTGCAGCTAACCCAACGCAAAGATCTCGCTCGAGAGTGTCTTCAACAACACGGCGTGACTAAACCAGCACATCGGCGACTTGATCTAAATGAAGAAATCAAAAAGCAGCTTGATGGCCTTGTCTTTCCCGTCGTGATTAAACCAGTAGGTCTTTCAGCGAGTCGCGGTGTAATCCGTGCCAACGATCACACTGAACTGCAACAAGCCATTGAACGCGTGCAGCATCTCTTGCTGTCAATGAATGATCTAGATGAAGATGTTAAGCGCTATTTGTTAATCGAAGAATTTATTGCCGGTGATGAAGTTGCAGTTGAAGCGATGTTAAGTCAGGGGCAATTAAGCATCCTGACGATCTTTGATAAACCAGAGCCACTTAACGGCCCTTACTTTGAAGAGAGTTATTACATAACGCCGACTGGACTTAACGAAAGCCTGCAGCAAAAAGTGCAGTCAGAATTGCAGGCGGCCTGTCAGGCCTATGGCTTGTCCGAAGGTCCGGTTCATGCGGAGTGTCGACTTCGTGATAACGAGGTGTTTATCATCGAAATCGCCGCGCGCACGATCGGTGGCTTATGTGGACGCCTGTTGAGTTTTGGAACAGGCTTTAGTCTTGAAGAATTAGTATTAAAGCAGGCGATGGGGCAAAGCATTGTTCTAGAAAAAACGGACCAGGCAGCAGGTGTGTTGATGATTCCTATCCCTAAGGCCGGTGTGCTAAAAAGGGTAGAGGGCTTATTAGAGGCACAGCGGGTTCCTTTTGTGAATGAAGTGAATATACAGATCCGCGAAGGTCACGAGTTGATACCTTTACCAGAGGGATCCAGTTATCTTGGTTTTATCTTTGCCTATGCACCCAGTACACAACAAGCTGAACAGGCCTTGCGTGACGCCCATGCTAAATTAAAGTTTGTGATTGCACCGTTATGGAAGATTGCCGGAAAGTTAGATCATAACCAACCTATTAACGCTTCTCAAAATGAATCAATTCAGGCGAGTTGAGCCAGGTAATATTTATATGAAAGATATTGAAAATACTTTGACAAAAGATACTCAACAGTATCGATTACAAGAGACACGTCTGCAGGAAAAGCTGGATGATGGTACGACTCGTTGTCATTTATGTTCCTGGCGTTGTCGCCTGCGTCATGGCCAGCGAGGTTTTTGCCAGGCGCATGTTAATCGTGATGGGACTTTATATAACCTCTCATATGGCATCATCTCTGCGATTGATATCTCACCGATTGAAGAAAAACCGGTTAAGCACTTCCAGCCGGGGACACAGGTCATGTCAATTGGTAGTTATGGTTGTAGCTTCCGTTGTGGTGGTTGTCACAACCTCGATATTTCCTGGGGCGTTTCTGCCTTAGATGGCCTCGCTCGAGGTGAGTCGACTGAAGCCTATGTGTCCCCAGAACAAATGGTTGAAGCCGCGTTAAAGCACAAGGTCCAGGGAATTGCCTTTACCTATTCTGAGCCTGCCGTTTGGCTGGAATATGTTATCGATGTATCAAAACTTGCACGTGAAGCGGGTTTGTATACGGTCTATGTCTCCAACAGTTTTATAACCGACGAGGCCCTTGAGGAAATGGCGCCTTATGTCGATGTGTTGTGTTCCGATATCAAGAGTCTGGATCAGGATTTTTATACAGACATCTGCAGGATGGCAAAAGTCGATGACATTCTGAATGCGATTAAAAAGGCGCAAGCCCTTGGCATGCATGTGGAGACGCGTACTAACATCATTCCAACCAAGAACGATGACATGTCTATGCTCAGAAAAATAGCACGCTGGATTCGCGATAACCTGGGTGAGGATAGTCCCTGGCATATCACCAAATTTTTTCCGGCCTACCAGCTATCTCATTTACCGCCAACGGAAAGCAAACTGTTAAAACAAGTCTATGACATGGCCATCGAAGAAGGCCTGAGTCATGCCTACATGTATGACGATAAGGGCTGTGATTGTGCAGATGAGAACTTAACAGTGAGCCATTACTTAGATGGCGATGCGCAAAGTATTCACCAGATAAAGAAATGCGTGGCATCCTGTTGCGGTGACGAGGGAGTTCTCCTGAAAAAATATGAACAGCAAAAGTATGAACAGAAAAAGTACGACCAGCAAAAATCTGAACAGCAAAAATAAGTAAAAAGTTTCGAAATTGATCCATTGCTAATGCTAAAGTAGAACCCACTATAATAAATAAGTCAGGATTAGTCTGTGTCAAACGACATTCATGCCAGTGCCGTTGTTTCTTCTGATGCTCATCTGGGCAGAGGCAATAAGGTTGGACCCTATGCGATTATCGAACCGGGAGTCGTGTTGGGTGATGATAACCGCATCGCCGCACATGCCGTAATTAAGTCAGGTGCCCGGATGCAGAACGACAACGTTGTCCATGAGCATGCAGTGATAGGTGGCACACCTCAACACACCGGTTTTACCGATGAGTCCGTCGAGACGTGGGTGGAGATTGGAAATAACAACGTCTTTCGCGAATCTGTAACCGTGAACCGTGCCTATCACGCAGGCAAGAGCACGATTCTGGGTGACAACAATTATTTGATGTATTCGGCCCATATCGGTCATGACTGTGAACTCGGTAATCACATTACGATTGCCCCTTCTGCCGGGATTGGTGGCCATGTCGAGATTGCGGACCGGGTCTTTATCTCCGGTGGGGTGATGGTCCACCAGTTTGTGCATATAGGTGAATACGCCATGATCGGCGGTAATACCAAGATTACCCAGGACGTACTGCCCTATATGATTACCGATGGTAATCCTGCCTGTGTCCGTGGCTTAAATCTGGTGGGGCTAAAACGTGCTGGCTTTAAGCTAAGTGATATCAAGTTACTCAAGCAGGCCTATCGGTTGATTTTCCAACCAGGCGCGCTAGAACAGAACTTAGCCGAGGTGGAAGCATTGGGCCATGACCTGTCACACCAATTGTGCAGGTTTATTCAGCAATCTGAACGAGGATTTCACCGCTTAAAATGAATTATTTAGCGGATGCCTTTGTTTTAGTGCGTGCAGACGGGTAAAATAGCCCCTCACATTCAGGACTGCCGTGAATTTAGCCAAGTAAAACAGGCGGTTATAAGATTATTTTGAGATAAAGTGAATCATAATGTCCACAAGCACACCTACAGTTAAAGTCGAAGACCGCAAATCCAGTTTCAACTATGAAGAACTCTTGAAGTGTGGACGTGGTGAATTATTTGGTCCGGGCAATGCTCAGTTACCAGCCCCTCCGTTTTTGATGTTTGATCGCATTACTAGCATCAATGATAGCGGCGGTGATTTTGGAAAAGGTGAAATCATTGCCGAACTGGATATTAATCCGGAGTTATGGTTTTTCCAGTGTCACTTCATCAATGATCCGGTGATGCCAGGTTGTCTAGGATTGGATGCCTTGTGGCAGTTGGTCGGATTTTACCTCGGTTGGCTAGGTGGTCCAGGCCATGGCCGTGCGCTAGGTTCTGGCGAAGTGAAGTTTACCGGTCAAGTGATGCCAACAAGTACATTGGTTCGTTACCGCCTCAATCTGAAACGGGTCATAATGCGCAAACTGTTCATGGGGATTGCCGATGGTACAGTTGAAGTCGATGGTGAAATTATCTATACAGCAAAAGATTTGCGTGTAGGTCTATTTACGGACAAAGATTAATTACAAAACAAAGATAGAATATAATAAGCCCATGCGTCGAGTAGTAATTACAGGTTTAGGAATTGTCTCCAGTATCGGGACAGATCAGGATAAAGTTTTAAACGCCTTGAAGAATGGCGATTCCGGCATCGAGTTTGCCCAGGAATATGCCGATATGGGCTTTCGTTCTCATGTTCATGGCACTGTGGATATCGATCTGGCTGAACACATTGATCGCAAACTCAAGCGATTTATGGGAGATGGTGCGGCCTACAATTTCATCGCCATGCAACAGGCGATTGAGGACTCGGGTCTGCAAGAGTCCGATGTTTCTAATCCTCGTTCTGGACTGGTAATGGGATCTGGTGGTCCTTCAACCCAGAATATTGTTGATGCTGCTGATTTAATGCGTGCCAAAGGTATTCGCAAAGTAGGTCCCTATATGGTGACCCGAACCATGTCGAGCACCAACTCCGCTTGTCTTGCTACGCCGTTTAAAATCAAAGGCGTTAACTATTCGATCAGCTCTGCCTGTTCTACCAGTGCACACTGTATTGGGCATGGTGCAGAGCTTATCCAGTTCGGTAAACAGGATATTGTGTTTGCCGGTGGTGGTGAAGAATTACACTGGACCATGAGCGTCTTGTTCGATGCCATGGGAGCCTTGTCATCAAAATACAATGAAACGCCGACTCTGGCCTCGCGCGCCTATGATGCTGACCGCGATGGATTTGTGATCAGTGGCGGTGGTGGTGTGCTTGTTTTAGAAGAACTCGAACATGCCAAAGCACGTGGTGCAAAAATTTATGCTGAACTCGTTGGCTATGGTGCAACCTCTGATGGTAGCGATATGGTTCAACCTTCCGGTGAAGGTGCGGTCCGTTGTATGCAACAGGCGATGGCTACAACCGAACACAAGATCGATTACGTTAATGCACACGGTACCAGTACCCCCGTTGGTGATATCAAAGAACTGGAAGCGCTTAAAGAAGTGTTTGCAGGTGATATTCCACCGGTCAGCTCGACTAAGTCATTGACAGGCCATGCTTTGGGTGCGGCCGGTGTGAATGAAGCGATTTATTCGCTGTTAATGCTGAAAAACGATTTTTTATGTGCCTCTGCCAATATTCAGAACCTCGACCCAGCGGCAGAGGGATTCCCTGTCGTTCGTGAACGTGTTGATAATGCTAACCTCAAGTGTGTTATGTCCAACAGCTTCGGTTTCGGTGGCACTAACGCCAGCCTTGTGTTTGCCAAGCATGAGTAATGAAACGCATTCTACTAAGTGATAGCGTCTCACTATTTACCTTCTTTCTCATTCCTTGCGTGTTTAACTTCTATATTCGGGTTTTTCTTCATCGACTTCTGGTGGCCTGATATCCAGGGTAGCAATATAACTTAGGTCCTCTTTGCTCAACGCTACAATATTCCTGCCGTGGCGAGCAAGCCAGGGTATAAAAATGATATCGTCCATTTGTTCTTTATAGCGCTTTACAAATTTTTCATAAGTTTGTTTAAACTCAGGTCTGTCTTCTATCCATGCTTCAACATTGAGTTTTTCCGAAATTATTTTATCTCGTGCGGTCTTATCCATCGGAGTATAAAATTCGGTTTCAAAATGAACTCCGCGGCCAGACTGTGCTGCACGGATACGGATTTCTTGCAGGGCATCAGGATCATCGGGTAGTTTTGAATAAATCCAGACCGGAGTACGTTCACCGAATGCCTTCAATTTATCCTCGGTCATGCCAAGTATGGTCATTTTGTTGGCGGTGACTGAAGAAAAAGCGCCTTCTGCATAAACAGTCGCGATCGGTCGTTCATGATGTACCACCCACAGTCCCCAGCCCAGGGCAGCTGCCTGGATGATGCCGATGATGGTCAGGTCCATTTTGAGGCGAGGTTTGTTTGGCTTATATACGATGAGGGTTAGCAATGGGCCTAACACCAGATCCACAGCCGCAATAATTCGAATTCCCTGCCAACCACCATCGCTGGTGAAAAAGGGTTGGGGATACCAGAAATAAATTATAAAAGACAATAAAGCGAAAAAGATAACAAGGCTTATGCCAATGTGAACGGCAAAGGCTTTGAGCTTATGAATCATTCTAATGCTTCCTCAATTTATTTAGTTGGATGCTAAGTAAATAGCCAATAAGTAAATGGTCACTCTCTCTGTCGGAATGATAAAATAAAACTTTAGTCAAAATAAACGGTCTATGCAGCATGAATATTAAGCACATCGCATCTGAATATTGGGCCAAGCGCTGGGTAAAAATAACACTGGAGGTGCTGTTTTTTATCCTGCTTTATTTAGCATTACGTGCTTATATGCAGCGTGATGTCATCTCAGGTACCGCGCCACCGATCCAGGCGACTACGATTCAGCAGCAACCCTTCGATCTCGCGACTAGCCGTCCGAAACCGGTATTGGTCCATTTTTGGGCGACCTGGTGTGGTATCTGTAAACTTGAACAGGATAGTATTCAGGCCTTGAGTGAAGATTACAATGTTATTACCGTGGCAATGCAGTCAGGTAGCGATCAAGAAGTGCAGGCCTATCTTGATGAACATCAATTAACTTTCAAGGTAATTAATGATGTCGACGATACATGGGTGAGTGCTTATGGTGTCAGGGGCGTGCCAGCAAGTTTTGTTGTTAATAGTGACAATCAGATAACGTCTAGTGAAGTTGGTTATACCACGGGTTGGGGGTTGCGCTTACGTATGTGGCTTACTAACTAATATCGTTTCTGGAAATATCGTTCTTATTAGGGCCACATTTTTTGCTTGAGCTTATCGGCTAATTCAACTGCATCATCACCGATTCGCTTTGCCAGGAAATCTATTAGTGGAAACACACGTTTTACCAACTGCCCAACCTGGTTTTCAATAACCTTGGTATTGCCATGTTCGATATGTTTGAGCGCGGTTTCTAAATTAATAGGTTCAACTTGTGGTAGATCTGAAGAGACAAAGAATTGGTTACCGCCTTTCTCAACTGCTTGTTGTAGTAAGCTCTCTGCAGCACTGATCTGGATTTTTATATCTTCAGATACACGATAGTCTGGTTCGTAGACACCGGTACTGACGGTGAGATTAATGCTTGTGCCGTCAGCTTGTTTTATCGGCAGCTCCGATACACTGTCAGTAATTCTTTGCACAAGTTGTTCTGCCTGACTCAGCGGTGTATCGCGTAACAGCATTGCAAACTTCGCCAGACCGACACGGGCCAACATATCTTCTTTACGTACCTGGGCAGCAAGGTGTTGACCAAATGTGGCCAGTATTCCGTCGGCCGCTTCTTTACCGTTCTTGATAAACATCTGGTTAAAGTTATCCAGGTCCATGCGAATCAGAACATACTGACCGCCATGTCGCCTTATATAAGCAAGAGCCTCGTCAGCGGCCTTACAGAAGTATCGTTGCCCGGCCAGGCCAGTGACTTCGTCCACCGCAGCTTGCCGTTCAAGTTTTGCTTCGGTATTAACGAGTTTAGTGGCTGTTTCTTTGAAGTGGACATGGGCCTTAGCTCTAGCTTGCAGTTGAATCGATTCAAATGGTTTGCTGATGAAATCACTGGCACCACGGTCGAGTGCTTCCTGTTTGGCCTTGTCGTCATCTTCCTTGCCGGTGATGATGATGACGGGCATTTCCTGTAAGCGTGGGTCTTCACTGGTACGCATGCGTTCCAGTAGGCCATAACCATCCAGGTAGGGCATGGAGAGATCGGTGAACAATACCTGTATCGTGTTGTCATTAATGAGCAAGGTCCAGGCATCTTCACCATGTTCTGCTTCAATGACATCGTATTCTTTGCCGAGGATCTTACGCATGGCGACACGCATAACACGTGAGTCGTCGGCGGCCAGGATGCGGGGTTTATTTGTAGTTTCGGACACGCTTGATCTTGTTGTTATTTAAATAGTTTTACTAATGATAGCGCATTAAGTGATAATTTCAGTCACTGTTTCTGTTTGTGTGAATACCAGGACATAAAATGCTCATAACACGCTTTAGTGTACTGCTTGTACTATTAATAACCAGCCAATTGGTGTTGGCCCTGGATGATGTCGATCAGCGACGTCGCATGGCGGGTCATCCTAAGACATCGGTCGATCAGCTATGGACTCTCTCAGATGATCCAGACTGGCGAGTGAGACAATATCTTGGACGTAATCGTAAGTCGCCTATCGATTTATTAGACAAATTAGCGAGCGACAAACACCCTCAAGTTCGTATTGCTGTTTCAACCAACCTAGGTACGACCACCCCCATTTTTTTGAAACTTGCCAAAGATACCGATCTTCAGGTGCGCAGTGTAGTGGCCAGGTTCGAATACGTACCTGCAGAGGCACTTGCTGTATTAGCGAAAGATAAAAATGCCGATATACGCCTGGAAGTCGCGCGTAACCTGAATACAGACAAGGCCACTCTGGTCCTGCTGAGTAACGATGAACAACCAGAAGTTGCGCAAACTGCCCTGGTTGGCTTGCAGCGGCTGGCGGAAGAATAGCCATATTGCCGTTGAGTAAGCATTGCTCAGTCCTCCATTTGCTGCCCTCGCTAACCCACTGTAATCTAAGTATCTATTAGACCTGTTCTAAGAAGCCTAAAGCATTATCGCTTAGCTGTCGTTATATAAGGTGCTACCCGCGAGGGGACTAGGCCTAAAAATAACGATTTAAGTGAGACATTATCTGTATGCAAACCGCTAAGAATGACACCTCCAAAAAAGCAAAAACAACTCCTTATGAACTGGTCTCAGGTGTTGTGCGCTTAGTCTCTTTGCCCGAGGTCTGTATCCGAGTTAACGAGATGCTTGAGGATGTCAGAGTTAATGCCAATGATATTGGTAAGGTTATTAGTCAGGATACGGGCCTGACTGCGAGATTACTTAAAATCGTCAACAGTGCCTTTTATGGATTTCCCTCCAGGATAGAAACTGTATCAAGAGCAGTCACCGTCATTGGTTTGCGCGAATTGCGCGGCCTGGTATTAGCGGCGTCTGCAGTTGAGGCCTTTTCAAAGATTCCCAACGACTTGCTTAACATGGTTAAGTTCTGGCGTCACAGCGTCTATTGTGGTGTGGTCGCTCAATTACTTGCGGAGCGTTGCCATGTCTTACATAGTGAGCGTCTTTTTGTTGCCGGTCTGCTGCATGATATCGGCAAACTGATTTTGAGCCACCGCCTTCCCAGTGAGATGGGTGAAGTGGTGGCCAGAGCGAAACTGGAAGATCGCCCTGATTTTGAAATTGAACAGGAAGTCTTTGGTTTTGATCACTCTGAAGTAGGTGGAGAGTTGCTGAAAGTTTGGCAAATGCCTAAATCACTGGAGCAGGCGGTACGCCATCATCATTTCCCAGACCAGGCCGATGACGCCATTATGGATGTTTGTCTCATCCATATCGCCAACAGCATGACGCTTATTGCAGAAAGTGGTCTTGAGTTAGACTCCGCGAAAAATGAGATATCACCTTACGCATGGCAAACGACTAATCTCGATCCGTCTGTCATGGATGAAGTTTTTCAGGATGCCGGTAATCTATTTACCGAGGCACTAGAGTCAATTCTTCCCCGAACTTATCGTCCATATTGATAGCTACCATCTAAGTAGCTCCACTTTTAGTTAACGGTCCGTTGCTACTGTTTTTTTGTTTATGCCCGTTAGTCATGATAGATTTGCGATCTCCACTGCAAAGCTATTGTGCTAAATGAGAATTCTCGCTGATCAAAATATTCCCTTCGTAACAGAAGCATTTAATTCACTCTCTTCTGCAGAGCAGGACGAGGTTGTGCTGTTCGATGGGCGTCAGTTAAGTGCTACTGATATGTCGGGTGCAGATGTTTTATTAGTTCGTTCTGTCACGGCCGTTAATGAGTCCTTGCTAGCCGATTGTGATGTCCAGTTCATCGCCTCAGCCACTATCGGTACCGATCATATTGATTTTGATTATCTAGCATCACGCAATATTCAATTTGCAAATGCACCTGGTTGTAATGCGATCTCCGCGGCTGAGTATACACTCTGTGGTATTCTGCTTTACGCAAAGCAACAAAATATTCCTTTGTCCAAATTAAATGTCGCTGTCGTGGGCTATGGCAATGTAGGTTCACGCGTTGTGCAGCGTTTAAATGCGGTTGGGATTAACACCTGTGTCTATGATCCACCTCGTGCTTTGTTGCACCAGGATATCGATTATGTTGATTGGGATAAAGTAGTTGAGTGTAATGTGGTGAGTGGCCATGTACCGCTAACGGTCAATGTCGATTACCCAACCAAATTAATGTTCAACGAAGACTTTTTTGCAAGTTTGCCAGCAGGTAGTTTGTTTATTAATACCTCGCGAGGCGGGACACAGGATGAACAGGCATTATTGGCGCAGTTACAGAATAAAAAATTAAGTCTTATTCTGGATGTCTGGCAGAATGAGCCATCGATAAATATTGAATTACAAAAACAAACGCTGATCTCTACACCCCATATCGCAGGTTATTCATTCGACGGTAAGTGTCGTGGTACCTGGATGATCTACCAGGCGGCCTGTGAACATTTTGGACAGCCGACGCGCTGGAATCCTGATAGTGTGCTCGAAGACAAAGATACGCAAAACATCGTGCAATTTAATCCTGTTGCCGACAACCCACTCTGGGATTTGGTTAATCAGGTTTATAGTATTGAGCAAGACAGCGCACGTCTGCGAGAAGGTATGGCATTGGCGGCGAGTGAACGTGCGCTCTTATTTGATCAGCTCCGTAAAAACTATCCCAAACGTCGTGAATTTTCACATTACAAGATCAAACAAGCGAGTATTTCCGATACTGATCGTGACATGTTAGTGAGACTTGGTTTTAATCTTATCTGATTATTGTCCCAGCCGCGCCTGACTGTGTATCTCTGATTCTATTACCTGGCCTTCATCATCTTGCTCAGGGTAGGGAAGCCCCTTGCGTGTGTAAAATTCGGCGAGCTTAGGGTGAGACCATTCAAATAATATTTTACGATATTCTTCGTCAGGGAGTTGTTGCTTGTCATACATACCCGCTTGCAAGCGTTGACGCTGTGCCTCAAATAAAATCATCGCAGCTGCAACCGAGACATTCAACGAATCAATCATGCCTAGCATAGGAATCACAACATGCTTATCGGCCAATTCAAGACCCTGTTCGCTGACACCATGGAGTTCTGTACCGAGCATAACAGCAGTTGGCTGAGTGTAATCAATCTCACGAAAGTCAGTTGCAGTATCAGACAGGTGCGCGGCGAGTATCTGCATTTTGTTGTTTTTTAAATGGCTAACCGCTTGATCCAGGCTTGGGTGAATCTCTACATTGACCCACTTACCAGTACCTTGAGTGACATCCTTGACTGTTTTTATAAATCGCTCTCGGGTGACGGCATGGATCGTATGTACACCTACGGCATCACCGGAGCGCATGATCGCAGACAGGTTGTGCGGCTTGTGAACATTGTCCATCAGCACAGTCAGGTCCAATTGTCGACGTTTTAGAATGGTCTGTAATTTATGAAATCGCTCTGGTGTCATGCTGTTTTTATTTGGTTTATAAACGGTTGCAATTGTCGTGTGCTAATTGTACTGAACTGGTTGCACTGAACTGGTATTGTACCGGAAATTTATTGTAATAGTTTTGAACTAAGAGGGTGTGTAAGGACAATATTATGACTGATATTAATCGTTTATTAACTATTATGTCTCGCTTGCGTGATCCAGATGCAGGTTGTCCCTGGGATCGTGCTCAGACTTATAAAACCATTGTGCCGCATACACTGGAAGAAGCCTATGAAGTGGCGGATACGATAGAGCAAGGTGACTTCGACGCCTTATGTGATGAACTCGGTGATTTGTTGTTTCAAATTGTTTTTTACGCGCAACTGGCTAAAGAAGAATCCCGTTTTGAATTTGCGGATGTAGTGAAGGCCATCTCAGATAAATTGGAGCGCCGACATCCCCATGTCTTTGCCGATGCCCATTTTGAGGACGAGCAGCAACAGACCCAACACTGGGAACAACTCAAGCAACAGGAGCGTGAAGCAAAGGCCGCATCGGCGAAAAACGAATCTCCTGCTACCCGTCGGGTCAGCCAAATGGACGACATTGCTCGTGCTTTACCGGCCTTGAGCCTGGCCAGAAAAATACAGTCACGTGCCGCCCAGGTCGGATTCGACTGGCCCGATGTGTCCGGGGTTTATGAAAAAGTGCAGGAGGAAATAACAGAACTGCAAGAAGCCTGGGATGATGAGCAGGCGAGAGCCGAAGAGATGGGTGACCTGCTTTTTACTTGCGTCAATCTGAGTCGTCATGCCGGTGTCGATCCAGAACAGGCACTGCGTCAGGCGAGCAATAAATTCGAGCAACGTTTTCGGTCGATGGAAGCCACTGCCCAACAGGATGCAAAGTCACTCGAAAGCCTGTCAGAAGCCCAACTTGAGTCACTCTGGGAGCGAGCTAAAAGCTCTACTTGAAAGAATCAATCGAAGCGCTGAAATAGTGCAGTTCGTCCTGGCGCGGAAGTCTGTGTAGATCATGACTGTGCAAAATTCTCAGTGAGCCAACTTATCTGCTTTTTTTTGCACTCGATAGGCGCAATTTTGGCCAAATATTTTTTCGAAATGCGCCATTCCAATGCAAGCCGTGGTATAACATCCCAGATAAGAATTTATAAAAAAACTACTAAAAATCTTAAGAATAATAAGGAGAGGAGTTATGAATCCTACATCTGTCGGAGCTGGTTCACGCAAACCTGGCTCTACTTTAGCGCGAATTGGCCTACTGGCCGCAGCCTTACTACTACCAACATCCGCATTTGCCGCAGAGGGATTTGACTCTGGTTATACCGCCTGGATGCTTACCGCAACTGCTCTGGTGTTGTTTATGACCATCCCTGGTTTGTCACTGTTCTATGCCGGTCTGGTTCGTTCAAAGAACGTCCTCTCCGTCTTGATGCAGTGTTTTGCTGTTACTTGTATGGCCTCCATCATCTGGATTGTGGTTGGTTATAGTTTGGCTCTTAATGGTAGCGGCTCTTACCTGGGTAGCCTGGATTATATGTTCCTGGATGGCATCACACGCGACTCGACATTTGGAAAAATTCCTACCTCTGTCTGGGTGATGTTCCAGATGACCTTTGCCATTATTACCCCGGCGCTCATAGTCGGTGGTTTTGCCGAGCGTATGAAGTTCTCTGCGATGATGATTTTCAGTGCCGTCTGGTTGCTGCTGGTTTACATCCCGGTCTGTTATTGGGTGTGGGGCGAAAATGGCTGGTTGTTGCAGATGGGCCTGATCGACTTCGCCGGTGGTACGGTGGTGCACATTAATGCCGGTGTTGCCGCCCTGGTCGCTGCTGTTTATATGGGTAAGCGTAAGGGCTTCCCTACATCACCAATGCTGCCACACAATCTGACCATGACCGTCACCGGTGCCGGTATGCTCTGGGTTGGTTGGTTTGGATTTAATGCAGGTAGCGCCATTGCCTCGGGTGATGACCTGTTCCGTGATGCGGGTAGTGCCATGCTGGTTACCCACATAAGTGCCGCTGCCGGTTCGCTGGCCTGGATGGCACTGGAATGGATGCGTTATCGCAAGCCTAGCGTGCTAGGTATAGTCACCGGTATGGTCGCGGGTCTAGGCACCATCACCCCAGCGTCGGGTCATGTGGGTCCGATGGGGGCGCTAATAATCGGCCTGAGTGCGGGTGTTATCTGTTATTTCTCTACTCAGCTGATCAAGCGTAAGCTGCATATCGATGATTCACTGGACGTGTTCCCAGTGCATGGCGTCGGCGGTATCCTCGGGACTATGGCCGTGGGTGTGTTTGCCTTTACGGCCGGGGGTATTAACCAGCCTGCTGAAGGGGCGGATGTTGCCGGTCCAATGATGAATCAACTAGGTGTTCAGGCCATCGGTGTGATCGCGACAGCGGTATGGTGTGGAATCCTGACCTGGATCATTCTTAAAGTGGTCGACATGCTGGTTGGTGTCCGTGTCAGCGAGGAAGAAGAGACGGAAGGTCTGGACCACGTCTGCCACGATGAGACAGGATATAACGACATCTAATCACGTCTATCGCTAAGCAATATAACGGGCGCTTAATTTCAATTGAGCGCCCGTTTTTATGCATGTGTTTAAATGGTAAACCGGAAAATGTCATAAGCTTATTCGACAGCTAAATGCTCACTTCGTTAATTTACATTGGTTTAGGCTGGAATTAATCGGGGCCGTTCGCTAGACTTGCGCGTCCTGAACAAAACATGATTAATGATTAACCAGTAATGAAAAAGCTACATATCAAGACTTTTGGCTGTCAGATGAATGAGTACGATACGGCGAAAATGGCCGAGGTGCTCGGGGCCTCCCATGGCCTGGAATTGACCGATTTGCCTGAACAGGCCGATGTGTTGCTGCTGAATACCTGTTCGGTGCGTGAAAAAGCGCAGGAGAAGGTGTTTTCCATGCTGGGCATGTGGCGTCCCCTCAAAGTGGCCAATCCAAAGCTTATTATTGGTGTAGGTGGCTGTGTCGCCAGCCAGGAAGGCGAGGCTATTCTGAAACGGGCTGGTTATGTTGATCTCGTGTTTGGCCCCCAGACACTACATCGCTTGCCTGAAATGATTAATGATGTGGTGGCAAAGCATAAGCCGTCCATAGATATTAGCTTTCCTGAAATCGAAAAGTTTGATCACCTGCCTAAACCCACGGCAGAGGGCCCGAGCGCATTTGTCTCCATCATGGAAGGCTGCTCCAAGTACTGTACTTTTTGTGTCGTCCCATACACGCGGGGCGAAGAAGTTAGCCGTCCCTTTGATGATGTGGTGGCGGAAGTTGCTCAGCTAGCCGAGCAGGGCGTGCGTGAGATTAACCTTTTAGGCCAGAACGTGAATGCCTACCGTGGGACCATGCATGATGGTGGTGTTGCAGACCTGGCGCTCTTGATTCAGTATGTGGCGGCGATAGAGGGTATCGACAGGATACGTTTTACCACCTCACATCCAATCGAAATGAGTGATAGCCTGATCCAGGTCTATGCCGAGGTGCCTGAGTTAGTGAGTTTCCTGCACCTGCCGGTACAAACGGGCTCGGATCGCATTCTGGCCCAGATGAAACGTAAACACACGGCGCTTGAGTACAAGACCATTATTCGCAAGCTTAAAGAAGTCCGACCTGATATCACTATTTCTTCAGATTTTATCGTTGGCTTTCCAGGCGAGACAGATCAGGATTTTGCCGACACCATGGATTTGATTGCTGAGGTAGGCTTTGATCACTCCTATAGTTTTGTTTACAGCCCTCGTCCAGGTACACCGGCTTCGAGTCTGCCCGATGATGTGCCCATGGATGTGAAAAAGCAGCGCCTGCAGATTTTGCAGACCCGCATTAGCCAGCATGCTCAGGCTATTTCCAGAAAAATGGTAGGGACAACGCAGCAAGTGCTGGTGACCGGTCCTTCCAGGAAAGATCCGGGCCAACTCTCAGGCCGCACAGCCAATAATCGTGTGGTAAACTTTAAAGGTGATTCAAACCTTTTGGGTGAATTTGTTAACGTGAACATAACTGAAGCTTTTCCTAATTCCTTGCGTGGTGAACTCGTCGAGTCTGCTGCGCCCGCCACGAACGTGTCTAGCATTGGCGCACGTTAAACCGATTGTCGTTTTCGACTACTGATACCTATCTTGAGCACTGCAGCTAATTTTTCTGATATCGTTTTAGAACCCGCCGATAATGAACGGCTGGCGAATCTGTGTGGCCAGTTTGATGAGCACTTGCGCCAGATAGAACGGCGCCTGGGTGTGGAAGTAAATAACCGTGGCAATACCTTTAGAATTATTGGCGATCAACGCTCAGTTGCTGCGGCCAGTGAGATGTTAAAGGTTTTATATGAAGAGACCTTGCATCGTACCGTGGACCCTCAGTTTGTAAATCTGTCCTTACAGGAGTCTGGTGTTGATGCCTTGCTTGAGGATGTAATGCAGGATCAGGAAGAGGCCATCATCTCAACTCGACGTGGCACCATTCGTGGTCGTGGTCCGCACCAGGTTCATTATCTAAAAAACATTCTTGAGCAAGATGTTAATTTTGGTGTTGGTCCGGCGGGTACGGGCAAGACGTATTTGGCTGTTGCCTGTGCGGTGGACGCACTGGAAAAGGATAAGGTTCGACGCATTATTTTGACCCGACCCGCAGTGGAAACCGGTGAGCGACTTGGTTTTTTACCCGGTGACTTGAGTCAGAAGATTGATCCGTATTTACGTCCACTGTATGACGCGCTTTATGAAATGTTGGGCTTTGAAAAAGTTGCCCACCTTATCGATCGCAATGTTATCGAGGTTGCACCACTGGCGTATATGCGCGGGCGTACTCTGAATGACTCATTTATTATTCTCGATGAGGCACAGAACACGACCATGGAACAAATGAAAATGTTTCTGACCCGGATCGGTTTTGGTTCAAAGGTAGTGATTACGGGAGACGTAACCCAGGTTGATCTGCCAAAGGCGCAGGAATCGGGTTTGCGTAATGTAGTCGATGTTTTAAAGGATGTTGAAGGAATCAGCTTTACTTTCTTTACTGCCAAAGACGTGGTGCGACATCCCCTGGTGCAACGAATTGTAACGGCCTATGAACGCGTTGATAAAGAAAACAACGACCAATAGCATGAAAGCCTTGGTTGATGTGCAGTGGGCAGTTGAAGGCGAAGGCCTGCCTTCTGAACAGGACATACAGGACTGGGTTGAAGCTGTGCTAATACAAGAACAAAATGGTAACTCTAGCGATGTAGAATTAACGGTGCGCATTGCCAGTGAAGAAGAAGTGGCTGAGCTAAACCAGCAGTATCGACAAAAACAGGGTAGTACGAATGTCCTGTCTTTTCCTGTTGACGATGAGCTACCGCTGGAAGTGCCCTTACTCGGCGACTTGATCATTTGTGCCGCGGTGGTCGAAAGAGAAGCTAAACAGCAGAACAAGACACTGTTGTCACATTGGGCGCATATGGTTGTACATGGAACATTACACTTGCTCGGTTATGATCATATTGAAGCGGATCAGGCTGAGGCTATGGAACAAAAAGAGATTGCAGTTTTACAAGGATTAGGTTTTTCAAATCCCTACGAGGTAGCGACAGGCTCATGAACGAGGACCGATCGAGCAGCCCTAACGGGCAAGCAAACAAAGAAGATAAACATGGGCGTTCATGGATCGGGCGGCTAACCAACATTTTGAATGTTGATCCCAAAGATCGGGATGAACTTGTCGATGTGCTGCGTGATGCGCAAGGGAACGATATTATTGATGTTGATGCGCTGGCGATGATTGAAGGCGTCTTGCAAGTGACCGAGATGCAAGTTCGTGATGTTATGTTGCCTCGTTCACAAATGATCGTACTTGAGCGTGACATGAGCTTGCAGGAAGTATTACCTCTGGTTGTTGACGCTGCGCACTCACGTTATCCTGTAGTCGGAGATAAACGTGATGAAGTGATTGGAATTCTACTTGCCAAGGATCTGCTACCCTATTTTCAGTTGGGCAGTGAAGAAAAATTCAATTTACGTGACATCCTTCGTTCGCCCACATTTATCCCGGAAAGCAAACGGCTTAATGTATTATTAAAAGAGTTTCGTGCCAGTCGAAACCATATGGCGATCGTGGTAGATGAATATGGTGGTGTTGCCGGCATGATCACGATTGAAGATGTATTGGAACAAATCGTTGGCGAAATCGAAGATGAACATGATTATGAAGATGATATTTACATCATGGAGCATACTCCGGAAAAGGCGACGGTCAAGGCGATTACTCCTATAGATGAATTCAACGAACACTTTGCTACAGAACTTATCAGCGATGAGTTCGATACCATTGGCGGTCTGATTACAAACTCACTGGGACACTTACCCAAACGTGGTGAAAAGTCTATTCTTGGCGGTTATGAATTTACCGTGCTGCGTGCCGATTCGCGTAGGGTATATTTACTGGAAGTTAAGAAACTAAGCGAAGCTGAACAGACCTCCGAGGTCGATGAATCCAGCGAAACAGAATAGACGACAGCGTGATGCCATGAGCAGGCCAGAAAAGAGTTGGCTAGAAAAGAAAAGCCCCTGGTTGGATGTGATCGCGTTTTTTTCAGGCGCTATGTTGCCGGTTGCATTTGCACCTATTAGTTTTTATCCCTTAGCACTCATAATTCCTGCGATCATGTTCTGGATCTGGCAGGGCGATACACTGGCATCGGCCTTCCGACGTGGTTACCTGTTTGGTTTTGGCATGTTTGTGGTCGGTGCTTCCTGGGTCTATATTGCGATTAATGATTTTGGCTTCACCTCTTCACCCGTCGCTTTCTTATTGACACATATATTCGTTGCCTTTCTGGCTCTGTTCCCCGCCTTGCAAGCTTTATTCAGTGTCTGGTTAACACGTTACCTGAGTAAATATTTTCTTTTACCGGTTTTTATCGCGGTATGGGTGTTGTTCGAATGGATTCGTGGTTGGTTTATGACTGGTTTCCCATGGTTAAACCTCGGTTATAGTTTTATTGATTCTCCTCTTGCAGGATATGCACCTGTGCTTGGTGTGTATGGTTTGTCCTTACTCGCGATTATTACTGCGGCGGTATTATTTAAATTATTTACCAGTCGGAACTTGCTTACCATCAGTCTGATGTTTTTTGTAACGGGTTTCTGGATTATCGGTGCGGGCCTGCAATCGACAATATGGACCCAGGAAAAAGATCAGCCTCTCAGCGTTGCCATCGTCCAGGCCAGCCTGCCACAGATAACCAAGTGGGACCCGGGTCAGATCATGCATCGCATGAATACTTTTGAGGAGATGAGCGAACCACTTTGGGGAAAAGTCGATCTAATTATGTGGCCCGAAAATGCCTTAACCATTCTGTGGGGAGAGGCGCCAATAACGTATCGACAACGACTTGAAAAACGTGCCCTCGAAAGTGGCACGACTCTGGTATTGGGCCTGCCCTATGGCGATATAGAGACAGAGTATTTTAGCAGTCTGTTAGTCTTAGGTAAGACCCCCGGTGTATACCACAAACGCCATCTTGTCCCGTTTGGTGAGTATGTGCCTTTGCCTGAGTTTATGAAAAAGCTGGCTGGCTTTTTTGACATGCCGATGTCCGGATTTAGCCCGGGCGAAGCTAATCAACCACACCTGATGGTGGCCGGCCAGAAAATGGCGCCATCGATTTGTTATGAAGATGCCTTTGGCGAAGAGCTGATTGATTTTCTACCGGAAGCCAGTCTGTTAATTAATGGTAGTAACAATGCCTGGTATGGAAAATCCTGGGCACCTCATCAGCATCTGCAAATTGCACGGATGCGCGCGCTGGAAACCGAGCGGCAGTTAATTCGTGCGACGACTACTGGAATTTCCGTGCTGGTAGATCATCGTGGCCAGCTGCTAAAGCAGACCCAACAATTTGAGCGCACGACCCTCAGAGGTGAGGTCCAGCCACGCAGTGGCGCGACACCCTATGTCCGGTTTGGTAACTACCCGGTAATTGGTTTGGTGCTTTTTTTGGTCTTTGTGTTTACAGTACTTGCGCTATATAAAAAGAAATCGAATCAGTTGCCTGATTAGACGCTGAATTTGGTTTGAATATCCTATGAATACCCTGGTTGCTTGCGGTATGCTTGCAGCCATAATTTGGAACTATTTCTGTTTAATAAAAGCTATAAGCCAAGATAGAGAAGAATGAAAGAACAATACACACCAAAAGTGGTTGAAGCAGAGGCACAGGATTTCTGGGAAACCAATAAGACCTTTGTCGTCGAGGAAGATGAGAGCAAGGAAAAGTTTTATTGCCTTTCCATGTTTCCCTATCCCAGTGGTCGTTTACATATGGGCCATGTTCGTAATTACACCATTGGTGATGTGATCAGCCGCTATCAGCGGATGCTCGGTAAGAATGTGCTGCAACCGATGGGTTGGGACGCCTTTGGTCTACCTGCCGAAAATGCGGCCATCAAAAATAATGTGCCACCTGCAAAATGGACCCGCGAAAATGTAAGTTACATGCGTGACCAGCTAAAGCAACTTGGTTTGGGATATGACTGGGACCGTGAACTAGCGACCTGTGATCCTGATTATTATCGTTGGGAGCAGTGGTTGTTTACCCGCTTATACAGAAAAGGATTGGTCTACAAAAAGACGTCACCGGTTAACTGGTGTCCGAATGATTTGACGGTGCTTGCCAATGAACAGGTTGTCGACGGTAAGTGCTGGCGCTGCGATACCGAAGTGGAGCGCAAGGATATTCCTCAGTGGTTTATGAAAATTACTGATTATGCAGAGGAGCTGCTACAGGAACTGGATACGTTAGAGGGCTGGCCAGAACAGGTTGTGACCATGCAGCGCAACTGGATCGGTAAATCCCAGGGTGTCGATATTGAATTTGGTCTACAAGGCAGCAAGGAAAAGCTAAAAGTGTTCACCACCCGACCAGATACCTTGATGGGAGTAACCTATGTTGCGGTTGCAGCATTACACCCGCTTGCGGCGAAGGCGGCCGAGACATCTTCAAATATAAAAGCATTTATTAAAGAGTGTATGCAAACTGGCACCGCAGAGGCCACCATCGAAACCCTGGAGAAAAAAGGGATGGACACTGGCTTCAAGGCCATCCATCCAATCTCCGGTAAGCTGGTGCCTGTTTTTATCGCCAACTTTGTCTTAATGGGTTATGGCGAAGGCGCGGTAATGTCGGTACCTGCCCATGATCAACGTGACTGGGAGTTTGCACGTAAGTATGGATTGCCCATAGAACAGGTTATTGCGCCGATAGATGATGCTAAGTCAGATGGCTCTGAGGTAGATCTAAACGAGGCCGCCTTTGTTGAAAAGGGTGTGTTGATTAACTCAGATCAATTCAATGGTCTTAGCTCACAAAAAGCCTTTGATGCGATTGCGGCCTATCTGAAAAAAAATAAAAAAGGTGATAAGCGCACGACTTTTCGTTTGCGTGACTGGGGTGTCTCACGCCAGCGTTACTGGGGCGCACCTATTCCTATTATTAATTGCGCCAAGTGTGGCGAAGTGACTGTCCCCGATAAAGACTTACCGGTTGCTTTGCCGGAAGATATCAAGTTTGAGGGTGTAGGCTCTCCGATCAAGAAGATGCCTTCTTTTTATAAAACCAAGTGTCCAAAATGCGGTGGTAAGGCCGAGCGTGAGACCGATACCTTTGATACCTTCATGGAATCATCCTGGTACTACGCCCGTTATGCCTCTGCCAATAATGACAAGGCCATGCTGGACGAGCGTGCAGATTACTGGTTGCCGGTTGATCAATATGTCGGGGGTATTGAGCATGCCATCCTGCACTTATTGTATTCACGTTTTTACAATAAGTTGATGCGCGATTTAGGATTGATTAAGAATAACGAGCCATTCAAAAACTTGTTAACCCAGGGTATGGTGTTAAAAGATGGCTCCAAGATGTCTAAGTCCAAGGGCAATACCGTTGACCCACAGCAATTGATTGAACGCTACGGTGCAGATACTGCACGCTTGTTTATTATGTTTGCGGCGCCGCCGGAACAAAGCCTGGAGTGGTCAGATACGGCGGTAGAAGGCTCTTTCCGCTTTTTACGCAGACTCTGGAAGGTAGTCTATAACCATATTCAGGAAGGCCCGGTTAGTCCGCTGGATGTTGATGCGCTTGATGACAAGCAAAAAGCATTACGTCGTCAGTTGCACGAGACAATCAAAAAGATTTCTGATGATATGGGACGACGTTTTACCTTCAACACAGCGATTGCCGCCGTGATGGAGTTAATGAATGCGATTGGCAAGTTCGAGGATCGAAGCGAACAAAGTCGGGCAATTTTGCAAGAAGTATTTGAGTCGATTGTGCTGATGCTATCACCGATTGTGCCGCACTTCACACACGAACTCTGGCAAGTGCTCCGCCCTGGAAAAGGCCCTGTGGTTGATCAGGCATGGCCCGTTGTTGATGAAGCCGCGTTGACACGCGATGAAATTGAACTGGTTGTCCAGGTTAACGGTAAATTACGTGGACGCGTTAGTGTGCCTGCTGATGCGGATCGAAATGAAGTCGAGGCCACGGCAATGGCCGATGAAAATGTAAAACGTTTTGTCGAAGGTAAGGCTATTGTTAAAGTGATTGTGGTGCCTGGAAAATTGGTGAATATCGTTGTTAAGTAATTATTCTAAAATTATTAAACCAGTCATTGTTACGTGTTTAATTTCACTGCTGGTTTCCTGTGGCTTTCGTTTACGAGGTGATGTTGAAACACCGCCGCAACTTAAAAATGTTTATATCGCCGGGGTTGCCGAGTATGCAGAATTGAATCAGGAGCTAAGGCGTACTTTGCTGCGCTCAGGTTCTGTTATTACTGCCAGCGAGGGAAGTGCGGAGTCTATTATTAGAATCACGAATGAAGTAATGAAAAAACGTGTGCTATCGGTGGATGCGCAAGGACGAGCAGCGGAATACGAACTGAATTATATTTTTAGCTTTACGGTTGTCTCTGGATCGGTTGATGCTGGATCGATTGTTATTGGTAACGAAACAACGGTGACGAATAAATCGGGCCAAGCTAAGGGAAAAGAACCGGCTGATAATATTCTGGTACCTGCACAAGAAGTCAATTTGACACGCGACTTTCGTTTTGACCCGGATAATGTACTCGCGACCGATGCTCAGGAAAAGAAGATAAGACTGGATATGGTCAGGTTTGCAGTTAGTCAAATGTTACGTCGTATTCGCTCACACCTGAAACATTCCGAGCAACAATAGATAGCTGCTCGACGACGCCGGCTCGTGATATGCTAGCAGCATGAAGATCCCGTTTGCCCAACTCCAGAGTCAGCTTAGCAACAATCTTGCGCCTATCTATTTGGTTAGCGGTGATGAACCGTTTCAGGTTGATGAAGCATGCCGCATGGTCAGAGCGACTGCTGAACAGCAGGGTTTTACTGAACGACAGGTTTTGCATGTCGAACGAGGTTTTGACTGGTCGGCCCTGATGGCTGAAAGCAACAACCTGTCTCTGTTTGCCGAAAAGAAATTGATTGAGCTACGCATACCAAATGCAAAACCCGGAAGAGAAGGCACCAAGGCTCTACAAGAATTTGCCGAGGCCTTTCCGCAGGATACCTGCTTATTGATTAGTGCTGGCAAACTGGACGCAGCGCAAACCAAATCAAAATGGCTAAAGAGCCTGGAGCAGGCCGGCGTCTTACTCCAGGTCTGGCCCGTGGAAGCGGCGCGCCTGCCACAGTGGATTCAACAACGGCTTGCTCTTCGAAACTTGAGCGCTAGTCCAGAGGCGCTCAAGTTACTGGCTGATCGAGTTGAAGGTAACCTGTTAGCGGCTGATCAAGAACTGGAAAAACTGCGCTTGCTCTATGGCGAGGGTGAGTTAAGCACCGAGCAAATACAGTCTGCTGTGAGCGATAGCGCCCGTTATGACATTTTTAGCTTTGCCGATGTCGCCCTGGCCGGAGAGTCTGCCCGGGTGTCGAAACTGCTGTTTGGGCTGAAGGCCGAAGGGGTCGAGCCTATTTTGATGCTGTGGGCACTGCATCGGGAAATTCGCACGCTTTGTTGGATCCAGGCAGAAATTAAAAATGGCAGCAATATTGACCGTGCCATGGCGGGGCAAAGGGTCTGGGATAAGCGTAAGCCCTTGATTAAAGGGGCATTACAACGGAGTTCGTTGGAAAAGGCCGAACGCTGGCTGAAACACAGCCGCCAAATCGACAGGATAATTAAAGGTCAGGAAGCAGGCAGAGCCTGGGATGAATTGTTAGAATTAGCATTACAGGTTGCGGGTCAACCACTGCTCGCCAATTGTGAATGACGAGTGAGACCGTCAAACGATACATAGCCTACTTACACATAGAGTACTCAGATGGACGCAAAATTCGACATTAAACAGTATATGACGCAACTCGGACAGCAGGCCCGGGCGGCTTCGCGCGAGCTGGTGAAGATCGATACCAATAAGAAAAATAAGGCGCTTTTGAACATTGCTAGTACCATTTTAGAACAGCGTAGCGCGTTACTCGCCGAGAATGAAAAAGATCTGGCGGTGGGACGCGACAAAGGTCTAGATGATGCCTTGCTCGATCGTTTGGCTTTGAATGATGAGCGTATTGAGGGTATGGCAGAAGGTCTAAGACAGGTTGCGGCACTGGCCGATCCTGTCGGCGAGATCACCGATTTGAAGTACATGCCTTCTGGTATTCAGGTTGGCAAAATGCGTGTGCCACTGGGTGTGATTGGAATCATTTATGAGTCGCGTCCTAACGTTACCATTGACGCCGCGGCCCTGTGTCTGAAATCAGGCAATGCGGCGATTTTGAGAGGTGGTTCGGAAGCAGCTTATTCTAACCAGGCCTTAGCGAAGTGCATCAGCGCAGGCTTGAAGGCAGCGGGTTTACCTGCCACCGTGGTACAAGTGGTTGAAACTACCGATCGCGAGGCAGTGGGCGAGTTAATCACGATGTCAGATTATGTCGATGTCATCGTACCTCGGGGTGGTAAAGGTCTAATTGAACGGGTGAGTGCTGATGCAAGTGTACCGGTGATCAAACACCTGCATGGCGTGTGTCATGTCTATATAGATGGTAAGGCCGATTTGGATAAGGCAGTGAGCGTGGCCTTTAATGCCAAGACACAACGCTATGGAACCTGTAATACCATGGAAACTCTATTGGTCGACAAGACCGTGGCGCCATTAGTTTTACCTCGACTAGCTGACCTCTATAAAAAGGAAGGTGTTGAGTTAAGAGGCTGTGATGAAACACAAGCTATCTTGAGTGGCATCAAGGCAGCAACCGATGAGGATTGGGATACAGAGTATCTTGCACCCATTCTCTCGATCAGAATTGTCGCCGGTATTGATGGTGCGATTGAACATATACATAAGCATAGTTCCGGGCACACAGAGTCGATTATTACCGAAGACCTTACTAAGGCCCGAGGATTTCTAACGGAAGTTGATTCGAGTTCAGTGATGGTGAATGCCTCAACTCGGTTTGCAGACGGTTTTGAATACGGCCTGGGTGCCGAGATAGGTATTAGTACTGATAAAATTCACGCGCGTGGTCCTGTTGGATTACACGGTCTCACCTCACAAAAATACATTGTAATTGGCGATGGACATATTCGTTCTTGAACCGATGTTGTTGAATACATGATTGGTATTTACGGCGGTACCTTCGATCCGGTGCATTTTGGTCACTTGCGGCCTGCGCTTGATGTCTATTCGCTGCTAACACTGTCGAAAATTCTATTTATCCCCTGTGGTCAACCACCTCACCGAGATGCGCCTATTGCCAGTAGTCAAGATCGTCTAGCAATGCTGGAGCTGGCATTAGAGAATCAATCGGATTTTGTTATCGATGATCGTGAGATAAATCGCCCAGGTGCTTCGTATATGATAGATACGATTAAAAGCCTGATGGAGGATTTTATAGATGAGAAGTTTTGTTTGATTATAGGTATGGATGCCTTTGTAAAATTTGATAGCTGGAAAGATTGGCAAGAAATTACTGAGCGAGTCAGCCTGGTCGTTACGCAGCGACCAGGGTTTAAACTTGAGTCCACTCCAAATCCTGAGTTGAATCAATACCTGACTGAAAAGCAAACGACAGATAAACAGGTTTTACTTAATGCAGAGCAGCCTCATTGTTTTTTCTGTCCAGTAACCCAAATAGATATTGCCGCTACACAGATACGCGTTCTGGTTAGCGAGGGTAAGAGTATTGATTACCTTTTGCCTGAACGTGTTGCGAATTTTATCCATGAAAAAAAAATATATCGGTAAGAGGTCCTGAATGGAGCGTGAAGAATTAAAAGAGTTGGTAATTGATGCACTTGAAGATATCAAAGGCATCGATATTAGAGTCCTGGATGTACATGGTAAAACCACGATAACGGATATCATGGTGGTTGTTACGGGCAACAGTAATCGGCAGGTTAAAGCCCTGGTTGATTCAGTTGTGTCACGTTGTAAGGAAAAAGGTATTAGTCCGATTGGTGTCGAAGGTGTGGATGCAGGCGAATGGGCCCTGATTGATCTGGACGATATTATTGTTCATGTGATGCAGCCGGCGATTCGTGATTTTTATAATATTGAAAAACTCTGGGGTGAAGATAGCCCGGATACCCTGACAGACAAAATCAGTTAAGCCATTATGCGTGTTCAGATCATTGCCATGGGGGACCGCATGCCTGATTGGGTTCAACACGGATATAAAGAATATATAAAACGCATTGGTGCGGGATTACAGATCGAATTGCTGGAAATCAGTCCTGAAAAAAGAGGTAAGTCGGCCGATGTACAACGTATTATGCAAAAAGAAGCTGAACGCATGCGCCAGAGTATCCCGCGCGGTAATTTTGTCATTGCACTGGATAAGGAAGGCAAGAGCTGGTCAACGGAAAACCTGGCGGACAAAATTGCCAATTGGCAACAAGATGGGACCAATGTCAGTCTGCTGATTGGTGGTCCTGAAGGCATGACACCTGAATTATTACAGCAAGCAGACGCGCGTATTTCTTTATCGGCGATGACCTTTCCTCATCCAATCGTGCGGATTATTCTTGCCGAGCAGCTGTATCGTGCATACTCCATTCTTAGCCACCATCCTTACCACAAGTAATTGACCAACATGGACGTTGATATCTATCTTGCTTCGCAATCACCACGTCGTAGTGAGCTCTTAAAGCAGCTCGGTGTCCGTTTTGACGTTCGCGTGGCGAACGTTGATGAGTCCCATCATGCTGGCGAATCTGCTGAGAAGTATGTCCAGAGGCTGGCAAGCGAAAAAGCGAACGCAATCTGGCAGTCACTGTCTGAACAGCATCGCCTTCCTGTTCTAGGTGCGGATACGACAGTATCTATAGCCGGTGAAATATTAGGCAAACCTGCTGATCGTGATGAGGGTATCGCTATGCTGCGACGCCTGTCAGGCCAACAGCACGAAGTCATAAGCGGGATCGCGCTGATTGGAGGCAAACATTCAGTTTGTGTTAATGTCAGTCAGGTTAGATTCCGTGAGTTGAGTGATGCTGAAATTGAGGCATACTGGGATACCGGCGAACCGCAGGATAAAGCAGGTGGCTACGCTATACAGGGATATGCTGCTGCTTTCATATCCGAGCTGCATGGAAGTTATTCGGGCGTGATGGGATTACCGTTGTATGAGACAGCAAGACTCCTTTCCGCATTCAATGTACCAATTTGGCAAAGCTGACTTATGAGTGAAGAATTATTAATTAATATAACACCGCAGGAAACACGCATCGCCTACGTCGAGAATGGCGTTTTGCAGGAAGTGCATATTGAGCGTACCAGCAAACGTGGCTTGGTCGGTAATGTTTATAAAGGGAAGGTCAGTCGTGTCTTGCCGGGCATGCAGGCCGCATTCATTGAAGTCGGGCTTGAGCGAACCGCATTTTTACATGCCTCAGATATTGTCAGAACGCTGGATGAGGAGGAGGGGACTAATGGTTCCAAGCCGAACGATACCAGTTCAAGCGATACTAGGTCGGGTGATTCTAAACCAGACGTTCAGATAGTCGACTTATTAAAAGAAGGCCAGGAAGTTGTTGTCCAGGTCGTTAAAGATCCGATGGGGACTAAAGGTGCTCGTTTAACTACCCAGGTATCTATTCCATCTCGGTTTTTGGTCTTTATGCCCGGTGCGCAACACATTGGTATTTCACAAAAGATTGAAGATCCCGAAGAGCGGCAACGTCTAAAGGAAATTATTCAGCAACACGCAGCTGATTTTGAACCGGGAGGCTATATTCTGCGAACAGTTGCCGAAGGCATGAGTGAAGAACTGATCCTGAAGGACATCCAGTTTTTACAAAGATTATGGCGGGCAATTTCAGATCGCATGCAAACGGAAAGCACCGGTAGCTTATTGCACGAAGATTTACCATTGGTAATGCGTACCATGCGTGACCTCGGAGATACCGATCTTGAGAAAATAAGAATCGACTCAAGAGAAACATCGGAAAAAGTGAACAAGTTTGTTGAAAAATTTATTCCTGAACTAAGTAATCGTATCGAACACTACCCGGGTGAACGACCAATTTTTGATATCTATGGCGTTGAAGATGAAATCGTTAAAGCGATACAACGCAAGGTACAACTAAAGTCAGGCGGTTATTTGATTATTGATCAAACAGAAGCCATGACTACCATTGATGTAAACACAGGTGCCTTTGTTGGTCATCGCAACCTGGAAGAGACCATATTTAAGACTAACCTGGAAGCAACCCAGACGATTGTGCGTCAATTACGTTTACGTAATCTCGGTGGCATTATCATTATCGATTTTATTGATATGACAGATTTAGAACACCGTCGCCAGGTTCTGCGTGCATTAGAGAAAAATCTCGAGCGTGATCATGCTAAGACATACATCAGCGAAGTATCGTCACTAGGACTTGTCGAGATGACAAGAAAACGTACACGTGAATCACTGGAACATATTTTGTGCGAGGCCTGTCCAACATGTAATGGCAGGGGCTCTTTAATGACTGCAGAGACGGTTTGCTACGATATCTTTCGGGAAATCTTACGCGAAGCCCGTCAGTTTGATGCGCAACAGCTGCTGGTATTAGCATCGCAATCTGTAGTGGATGCACTAGTAGATGAAGAATCTACCAGTTTAGCTGAACTCGAAGAGTTTATTGGCAAACCCATCAAATTGCAGGTTGAATCTGAGTATACTCAGGAGCAGTTTGATGTTGTTCTAATGTAATTATACTTATATATAGTACAACTCAGATGAATTGGATCAAAACCACGTTTAAATGGTGTTACCGAACATTTTGGTACACTGTTGTGGGTTTGATTATCACGCTTGCGATTGCTATCTCTTTATTCCGGGTATATCTCCCAGACATCAAAGAACACCGTGAAGAAATCGAAGCCTTTGCCAGTGAGGTACTAAAGCAGGATGTCCGCATCAAGTCTATGGATGCCAAACTGAGTGGTTTCACTCCGTTGATTATTTTTGATGAGGTTTATTTACTTGACACGCATAGTAAAAAAGAAATCGTTCACTTTGATCAAGCTCGCTTGACCATCGATCTTTTTCGTAGCCTTTTCAAAATGGAAGTGGTGCCAGATAGTTTTACGATTATCGGTGTTGATCTTGGCGTTAAAAGAAGATCGGATGGTAATTTTTCAATCCAGGGACTGGATATTGATGAACTTGGTAAACAAATCCCTCTGACCACCAATCAAGAAGAATCAGATGAACTCGCTACCTGGTTTTTTAAGCGCAGTAAACTGGCTATTAAAGATAGTCGGATAGTCTTCCAGAGAGTTGGTAGTGGCAATAATACAAAGTCTATACAGTTTGATAACGTCAATTTCTTCTTGAGGAATGATGGTGAGAGGCATCAATTAAACGGTGCAGTGACTCTCCCGGCTGAACTGGGTCGAGATCTTGAGATGGCATTCGATTTTAGTGGGAATATTCTTAATCCTTCTGAATGGTTCGGTAAAGTATTTTACAAGGCCGAAGACTTGAATCTGGTGAACTGGGGAGTCAAGCCAGAGTTTATGAATTCCAGTTTAGAGCAAGGAACCCTGGACATGGAACTATGGGGTGACTGGGAACAAGGTTCAATTACTTCTTTCACGGCGGATATTAAGGCCAATAACTTTATCTTAAATATTGGAAAACAAAAAAAACCATTCAGCGTGCAACAATTAACGGGTTTGGTCGATTGGCGCAAAGATGGACAGGGTTGGAAATTAAATGTTAAAGATTTTATATACAACGGTAAAAATGAGGCATGGCCAACATCATCAGTAGCGGTCCAATATTTTGATGATAAGAGAATAAAAGCGTATTCAAGTTTTTTGCGGTTAGATGATATCAAACAGGCCCTGATCGAAGGCGAGGTATTGGACCAAACCTTCCAGTCGACCTTAGTCAAGATAGACCCAAAGGGTGATTTACGTAACGTTTTTCTGAGTTACTCTTTTGATGAAAAGCTGGATCAGTATTCGTTATCAACTAATTTTTCCGATTTAACAATAAATCCATGGAAGAAAATTCCTGGTATTGAAGATATTACTGGTAAGGTTTGGTTGAACGAAAAATTAGGTAGCATTGAACTAGCTAGCAAAGAAACTCGGTTATTAATTCCAGAGATGTTCCGAGCACCATTCAAAGCAAGCTCAGTTAATGGACAAGTCGATTGGTTTTTTGCAAATAAAGTATGGAATGTTACTAGCGATGAGATTGTGGTCTTATCGCCAGATATGAATGTAGACCTTGGATTTAGCCTTTTGTTACCAGAAGATGGCTCGTCTCCCTATATTGATCTTCAGGCTAGCTATGAAAATGGTGATGCAACACAGGCTCATAAATATTTTCCGGCCAGCATTATGAGTAAGAAGTTGCTCAGTTGGCTGGATAATGCCTTTAGATCTGGTACTGTTACCACCGGCGGTGTTGTTCTTAATGGTCGGTTGGATGATTTTCCTTACAAAGATTATTCTGGCACCTTATTAGCAGATTTTGATATGAAAGATGCTGAGTTGGCCTATCAGGCTGGCTGGCCGAATCTCATGGTCAAGGATGTCAACCTGGAAATATCTGGCTTGGGGCTGTCGGCAAAATCGAAAAAGAGCAGAATATATAATAGTGACTTACTGGATGTAGATGTCGCTATTGAAAGTTTTGCAACACCTATCCTTATGGCAAGCTCAAATATGCAAGGGCGAAGCAGTGACCTGGCAAAGTTCCTGATCGAGAGTCCGATTGCCCCCAATGCCAAAAAAGTAGTTGATCAAACCCGTATTTTGGGCAAGGCAAGTGGTTCAGGAGCATTTCAATTACCGTTATCGAAAGCAACTTCTGCCCGTTCACCCCTTAACTACGATATCAAAGTTCAGCTTCACAATAACGAGTTTAATGCTTGGCAAGGCAGCTTGGTTGCTAAAAACATTACTGGTGATTTACGAGTGAGTCCAAAAGGTGTTTTTTCAGACGATATACAGTTTGATTTACTGGGTGGTCAGTCCAGAGCCAAACTCTACACTACTAACATCAATAAACTGCAAGATTACCGACTGTCTATGCATGGAAAAATTGATACCAGTAAAATTTCTCAGCATGTCGATCTATCGATGTTGTCTAAAATCAATGGCAAAACAGACTGGCAGGGAATCCTCGCCATAGGAAACAAAGAGAGCCCAGGTTACTTCCAGTTTGTGTCAAAACTAAATGGTGTTGAGCTGAAGTTACCAGCGCCATTGGAAAAAGTCAGCGACACTGAAAAATCGTTTAATGTGTTAGTTCAGTTTCCCGAGCAAGATAAGTTGCCTGTTAATATTAAGTATGGCGATGAGTTGTCTTCCGCGCTTGTTATCAATTTAGATAAATTGGACTCAGAGCCCTTCGAGAAAGGTGAAATCATTTTTTCATTTGCACGAGAAGACACCACGTTTATTGTTGAAAAACCTAAATTACCAGAAAAAAATGAATTAGTAGTACGTGGACGTTTGCAGGAATTTCATGTTGATGACTGGTTAAAGTTGATTAGAAAGGATGCGGGCAAAAAAAATGTAGGTATAACCACGCTTAATATTCCTATCAGGCTGGATATGGACTACCTGAAAGTGGTGACACGTGAAGATGAAGAAACCGAAGTAGCTGAAAAAGATCCGAGAAAAATTTCAGCGTTTGATGCCGATATACGTACTCTTTTTTACAATGACACAGATCTCGGTCATGTGCGTTTTAAAATGGATAGACATGAAGATGGTCTGGAATTTAAGGAGCTCCTTATTGATTCACCCTATATGCATGTGGAAGGAGAAGGCAGCTGGTTGTTGAGAGATGGCAAGCATCTTACTAACTTGTTGGTTATCGGAGCAACCGATGACCTAGGGGTTATGCTCAGCAGGTTGGGTTTTTCGGCTGTCATTCAAAAGGGAACAGCCAAGGCTGTCATCCAGGCTAATTGGTACGATTCACCGGACAACTTTAGCCTGGAAAAATTAAATGGCAATGTTGGTATTATTGTCAATGATGGTGTCCTTAGCGATGTCAAACCTGGCGCAGGACGACTGTTGGGATTATTTAGTCTGACAGAATTACCTAGGCGATTGTTGCTCGATTTTAGTGAGCTAAAAGAAGGGTTTGCATTTAAACAGATTGTTGGCCAGTTTGAGATCAAGGATGGCGATGCGTTCGCGGACACCCTGAAAATAATTAGCCCGATTGCCTTGATAAATATCGAGGGGCGCACCGGGTTGGCCACTCGTGACTTTAATCAATTGGTCAGTGTTGCTCCCAGAATATCGGATACACTGCCAGTAATTTCATGGCTTGCATGGGGCGGGCAAATTGGTGCCCTGGCATTTTTGCTCGATCAGTTGTTTGGTGATGAGTTTAACAGCTCGGTTGCGACAGAATATGAAATCACGGGTAGTTGGGACAACCCGCAGATTAAAAAAATAGAAAAAATTATCCCGGAAGCAAACCAAACTGACGAAGATGAGGAAGAAGAAGAGTACGATTAAACCTCTTTTGCTCTATAATCTGACAATATGACATATACCCTCTCAAAACTTATAGTTGTATCCAATAACCTGTTTAAGTTACTCGTTAAGTTTTTCTTGTTGTTGAGCATATCGGGGTTAGCCTTAGCCGCAGAGGAGCAGGGGAAGACCCATCTATTGACCTCTGAGCAGTGGAATATCCCGCGTCAGGCGAGTTCGGTACTGTCGATGCCTGCATTACAGAGCGCTATGCAAGTCTATCAGGCTAAAGAAGGCAGTCAGTTATCGATTAAGTATCCTGGCGGTGATGAGGGCACGCTTTGGGCGTATGAATTACGTGGTTGGTTGATATCCCTGGGGGTTGGCTCTGATCATATTGAACTCATCCCCGGCTCCACGAAAACCGATCAGCTTGAAATAAGTATTATCCAACCCAAGTAATAGTAATCGACACGCTGTAAACATTTCCTATGACAAAATTCGCTGCTATCCAAATGGCCTCTGGCTCGAATATCCAGGGCAACTTGACTGAGGCTGGACGTTTGATCTCACAAGCCGTCGGGGCCGGTGCCTCTTTGGTCGTGTTACCTGAGAACTTTGCGCACATGGGAATAGAAGAGACAGATAAGCTGGATATCGCTGAAGCTGCGGGCGATGGCATGATTCAGACCTTCCTGGCTGATCAGGCCAAACAGCACAATATTTGGATCGTTGGTGGCACCATTCCTATTCTGACTAGCGAAAATACCCATGTGAAAGCAGCGTGTTTAGTCTTCGATTCTGAAGGTCAGCAAGTTGCCCGCTATGACAAGTTTCACCTGTTTGATGTTGAGATAGAGGATGCCACCGATCAGAAAGGGGAAAAAAATCAGGAAAAGTATGCTGAGTCTGAAACAATTACTGCCGGCGATAGCCTGGTCTGGGTCGATTCACCTTTTGGGCGCATCGGTCTGGCTGTTTGTTATGATTTACGTTTCCCCGAGCTATTCAGAGAATTGATAAAACACAATATTGAGATCTTTGCCATACCCTCTGCCTTTACGGCAACCACCGGACAGGCTCATTGGGAAACACTAGTCCGCGCCCGGGCCATCGAGAACCTGAGTTATGTTGTCGCCCCGAATCAGGGCGGTTACCATGTTAATGGACGTGAAACTCATGGTGACAGCATGATTGTGGATCCCTGGGGTAATATCATGGATCGACTGCAAGCTGGCTCAGGTTTTGTTACCGCTGAGATTGACCTGGATCGATTAAGTCTTCTGAGGCAAAACTTCCCTTCTTTACAACACCGACGAATTAATTGTGGAACTACTGATGACAGATAAACACTTACACATCGCGACACAGAATCTCTTAATCCCGGCTGAGCTTGATGAGTCGATCCTGTCAAAAGTCATCCACAGTATGATGGGACATGACATTGACTACGCTGACGTCTACATGCAAAGCAGCCGTCATGAATCCTGGGTATTGGAAGATAGTCTGGTTAAAGAAGGTCAGTACAATATCGAACAGGGTGTGGGTGTTCGCGCAGTCAGTGGTGAGAAAACGGGATTTGCCTACTCCGATGAAATTATCTTGCCAGCACTAACCTCTGCTGCAAATGCCGCACGTGCGATTGCTAACCAGGGACAAACTGGCAGCATACGTTCGTGGGACAAGCGCGCGGTGCCTGCCTTATATACCGAAGAAGATCCTTTATCCGTATTGACGGCAGAGCAAAAGATTCATCTCTTACGCACGCTTGATGAAGCTGCGCGTAAAATCGATCCTGCTGTAAAGCAGGTGATCGCATCGATTTCAGGTGTACACGAAGTGGTGCTGGTAGCGGCTAATGATGGAACCCTTAGTGCCGATGTACGCCCACTCGTAAGAATGAATGTCAGTGTGATTGCCGAGCGCGATGGTCGTCGTGAGCAAGGCAGCGCCGGTGGTGGTGGCCGTGTGACATATAACTATTTTCTCGAAGAAGAGCGTGCCCTGGGTTATGCCAGGGAAGCTGTGCGCCAAGCGCTTGTCAATCTAGATGCCAAAGCGGCACCTGCAGGTGCGATGCCTGTTGTTTTGGGGCCAGGCTGGCCGGGCGTGTTACTACATGAAGCAGTTGGGCACGGTCTTGAAGGTGACTTTAATCGTAAGGGCAGTTCTGTCTTTTCTGGTCGAATTGGTGAGCAAGTTGCTTCAAAGCATTGTACGGTCATCGATGATGGTTCGATTGCCTCGCGCCGCGGCTCACTTAGTATTGATGATGAAGGTACGCCTACACAGCAGAATGTATTAATCGAAAATGGTATTTTGAAAAATTATATGCAAGACAAACAAAATGCACGTTTGATGAACTTGCCTGTGACAGGCAATGGCAGACGCGAATCTTATGCGCATATGCCAATGCCACGGATGACCAATACCTACCTGGCCAATGGTAACTATGACCCACAAGAAATCATCAAATCAGTTGATAAAGGTTTGTATGCAGTGAACTTTGGCGGCGGCCAGGTTGACATCACCTCCGGTAAGTTTGTTTTCTCCGCTAGCGAAGCCTACATGATTGAAAAAGGTAAAGTGACCTACCCAGTAAAAGGCGCAACATTAATTGGTAATGGTCCAGAATCAATGAATCTGGTCAGCATGGTTGGGAATGATATGTCACTGGACACCGGTGTGGGTGTCTGTGGTAAAGAAGGTCAGAGTGTACCGGTTGGGGTGGGGCAGCCAACCTTACTGGTCGATCGCTTAACCGTAGGTGGAACCAGCGCATGAACCAGATAACGAAAAAGGTAAGCAGTGAAGCCGCCACGCCGTTAAATACAGCTGAATTGAAAGACATTGTTGCCACCATGCTAAACGAGGCAAACGCAAAAGGTGCTACTGCCGCAGAAGCAGGGTTGAGTATTGAAACAGGCCTGTCTGTCACGGTCAGGTTAGGTGAAGTTGAAACTGTTGAACACAATCGAGATCGAAGTTTTGGTCTGACCGTTTTTTTTGGAAAACGCAAAGGTTCCGCGAGCACCACTGACTTTTCCAGGCAGGCCGTGACCGATACAGTTCAGGCTGCCTGTGATATAGCACGATACACAGAAGAAGATGAATTTGCCGGGCTTGCTGATAAAGAAAGTTTGGCGATGGATTATCCGGACCTTGATCTCAATCATGAATGGCAACTTAGCACCGAAGAGGCGATCGAAATTGCACAACAGTGTGAAGACACAGCACTAGCCGTCGACAAACGTATAAATAATTCTGAAGGAGGTTATGTAACCACACATCAGGATTATCGAATTTATGCTAACAGTCATGGTTTTAACGGTGATTACTTTTCAACACGCCACAGCACAGGTTGCACAGTAATCGCGACTGAAGCCGAGCGTATGGAACGTGATTATTGGTACACTGTTTCGCGCAATCCTCAAAATCTGGATGACCCTGATTACATCGGCAAGATGGCAGCCAAGCGTGTTTTGCAACGTTTAGGTGCAACCCAGACCAAGACGCAAAAAGTACCAGTCGTCTTCCAGGCCGAAGTTGCACGAGGATTATTAGGGCACTTTGTCCGAGCTGTGAATGGCAGTGCACAATATCGCCGTTCCAGCTTTTTACTGGATAAACTAGGCGAAACCATTTTTCCAGAACGAATTCGAATTGATGAGCGTCCACACATCAAACAGGCAATTGGTAGTGCCCCTTTTGATAGTGAAGGTGTGATTAATAGAGCACATGACCTAGTCACAGATGGTGTGTTACAGAGTTACGTACTCGACTCCTATGCGGCACGGCGCCTGAATACCACAACAACCGGAAATGCCGGTGGCGTACATAATCTATTTATCCAGCACGATGACAAAGACCTGCAAGGTCTGCTCAAAGAAATGGGAACGGGGATCTTAGTGACTGAAGTAATGGGACAAGGTGTGAATATTGTCACCGGTGATTATTCACGTGGCGGCACCGGCTTCTGGGTCGAGAATGGTGAGATTCAATACCCCATTGAAGAGTTTACGCTTGCCGGGAATCTGGCGGATATGTATAAAAACCTTGCCTTGGTTGGTAACGACGTAGATACACGGAGTAGTTTGTGTACGGGTTCGTGGTTGCTGAATGAAATGATGATAGCAGGGAGTTGATTTCATCTCATTTAGGTTTAATTCCTTTTTCGCCCCAGTGGGAACCGAAAGAAAATAAAAACTAGACTAAAAACACCGCCGCTAATCCAAGAAACACAAAAAAACCAATTACATCTGTAATGGTCGTTAAGACAACACTTCCAGAAAGTGCCGGATCAATATTCAGTCTTCTGAGTAGTAGCGGGATGGTGGCGCCGGCAATGGCAGCGACGATCAGGTTGACGATGATTGCTGAACCGATGACTAAACTCAAGCTGAGGTTCTGATACCAGATTTCTGCGATGCCGGCGACGACGATAGCCCATATCAGTCCATTCCAGATGCCGACGCCCATTTCTTTGAATAGAAGTCGTCGTGCGTTTGCTTTGCTAATCTGACCGAGGGCCATGGCGCGGATGACCAAGGTGAGGGTCTGGCTACCAGCAATGCCGCCCATGCTGGCGACGATGGGCATGAGTACAGCGAGTGCAACCAACTTATCAATAGTGCCATCAAATTGTCTGATCACGGCAGAAGCGAGAATAGCGGTGATTAGATTTACCCCTAACCAAACCAGTCTACGTTGGGTACTCTTAATGACGGGTGCGAACAGGTCTTCTTCTTCATTCAGACCAGCCATACCCATGAATGAGTGATCGGCTTTGTCGCGGATTACGTCAACCACATCATCAATAGTAATACGCCCGAGCAGTCTGTTGTCTTCGTCGACCACCGGTGCGGTCACCAGGTCACGGCGCTCGAACAGGTTTGCAACATCCTGTGCGGGCATATCAGCAGGGATACCTTCTACATCTCCATGCATGATTTCTGCAACGGTTGTATCTGTATCATGGGTGAGTAAATCGTTAAAGGGGAGCAACCCCAGAAAGACACCATCACGGTCGACGACGAACAGGCTATCTGTTGTGGCTGGTATTTCACCTCGTCTTCTTAGGAAACGAAACACCACATCCAGGCTGATATCTGCACGCACCATTACCGTGTCGAGGTCCATGAGTCCACCGGCAGAATCATCCGGATAGGCAAGCACTGAGCGAAGACGTTCGCGGTCCTGGTACTCCATGGTGAGTAACAGTTCCTGGATAACATTTTGTGGCATCTCCGGCAGGATGTCGGCAAGGTCATCGGTATCCAGTGTCTCGGTGGCGGCAACCAGCGATTCTGGATCCATTTTCTTCATGATGACGCTACGTGCTTCATCATTCAGGTGTAATAAAACTTCACCTTCATGTTCGGGTTGAATAAGTGGCCAGATTAGCTCACGCTTCTCACCGGGTTGGGCTTCCAGGTAGTGGGCTATTTCTGCGGGGTGCAGGTCTTCGAGAAGTGACTCGACCAGAGTCGTATCATTATCCGCTAGCGCTTCATTTAATTGAGCGAGGATGTTTGCGTCTTGTTCTTTTTCGTTGTTGACTTCGTTATTCATTACAACCACTCCTCACACTGACGCAAGTGTAGCAGGGCGGGCAGATAAAATCGACATCAAGTGATCAGCATTCAGCCGTAGAGTCGCTGAAATTATAAAGTGAAACTTGCTAAGGAAAACGAACAGGAACTGATTGTGGAATATACTCTAAAGGGATATCTACCTGATTAAATGAGTCTGAAACGAGTGGATACTCATTCATCTTCTTCGAAGCGATTATTGATTAGCTGACTGAGTAAATCTACGGCCTGCTGTTCATCTTCGCCTTCGATAATTAATTCAATGATGCTCCCTTTTGCTGCAGCTAACATCATGACACCCATGATACTCTTTCCATTGACTTGTTGATCAGCGCGTGCCAGTTGTATATCTGATTTAAATGTCTGGGCCAGGGTAACAAATTTTGCAGCAGCTCTGGCATGCATACCGAGTTTATTGATGATTTCAATTTGTTTACGAAGCATTGGCTCTCTTTTGAATTTTGCAACATAATATTCCTTCCTGGCCACCAGTTGTTGCTTTTTCAGCTAGCTCCCACAAGCTTAAATTTGGATAATTCATTACCCTGATCAGCATCGGCAGATTCAGACCGGATATAATCTTTACGTTATTGGTTTCATTCAGACAGGCAATGTTACTTGGGGTCGCGCCATACATATCGGTTAGAATAAGCACACCCATGCCGGTGTCCAGTTCACTAATTTTCTTATTGACCTCTTTCTCTTTTGTTTCGCGATCATCGTTTGCATGGAGTGAAATAATTTGAGTCCTGACTGGACAGCTATCCATAATATGTGCAGCCGCATCATATAATGATTGTCCGATATTGCCGTGGGTGACTATGAGTAAACCAACGCTCACGACAACTCACGATGCCTGATGACGACATTGTTGTATTTTTCCTGTAATGCCTTGCCAATTTTTTCAGATAGATATACAGAACGATGGTAACCACCAGTACAACCTATAGCGATGGTCATATAACTTCGGTTTTCTTCCTCAAAGGTTGGAATCCATTTATTGATAAAGCTAGAGATATCATTGTACATTCGGCCAACATCTTCATGCGATTCCAGGTAAGCAATGACATCTGCTTCTTTTCCTGTTTTGCTGCGCAATTCAGGTACCCAGTGTGGATTGGTAATGCAGCGAACATCAAAAATAAAATTGGCGTCATTAGGGATCCCGTGTTTAAAACCAAATGACTCAACCAGGATCGACATGCCTTCCTGATTGTCTGCTTCAACACACTGCCTGATCAACTCGCGAAGCTGATGGACATTGGTGTGGCTGGTATCAATGGTTAGATCGGCGCTGGACGAAACAGGGGCAAGATAATTATTTTCATGTGCGATAGCCTCGTTTAAAGAAGTTTCACCAGTGCTAAGCGGGTGCTTGCGACGTGTTTCACTAAAGCGTTTTATAAGCGTTTGCTCGTCCGCGGTTAAATAAATTACCTTGGTGCTGAGCTTCATTGCATGTAGGGTTTCCAGTAATTCAGGAAACTGCTCAAGGTCCTGAGCGAGGTTTCGAGCATCGATACCGACAGCAAAATGCTCAGAGATGGGTTCGGCGGCATGGGTGATTTGGACGGCCAGTGCATTCAGTAGCGCCATCGGTAAATTATCGATGCAATTGAAACCCACATCCTCAAGTGCTTGTAATGCAATTGATTTCCCAGAGCCGGATAAGCCACTTACGATTATTAACTTCATGATGTCTGATTATATATAGTTTGTTGTTGTTGTTTTTCCAAGAGTGTACCCGCATCTTGACCACGTTTGTAGAGTATATGATTTTTTACTGCGGTTTCTGTGATAATCGCAAGGTTTCGCTTGGGGTGGGCGTGGAGTAGCTGAACTGGAATTTTGTGGTTTAAAATTGTGAGATGGGACTGTATACCGGTTAGGGTTGATGGTATGCCATGTTCATCGTCAACGAGCTTAATCACCAGATCGAGAGAGTGTTTTATTAAACAACTATCGGCTGAAAATAGTTGTGAAATATTTATGACACCCAAGTCGCGGACAGCGAGTAAGTCTTTTAGAAGCTGCGGACTTTTGCCCATGAGTCGAGTATTGTCAACACTAACCTGGACAGCATCATCACAAATAAACTGATGTCCGCGTTCTATTAATTCCAATGCCAGAGTACTTTTTCCCATTCCGGCATTGCCCTTAATCAGCAGTCCAACACCAAAAACTGACAGAAATACGCCATGTTCACAATGTTCTGCTAGACCCATAAGTTTGCACCTTGAGGTTTGTTTTTATATGTAATTAATGTTTCGTCAGGAATTAGCGTAGTGGATGAAAAAACTAATACCAGTGAAACCTGATGCTAAAGAACTTAAATATTGAATAGGATAATACTAGTAATGAATACTTGGTAAAATCAAGTTAGCTGGGGTGGAAAAATCGCTATTGACTATACTGTTTCGTTCCAGTCACTTAGTAGCTGATAGATTGCCTGGTTAGTCTCAGCATTACGCAATTTTTGCCTGAAATCTTCACTACTAAACATCTTCGCGAGTTGTGCAAGTATTTGTAGATGTTCGTCTGTTGATTCTTTGGGCACGAGTAGAGCAAACAGCAGATCAACGGGCTGAAGATCGGCTGCGTCATAATCGACACCTTTTTGTAATTTGATAAAGGCGCCAAGTGTATGGCTATTATCCTTTAAGCGGCCATGAGGTATAGCAACACCATGTCCGACGCCCGTGCCGCCGAGACGCTCGCGCGCCAGGAGGCTTTCAAAGACATCATTTGATGAAATGGTATCTTCTGTACGGGAAATAATTTCGCTTAAATGCTCGAGTGCGCGTTTTTTACTTTGTGCATCGACATCACAAGCGATTCGTTCGGGTGTAATTAAATCAGTTAATAACATTTTGCTTACTTTCTTTCTATCTCGTTAATTAGTTATTCTTCGGTGTGCTTTTGGGCTCGCCCTTCACTACGATGATGATCTTGCATTTTTTCCTTATGCTTTTTAACCTGACGATCAAGCTTGTCAATTAATGCATCAATGGAAGCATACATATCATTATTAACGGCATCTGCAAACACGTCAGCACCACTGATATGAATGGTTGCCTCGGCTTTTTGTCGTTGTTTCTCTACGGTTAATATTACATGGACATTGGTTACGTTATCAAAGTGCCGCTCTAATCGTTCAAGCTTGCTTTCTACATAGTTTTGTAATGAGTCTGTGATGTCTACATGATGTCCAGTGATATTCAGTTGCATAGTATGCTCCTTTCATATGATTCAGGCTAAGCGCTTTCGTTCATTCGAAGGCGGAATAGCCATTGCTTCGCGATATTTCGCTACAGTTCGTCTTGCAACGTTAATACCTTGTTCGGATAAAAAATTTGCTATCTTACTGTCGCTTAAAGGTTTGGCTGGTGCTTCTGATGCGATGAGTTTTTTGATTAAGGCTCTAATTGCAGTGGCAGAACACTCTCCACCATCAGCAGTGGAAACGTGGCTGGAGAAAAAGTATTTCAGCTCAAAGATGCCGCGCGGGGTATGCATATACTTTTTGGTGGTAACTCTAGAGATAGTTGACTCATGCATTTCAACTGCCTCAGCAATATCATGCAATACCAGGGCCTTCATTGCTTCTTCACCATATTCTAAAAAGGCACGCTGCCTTTCTACGATGCAGGTAGCAACTTTTAGCAGGGTTTCATTGCGACTAGCAAGACTCTTAATAAACCAACGTGCTTCTTGTAAATGATTTTTCATATAAGTTGAATCAGCAGAGCTTTGTGCCTGTTTGACCATGCCCGCGTAGGTCGCATTAATACGAATACGAGGCGCAGCATCCGGATTCAATTCAACTTTCCATTTGCCCTTAATTTTTCGTACAAAAACATCGGGCACAATATACTCGGCCTTGCTTGCCGTTATCTGGCTACCGGGTCTGGGGTTTAGTGATTGAATGATTGTGATCAAGGCTTTGAGTTCTTCCTCGTCAATTCCCAGTTTGCGCATCAACTGGTTAAAGTCACGGTTGGCAAGCAAGTCAAAATATTCAGATACAAGTTTAAAGGCAACATGATTCTCATCAGATTCATTTAGTATCTGCTTGAGCTGGAGTATCAGACTTTCCTGAACTGTTCTGGCGCCGACACCGGGCGGGTCAAAATTTTGTACGCGATGTAAGACAGCTTCCACTTCGTCCAGCTCTATCTCCATATCCTCGGGGAGAATCTGGTGCAGGTCTTCTATGCTAGTCCGTAGAAAACCATCATCGTCGATCGCATCAATGATGGCGTCAGCGATTAACAAATCATTATCGGAGAATGGTGTCAGCTGCATTTGCCAACGTAGATGTTCTTGCAGGGTTTCGCTATTCGTGTCACCCACTTCCTGTTCGCGATCTGATTCCTGGTAACTTGATGAGGCTGATGTGGTTTGGATGTTGTCATAAATATCATCCCAGGCGCTGTCGACGGGTAAGTCTTCCGGGATGGTCTCAGACTCCATACTATCTTGCTCAGGTTTTTCCTGATCGGGTGTCTCTTGCGCATTCGAATTTGCTTGTTCGGATTGTGTGGATTGGTCTGATTGCTCTGACTCATTTTCAGATTTGTTGGCAGTCTCAGTATCACCGTCTTCTGCCACTTCAAGCATCAGGTTTGAATCGAGAGCTTCCTGGATTTCCTGTTGGAGTTCTAAAGTCGACAGTTGCAACAGTTTGATTGCCTGTTGCAATTGAGGAGTCATGGTTAGGTGTTGACCAAGACGGAGTTGTAATGCTTGTTTCATATTTTAAGTTTTTGAGGACCTGCTTGATGTTGTTACAGGTCGTAGTTTAATTTTAGCCTAGATTTGTCCTTACACCCAGCAATGATTTTAGAGCTTGAATTGCTCCCCGAGATAGACTTTCCTAACCTGCTTATCGGCCAATAACGTTTCAGGTTCACCTTGAGCGATTACAGCGCCCTCATTGAGTATGTAGCCACGATCGCAGATATTTAGGGTTTCCCTTACATTATGGTCAGTTATTAACACACCAATATCGCGCTCGCGTAAGTGATGAATAATTGACTGAATATCGAGCACTGATATTGGGTCGACACCGGCAAATGGCTCATCTAACAGGATAAACCTGGGCATAGTCGCTAAGGCCCTGGCTATCTCAACTCTGCGTCGTTCACCACCAGAGAGGCTCATGCCGATATTGTTCCGTATATGAGTGATATGGAGTTCTTCGAGCAGTTCTTCAAGTGCATTCTCCTGTTGGGCAGGCTCCAGATCCTCACGGGTTTGCAGAATCGCCATGATATTGTCTGTGACCGACAGTTTTCTAAATACGGAAGCTTCCTGCGGCAAATAACCGATCCCCATTCGAGCCCGATCATGCATGGGCATATTAGTTAAATCATGATCATCCAGGTAAACGTTGCCTTTTTCAGCATCGACCAGGCCAACGACCATATAAAAGGAAGTGGTTTTTCCTGCGCCATTCGGCCCTAGTAGACCGACGACTTCACCGCTATTAATATGAAACGAGACATCCTTGACGACACTGCGACGTTTATATTTTTTAGCCAGACTTTGTGCTGCGAGAGTACTCATTGTTGGGGGGTAGGTGTTTGTGGCGCTTCTTCATCGGTGTCTGCTTTAGGTTGAATGATAGCATGGACACGTGAGTCACTGTCTTGATCTTTATTGGCTTTCACGGTGCTATTGAGGGTGTCATATTCAATATAATCGCCGCTGAAGTGGTTATCACCCTGCACAACCTGGGCATTGGTTTTTAGTACCAGGTGCTCTTTACTCGCAAAGTACTCCATGTAGCGGGCACTCGATTTAACAATATCCTGTTTGTCTTCGGGCTGTTGCTTGAAAGTGGCGGGATTACCGCGGATCGCAATCTTGGTTAATCTGCCTTTGCTCAAGTAAACCGTGATCTTATCAGCCTTGATATCGAGCGTGCCTTGCTTAAGATGAACATTACCCACGTACTGGCTGACTTCTTCTTTTTCGTTTACTTCCACTCGATCGGCACGGATATCGATTGGTTGATCGCGGTCACTGTGCAATGCCCAGCCAGACTTTGCCCCTGCGAGAACCAATATGGCCACGGCCAGGATAGCGGTCAACAAAGATAAATGTCGCTGTTTACTTTGGAACATATTGTCCTCGTGCCTGGGACTTAAGGGTTAAGATACCAGTGTCTAAATTTACATCCATACCTTTTGATGTGATAGTACTGTTTTTTCCAGTGATCTTCACCCTGGTATCGGTACTGGCCTGTTTTTTCGCAAATGTAATGGTTAACTTATCGGTCTCCAGGACCAGATTTTTATCCGGATCAGGGTTGTTGCTTACTATTTTGACGTTCCCAGATAATGTCAAGATTTCCGTATTCTCGTAGCCAATACCATAGTCGGATGTTGCTAACCAAACCTGGCGGGTCTTATCAATATATTCTACACGTGGATCTTGCACTTCAATCGTGTCGTTATCAGGAAAATGCTCCAAATGAGTTGCGGCCAGGCGATAGTTGGCAATGCCGCTCTGATCATACATGGTGGCCTTAAATTCGCTGATAAAATAATCCGGATCATGTCGCAGGCTCGGATCAGTTAAGTCAGCTGTTTTATCGACAGAGGTTGATAATTGGTAGGTGAGAGTGGCAATCGCAAGTACCACGATCAGGACGATAATGTAGTGCAGCTTACTCATTTACATGAAGGCATTTAATTGATCATCTAGTGTGCCCTGAGCCTCCATGATCAATTCGCATATATCTCGTGCTGCACCACGACCACCATTTTGCTCGGTGATCCAGTGTGCGTGTTTTTTTACAAAAGGGTGTGCATCTTGAACAGCTATCGCGAGCCCAACTTTTTTCATGACGGGTAAGTCAACGACATCATCACCTGCGTAGGCTGTTTGCTCAGGGCTGACATTTAATTTTGCAATCATTTCTTCGAACGCTGATATCTTGTCGAGCCGTCCCTGATAAAGGTGTTCGATTCCGAGGTTTTCCATGCGATGATTAACCAGTTGAGAATCTCTTGCCGTAATAATCCCAACTTCAACCCCTGTACGTTGTAAAAGTTTGATGCCAAGACCATCACGTGAGTAAAAGGCTTTGTATTCCTGCCCATCATCACCAAAGAACAAACTACCATCAGTGAGTACGCCATCAACATCGAAAATAACCAGTTTGATGTTTTTAGCCAGATTTAATATATCTTGCATGTAAATACCTTCTATATTTATACAACACCCGCGCGTAACAGGTTGTGCATATTGAGAGCGCCGATGACCTTGTTGTTTTCATCAACAACAGGAAAAGCGTTAATACTTTTTGCTTCCATAAGCTGAAGCGCTTCTGCGGCGAGTTGAGATTTATGAATACTCATGCAGTTTGTACTCATGACATCATCAATTTTGACATCACTTATTTTAATCTCACCATGATCGAGTAATCTGCGTACGTCACCATCAGTAAAGACACCGAGTAAGGCGCCGTTCTTATCAACGATGGTTGTCATGCCCAATCCTTTTTTGCTCATTTCTTCCAGTGCCGCCGTCATGTTTGCACCAGCCTGAATTTTGGGGACATCACCACCTGAATGCATAATATCTTCAACGTGCAATAGCAAGCGTTTACCAAGTCGTCCACCTGGATGAGAGCGGGCAAAATCATCCTGGGTAAAGCCACGTGATTCCAGTAGTGCAATGGCAAGGGCATCGCCCATGACTAATGTAACGGTGGTGCTTGATGTCGGCGCTAAACCCAAAGGACAAGCCTCTTTTTCAACACTGACATCCAAATGGAAGCTTGATTCTTTTGCTAAACGAGATTGTGGATTACCGGTCATGGCAATCAACGGCACATTGAGGCGTTTAATCAACGGCAGGATAGTCAGAATCTCGTCGGTTTCTCCCGAGTTGGAGAGGGCTAGCACCACATCCTGGGATGTGATCATTCCCAGGTCACCATGACTGGCTTCACCGGGGTGAACGAAAAAAGCAGGGGTGCCGGTGCTGGCAAGTGTTGCAGCAATCTTGTTGCCGATGTGTCCTGACTTGCCCATGCCAAGCACAACGACACGCCCCTTACAGTGCATCATTGCATCGATCGCACTGATAAAAGTATCATTAATTCTATCGAGCAATTTCTCAGCAGCGCGCGTCTCGGTCTCGATAACAGCTTTAGCTAGCTGGGCAACCTTGATTTTGTCCATAGCGGTATTGTTTATTTAAATGTACTGTTAAGAATATAGCTCGACGAGGCACAGAATGCCCGGCTTTTTTATACTATGGCTGGATGACGCTAAAATAAAGGTAGGCCATGTAGGCAAAATAACTGGAAAGCAAAATGCCACCTTCAAACCGGTTAATTCGTCCCGGCGCTTTAAAACCATAAGCAAAAATAAATAATAAGACACTCAGTCCAAGCATGGTCGCGTAGTCTCGCGTGAGTACATGGGCTTCCAGGGAAATGGGTGCAATCACGGCCGGGATACCGAGCACGGCGAGTAAGTTAAACATGTTCGAGCCAATGATGTTGCCAATGGCTATATCGGGTTCTTTTTTTACGGCACTCATGACTGATGTTGCCAACTCCGGCAGACTGGTACCGATGGCTATAATTGTAAGACCAATAATCAGGTCACTGAGTCCAAAAAATTTGGCGATACCGACTGCACCATAGATTAGAACCTGTGAGCTTATCAATAATAAGACAAGTCCAAGAAACGTCCAACCCAGCGCAATTTTTAATGGAATCCGTGGAATTTCACTGTCGTATTCATGGGTTAGCGGTTCATAGCCGTGTTTGGTTTTAGCCAGACGAATTAGCCAGAAGGTAAAAGCAATTATACCGGATATTAAAATTACACCATCGTAGCGGCTGAGCTCGTGATCAAGAATCAGAAATAGTGCCACACCCATCATCACCAGCATAATTGGAAACTCGCGCTTTAACGTGTCCGAGCCGACAAGTAATGGATAAAGCAAGGCGGTCGTACCAAGTACCAGACCGATATTTGCGATGTTGGATCCAATTGCATTTCCGACCGCGATTCCCGGATTGCCATTTATAGCCGCAGTGACCGAGACGAGAATCTCGGGAGCTGATGTGCCAAAACCAACAATCGTCAAACCAATGATGAGTGAAGAGACACCCAGGTTACGCGCGGTACCGGCGGCACCATGTACAAAACGATCGGCGCCCCAAACTAATACGGCAAAGCCGCCGATAATGGCTAATGAATATATCAGTAATTGCATGGGTTTAACTCTATTCCGGTTTATTTAAGTGAATCAAGCAACAGTTCTTTTTCAAGCTCGTCTTCCAGCTTGAGGTCTTCTTCTGTTGGCGCCTTGATGTCATCTTTAATAGGTGGGTTACCATCATAAATCTGATTTTCACGGATTTGATAGTAGGTATTACGTAACGCGACGTAAGGATCGATGCCCGATTGTTCCAGGATACGGCTGGCTTCCAGTAAATTTGCACGTTTGTCAACTGCACGTAAGGCTATCAATGACCATCGTACTTCATCATCATCAGTATAGGTTACCGGGTCCAGAAAAGTGAAGTCGACGACCAGCCCTGTTGCATCACGCACCGAGCTTGGACCAAGAAATGGTAGCACTAAGTAGGCACCATCACCCACACCCCAGGTGGCCAGCGTTTGACCAAAGTCTTCGTCATGCTTGGGTAAATCCATATGTGTAGCGACATCAATAAAACCAAGCAGGCCAAAGGTAGTATTCATCAGTAAGCGTGAGAAGTCTGAACCAGCCTGTTCAAACTTGAATTGTAATAGGTCGTTTACAATAACTACGATATCACCCAGATTACTGAAAAAGTTGGAGATACCCGTCTCGATAAAATCGGGTAGCACAGCCTGGTATGCAGTGGCGACCGGTACAGCGATTGCTTTATCAAATGCATCATTGAATGAACCAATAGAACGGTTGAAGGATTCCCAGGGATCACGATCATCGGGTGCTGACACCGTTGCACATGAACTGGCAAACAGGCATAAGATGAGAACCAGGTTTTTAGAAAGACGCGTCAGTTTCATGTATGAGATTTTATTCTTCAGTTGTCTTGATTTTGCCGCAACGCTTGCATTTATAAACTGTTAGTAGCTTCCCTTGCTTCACAGAGAACGGTTTGCCTTTATCGACTTCCCATTTATGGAAGCCACTGCGGCAAAGCGTTTTGCCTTTGTGTTTTTCCTTCAATTTAGGCTTTTTGAAGCGTACTACATCACCCATTGTTTATGAACCCTTATTTTTGTTGCTCGTTCAGTTACGATTCAGCCACGATCAATATGCTGGGCATTGTGGCAAACACCAGTATAATCAATCTAATTGAATCATCTACAAGGTTTTTGACATTGAGCGAACATGTGGTTTTGATTGGGGCTCGTGGCTGGATACATGAAGGCTGGTCAGGGGAATTTTATCCCGAGGATTTACCCGATGAATGGCAGGTGGGTTACTACGGAAATGAATTCCAAGTAGTGATGGTACCGGCCAGTTACTGGTCAACGCAGGCAGATAAATTTGACGAATGGCTTGAAGAGAGTGATGAGTCACTGAAAATGATTTGTGAGTGGCCAGCACAAGGGGCGCCAGTAGCCCAGATAAGTGAGGCCGAGCGAGGAATCGAGGCGGTAGCGGAAAGAGTCCTGGCCGTGCTGATTAAGATTGAGACTGAGGTGAGTGAGTCTGATCTTGCTATATATAAGGAGTTAGCAGACAAGCACCCCCTTTGCTTTGAGATTAAGGATGATTTGGCTCCAGATAAAAGGCGTCAGTTGCAGGCGTGGTTAGCAGAAGCGTTTGCTGATAAAGACTATGGAATAGTCTGGACAGGGGATCCAGCATCACAGTCGAACCTTGCTTTAGGTTCCGTTAGCGTGACCAAGCTATCAGGTGAAGTCGAGCCAAAACAATTGCGCACATTATTTGAAAGCATATTGGCTGCGGGCTCTGAAAACCGTAACCAGGTTTTAATTGTTGATGGTGAGCCGCCATCAATGCAACTTTTAACGAATGCAGGTATTATCCTCGACTTACTCTGATTGCGATGAGTTAGGGAAGATTACAAAATTAATTATGGCAGATGATTCAGACATTTTGGTAAAGGTACGCGACCTGCATTTTGAACGTGGTGATCGCATGATCTTTGATGGTGTTGATCTCGATATTCCGCGCGGCAAAATTACTGCCATTATGGGACCAAGTGGAACGGGTAAGACCACTATGTTGCGTCTGATTGGTGGCCAGATAGCTCCCTCCTCTGGAACCGTACATGTGGAAGGCCAACATATAGCAGGCTTGGGACATTCTGCGTTGTACCAAATACGTAAACGCATGGGTATGTTATTTCAGAACGGTGCGCTACTGACAGATATGAGTGTCTTCAATAACGTGGCCTTTCCCTTACGCGAACATACTAAGTTATCTGAGGATATGATTCGTGACCTGGTGTTGATGAAGTTGCATGCGGTTGGTTTGCGGGGGGCACGTGATCTGATGCCCAGCGAGTTATCCGGGGGCATGTCCAGACGTGTTGCTCTGGCGCGTGCGATCGCACTTGATCCCATGATCATGATGTATGACGAACCGTTTACCGGCCAAGATCCTATTTCAATGGGTGTGTTGGTTAAACTGATCCGAGAGCTCAACGATGCCCTGGGGCTGACCAGCATTATCGTTTCGCACGACATTGCAGAAACCTGCAGCATCGCAGATTACATTTACTTACTCTCCAACGGTAAGGTCGTAGGACATGGCACCGCGGAGGAACTGGGCAACTCCTCTTCGGAGTGGGCGCAACAATTTCTCAATGGATACTCTGACGGGCCAGTGCCGTTCCACTATGAGGCCAAGGACTACTTTGCGGATCTGATGGATGGTAGTGGGAATCAAAAAGGAGCAGTGAATTCGTGAAGCTTGATTCTCTTCGTATATTAGGTCATTCAGGTCTAAGTTTTTTTCAACGTCTGGGACGTGGCAGTATCCTGTTTATCAATATCTTGTTAGGCATTCCTGCTCTGTTACTGAGGCCGGGACTTATCATACAGCAAGTCTATTCAGTTGGTGTGCTTTCGTTGCTTATCATAGTTGTCTCAGGCCTGTTCGTGGGCATGGTGCTGGGGCTTCAAGGCTATAATACCCTGGTGGACTTTGGTGCCGAAGAATCGCTTGGTGTTGTCGTCGCGTTATCACTCGTACGCGAGCTAGGCCCTGTTGTATCGGGTTTATTGTTTGCCGGCCGAGCAGGTTCTGCCTTAACGGCAGAAATCGGTTTGATGAAAGCGACTGAGCAATTATCGGCGATGGAAATGATGGCCGTTGATCCCGTGAGACGTGTTCTTGCACCGCGTTTTCTGGCCGGTTTTATATCGATGCCCTTATTAGCAGCCATCTTTAGTGCTGTCGGCGTGTTGGGTGGTTATTTTGTCGGGGTTAATTTGTTAGGTGTGGATGAAGGTGCCTATTGGTCACAGATCCAGGCCAAGGTTGATTTTGATGATGACATCTTAAACGGTGTCATCAAGAGTATCGTGTTCGGTGTTGTTGTTACCTGGATTGCTGTATTTGAAGGTTATGATGCGACGCCAACATCTGAAGGAGTGAGTCGTGCGACCACAAGAACGGTTGTGCACTCGTCGTTAGCTGTCCTGGGACTGGATTTTATCCTGACAGCATTAATGTTTGGAGAGTCATGATTATGATGACGTCACGTACGGTCGAAATTTGGGTAGGTTTGTTTGTGGTGGCTGGTATTGCCGCGCTGTTTATGTTGGCAATGCAGGTGAGTAACCTGGGCACATATTCAGGAGGTGAAGGTTATGAAATTCAGGCAAACTTCGAAGATGCCAGTGGGCTAAAGGTCCGCTCACCAGTCACTATGGCAGGCGTTACCCTGGGACGTGTCACCAATATCAGTTTTGATGGTAAGTCATTCCAGGCCGTTGTCACGATGCGAATTGAAGAACAATATAATCAGTTACCGGCAGGCACTTCAGCCAATATTTACACGGCTGGCCTACTAGGTGAAAAGTATGTGGGGTTATTACCAGGCTCAGCTGCTGATCCATGTGAAGATGAAAAACTCCAGGCCGAGCTGGAAGGTCGCGAGCCTGACTTGAAAGGTCTGGACTGTAAACCACAACACCTGGCACAGGGTTCCAAGATCGAGTTAACCCAGGGATCACTTGTGTTAGAAAAACTAATCGCTCAATTTGTTTCCAGCTTTATGGATAGCAAAGACAAAGAACAAACAGAAAAAGAATAAGATGAGTCAGCCTGTTCTGGAAAAGATAAATGATCAGCAATACGCCCTGAGTGGCGAGCTGACCATGCAAAACGTGTCGCAGGTCTCCGAGGACACAAAACCGCTCATGACTGCAATGAGTGGTGAAGTGACGATAAATTTATCCAAGATCGCCCGAGCCGATAGTGCTGGTCTCGCACTGCTCATCGACTGGTTGCGTATTGCTCGACAGCGGGAGGTCACCCTGCGTTTTGAGCAGTTGCCGGAACAGCTGTTACAGATTGCCAGGGTTTGTGAGTTACATTCCGTATTGCCAATCAATCACTAGCTATAAATCATACTAAATTAACCCATTCTCGTGCCCAGCCACGCTTTTGCCCGTCGCTTTGTTCGCCATTGCGCGTTAAAATAGCGCCTATTTTCAATGCTCCATGACAAGACAGGTACAGATATGGAACCAGATCAGGTAAAGCAATTAATTGAGGCGGGTCTACCCGGCTGTGAGGTAACGGTAACGGGCGACGGTAGTCACTTTGATGCAACGGTCGTCGGTGAAGTCTTTGCAGACAAATCCCTGGTCAAGAAACAACAGCTGGTTTATGCCACTGTCAACGACAGGATCACCAGCGGTGAACTGCATGCCCTGACCATCAAGACTTACACCCCGGAAGAGTGGGAGAAGGCTAGCAAGTTACGTGTCTCGTAATGCTGTTCAGCTAATTATTTCATAAGGTAAAACGTAAACAATGGACCGATTAATCATAACCGGTGGTAAACAGCTACATGGTCAGATACGGGTATCGGGGGCAAAAAATGCCGCCTTGCCGATTATCGTCTCGACCTTGCTGGCAAAAGACCCGGTCACCATTCGCAATATTCCTCATTTACACGATATCACCACCACTATGGAGTTATTGGGACGTATGGGTGTGTCGATCACCATGGGTGAGAAGCTGGAAGTAGAAGTGGATAGCTCTACTATCAATAATTTTTCAGCGCCTTACGAATTAGTAAAAACCATGCGTGCCTCGATTCTGGTATTGGGGCCCCTATTGGCTCGTTTCGGTGAAGCTGAGGTATCACTGCCGGGTGGTTGTGCGATTGGTTCACGCCCGGTCAATCTACATATTCATGGTTTGGAATTGATGGGTGCGGACATTTCTGTGGAACAGGGTTATATCCGAGCCAAAGCGAAACGTCTCAAGGGTGCCAAGATTATGATGGACCTGGTCACGGTGACCGGAACTGAAAATCTGATGATGGCCGCAACCTTGGCTGATGGAGTAACCATTATAGAAAATGCTGCACGTGAACCCGAGGTTGTGGACCTTGCAAACTGTTTGATTGCTATGGGTGCAAAAATCGAAGGGGCCGGTACCGACACCATTACCATCACTGGCGTCGAAGAATTACACGGTGCCGAATACAGTGTGTTACCGGATCGTATTGAAGCCGGTACCTATCTGGTTGCTGCAGCGATAACCGGTGGTAGTGTTCGGCTCAAGGATACCTATCCTCCACACTGCGATGCGATTCTTGCCAAGCTCGAAGAGGCCGGTGCTGATATAGAAGTAGGGGATGACTGGATTAACCTGGACATGCACGGCAAAAAACCAAAGGCGGTTGATTTAAGGACTTCACCATATCCTGCTTTTCCGACAGATATGCAGGCACAGTTTTGTGCGCTGAATACGATTGCCGAAGGCACGGGCACAGTGATTGAGACTGTATTTGAAAACCGTTTTATGCACATCCAGGAATTACAACGTATGGGAGCTGACCTGGCGCTGAGTGGTAATACGGTAGTGTGCAATGGTGTTGACAAGCTAACCTCTGCACCAGTGATGGCAACCGACTTGCGTGCCTCGGCCAGCTTAGTATTGGCTGGACTGGTTGCGGAAGGCGATACCATTGTTGAACGTATCTATCATATTGATCGCGGATATGAATGTATTGAAGAGAAACTGCAACAACTTGGCGCTACCATTCGCAGGGTACCGTCGTAAAAAGTACCGTCGTAAATTGAGCACCGTTTTAAACAAAGTATAATGATATGAGTGACAAATTAACTATCGCCCTGTCAAAGGGACGCATTTATAAAGAAACGTTACCGCTTCTGAAGCAAGCAGGTATTGAACCTATTGATGACCCAGAGACAAGTCGCAAACTTATCCTGGATACCAATCAGGATAATGTGAAGCTTGTGATCATTCGCGCCACAGATGTGCCGACTTATGTGCAGTACGGTGCAGCGGATGTAGGCGTTGCAGGTAAGGATGTGTTGATGGAGCATGGCGGTGAAGGATTGTATGAACCGGTTGATTTGAAGATTGCCAAATGTAAGTTGATGACTGCCGGTATTAAGGGACAACCTGCGCCGAATGGGCGTTTAAGAATCGCCACCAAGTTTGTGAACAGTGCACGTGCCTTTTATGCCAAACAGGGAAAGCAGGTCGAGATCATCAAACTCTATGGCTCGATGGAACTTGCGCCCATTGTGAAGCTTGCAGATTATATTGTTGATCTGGTGGATACTGGAAATACCTTAAAGGCGAACGGTCTTGAACCACTCGAACACATTTGTGATGTCAGTTCACGGTTGGTTATAAACAAGGCCGCAATGAAAATGAAACACAAGAGCATTCAAGCACTGATTGATAGTTTTGCAGCAGCCGTAAAATGAAAATGTCAAACCTGGATATACAACAACTTTCAACAAGCCACGAGAATTTCTGGTCGGAGCTCGACGAGCTGCTTGCCTGGGAAAGTGTTTCTGATGATAAAGTAAATACGTTGGTGCGTGACATCATTGCGCGTGTTCGTAGTGAAGGCGATCAAGCTGTTATTGATTACACCAATCAGTTTGATCGTATGAATGTTGAATCCATGGCTGAACTGACTATCAAGCAAGCTGATCTGGATGCTGCGGCCAACAAGATTGATAAAGAAGCCTATCAGGCCTTACAAAAAGCTGCTGAGCGTGTCCGTTTGTATCACGAAAAACAAAAATCAGAGAGTTGGTCGTATCAGGAAAATGATGGCACCGTACTGGGTCAACAAGTTACACCACTTGATCGAGTTGGACTCTATGTTCCCGGTGGCAAAGCGGCGTATCCTTCCTCAGTGTTAATGAATGCTATACCAGCCAAAGTTGCCGGTGTTGAAGAAGTGATCATGGTGGTGCCGACGCCTGATGGTGTGGTCAACGATCTGGTACTGGCCGCGGCTAAAATTGCTGAGGTTGATGCTGTTTACGCAGTAGGTGGTGCACAAGCGGTTGCCGCACTTGCCTATGGAACCGAAACGATTCCCTGGGTCGATAAAATTGTTGGACCAGGAAATATCTTTGTGGCCACGGCCAAATCAATGGTATTTGGTAAAGTAGGCATCGATATGATTGCCGGTCCGTCAGAGATCGCGGTTGTCTGTGATGGTAAGACCGATCCTGACTGGATTGCGATGGATTTATTTTCGCAGGCCGAACACGATGAAGATGCACAATCAATATTGATTTCACAGGATGGTGATTTTCTTGAGAAAGTTCAGCAGAGCATGCTCAAGTTAATGGCATCGATGCCCCGCGCTGAGATTATTGAGGCCTCGCTAAATGCACGTGGTGCATTTATTAAAGTTAAAGACCTCGATGAAGCGATCGATGTGGTTAACCATATTGCACCTGAGCACTTAGAATTATCGATGGATGATCCACAAGACTGGGCGAAAAAAGTAAAACACGCAGGCGCAATCTTTATGGGACGTTTCACAGCTGAGGCCGTTGGTGACTATTGTGCAGGTCCGAATCACGTCTTGCCGACTTCGCGCACGGCACGCTTTAGCTCGCCCTTAGGTGTCTACGATTTTCAGAAACGTTCGAGTTTGATCATGTGTTCTGCTGATGGTGCATCTGAATTGGGTAAAACCGCTTCAACGCTGGCACACGGTGAAGGTCTGACAGCTCATGCACGTTCTGCTGAATATCGAATCAAGTCATAAGTTCTTATTTTGAAAAATCAGCTATGAAAAACTGGATTCGTCCTGAGATACAAGCCTTGTCGGCTTACCATGTTCCGGACTCATCGGGATATATCAAACTCGATGCGATGGAGAATCCCTATCGTTGGTCCGACGACTTAACCAGCAGATGGTTGGAATTACTTAAGCAATCAGAGTTAAACCGTTACCCTGATCCTTCTGCGCAGTTACTCAAGTCAAAGATCTATTCATCGTTAAATATTCCCGGTAGTGCTGACCTTATTTTGGGCAATGGCTCAGACGAATTGATCCAGATGATCATGATGGCAGTTAGCGGATCAGATCGAACGGTAATGTCAGTCGAACCGAGCTTTGTCATGTACAAGATGATCGCTACCTTTCTTGATATGCCTTATGTTGGGGTGTCATTGACGGATGATTTCAGTCTTGATGCTGACACAACATTGACTGCCATCGAGCAACATCAACCAGCCGTTATATTTCTTGCCTATCCGAATAATCCAACAGGTAATTTGTTTGATGAGACGGTGATCGACAAGATCATTTCATCAACTGATGCTCTGGTTGTGATTGATGAGGCTTACTATGCTTTTGCCGATAAAACCTATGCGGATAAGTTAGAGCAGCATGAAAACCTGCTAGTTATGCGGACGGTTTCGAAGATGGGATTGGCCGGGCTTCGACTTGGTTATATGGCAGGCTCAGCAAAACTGATCAATGAAATCGATAAAGTGCGTTTGCCTTATAACATCAATGTCCTGACCCAACTCAGTGCCGAGTTTGCTCTGGATAATGTTGATGTGCTGAATCAACAAACGGAGCAGATTAAAAAAGATCGTGAAAGCCTGGTTACAAGTATGGAAGCGCTGGAAGGGATAGACGTCTATCCCACCCAGGCAAATTTTGTCTTGTTTCGTTGTAAGAGCAAATCGGCAGATGAGGTATTTGATTCACTTAAACAACAAAAGGTGCTTATCAAGAATCTTTCCAAGTCATCAGCGAGTTTAAATAATTGTTTACGGGTGACTGTCGGCTTACCTTCTGAAAATGAAGCCTTCCTTTTGGCACTAACGACCGCATTAACAAATGAAGCTTAGCTGCTGGGTCGCTCACTAACCGTTGCCGTCTTCTCCATTTTCGTACCATCTCGAATAATCGATAGGGTAATTTTATCCCCCGGTTTGTGCATGCTGATTTGATTCAGCGTTTCACGGAAATCGCGCACCTTATTACCATCGATATGGGTGATAATGTCACCACGATCCAGTTCTGCTTTGTCAGCCGGACCGTTCACAACAATATTGCTAATCACTACGCCATCGGTTGAGTCGAGCTCGAAGGCCTTGGCCAGTTGCGGCGAGATGTCCTGGATCTTTATTCCTAACCAACCGCGTATCACTCGCCCATGTTCTATTAATTGGGTTAAGACATCTTTGGCAAGGTTCACGGGAATCGCAAAACCAATACCGTGAGAGCCGCCACTTTGACTGAAGATGGCTGTATTGATACCAACCAATTCGCCGTTGGCGTTGATCAGGGCGCCACCTGAGTTACCAGGGTTGATCGCTGCATCCGTTTGAATGAAGTTCTCGAAAGTATTAATGCCCAACTCTGTACGTCCCAGACCGCTGACGATACCTGAGGTGACAGTCTGACCGACACCAAAGGGGTTGCCGATTGCAAGGACAACATCACCGACCTCCAGGTTATCGGAACGCCCTAAGGTAACAACGGGAAGGTCTTTTAGCTCGATTTTTAAAACGGCCAGATCTGATTCGGGGTCGGCACCGAACAGCTTGGCAGAGGTAGTGCGTCCATCATTTAAGGCAACAGCGATCTCAGCTGCATCCGAGATGACATGGTTATTGGTAAGAATATATCCCTCGCTACTAAGAATTACGCCGGAACCTAGACTGGGTTCTTTGCGCTGACGGGTTGCACTTTCCTCATCTCCAAAGAAGTGGCGGAACAGGGGGTCATCAAAAAAAGGTGTGCGTTTTTGAGTAACCAGTTTGGTTGCATAGATATTTACAATAGCGGGTGCAGCTTTTTTTACGGCAGCAGCATAGGAGACAACCCCTTTACTTGGCTCGAGACGGTTAATTTCACCTTCACCTTGTTGCAGCAGAACTTCCTGCGGTTGGTTGCCGAGCAGGTTCGGATAGAGATAAATAATGACAAAGGCGAGGGCAAGACCGATGGTCGTGAACTGGAATATAAAAGCTATATTTTTTCTGAGTTGCATGTTTTTACTTGAGTTAGAATAGAGGTTAGCTATAAGCATAACCGATGGAGATGGCGAGTGCATGGTGAAATTAAACGACTTGGTTAGTCACTGCGATGACCTCCTGGAGGTGGATCGTTTTCGCGACTATTGTCCGAATGGTCTGCAAGTGCAGGGCAAAGACCAGATTGAAACAATTGTCAGTGGCGTTACTGCCTGCCAGGGGCTGATCGATGCTGCCATCGAGAAAAAGGCGGATGCGATCTTGGTTCACCATGGCTATTTCTGGAAGGGTGAAGATGCCCGGATTGTGGGATTGAAACGTCGCCGTCTGCAGGCCTTACTCAAAGCGGATATTAGCCTGCTGGCCTATCACTTGCCGCTCGATGCCCATCCGGTGCTCGGCAATAATGCCCAGCTTGCCCAAAAACTAGGGTTTGGTATTGAGGGTCAGTTTGGGCGCGAACAGCCTGCCATTGGGCTTTATGGCAGCCTGGAATCTGCGATACCAGTCGAGCAGTTTCTTGCCGTGGTGCAAGAGCAGTTGGAGCGCGAGCCACTACATATCGCGGGTGATCTCAAACAGATTCAAAGGGTTGCCTGGTGCACAGGCAGTGCTCAGTCTTATATTGATCAAGCCGTTGAGCTTGGTGTGGACCTGTTTTTAAGCGGCGAAATCTCCGAGCAGACCACTCATATCGCGCGGGAGACCGGGATTCATTACGTGGCAGCCGGTCATCATGCCACTGAGCGCTATGGAGTACAGGCTCTCGGGGCACGTCTGGCAGAAGATTTTGATATAAATCATTTCTATGTAGATATTGATAACCCAGTATAACCCTTTGATATTTAGTTATTTTTTCAAGTACTGCTTGACCGATTAGGGTCATTCCTGCAAACTATGCCACCGTTTTCGTCAGGCTATTCAATAATATTCTGACATTCTTACTTAAAATTCGAACGAGTTAAATCATGACCTGGTCATGGTTAATACGACGCGGAGAGACATCGCAATGAGCGAAGAAGTAGATCAAAGTAAACGCCGGTTTTTGGTTGGCATGACTGCCGCAACTGGCGCCGTAGGAGCAGCAGCGATCGCTGTCCCCTTTGTTAAATCCATGCTTCCAAGTGCCAGGGCTCAGGCAGCGGGTGCATCAGTTGAATATGACATCAGCAAGCTTCAACCCGGTGAGCTGATTACAGTCAAGTGGCGTAAAAAGCCGGTATGGATCTTAAAACGTACCGATCAAAACCTTGCCGATTTAGCCTCGCTCGAAGCGAAATTAACTGACTCGACTTCTGACGGCTCTAAGCAGCCAGACTATGCAAAGAACGAGCACCGCTCTCGCGCAGAAAATAAGAATTTGCTTGTCATGGTCGGTATTTGTACTCACCTGGGGTGTTCTCCCAAGCACTTCCCGGACCTGGCACCAGCCGGTTTTGAAGAAGGCTGGGTTGGTGGTTTTTACTGCCCTTGTCATGGTTCTACTTTTGATCTGGCTGGCCGCGTGTACAAAGGTGCTCCAGCTCCTTCGAATCTTGAGATTCCCAAGTTTAAGTTTTTAAATGAAACCACGATTTTGGTGGGTGATGATTCAGAGGAGACGGCCTAATGAATATGATGATGGCTTTATTAGGCTGGGTTGATGATCGCTTTCCGCTGACCAAATTGTGGAAAGAGCACTTATCTGAATATTACGCGCCTAAAAACTTTAACTTCTGGTACTACTTTGGTTCTTTGGCTCTGTTAGTACTGGTTATCCAGATTGTCAGCGGCATTTTCCTGACAATTCACTACAAGCCAGATGCATCGCTCGATGCCAGCGGTATTCCTGAGGCATTCAAATCTGTTGAATACATCATGCGTGATGTGGAGTGGGGCTGGTTTATTCGTTACATGCATTCAACCGGCGCTTCTGCGTTCTTTATCGTGGTATATCTGCACATGTTCCGTGGTCTGATTTATGGTTCGTATCGTAAGCCACGTGAACTCATCTGGATCTTCGGTGTATTTATTTATCTGGCTCTGATGGCTGAAGGCTTCTTTGGTTACCTGCTACCTTGGGGACAGATGTCTTATTGGGGTGCCCAGGTAATTGTAAATCTGTTTGCTGCTGTACCGTTCGGCATTGGTGAGCCTCTGTCTGAATGGATTCGTGGTGACTTTGTTATCTCTGATGCTACCTTGAACCGTTTCTTTGCCTTCCACGTGATTGCTGTACCGCTGGT
>Ga0316205_10000557_pt1 | contig 66557 bp, 61 predicted proteins | sample 3monthpyrite_MG_FD_204941 | JGI IMG/M metagenome (GOLD analysis project Ga0316205, IMG submission 204941) | Microbial mat bacterial communities from mineral coupon in-situ incubated in ocean water Damariscotta River, Maine, United States -... | ecosystem: Environmental > Aquatic > Marine >...
CTGTTCGCGGAAAAGCCGAACGCCGCGCTCGCGGAACTCGGCTGTATACTTCGGGGTGGGCTTCTTCTGATCCATAGGGCTCATCCTTTGAGAGTTTTACTCTCCGGTAAACCCGGGGCGGTTCAAGAAGGGTGTCGTGCGCATCCCCAACAAGCTGCTTGAGGAAATGAAGACGTGGGATCAGGAAAGCCCCTATGTGATCAACTATGAAGGCAATCCTGTTTGTGACGTCAAGAAGGCATTCGGGGCCGCTGCTAAGCGTGCAGGTGTGGTTGATGCCACTCCCCACACCCTCAAGCACACCTCTGTGACATGGGCTTTCATGGCAGGCATGACACTCGAGCAGGCGACTGACTATTTCGCGACCTCGCGGGAGACGCTCGAAGACGTCTACCGTTCTTACAGCCCGCAGGCACAAAAAGAAGCGGCTGCGATTATGGACAGGGTGCTCTGAAAACCGAAGTTCAGCAGGTCTCCGGCGGCGAAGGTTCAGTATCTCGGCGGTGTCCGATGAGAACGAAGATCGTACAAATCACCCCTTGAAACGTTGCGGATATCGTTGCGGTGATATTTCTGAAAAACTAAAGGCCCCGTAAGGGGCCTTGTTTTATTGGTCGGAGTGAGAGGATTCGAACCTCCGACCCCTGCCTCCCGAAGGATCGGGCCTGACCTTAAGTCGCTGTAATCATTGCGATACGCTATCATTTCACTGCTCCTTTGTTCACGTTTGTACCGATTTATTTCCGGAAATGATCCGGATATTAGATTGCGTCCGCCGCCCCTCGCTGGTGTTCCGGGTGGTGGTGCCCATAGTTCTTCTCAAGCGTCTCTAAGGTCATCCCAAGAAAGCCGCAGGCGTCCCACTTGGGCGCGCCTTTCTGCATGAGCCAAGTCGCACAGGTGTGCCTCAGGGTGTGCGGCACGACTTTCCGGTCTCCGTCGGTCTCGAGACCAGCGGCGACTACTGCAGTCCGAAACGCACGCTTGATGTTTTGCAGTGACTTGCCACGATGCGTGACGACGAATTCGTCTTCAGGAAATCGCCTACGCCTGCGCAACAGATGTTTCCTCAGGCGCGCGGGCAACCTTGAGCTTGGGCGCTCCTTTTTAGTGCGTCGCCGTCCGACGGGGTTCCAGTAAATGATGTTGCTATGGAAATCGACGTCGGACCAGCGCAAGGACAGAATGGCTTCCTTCCGCTGGCCGGTCAGCAACCCGATCCGGAGAAACAGGGTCAAGTGTTCGGTCTTCGACTCCGTCGGCACACCGTCCTGCAAAGGGCTGTCGAAGCTCCTTGACACCCGGATCAACGTTAGCGCCTCATCGCACGTCAGAAATCGAATCCGCCCCTCCGGCTTTGGCGGAAGTCGGACCGCAATTTTGCGCGTTATCAACTGATCTTCTTCAGCGCGACGGATAGCGGTGGACAACAGGCTAAGCTCTCGCCTCAGCGTACCGTCCTTGAGGCCTTTGTCGCCCCGGCTCTTCCTGCGTTTCTGACAGTACTCCTTGATGAGCGCATCGTTGATATCGCCTACGGAATACCCATCGAAAAAGCGGATGACCGGCTTGGCCGCATTGGCTAAGCGTTCTGGATCGGTGACATCATCAAGCCGCTTCGCCAAGTAATGCGAAATCGCGTCGGCAACATAGAACTCATGCGGGTCGACGGCGCGATCCGGCCTGAAGCGTCTTAACTTCCACTCTGCGAAGTAGAGTTCAGCCTGGTCGCGATCCCCAGTGCCAGTTGAGTGCTCGCGGCTGCGTCCCCCTTCGGTCCAGTAGATGTACCAGTTGCCCTCGGACGGGCGCTTGCGGTCGCGCTCGAGGCGCGGCGGGGATGGTCTTCTTGGCATGCTTTCACCGTAAAATTGTCAACGTACCGTTCCCACGCGCCGGAAGGGATTTTCGGATTCCGGCGTCCTGGTGCGGTGTAGATATGGTCCAGCATGTCCTCACGGATCAGGTAGCGCACGTTGGACACTGGGATTCCAACGCGCTCGGCCAGTTCTTTGGGGGTTTCCAATAGCTTTTGCACGCTTTGCCTCCTCAAACTCTGCGCTCACGAAACGAGGCAAACGATTTCATTTTGCGTTCAGAATGAAACAAACATACGCTGAATTAACGTGAATCGAGCGCATTGCCACGATTTATGGTCATATGTGAGTCATATAACCAGCATCGTAGTCAATGCAACCATAAAGAAGGTTGCCAATGTCAGTTCCCGGCTTGGGATACCGCCTTGCGGCTGTGCGAAATATGGCAAGCCTCTCCCAAGAGGAGATGGCGCAGCGCCTCGGCACTAGCCGAAGCGCATACCAATACTATGAGCGTGGCCAACGAGATTTGACGGCTTCCCTGCTTCTGAAAGTCTACGAGGAATTCGACGTCGACCCTCTCTGGATGCTCGAGGGCGACACCACGGACGGCAAGAACCGCAGGCACGAACAGATTGCCGCCGCCAATCGAAAGATCGGCATCGCTGTCGAGCGCCGGATCATTGATCGCGAACTGACCGTGACCCCCGAAAAGAAATGGGACGCCATCGATTTCCTGTTCGATGAGTTCCTGAACACCGATGTTCTCGCCGCAGGCGGCGAAGAACCGGACACCACGAGAATTGACAGTGTTTTGAGGTTGGTAAGCTGATGCTGGACGAAAAACTCCCCGATGACGTGAAGAACCTGCGCCCCCGAAAGCTGCGGCTCAGCAAGGATGCGGAACGCCTGCTTGCAGGAGTCACCAATGAAGAAGTCGACCAAGAGCGCCAACAACGGGCCAATGGCTTGCGTCCAAACGCCGATAGCGTCAACGCCGCGCGCTGCGCTGGCTGTGGCCAGATCGAATACGTCACGCGTGAGTATTGTCGCTGCGGACACTACCTCGCCGGACAGATCGAAGATGAATATCTCGCTTGGGAACAGAATCTGGCCGAGACGCATGAGCGCTTGGCTGAAGAGGCCGAGCAACGGATGAAGCCAGTCAGATGGGCCGCTTCAATTTCATTTCCGTTCCTACTTTGGCCACCCCTTCAGCTCCTGCTGTATGGTGAAGGCATGCCATTTTCTACCTGGCTATGGATTATCCCTGGCGCGGCCATCTTGGGACTGTTTGCCGTGGCGGAAAAGCTCATCTCCGCAAAACGTGACGCCAGCGCCCTCGAAGTCCAAACAGCTTCATTCGAGGGCTTTCTGAACGAACGGCTGCAGATGGGCAACGGCGCTAGTTTCCAGATGGGGGCGGAATGAACGGCCTCAGCGAACGAGATATTTGCAGCAAGTTCGTCACCCCGGCCCTTGTGGCAGCGGGCTGGAATCTGAATTCCCAGATCCGCGAGGAAGTCAGTTTGACGGCGGGCCGCATTATCGTTCGCGGAAAGTTGACCACGCGAGGTCGACAGAAGCGCGCGGACTACGTTCTCTACCACAAGCCCAACATTCCGATTGCTGTAATCGAAGCGAAAGATGGAACACATTCGGTCGGCGCGGGCATGCAACAGGCGCTTGATTACGCCGAGATGATCGACGTGCCGTTCGCTCTTTCGACCAACGGAAAAAGCATTCTGATACACGACAAATCGGCTTCGGACGGCAAGGTCGAACGTGAAATCTCACTCCAAGAAATGCCTTCGCCCGAACAACTCTGGCGACGCTACATCGCCTGGAAAGGCATCGAGTCTGCTCAAAACCCGGTCGTCAATCAGGACTATTTTGATGACGGTTCAGGCAAGTCACCGCGCTACTATCAAACACTTGCGGTCAACCGCGTGGTCGAGGAAACGGCAAAAGGGCGTCCTCGTCTTCTGCTCGTAATGGCAACCGGCACGGGCAAGACTTACACCGCCTTCCAGATCATCTGGCGCCTTTGGAAAGCTGGAGCCAAGAAGCGGATTCTGTTTCTAGCGGATCGAAATATCCTCGTAGATCAGACCAAGACAAACGATTTCAAGCCGTTCGGTGGCGCAATGACCAAGATCAGCAATCGCCAAGCTGACAAGTCCTACGAAATCTACTTATCGCTTTATCAGGCGGTCACCGGAACCGACGAAGCCGCGAATATCTACAAGCAGTTTTCGCGCGATTTCTTCGATCTGGTCATTATTGACGAGTGCCATCGTGGAAGCGCCGCCGCAGATTCAGCATGGCGAGAAATCCTCGAATACTTTTCCAGCGCGACACAGATCGGTATGACAGCTACGCCGAAGGAAACCAAGGATGTTTCCAACATCGACTACTTCGGCGAGCCGGTTTACACCTACTCACTTCGCCGAGGCATCGAGGACGGCTTCCTCGCTCCCTACAAGGTCATCCGATACGACTTCGACAAAGACCTGACAGGGTACCGCCCTGAAACAGGCACGCATGATAGATACGGCCACGAGATCGAGGATCGCATTTACAACCAGCGCGACTTCGACCGAACCTTGGTCCTGGACGAGCGCACCAAGTTGGTTGCGGCCAAGGTCACCGAACTACTCAAAGCAACGAGCCAGTTCGACAAGACAATCGTCTTCTGTGAGGATACGGAACACGCTGAACGTATGCGCCAAGCGCTTGCCAACGCGAACGCCGATCTGGTTGCTGAAAACCACCGATATGTCATGCGGATCACCGGCGACGATGCGCTTGGCAAGGCCGAGCTGGACAATTTCATCGACCCCAAGTCGCGATATCCCGTCATCGCCACAACATCGAAACTGCTGACCACCGGCGTCGATGCAAAGACCTGCAAGTTGATTGTGCTCGACCAGCGCATTCAGTCCATGACCGAGTTCAAACAGATCATCGGACGCGGCACGCGCATCGATGAGGAGCACGGCAAACAGTACTTCACAATCATGGATTTCAAGCGTGCAACCGAACTGTTTGCCGACCCCGATTTCGACGGCGATCCGGTACAGATATACGAGCCGGGAGCCGATGACCCACCGCTACCGCCTGACGACGAAAACGTAGCGGCCACGCCGCACGGCGATAACGAGTCTAATCAGCGCGAAGTCTCCGAAGGTGTTCTGGGCGATCCCTTCGGTGATGACCCACCACCACGCAAGTTTTATGTCGATGGCGTCGAGGTGAGCGTTTTGTCCAAACGCGTCCAGTATCTCGGCCCGGACGGCAAACTGATCACGGAATCTCTCCGCTCTTATGCGAAGAAGACGCTGCAAAAAGACTACAAGACTTTGGACGAATTCCTGCGCCGGTGGGCCGACGCAGAGAAAAAGCAGGCAATCATCGAGGAGCTGGAAACGCTCGGTGTTTTGTTGGATGGCCTTCGTGACGAAGTGAAGAACGGCGAGACTTTCAGTGCCTTCGATCTCTTGTGCCATGTTGCATACGGCCAGCCGCCGCTCACCCGCAAGGAGCGGGCCGAACAGGTCAAGAAGCGCAACTATTTCGCCAAATACGAGGGCAAGGCGCGCACGGTGCTGGAAGCGCTGCTCGACAAATATTCCGACGAGGATTTCGGGCCGCTGGAAAACGCCAAGGTCTTGCAGCTCAAACCCTTCGACGAGATCGGCACGCCGGTCGAAATCGTGAAGGGTGTCTTCGGTGGAAAATCAGCCTATGAGACGGCGGTGAAAGAACTGCAGCAAGAACTGTATCGCGAGGGGGCGTAAGGCATGGCAAATGTGTCTGGAGTTATCAAGTCCATCCAGGACATCATGCGCAAGGATGCCGGAGTCGATGGCGATGCACAGCGCATCGGCCAGTTGGTCTGGATGTTCTTCCTGAAGATTTTGGATGACCAGGAGGAATCGCTGATGCTGCTCAGCGACGACTACAAGTCGCCGATCCCAAAGCATCTGCGGTGGTCGTCCTGGGCAACAGACCCGGAAGGTATCACCGGCGATACGCTGCTGGATTTCGTCAACAACCAGCTCTTTCCGAAGCTGAAGAACCTGCCGATCGAAGGTGAAGAGCGCAACCGAGCGATCGTTATCCGCACCGCCTTCGAAGATGCCTACAACTACATGAAGAACGGCACCTTAATCCGCCAGGTGATCAACAAGATCAACGAGATTGACTTCAACAGTACCGGCGACAAGCATGCCTTTGGCGATGTCTACGAACAAATCCTGAAAGACTTGCAAAGCGCCGGCAATGCTGGCGAGTTCTACACGCCCCGCGCCGTTACCCAGTTCATGGTCGATATGCTCGATCCGCAATTGGACGAGATGGTGCTCGATCCAGCGTGTGGAACGGGCGGATTTTTGGCCCATGTAATGGACCACAAGTCAGATCACTATGTGCAATCGACCGAGGATGCCGAAACCGTCCAGAAGACTATCTTCGGCGTGGAAAAGAAGGCGCTACCGCATCTGCTCTGCATCACCAACATGATGCTGCACGGCATCGAGGCGCCGACCAACATCGCGCATGACAACACGCTCTCTACGCCGCTGAAGGACCACAAATGGCGCGGCAAGGTCGATGTCATCGTCACCAACCCGCCCTTCGGCGGCATGGAGGAAGACGGCATCGAGAAGAACGTGCCCCAGGCCTTCCAAACCCGCGAGACAGCAGACCTGTTTCTGGTACTGATCATCGAACTTCTGAAGGAGGGTGGGCGCGCTGCGGTGGTGCTGCCCGATGGCACGCTGTTTGGCGAAGGCATCAAGACACGCATCAAGGAAAAGCTGATGACGGAGTGCAATCTGCACACCATCGTCCGCCTGCCCAATGGCGTCTTCAACCCCTATACGGGCATCAAGACAAACCTCTTGTTCTTTGAAAAGGGCAAGCCGACCGAAAAAGTCTGGTTCTACGAGCACCCTTACCCAGAAGGCTACAAGAGCTATTCCAAGACCAAGCCCTTGCGCATCGAGGAGTTCGAAGGCGACGGCACCGAAAAGAGCTGGTGGGGCGATCTGAAAACCCGCAAGGGTCGCAAGGAAAACGCGCGCGCTTGGAAGGTAGGCGCCGATGAGATTAAGGCCAATGGCTACAATCTCGATATCTCCAACCCGCACACAAAAGAAGAGGGCCACAAGGACCCGCAGGAACTCCTCGATTCTTGGGCTAAGAACCGTGAAGCACTTGCCACCACACAAGCACAGTTGAAGGCCGCCCTGGCCGAGGCGCTAACCAAGTCTTCGGCGGCCTGATGCATACGGAAACGTTTCTCAGAGAGTTTGCACCGCTCGCCAGCGGGCCGGGCGGGGTTCAGAAACTGCGCGAACTGGTGCTTCAGTTGGCGGTGAGGGGGAGTTTTTCCGAAACGGGCGTTCGCGAGAACACCTCGCAAGTAGCTCTAGCTGAAATCATTGCTGATATCCGAAGCGGCAACACACCTAGCAAACGTCAACCTGAGTTTTGGGGTGGAACAATACCTTGGGCCAGCGTCAAGGACCTAAAGGTCGGAAGCCATGTTCTCAATGAGACCCAAGATCAAATAACCGAAAAGGCAGTCGATCAGGGCGGAGCGAAAACTGCTAAAGCGGGTGAAATTCTCATCTGCACCAGGATGGGCCTCGGAAAAATTGCTTTGCTAGAGATGGATTGTGCATTCAATCAGGACCTCAAAGCTGTTCGCTTGTCGGATTCCGTTGATCCAATCTTCTTCATAAGAGCTTTTCAAACTATCGAAGTTGTCGGTACCGGCACTACAGTGTCCGGAATTTCGCAGAAGACACTACTCAACTATCGCATTCCTCTCCCGCCCCTTGCCGAACAAAAACGCATTGTCGACAAGGTCGATGAGTTGATGGCGCTATGCGACGAACTGGAGGCGCAGCAGGCAAAGGAAACTGGGCTGAAACGCGCCTCCGCCGCCTCTGCCTTGCATCATTTGACGGAATCCAAAACGCGCGAAGAAACTGCCAACCGCTTGTCCCTCTTAGCCACGCACTTCGACGAGCTTTTCGACGACCTTGAGTCGATCAAGGCGTTGCGTGCCGCGCTCGTAAGATCGCTGTGCTCAGGGGCTTTTAGCAACGATTTTGTAGTGTCTGTGGAAGATGACGACGCTGAATACCCAATTCCTAAATCGTGGGATTGGGTAAAGCTCGGAAGCTTGCTGGAGAATGTCACAAGCGGATCACGTGGGTGGAACCAATATTTCGCGCCTGACGGTGAGCGGTTTATCCGTTCTCAAGACATCAAGTTCGACAGAATTGAATTTGATGAGCCGGTGTTTGTTGCTCTTCCCGGCACAGTGGAAGGTACTCGGACCTCGGTCCGACTCGGGGATCTTCTTCTCACGATTACGGGCGCAAATACCGGCAAGTGTGCAATTGTGCATGACTTGGATCGCACGTCATATGTCAGCCAGCACGTGGCGCTATTGCGTCCCAACAACATCGAAAACACACGGTATTTGCACATCTGGCTAACAGGTGAATGGGCTGGTCGGGAAATCCTGCTGAGGGATAGTTATGGGATTCGTTCCGGACTAAACCTCAAACAGATACGCGATTTGCCAGTTCCACTCCCCCCTCTAGCCGAACAGAAGCACATTAGCGCCAGGTTCGATGAACTCATGGCGTTGTGTGACCAGCTGGAGAACCAGGTGCGCGAAGGTGAGCGTCTAAATACCGAGCTGATGGCGTCGCTTGTCCATTCCCTGACCGAGACTGACCCCTATGGCGGCGGCGCGGTGGAGCCTGAGGGCTCATCCGAGGACGCGACCGAAATTACGGCACCGGAACCTGCCGGTCGGGAGGTGCTGGAAAAGCCCGATATCAAAGGCGTGATGACGTCTAGTAAACCTGAGTCGGAAGCCCAAGCCGACGCGGATCAGGGGCCAAGCGTCAATACCAAGTTCCAAGAGGCCGTGCTGGTCGCAGCCATCGTCAACACGTTCTTCAAGGCTGGCGGCGAACCCATCGGCAATTTCCGCCTGCAAAAGGCCGTCTATTTCGCACGCCGCAAGATGGGTGAGCACGTTGACGAGATGGCCTATCTCAAGAAGGCAGCAGGCCCCTACAACCCGTCCATGAAGTATTCCGGCGGCATTGCCATCGCCAAGCAGAAGAACTGGCTTCGTGAGGCTCGTGGGCGCTTCGGCTTCGGTCATGTGCCTGGACGGAATGCAGACGACGCGGGCGAATGGATCGACAGCTACGGCTATGGCTCTCCGACTCGCTGGGTGGCCGAGCATTTACGTTTCAAGAAAAACGTGGAATGGGAGGCGTTGGCAACGATCGACTATGCCATAGAGCACCTACAAACCCTTGGGATCGAACCAGACGCCGGGCAAATCCTTCAGTACATAGCGAGCGACCCCGAATGGCGTCCGAAGATTGAGAAGCTCGGGCTGACTGAAATCTCGGTCGGCACGTCCATGCTCGAAGTGCAAGCGCTATTCGGTCCGAAAAGCGGGGATGGATCGGCGTGAACATATCGCCCTTGGAACGTATTTACGAATCTCAGAAGATTACTGAGCATGGACGGCATGATAGTCAGGACATGCCAACACAAACGCCAACGGATATTGGATGCCACTGTCGGCAGGAGACACAGGCTTGAATTTGCAACGCGATATCGATCTGATTGACGAGCTGCGCGCGCAACCTGTGGAGACGCCCTGGTTGGAGTTCAAAAGCAACCTGTCAGATGAAGCGAAGATTGGAAAGCTGATCTCCGCCCTTTCGAATTCCGCTCGGCTTGAAGGTATTGAACAAGCCTTTCTCGTTTGGGGGATTGAGGACGGAACTCACAATGTCATCGGCACATCTTTCGACCCGTTTTCGAAACAAGTCGGCAATCAAGTATTCGAATTGTGGCTTCGGCAAAGGCTTAGCCCAGCTCCAGCATTGAGTTTCCGGTCAGTTGCACACCCGGACGGCGACGTGATCTTGTTAGAAATTCCTGCCCCGACCATGGCGCCGACAAGCTTTGAAAGCGTTCCCTATATTCGCATAGGCAGCGCCACGCCAAAGCTTTCCGATGACCCTGGCCGTTATCAGGCACTGATTGAGAAGATGAGGCCTTACACATGGGAACAAGGGCTTGCCGCCAGTTATTTGCCTTCTGATGATGTGCTTCGGTTGCTGGATTACCCTTCCTACTTCTCTCTTACCCGCCAACAGCTTCCAACCAATCGCGATCACATTCTTGAAAATCTCGCCGGTGACCAGCTTATCCAAAAAGACGTGGGTGGCCGTTGGAACATTTCGAATCTTGGTGCCATCTTATTCGCGACCGATCTAAGAGAGTTTGGCAGTAGCTTGGAGCGCAAAGCAGTACGCTTTGTGCGCTATGATGGCGTTGATCGGACGGCGAAGGTAACGCATCGCAGGGATGGCCAGAAAGGTTACGCGGCCGGTTTCGAAGGGCTTCTTTCGTACATCAATGGTTTGCTTCCGCAGAATGAGCACATCGGACAAGCCCTAAGAGAGGAGCAACCGTTATTCCCACAGCTTTCGATCCGTGAACTCGTGGCGAACGCGCTGATTCACCAAGACATGACCATTACGGGCGCGGGACCACAAATCGAACTGTTTGAGGATCGCATTGAAATCACGAATCCCGGCGCCCCACTTGTTGAAACTGATCGTATGATTGACCTGCCACCGCGTTCTCGAAATGAGTCGTTGGCATCCCTCATGAGACGCATGGGCATGTGCGAAGAGCAGGGCAGCGGCTTGGACAAAGTGTTCCGCGAAGTTGAACTCTTTCAACTGCCCGCACCTTTGTTGAAAGCCAATGAAACTTCGATGCAAGTGGTTCTTTATGGCCCCAGAACCTTCGCGGAAATGAGCGGGGAAGAACGTGTTCGCGCCTGCTATTTCCATGCTGTCTTGCAATTCATGGCTGGTGAACGGATGAAGAACACAACGCTTTGCAAGAGGTTCGGGATTGACACGAAAAACGCCGCACAAGCGTCAGGCGTCTTGAAGAAGGCCTTGGAGTCCGGGCTTATTAAGTTCGCGGACGAGGACCACCCGCGAGCAGGATATCACCCTTGGTGGGCATAGTTTCTTGATCCACTCTTGATCCCCACGGTGGTTTTTGGGATTTCCCCTGAAGAAGGTCGAGCAAATTCAATGCTTTGGCAGTTTGCTGAGGTCATTTGCTTTCTTGATCCGGTCTTGATCCTGAACACTAAACCCATCCGGAATCCCGCAAAGGTCACACTAAATATGGGCCGTCGAGCAATGAAGCTACCAAATCTTGTTGCCTTCATTCTTGATCGGTTCTTGATCGTCTCCTGCGGCACTTCGAGGAAGTGAAAGGGCCGTTCGCCAAACCACAACATGGCAAGTTATGCATCTCTGCCAACCCATAGCTTGGCACCATGCTCAATGCGTCAGCCCCCGATCCATCTCCCGCTCCCGCGTCTCTAGCTCTGTCTCAGCCTCTCTTCGGCGGTCTTCGCTAAGCTCAAGCTCTCGCTCAACTTCGCGTCCAGCGCGTTGTAAGTGGCCTCTTCGCTCAGCAAGCCACGCAACGCCTGCATTGACGCGATCTGCGAGCGTATGAGCAACGTCGCGCAGCCCGCGATACCATCCAACTGGGCTTGCAGCCTCTTCGTCGAGCGCGCTTCCAAGCCGCTCAATTCCGCGGCTGAGGTTTCGCAGGCCGTCACCAACCGCTCGACGCAGGCGAGCAAGTCGCGCTCCAAGGCCGTCAGGGGCGTCGTCATTCATCTCTCCTCGATCTTGATGCAAATGACCGGCGTTCCGGCCAGCGTGCAGGTCTTCAGCTTGGTCCTGTCGGGGTCCAGCGTCAGCCAGGTCTCTTCCCCCTGGTCGATCCGCGTCAGGCCCAGTTCCGCCATCTCCGAGCGCGTCAGCAGAGCCGTCCAGAGCCAGCTCGCCGCCATCATCGAGGCGATCCCCGTCACGATCAGCCCCGAGATCAGCCAGGGCGAGATCGTCAGCCAGCGTCTGATCTGTTCGGTCCGCGTCTCGAGCAAGCTCCTGTTCTCGCTCAGGAAGTGGCGCGTATCGCTCTCGATGGTACGCCGCGCGTCGTTCGCAATGGCTGTCAAATCGCTCCTGAAGCTCTCCAGCTGGGATGCCATCGAGGCGGCGTAGTCCTGGCGTATCGTGTCCAGCTCCGCGTTCAGCTTCTCGCTTAGCCGGATCGGCATGCCAGTCTTCATGGAAAATCTCTCCTTTCAGGTGCCAGCGTTCGCCGGTCTCGGGGTCCTGGGCGGTCAGGTAGGCCTTGCCGACGCGGGGCAGGTCGAAGCCTGCGTCAGTCAGGACTTCGACCATGCTGGCGCGATCCTCGATCAGACCCATCGATATCTGATCGAGGATCCACGCATGCAGCTCGTCGCGGCCATGGGCGCGGGTCGGGGCCTCGATGGTGTCGCGGACCTCCTGCGCCCGCTCCAGCTCCATCGGGTCGGCCCAGCCGTGGCGCTGGTTCATCAGGTCGCGCAAGGAATCGAAGGCGTCCTGGTAGCCGGGCGGGGCGATGTTCAGGCTGCGGCCCGTGGTCAGCTCTAGGCGAGAGGTACAGAAATGCAGCTCGACGCGATCCTCGTGACTGTGCCGGACCCAGAGCATGTCGTATTGTTCGCCGTCCAGCCCGGCGAAGGCCAGATGCTCGAAGGCGTCCATGACTTCGGCCTGCTGCGCCTCGCTCGGCGCGTCCTCGGCGGCAAAACTGATCACGCCCGCGCGGTAGGTCCATTGGTTGCGGCTAGCGTCGATCAGGGCCTCGGTGCGGCTTGGATCGCCGCGCAGCACCTCGGGCAAGGGCTCACGCGTTACGGCCAGGGGCTGGCCGTCCGCATCGCGGATCAGGTCGCGGTTGCCGTCATAGGCCAGCACGCGGTCGGCGACCAGATAGCCGACCGGCCCCGCACCCGCGCCCTTGCCGTTGGGGAAAAACTTGATCAGCACTGCCGCGCCTCCTCGAGGAGCTGGGCAAGCTGGCGTTCGATCACCAGCAGGCGGCGCGTGACGGTCAGGCTGTCGAGGTCGGTGCGGCCCACCAGCATGGCGCGGTTCAGCCAGCGCGCGATCTGGTTGAGGTTGCCGCCGATCCGGCCCACGGCCAGCACCAGCGCCGGGTCAACGCGTGGCACGGGCTTCCGGCGGCGTGCTTCCGTCAGGCCAAGCGCCTCGCGCAGAAGCGTCGCGGCAGGCAGGCCAGCGGCCTCGGCCTTGGCGCGCAGCTCGGCTTTCTCTGCCTGCGTGCAACGGAAGACGAAGGTCTCCGTCAACGGCTCCTTTGCGCCGGGCTTGCCCGCGCCGGTGGGGTTCGAAGGGGGGGCTTGCCGCCCCTCGCAAGGTCCCGTGTCATCCGCGCCAGCGTATGACATGGGTCGCCTTGCTGTTTGCTCAGACCGCATGGCGGTGCTCCGCGTTTTCGGACGTCTCGCGGATCAAGTCTCTGAGCAGATGGAGCTGATCTTGCCATTCCGGACTGTCCACTGGGGCTGGTGTCCGTGCTGGAAGCCAGAAGCCCAGGTGATGCTCGTGCGGTGACAGGGGCAGGCTGCGTTCCAGCGTGGTCATGCCCTCCCGTGCCAGCCGTGCGTCCCAGTCCCGAACAAAGCAGATGCCCCTCGGGACGAAGACCAAGCGCTGGCCATCCGGGGCTCGGTTTGAGCGCGTGCCGCCGGATTGCCCTTCATCGGGCAAATCCGGCGCGGACGCGTGCCCTCGTTCTTTTCTAAGTTCTTGTTCTCTGTTCGGGGGGCGATCCTGTCCCCCTTTGCCGGACAGGTCCGTCCCGCTTCGTGGACAGGATTGTCCCCCTTTGACGCGGCTAAGCGGGACAACCTTGTCCCCCTCCCGGCGGCGCTCGGTTGCCCGTTTCAGGGCCGCTTCGGTCGGACGATAGCGCGACGAGTTCCCCTTGTTGGTTCCCCGCTCCACGGTCATGTAGCCCGCCGCCTCGACCTTGTTCAGCGCCGTTTGACTGACTTGGAGTGCTTGCCGATGGCTACGCCGATGGTTTCGAAGGACGGGCGGCTCTCGCCCGTCTCGTGATCAGCATGGGCCAGTGCCAGATAGAGGGCCACGCGCAGGGCGTTGTCGTCCAGCTCATGGTCAGTGACCATTTCCAGCAGGTATTGTAGCTTGATCTTGCAGAAGGGCAGAAGCTCAGACATCGGCCCCTCCCGCGATTGCGATCACACCAGCGATCTGGTATCCATTCTGTGCAAACTTTTCGATTTGGCCGTTGACGCGGGTGCCAGCCCGGTCAGCGGCCTTTCGGTTTCTGAGGGGGTCAAACTCAGGGAAACCGGCGCGAAAAGCCGCATAATCCGGATCAAATCCGAACCGGCCTTGAACCGGCGCCAGAGCAACATGTGCTAAGTATCTGAAATTATTGGTCGGAGTGAGAGGATTCGAACCTCCGACCCCTGCCTCCCGAAGACAGTGCTCTACCAGGCTGAGCTACACTCCGACCGTGACCGGCGGGATAGCCGGGCTTTGGGACCATTGCAAGGGGGTTTCGGGCGCGCGGCTTGATCCCGGCCGGATTCCCTGCAAGAACGCAGGCCTAACCAAATCGAAGAGCATTTTCATGGAAAAAAACGCCTCTATCCTGCTGACTGGCGGCACCGGGTCTTTCGGGTCGCATTTCGTGCCCATGACCCTGGAAAAATATGATCCCGCCCGGCTGATCATCTATTCGCGCGACGAGATGAAACAGTGGGATATGGCCAAGAAATACAGCGACGATCCGCGGGTTCGGTTCTTCATCGGGGATGTGCGCGACCGCGACCGGCTCTATCGGGCGCTGGATGGGGTTGACTATGTAATCCACGCCGCCGCCACCAAGATCGTGCCGACCGCCGAATACAACCCCTTTGAATGCGTCAAAACCAATATCAACGGGGCGATGAACCTGATTGATGCCTGCATCGACAAGGGCGTCAAAAAATGCGTGGCGCTCAGCACCGACAAGGCGTCGTCACCGATCAACCTCTACGGCGCAACCAAGCTGGCCTCGGACAAGCTGTTTGTTGCTGGCAATTCCTATGCCGGGGCCACCGGGTGCCGGTTTTCCGTGGTGCGGTACGGCAATGTCATGGGCTCGCGCGGGTCGGTCATTCCGTTCTTCAAATCGATCGAGGCCGGGCGCAAGTTGCCGGTCACCGATACGCGGATGACCCGGTTCATGATCACCCTGCCGCAAGGGGTCGAACTGGTCTGGCACGCCTTTGCCGACATGGTCGGCGGCGAGATCTACGTGAAAAAGATCCCGTCGATGAACATCCTCGATATCGCCGCGGCCTCGGTTCCGGGATACGAGCATGAGGTTGTCGGCATTCGCCCCGGTGAAAAGCTGCACGAGCAGATGATCGGGGCCGAGGACGCCGCTCATACTTATGAATATGACGAACATTTCAAGATCCTGCCGGCGATCCATAACTGGTCGGCCGATCCGGTGCGCATCAAGAACGGTGCCAAGGTGCCCGAGGGCTTTGCCTATACATCCGATGGCAATGCGGATTGGATGAGCGTTGACGCCCTTGCCGACTGGATCGCGGAGAACGCCGAAACCATCGGGCATTTCTGATGCCTGACGCGGGTTTCATCCCCTATGGGCGGCAGGATATCTCGGAGGAGGATATTGCCGCCGTGGTCGATGTCCTGCGCTCCGATTACCTGACGCAAGGGCCGCGTGTGCCCGCCTTTGAGGTCGCGATTGCCGGGGCCTGCGGGGCCGATCATGCCGTTGCGGTCAATTCGGCCACATCGGCGCTGCATATCGCCTGCCTGGCGCTGGGGTTGAAGCCCGGCGGGCTGGTCTGGACCGCGCCCAATACGTTTGTGGCCAGCGCCAATGTCGCCAGACTGTGCGGCGCGGATGTGGATTTCGTCGATATCGGGGCCAGTGACTACTGCATGGATCCGGGCGCGCTGGAGGCCAAACTGGCCACGGCCGAGCGCAGGCCCGACATCCTGATTCCTGTCCATTTCGCCGGGCAATCGGCCGATATGAAGCGGATCGGGGCAATTGCGCGCGCGCATGGCATCAAGGTGATCGAGGATGCCAGCCATTGCATCGGGGGCTCCTATGCGGGCCAACCCATCGGGGCCTGCCCCTATTCCGACATCGCCGTCTTCAGCTTTCACCCGGTCAAGATCATTACCACCGCCGAGGGCGGCATCGCCACCACGCAGGACAAGGGCCTGGCCGATCGGATGGGCCTTTTTCGCAGCCATGGCGTCACCCGCGACCCGGACCTGATGACGCGCGCAAATGCCGAACCCTGGGAATATGATCAGGTGGATCTGGGCCTGAACTATCGCATGACCGAAATGCAGGCTGCGCTGGGGCTGACCCAGACGGCCCGGCTGCCGGATTTCGTGGCGCATCGTCAGAAAATGGCCCGGCGCTATGATGCCCTGCTGACCGATCTGCCGCTGATCCTGCCGTGGCAGAACCCTGACAGCCACTCGGCCCTGCATCTTTACCCGATCCTGATCGATACCGACAAAACCAACCGCACCCGGCGCGAGCTGTTCGACCATATGCGGGCCGCGAATATCGGCGTGAACGTGCATTATCAGCCGGTCCATACACAGCCCTATTACCAGGGCCTCGGGTTTCGGCGCGGCGACTTTCCCGTGTCCGAATGGTATTATGACCGCGCCCTGTCGATCCCGCTTTATGCCGGGCTGGATGCGGCGCAGCAGGATCGGGTGATCGCAGCCCTGACCGAGGCCCTGCGCTGATCACCCGGCCCGCCCCGGATTGCGTCGCACCCTGCGCGGTTGCGCGACGTTGACAAGGGTACTGTTGCGCTCAAACTGCGGGGGTAGGGCCCTTCGGAATCGAACAGTTGGACCGCGAGCCGCATATGACAAAGAATACCTTTTCAACCAAGGGGCTTACCAAGGTCTATGGTGAGGGGCGTTCGGCCGTGCATGCGCTGCGCGGTGTCGACCTGGATATTCCCGAAGGTGAGATCGTGGTGCTGCTTGGGCCCTCGGGCAGTGGCAAATCCACGCTGCTGAATATTATCGGCGGGCTGGACCGCGCCACCGCGGGCAATGCTTTTTTTCACGACCGGAACCTGAGCGAGATGACTGACAGGCAGCTGACCCGCTACCGGCGCGATCATGTCGGGTTCGTGTTTCAGTTCTACAACCTGATGCCCAGCCTGACCGCCCGCGAAAACGTCGAGCTTGTCACCGAGATCGCCCGCGACCCGATGGATCCCGATGACGCACTGGCGATGGTCGGGCTGGCCGAACGGGTTGATCATTTCCCGGCGCGATTGTCGGGCGGAGAACAACAGCGCGTCGCCATCGCGCGGGCGGTCGCGAAAAACCCGACGGTCCTGTTTTGTGATGAACCCACCGGCGCGCTGGACAGCAGCACCGGGCGTTCGGTGTTGAATGTACTGCGCGACGTGAACGAAAAACTGGGGGCGACCGTCCTGATCGTGACCCATGCCGCCAGCCAGGCCGCTATGGCCGATCGCGTTATTCATTTTGCCGATGGCGATATCCGCGATGTGATTGTGAACGCGCAAAAGCTGACCCCAGAGGAGATCGAGTGGTGAGCCCGCTTGACCACAAGCTGTGGCGCGATCTTTGGCGCATGAAGGGGCAGGCCATCGCCATCGGCATCGTGATCGCGGTCGGTGTGGCGATGCTGGTGATGATGACCGGGCTGGTCACGTCGCTGAATGAAACCCGCACCGCCTATTACGAACGCTACCGCCTGGCGGACGTATTCGCCCCCGTTGCCCGCGCGCCGGACCGGTTGATCGGGCGGTTGGCCGAGATCGAAGGTGTCGGCACGGTCGAGCCGCGGGTCACCGGCGGTGCGTTGATCGATCTGCCCGGCGGGGCATTGCCCGTGCAGGCGCAGGCGGTGTCCTTGCCCGATTTGCGAGAGCCGCGCCTGAACGACGTGTTTCTGACCGACGGGCGTCGGATCGACAGTGATCGGACGGATGAAATCCTTTTACTTCAATCCTTTGCCAGTGCGCACGGGTTGCGCCCGGGCGACCGGATCTCGGCAACCATGAATGGCGCGCGGCGCAGCTTTCGGATCGTGGGCCTCGCCCAGAGCCCCGAATTCCTCTATACTACGGCCCCCGGCGAGGTGATCCCCGACGATGCAAGGTTTGGCGTGATCTGGATGAGCCGCTCGGCTCTGGCCGCTGCCTATGACATGGATGGCGCATTCAACGAGGCGCTCTTGTCGCTGTCGCGCGGGGCCAACGAGGCCGCCGTTCTGGATGCCGTGGACCGGATTCTCGACCCGTTTGGCGGCATCGGGGCCTATCCTCTGGCCGACCAGATTTCGAACCGGTTCCTCAGCCAGGAGATCGTCGGGCTGGAGGCATCGGCCGCAGGCGTGCCGCCCATCTTTCTCGCGGTGGCGGCTTTTCTCCTTTATATCGTGATCAACCGCATGGTGCAGTCCGAGCGTGAGGAAATCGGATTGATGAAGGCCTTTGGCTATACCAATCCCGAAGTCGGCGCGCATTATTTCAAACTGGTTATGGTCATCGCGATCGCAGGTGCCCTGGCGGGGTGTCTTTTGGGTATCGCGAGCGGGCGGGCGCTGACCCAGTTTTATACCGAATATTTCAAATTTCCCTTCCTGGTCTTTCAACTCGATCCCGCATCCTTTGTGGCAGGCGTCGCTGTCAGTATTGCCGCTGCCTCGGTTGGCGGGGTGATGGTGTTGCGCCGCGTCTTTGCGTTGACGCCCGCGGCCGCCATGCGGCCGCCCGCCCCGGCCGATTACAGTCGCACCGGCCGCGTGGGTCACGCGCTGAATACCTGGCTCGATCAACCGTCGCGGATGGTTCTGCGCCGCATCACCCGACAGCCGGGGCGGATGGCCGGGGCGATGGTGGGCATTGCCGGCGGTATGGCGTTGAGCGTATCGATGATTACGATCTATGCGGGGTTCGATCGCACCATTGACCTGACATTCAACGTTCTCGACCGCAGCGACGTGACGGTCAGCTTTACGCATGCCGCCTCGGAGGCTGCCATTTTCGAACTGGGCCGCATGGACGGCGTGACCTATGTCGAGCCTGTGCGCCAGGTGCCCGCCATCCTGCGCAACGGGCTTGCGACCTATCGCGGCGCTGTCACCGGGCTTGTCCCCCGGCCCCGACTTGCCCGGGCGCTGGACAGTAGGCTCACCGAAATCCCCATGCGCGGAGAAGGCATTGCCCTGTCCACTGCGCTGGCCGATATTCTGGATATCCGGCCCGGTGACATGCTGACGGTTGAGGTCCGCGAGGGTCGGCAGCCGGTGCTGCAAATTCCGGTGACGGCGGTGGCCGAAAGCCTGCTGGGGGCACCAGCCTATATGGATCTGGCGGCGCTCAACCGGCGCTTGCGGGAACCGGGCAGGGTGTCGGGGGCCTATCTGTCGATTGATGCGGCGCGGGCGCAAGACATCTACACCGCGCTTCAGGATATGCCGACAGTCGCGGGCGTCAGCCTGAAATCGGACGCCGAGGCGGCCTTTCTCACCGTGATGAATACCGGCGCGGGGGCCATTCGTTATGTCATGGGGGCGATCGCCTTTGTGATCACATTCGGCATCGTCTACAACGCCGCCCGCATCGCCTATGCCGAACGGTCGCGCGATCTGGCAAGCCTCAGGGTGATCGGGTTTACCCGCTCCGAGACCGCCTTTGTGCTGCTTGGCGAACTTGCGGTTGTGACCTTGGTGGCCCTGCCGTTTGGCAGTGTTCTGGGGTATTATCTGTCCTTCGGGATCGCCGCCGGGTTTTCCAACGAGCTCTATCAGGTCCCGGCGGTATTCGATCCGGCAAGCTACGGGTTTGCGGCGCTGGTGGTGATTGGGGCTGCCATTGCCTCGGGCTGGCTGGTGAAACGCGATATCGACCGGGCCGATCTGGTCGCGGCCCTGAAAACGAGGGAGTAGCCGTCATGGCCAAAGCAAAGAGACGATCCCGCCTGTTCTTGACCGCCGCCGCCGCATTGCTGGTGGCCGGGGCGCTGCTGGCCGCGTTCTGGCCCAAGCCCGTGATGGTCGATATGGGTGACGTGACGCGTGCGATGATGCGGTTGACCATCGACGAGGAGGGCCGCACCCGGGTGCGCGATGCCTATGTCGTCTCGACCCCTGTTTCGGGACAATTGCAGCGCGTCAGCGTGCAGCCGGGCGATCCGGTTCTGCGCGGTGAGACGATTGTGGCCCATATGAGACCGACCAACCCTTCGGTGCTGGATGTGCGCAACCGCGAACAGGCTCTGGCCGCGGTGACCGCGGCCGAGGCGGCGCAACGCGTCGCGCGCGCCGATTTGAACGCCGCGCTGGCCAATCGCGACCTGGCCGAGACCGAGCTTTCGCGGACCGAACAGCTGGTTGAGCGGGGCATTGTCAGCGATGCAGCACTGGATCGGGCCCGCCAGGCCGCCCGCGTGGCGCAGGCCAATGTCGATACTGCCGAGGCCGCGATATCCATGCGCGAGGCCGAGATCGCCAATGCGCAGGCGCAGCTGATCGGGTTTGACGATCAGGGCCTTGGCGCAATCCTTGGTGGTGCGCCTGATGACATCCCGCTCTATGCCCCCGCCGACGGCCGCATCCTGCGGGTGATCCAGCAGAGCGAGACGACCCTGCCATCGGGCGCGCCGATCATGGAGATCGGCAATATCTCGGACGATCTGGAGGTGGTGGTCGAATTGCTGTCGACCGATGCCGTGCAGGTGACGGTCGGAGATCCGGTGATCATCGCCGATTGGGGCGGCGGCACGGAACTGGCGGGCGAGGTGATCCGCATCGATCCGTTCGGAATTACCCAGTTCTCGGCCCTCGGCGTGCAAGAGCAGCGCGTGAACGCGGTCATCGCCTTCGTCAGCCCCGCCAGCGATTACGCCGGCCTTGGGCATGGCTTTCGGGTGGAGGTGCGGATCATCGTCTGGGAGGCCGCCGATGCCCTGATCGTTCCCTCCAGCGCCGTCTTTCGCAGCCGTGGCGAATGGGCGGTCTTTGCCGTCGTGGACGGCACCGCCGAGCTGCGTATCGTCGAGCTGGGCCCGAATAACGGTGTCCAGGCACAGGTTACAGCCGGGCTGACCGACGGAGACCGCGTCATCCTCTATCCTTCATCGGGGCTGTCCGAAGGGATGCGTGTGGCCGAACGTGTGATTAATTGAGCCCGCCGCCTTCGTTGACGCGCAGGAGGGTTGATGCAGGTACCGTTTGGCCCAGACGAAATCTGCCCTTGGCCCCGCGAAGAGCCGCCTGGTGATCTGCCGCCTCCTGCGGGATTGCCACGTTACCGCTCCCTTGACATCGGCGATCTCGACCATCAGGCGGCCTCCCCCGGGTCACAGCCATTCGGAGCCAGGCCTCGGGTCGGTGGGCCGGACGCGACAGCCGCCTCAGGCCGGTCATGGCAGGAACAGACCTGGCCACGCAGCCGCGCGAATGGTGCCGCCCCCCCCCGGCGAGCAGGGCCGTCGCGCAGACATGAAATGCTGCCCATAACGATATGCCGAGATCGGTTCTCGACTATGGGCATCTGTGCAGGTAGTGATATGCTGGCCCCTCATTTAGCTGCGGCCTTTGGCGCGCGGTTCTACGGATGCCGGGTGCCGCGACGAACAGAGAAACCATTTATGAGCCCGCAGCCGGGCCCTGTAAGAAACTGATCAAGCTGGGTGACCGGCGTCGGAGGCTCCGGCACCGGTACGGAAATAACCGATGTCACAAAACACACCGAACAACCAATGGCGCACCCTGGACAAGGATCTGGGCCGCATCAGCCAGCTGGAATATGCCACGCAATATGTCTCGCGGCCGATGGTCGGGCTTGGTATCGCGCTGGCCTTTGTTGTTCTGGTCGGTGTCGGTGTCGCCGTCCTTTTGGGCACGCCACCGCCATCGCCCATTATCGTCGCGGCGGCCGTTCTGGGTGCCTATATGGCGATCAATATCGGGGCCAATGACGTTGCCAACAACATGGGGCCTGCGGTCGGTGCCAATGCGCTGACGATGGGTGGCGCGATCCTGATCGCGGCGTTTTTCGAAAGCGCCGGGGCGCTCTTGGCCGGGGGCGATGTGGTGTCGACCATCTCCAAAGGCATCATCGACCCGGAAAGCGTGGCCGACAGCCAGATATTCATCTGGGCGATGATGGCGGCGCTGACCTCCTCGGCCCTTTGGGTGAACCTGGCCACCTGGGTGGGCGCGCCGGTTTCGACCACCCATGCCGTTGTCGGCGGGGTGATGGGCGCGGGCATCGCGGCGGCGGGGTTTGCGGCCGTCAACTGGCCCACGATGGCGGCGATTGCCGCCTCCTGGGTGATTTCGCCGGTTCTGGGCGGGGTGATTGCGGCGCTGTTTCTGGCCTTTATCAAGGCGCAGATCATCTATCAGGATGACAAGATTGCCGCCGCGCGGCGTTGGGTGCCGGTGCTGATCGGCCTTATGGCGGGTGTCTTTGCCACCTATCTGGCGATGAAGGGGCTGAAACGGATCGTCTCAATCGACCTGGGCACCGCGCTTTTGATCGGTCTGGTGATCGGGGCCGTCACCTATGCCATTGCCGCCCCGATGATCCGACGTCAGTCGGAGGGGATGGAAAACCGCAACAGATCGCTGAAGAAGCTATTTGCCGTGCCGCTGGTGTTCTCTGCCGCGCTTTTGTCCTTTGCACATGGGGCCAATGACGTGGCCAATGCGGTGGGGCCGCTGGCCGCTATCGTGCATACCGACCAGTTCGGCGAGTTTGCCGGCCGCGTTTCGATCCCCACCTGGGTGATGATCATCGGGGCCTTTGGCATTTCCTTTGGGCTGGTGCTGTTCGGCCCCAAGCTGATCCGCATGGTCGGCAGCCAGATCACCAAGCTGAACCCGATGCGCGCCTATTGCGTGGCGTTGTCGGCGGCCATCACGGTGATCATCGCCAGTTGGCTGGGGCTGCCGGTCTCCTCCACCCATATCGCGGTGGGGGCCGTGTTCGGTGTGGGTTTCTTCCGCGAATGGCATGCCGAACGGCGCAGCCAGCGGTTGGGCCTCAACAACGGCAAACGCATCGCGGCCGAGGAACGCCGCCGCCGCAAACTGGTGCGCCGGTCGCATTTCCTGACCATCATCGCGGCCTGGGTTATCACCGTGCCCGCCGCCGCCACCATGTCGGCGCTGATTTTCCTGGGCCTATCCGCGTTTTTCATCTGAGACCCGCAGCATCCGCCGCAGGATCTTGCCCGAGGCCGATTTCGGCACCTCGTCGACAAAGACCACATCGGCCAGGTGCTTGTAATGGGCAAGCTGCCCGGCCAGATGCGCCTTGACCGCATCGGCGGATATCTCCGATCCCGGCGCGCGCGCGATATAGGCCACCGGCACTTCGCCCGCCTCGTCATCGGCCCGCCCGATCACACCGGCATCGGCAATCTCCGCGTGGTCGAGCAAGACGCCCTCCAGTTCCGCCGGAGCCACCTGGAACCCCTTGACCTTGATCAGCTCCTTCAGACGGTCGCGGATATAGAGGTAATCATCGGCGTCGATCGAGCCGATATCGCCGGTGCGCAGCCAGCCATCCTCGACGATATTCTCGGCCGTGGCCTTGGGGTTGTTCAGATAGCCCTTCATCACCTGCGGGCCCTTGACCCACAGCTCGCCCTCTTCGTCGACACCCAAATTCCTGCCGGTCGCGGGATCGACGATCCGGCAGGATGTGCCGGCAATGGTGCGCCCGACCGCGCCTGTGCGACCGTCCCCCGCCCCCATGACATGGCTGCCGGGGCTCAGCTCGGTCATGCCATAGGCCTGCGTCACGGCGCAGCCCAGCCGCGCCTGCATCGCAGCCCCCAGTTCCGGACCCATCGGGGCGGCGGCCGAATTGACCTGCATGACCGAGGAGAGGTCGAAATCGTCAACCATCGGATGCTTGGCCAGCGCAATGGCCACCGGCGGCACGATCCACAGACGTTCGGCCCGGTGCTCCTGCGTCAGGCGCAGGAACAACTCAAGATCAAAGCGCGGCATGGTGGCGATGGCGGCCCCGGCACCAAGGTAGACATTCACCATCACCTGCAGCCCGTAGATGTGAAAAAACGGCAGAAATGCCGGTGTGACCTCGCCAGGCCGGATCCCGACCACGCCCAGGAACTGATCGACATTCACCACCAGATTGCGATGGCTGAGCATCACCCCCTTGGGCAGCCCGGTGGTGCCCGATGAATAGGGCAGCACCGCGATGTGATCGTCCAGATCGACGGGCACCTGCGCGGTCAAGGGCGCGCCCATGAGATCGGCCAACGGCGTCGCGCCATCGGCCTCGCCGATCACCACGATCTCCTCGACCGCCGTGCCGGTCAGCGCGTCCTGCGCGACGGAAAGAAAATCGGGGATGGTGACCAACAGATGCGCGCCCGCATCCTGCAACTGGTGCCGCACCTCTTGCGCGGTATAGGTCGGGTTGATCGTGGTCACCGTGGCCCCGGCATAGACGATGCCGTGAAAGCAGCTGACGAATTCGGGCATATTGGGGGCCATCAGGCCAATCACAGTGCCCGGCCCGATGCCGCGCGCCGAAAGCCCTCCGGCAAGGCTCTGGATCGCGCTTGTCAAATCAGCAGCGGTTACCGTGCGCCCGGTGGGGCCGTCGATCAGCGCTGTGGCGTCGGGGCGCATCGACAGCCGCTCCATCACGCGTTCGGTGATTGTCTGATCACGCAGGGCGATATCGCCAAAGGGACTGGTAAACACTGTCATCGGGCACCTCCTCGCGGCAGCCTGCCACAGGGGCGGGGACGGCTCCAGAAAAACCGGCCACCTTGTCTTGGCCCTGAGCCTCGGCTATGTCGCCCCTGCACGCGAAGGAGACCAGAGGCCCATGGATACGTTCACCACGCTGACCGGCATTGCCGCCCCGATGCCCCAGATCAATGTCGATACCGATATGATCATCCCCAAGCAGTTCCTGAAAACGATCAAGCGCTCGGGCCTTGGCGTGAACCTCTTTGACGAGATGCGCTATGACGATGATGGCAACGAGATCGCCGATTTCGTGCTGAACAAACCGGCCTATCGCGACGCGCAGATCCTGGTGGCGGGCGATAATTTCGGTTGCGGTTCTAGCCGCGAACACGCGCCCTGGGCGCTGTTGGATTTCGGCATCCGCTGTGTGATCGCGCCGTCCTTTGCCGATATTTTCTACAATAACTGCTTCAAGAACGGCATTCTGCCGATTGTTCTGCCGCAGGAAGAGGTCGACAAGCTGATGGATGATGCCGATCGCGGGGCCAATGCGGTCGTCACCGTCGATCTGGAAAGCCAGACCATCACCGGCCCCGATGGCGGGACCATCGCCTTCGAGGTGGACGCCTTTCGCAAGCATTGCCTGCTGAACGGGCTGGATGATATTGGCCTGACGCTGGAAAAATCTGCGGCCATTGACGCCTTTGAGGCCTCTGCCGCCCAGGCCCGTCCCTGGGTCTGATCCGCAAAAAGCACCACATGTAGCCCTCCGAACCTGACGGAGGGCTATTTATTTTCGGCACTGTGTCCAACCGGCGACAGTTTGCCCGCCAAAATTGCTCTGCCCGAATCGCCAACGGAACCAGAGGGTTGCGAAACGACGTGAATGTGGGCAAGATCATGGCAATTGAGGCAATCCGATGGCAAATCGGACAATAACGTGGACCAAGGGCTCGTAAAAAGAGCCCATCCAGGTTGAGGTTTTGGGCAGTGATCGCACAGCTTGTAAGCGCTGTGGTGCGGGCGATCTTGGTTGTGATCGTCATCTCCACTCCGTCCCTGCTCCTTCCGGGGTCGACCCCGGAATCGGCGCAGGTTGCGGCGCTTGTGGCGCTGTTCGGGGCCGTATTCACCTTTTCGGAATACGCCTCATCTTATCCCGGGTTGATCGAGTTTCGCGACGCGCCCCCCTTTAACCGGGTGCGCGTTATCTGCATGTTCCTGACGCTTTTCCTGCTGAGCATCGTGATGTCGCCGGGTGACGGGGTGCGGACGCTGTCTCTGATCGTCAATGCGACCGGGCTGGTCGTGGCGCATGCGATTGATTTTCCCTACAGCCCGATCGGATTGCTCAGCACGCTGCTGTCGGGCGAGGTGACGGCCAACGATCTGACGCTGCTGCGCACCATGGGCGGGCTCAGCTTTCTGGTTGGGTTGGTCACGCTCAGCGTTTTCGCCGTGCTGATGCGGGTGAACGGCTGGCCCAACCGCAACACGAGCTTCAATGTCTGGGTCAATCTGCCCACATTCGACCCCACCGCCGGCGGCGATGTGGTGGCCCGGCTGACGCGCGACAGCCGCATTAACTATATCTTAGGCTTCGTTCTTCCATTCTTGATGCCGGTGATGGCGTCACTGGGCGCGCGTCATCTGGGGGTGTCGCTGACATCATCACCGCAAACGCTCGTCTGGATGGTGACGTTATGGAGCTTCCTTCCGGTATCGCTCTTTATGCGCGGCATGGCGATGGCACGCATCGCAGCAATGATCGTTGCGCGGCGCAAACATGTGGTGCGCCAATTGGATCCGCAGGCTGGATTGCTGCCGGTCTGATCTGCGCCCTGTTGGCCGGGCCCGCCATGGCCGACCCTGTTCGCATCGCCACCTACAACACGGAACTGTCGCGCGACGGCCCGGGCCTGCTTTTGCGCGATATCCTGCGCGGCGAGGATGATCAGATCGCCGGGCTGACCGGTATCATCGCCCGGGTCAGCCCCGATATCCTGTTGTTGCAGGGCATCGATTATGATGCGGGCGGCTTTGCGCTTGCCGCTCTGGCCGACAGATTGGCCGGGCGCGGCGCGGTCTATCCCTACCGCCTGGCGCTGCGGCCCAATACCGGCATGCCAACCGGGCTGGATCTGGATGGCAACGGGCGTCTGGGCGAGGCGCGCGATGCCCAGGGTTATGGTCGGTTCAACGGCGCGGACGCCATGGCGGTGCTGTCGCGTTATCCGATCGATATTGGGGCCGTGGTCGATCACTCGGGGTTTCTCTGGGCCGATCTGCCCGGCGGTCAGGCGCGCGAGGTGCTCAGCCCCGCGGCGCTGGCCATCCAGCGGCTGGCCTCGGTCGCCGCCTGGGAAGTTCCGGTTGAGATTGACGGCCAGGTGCTGCGCCTTTTGACGATGCACGCCACGCCGCCGGTATTTGACGGCCCCGAAGATCGCAACGGACGGCGCAATGCCGATGAGCTGCGGTTTTGGCAATGGCGGATCGAAACCGGCGCGGTGACCCCCCCCTTCGTTCTGGCTGGTGTGATGAACGCCGACCCGGTTGATGGCGATGCGAGGCGCGACGTGCTGAATGCCATGTTGGCCCATCCGGCGGTGCAGGATCCGGCCCCGGCAAGCGAGGCGGGCGGCACCGACACCGCCGACTGGACCGATCCCGACCCCGGTAATCTGCGGGTCAGTTATATCCTGCCCTCGGCCGAGACCCGCGTTCTTGATAGCGGCGTGTTCTGGCCCGCCGAAGATGATCCCGACTGGCCGCTGCTGGGCGGCTCAGACGGCAATGGCGCGTCGCGCAACCGGCTGGTCTGGGTCGATATCGAGCTGCCGGGCCCGCGTTGACGCGCCGCCCGTCGCATCCCGGCACCTGCCTGACCCGGCTGCTTTCTTGACCCTCGGGCGCGCAGGGGTTACCCGGTGGCAACCCCATTTATAGGACATGAGAACACCCCATGAGCACCCCTTCGCTTCTTATCCTGCCCGGTGACGGGATCGGCCCCGAAGTAATGGCCGAAGTTCGCAAGATCATCGACTGGTTCGGCACGAACCGCGACCTTGCCTTTGACGTCAGCGAGGATCTGGTCGGCGGTGCCGCCTATGACGCCCATGGCGCGCCGCTGTCGGATGAAACCATGGAACGTGCGCAGGCGGCGGATGCGGTTCTGCTCGGGGCCGTTGGCGGCCCGAAATACGACGATCTGGATTTCTCCGTCAAACCTGAACGCGGTTTGTTGCGCCTGCGCAAGGAGATGGACCTCTTCTCAAACCTGCGCCCGGCGCAATGTTTCGACGCGCTGGCCGATTTCTCCTCGTTGAAAAAGGACATCGTGGCCGGGCTCGACATCATGATCGTGCGCGAATTGACCAGCGGCGTTTATTTCGGCGAACCGCGCGGCATTTTCGAGGAAGGCAACGAGCGCGTCGGCATCAACACGCAGCGCTATACCGAGAGCGAGATCGCCCGCGTGGCAAAGTCGGCCTTTGAACTGGCGCGGCGGCGGTCGAACAAGGTCTGTTCGATGGAAAAGGCCAATGTGATGGAATCGGGCATCCTGTGGCGCGACGTGGTCAACGAGGTGCATCAGGCGGAATATTCGGATGTCGAGCTCAGCCATATGTATGCCGATAACGGGGCCATGCAGCTGGTGCGCGCGCCGAAACAATTCGACGTGATCCTGACCGACAACCTGTTTGGCGATATCCTGTCCGATTGCGCCGCGATGCTGACCGGATCGCTTGGCATGCTGCCCTCGGCCAGCCTGGGCGCGCCGATGGCCAGTGGCCGGCCCAAGGCGCTTTATGAACCGGTGCACGGCTCGGCCCCCGACATCGCCGGGCAGGGCAAGGCCAACCCGATCGCCTGTATCCTCAGCTTTGCGATGGCGCTGCGCTACAGCTTTGATCAGGGCGAAGAGGCGGCACGCCTGGAAGGCGCGGTCGAGGCCGTTCTGGCCGACGGGCTGCGCACCGCCGATCTGTTGGGCGGCGACGGCGAAACCCCGATCAGCACCACCGAAATGGGCGATGCCATTCTTGCGAAGCTGACCGCGAGCCTTTGATGCGATGGGCAATCCCGCCCGCGACCGGGGTTGCCCTTTTGCCTTTGCCGGATGGCCGGGCTAGGGTCCGCATCGGACCCGATGATCGAAGCCAACCATGAGCCTGAGCCCCCAATCCCCCTCCCTGCGCGGCGCGCTTTTTGCGCTCATGGCCTTTGGCCTTTTCTCGACGCATGATCTGGTGGTCAAGTTTCTGGGCCTCAGCTATGCGGCACCGCAGATCATCTTTTTCTCGGTCCTGTTCGGCTTTCCGCTGATCATCTTCATCCTGATCCGCGACGCGGGTGGCGGATCGCTCAGGCCCGTGCATCCCTGGTGGACCGTCGCGCGCGGCGCGATGTCGGCGATCAGCGCGGGGGCCGTCTATTACGCGATCTCGGTGCTGCCGCTGACGCAGCTGTATCCGATCCTGTTTTCCACGCCGCTTTTGATCACGCTGCTGGCGATCCCGATCCTGGGCGAGCGCGTCGGCCCGCACCGGGCGGTCGCCGTGGTGGTGGGCCTGATCGGCGTGATCGTGGTGCTGCGCCCGGGTGTGGCGGCGTTTTCCATCGGCCACCTCGCGGCGCTGGTGGCGGCGGCGGCCTCGGCCTTCAACTCGATCATCATGCGCAAGGTCGGGCGCGCGGAACGCACCGTGGTTCTGCAGCTTTATCCGCTGATCGTGAATCTGGTGATCATGGGCGCGCTTTTGCCGTTCTTCTATGTTCCGATGCAACTGGTCGATCTGGGGGCCAGCGCCGTGGTGGCCGCCTTGGCGCTGAGCGCGGTGGCCTGCCTGGTGGCAGCCTATCGCGCCGCCCCGGCGGTCGTCGTCGCGCCGATGCAGTATTCGCAGATCATCTGGGCCAGCCTCTTTGGCCTCTTCTTCTTTGGCGACAGCATGGACCGGATGACGCTGATCGGCACCGCCATCATCATCGCCTCGGGCATCTATATCGTTCTGCGCGAAGATAAACGCCGCGCCGATGGCTCGGCCCAGCCGGTCCTGCGCTCGCGCTCGCGCGCGGGCACGCCCTCGATGCCGCGCGTGGCCTCGTTCCTGACCCGCGAGGAAAAGGATAAATGACCGCGCCCGCGCCCATCCGGCTGGCCGTGGTGGCCACGGCCGAGGATAATGTGCAGGCGCTGGCCGCGCTGCGCGCGCTGGCCGGGGACCGTATCGAACATGTGGTGCATCTGGGTGGCACGCAGGCCGATTACAAAGCCAACAATTTCTTTCGCATGCGGCCCGTGCGCGGCACCCGCGGCGATCTGATGGAAGCCGATTTCTTCACCGGGGCCGCCGCCGCGCTGGAAACCGGGCCCGATATGGCCGCCGCGCAATGGGAGGCGATCGACAACCTGACCCGCGGTTCGGACCAGATGGCCTATAAATTCCACGGGGTTCGGGACGTGCAGGATTACCAGCACATCACGCATATCGCGCATGACGTAATGGCGGCGATGCTGCTGCGCGAGGGCATCACCCATGTGCTGTTTTTCGACATCCCGCATATGTTCTATGACACCTGCCTGCGCCAGGCGGCCGAGGCGCTGGGGCTTGAGGTGCTGATCCTGCGGCAGAGCTTTTTCCCGCGACAGTTCTTTTCGATGCGCGGCGCGATGCAGCTTGGCCATATGGCCCCGCGCGCCTCCGACGCTGAGGCCGCGCCAGTGACACTGGCAAAAGGCCCCGCCGATCTGTTTTACATGAAGGGCGTCGGTCAGGACCGCGATGCCCCTGGCCGCCTGAGCCTTCGGGCGGTGGCGCAGATGATCGCCCACCACGCCGTCAACGCGCCGCTGAAACTGCTGAACCCGGTCTACATGGCGCGGCTCTTGCGCCGGATGCACCGGCTGGCGGGCCGTTTTCCGAAATGGCGCGACCCGTTTCACCATTTCTTTCACACCGATCACATGGCCTATTTCGACCAGCTTGCCGAGGTCGAAGACACCGAGCCCGATCTCGACCGCCCCTTCGTCTATTTCCCGATGCAATGGCAGCCCGAGATGACCACCAGCAGCCTGGGCGGGCGCTATCGCGATCAGCTGCTGGCCGTCGAGCGTCTGGCCGAGATGCTGCCCGAGGGGCATCTTATCTATGTCAAGGAAAACCCCAAGCAGAACGGCAAGATGCGCAGCCCGCTCTTCTTTCACCGGATGAACCGGATCAAATCGGTGCGCCTTATGCCCAGCCATGCCAACAGCCAGACCCTGCTGGCGCATTCGGTGGCGGTTGCCAATATCTCGGGCACCGTCGGCTGGGAGGGCGTGCTGGCCGGCAAACCGGTGCTCTGTTTCGGCGCGACATGGTGGGCCGAGGCCCCCGGCGTCACGTGCTACCGCGCAGGCCTCGGCTTTGATGATCTGCTGGCCAACACCGCCACCCACGCAGATGCCGAAGGCTTTGCCGGTCGCTTGCAGGCGCGCTCGCACGCGGGCAATGTGCAGCGGCACTTCAACCGCGCCGACGCGGATCTGCCGGATGCCGACAACGCCGATCTGGTGGCGCGCGCGGTTCTTGACCTGCTGGAGGGCCGTGTGCCGCACAGCTTTGACCCGATAGAGGATATTGCATGAGCCGAGTGGCCATCATCCCCGCGCGTGGCGGATCGAAACGGATTCCGCACAAGAACATCAAGCCTTTTCTGGGCGCGCCGATGCTGCATTGGCCGATTGCGGCGGCCCGCGCGGCGCACCTGTTTGACCGCATCGTCGTCTCGACCGATGACGCGGAAATTGCCGATTGCGCCCGTGCCGCCGGGGCCGAGGCGCTGATGCGCCCCGCCGATCTGGCCGATGATGTCACCGGCGTTGTGCCCGTCATCCGACACGCGCTTGGCACAATCGCAGAGGCCGAAACCGCCTGCCTGATCTACGCCACCGCGCCCTTCCTTTTGGATCGTGACCTGCGTGCCGGGCACGCGGCGCTTGCCGGGGCCGGTTTTTCCCTCTCCGTCACCAGTTTTCCATTCCCCATTCAACGCGCGGTGATGAAAACGCCCGAGAACCGGTTGGCCATGGCCTATCCCGAACACGCCCAGACCCGGTCGCAGGATCTGCCCGAGGCCTTTCACGACGCGGCGATGTTTGCCTGGGGCACGCGGGGTGCCTGGTTTTCCGACATGCCGCTCTTTGGTCCTGAAACCGCGCCCGTCGATATCCCGCGCCACCGGGTGCAGGATCTGGACACGCAAGAGGATTGGACGCGCGCCGAATATATGGGCCGGGCGCTGATTGCCGCCGGTGAAATTTCCGCGCCTTGACGCGCGCGCGGGCGCAAGGGAAAAGCAAAGCCATGATAGCGCCTGTCCAGATCGAACACGTCACCCTTGGCGAAGGCGAAAAGCCCTTCCTGATCGCCGAGCTTTCCGCCAATCATGACCGCGATCTCGATCTGGCGCTCCGCCTCGTCGATATCGCCGCCGATGCCGGTTGGGACTGCGTCAAGTTCCAGACCTATGACGCCGACACGCTGACCGTGCCGTCCAAGCACAGCTCGATGAAGATCGACCCGGTCTGGGGCACCGACAACCTCTATGATCTATACAATTCCGCCGGCATGCCGATGGAATTCCATGCGCCCCTCTTCGAACGCGCCCGCGAACGCGGGCTGGTGCCGTTCACCTCGGTCTACGATCCGCGTGACATGGAGTTTGTCGAAGGCCTGGGCTGCGCGGTCTACAAAATCGCCAGTTTCGAGATGACCTTCGACGATCTGCTGATCGAGGTCGCGGCCACCGGCAAGCCCATCATCATGTCGACCGGCATGGCCAATCTGGGCGAGGTCGATCATGCCATGGAGGTGCTGGACAAACATCGGGCCGGGCCGGTGGTGCTGCTGCATTGCGTGTCGTCCTACCCGGCCCCGGTCGAGGAGGTCAACCTGGCCTCGATGGCCACATTGCGCGACCGTTTCGCCCGCCATGTCGGGTTCTCCGATCATACCATCGGGGCCGATGTCGCGGTGATGGCGGCGGCGATGGGGGCGGTCGCGATCGAAAAACACTTCACCGACGACATGACCCGCCCCGGCCCCGATCACCGGTTTTCGGCCACACCCGAGATCCTGCGCGACATCGCCCAACGGGTCGATCTGCTCCAGACCATGCGCGGCTCCGCCAGCAAGGACACCGCCACCGCCGAGGCCACCAACCGCGCCGCCTTTCGCCGCTCGGCCTTTGCGTTGCGCGATCTCAAGGCGGGCGAGGTTCTGGGCTGGGGCGATTACCGGTTCGTGCGGCCCAATGCGGGCGTGCCGGTTAGCGACAAGCCGGCCCTGATCGACCGCAGGCTGGCGCGCGACGTGAAACAATACGATCCCATCACCTATGACGATCTCGCCCCGCGATGAAACTGCGCCCGGCAACCCCCGAGGACGCGCAGTTGCTGTTCGACTGGCGCAACGATCCTGTCACCCGCGCCATGTCGGTCTCGCGCGATCCGGTCGAGTGGGAGGGGCATCTGGCCTGGCTGAACTCGGCGCTGGCAAGCCCGGTCCGGTCGATCCTGATCGCCGAGGATGGCGTGCCCCTGGGCACCGTGCGGCTCGACAAGGATATTCGCACCGAGATCTCGATCACCCTGGCCCCGGCGGCGCGTGGGCACGGGCTGGCCGCTCAGATCCTGCGGCTTGCCACGGATGGGCGCGGCCCCTTTGTCGCCCGCATTCGCCCCGACAATATTGCCTCGCGCAGGGCCTTTGAAGCGGCGGGATTTACCTATACCCACCACCGTGACGGCATGAACTGGTTTGCCAAGGCAAAGGATTGAAAAATGACCCCCGAACAGATCGAAGAGAAGCTCAAACTGATCGACGCCATCGAGGCGGTGCGCACCAAGAACAATGTCAACTGGATGAATCTGCTGCGCGTGGCGTTGCGCGCCGATCCCGAGGGCACGCTGGCGTTGGTGCGCGAGATCAACACCAAGGATAACGAGATATCCGAGCTTTTTGCCAAACTGGGTGAGGCTGTCTGAGACCGTCTGCGACTGGCTCAGGCCACCGCCTGACAAAGCCCCTTCAGAACCGCGCGGACCCCGTGTTGCCTGATCTGGCCGAGCTGGCGGGCAAAGGCGGTGACAAACCGGTCATCGCCGGCCAGATCACCAAAGACATCCTCCTGCCCCAGAAACGCCGCCGGATCCTTCTTTGCCCGCAGCGCGGCGGCAACCAGGCGCTCGGCGCGTTCATCCTCGATCGCATAGCCCGCGCCCGCGTCAGCGGAGCCCACCAGATAGGCGCACCAGAACGCGATCTCCAGCGCCAGAAGATCCACCGCCGCGCCGGCAGCCAGGGCATCCGCGACCGAGGGCAGAACGAATTTCGGTTGCCGGTTCGACCCGTCAAGACAGAGCCGGGCGATGGTGTCGCCGATGGCCGGGTTGGAGAACCGCGTGACGCAGGTATCGAGATAGGCGGCGTAATCGACCCCCTCGATCGGCGGCAGAACCGGGATCACCTCGGCGCTCATCAGATGCCGCAGCCAGGCCGTGATATCGGGATCGGCCATCGCGTCATGCACATAGTCGTGACCCAGCAGAGCGGCCGGGTAGGCGATGGCGGCATGACCCGCATTCAGGATGCGCAGCTTCATGGTCTCGTAGGGCGCGACATCGGCCACGAACTCGACCCCGACATGCTCCAGGCCCGGGCGCCCTTGCGGGAAATTATCCTCCATCACCCATTGCCGGAACGGCTCGCAGGCCACCGGGGCGGCATCGGTGATGCCAAAGCGGTCGGCGACCATCCGGATCTCGCGCGCCGATGTGGCGGGTGTGATGCAATCGACCATGCTGCCGGGGAAGGCGACAGTGTCGGCCACCCAGTCATGCAGATCGGTCGAGATCAGCCCGGCCAGCCCCAGCACCGCGGCCCGCGTGACATGGCCGTTTTCGGGCAGGTTGTCACAAGACAGGATGGTGAAGGGCGGGGTGCCGGCGGCGCGGCGGCGCTGCAATCCCGCCAGCAACAGGCCAAACACGGTTTCGGGTTGGTCCGGGTCGCCCGCGTCGCGCTGAATATCCGGGTGGCCCGCATTGAACCCGCCGGTGGTCGCATCGACGTAATAGCCGCCCTCGGTGATGGTCAGCGAAACGATCCTGATGGCAGGATCGGCAAGCTGGTCGATCAGGGCCGCAGCCTCGACCGGGCAGAAATCGATCATCGCGCCGGTAACGCGCGCGGAATAGCCCGAGGGGTCCATCTCGACCACGGTGGTCAGCCAATCCTGGCCCGACAGCGCGGCGCGCTTTTCGGCGTCAAAGGATTTCACCCCGGCCCCGATAATGGCCCAGTCATGATCGCGGCCCAGGTTGAAGAGCTGATCGAGATAGACCGCCTGATGCGCCCGGTGGAAGTTGCCAACACCGATATGGACAATGCCCGCGCTCAGATCACCGCGCCGGTAAAGCGGTGTCGCCACGGTGGCGGGCAGATGGGGCAGGGTTGCCAGGGATAGGGTGCGTGTCATGTCAGCTCATCCAGTTTCCGCCATCGACATTATATGTCTGGGCCACGATGTAGCGGGCCTCGTCGGTGGCCAGAAACACCGCCATTCCGGTCAGATCCTCGGCCGTGCCCATGCGCCCGAACGGGACGGCTTCGCCCACTTCGCGCTTTTTCTGCCCCGGCGCTTTGCCCTCGTATCTGGCAAAGAACGCATCCACCCCGTCCCAGTGTTCGCCCTCGACCACGCCGGGCGCGATGGCATTCACGTTGATGCCGTGTTCAATCAGGCTCAGGCCCGCCGATTGGGTCAGGCTGATCACGGCGGCCTTCGAGGCGCAGTAGACCGCAACCAGCGCCTCGCCGCGCCGCCCGGCCTGGGATGCCATGTTGATGATCCTGCCGCCTTGCCCCCGCGCGATCATGTGTTTCGCGACCGCCTGCATGGTGAAAAGCGTGCCCGCCACGTTGATCGCCATCACGGCGTCGAAATCGGCGCGGGTGATCTCGGTCAGGGGGGCTGCGGTGAATATCGCGGCGTTGTTGATCAGGATGTCGATATGGCCGAGCTGGCCGATGGTCGCCGCCACGCCCGCCTCGATACTGGCCTGATCCGTCACATCCATGCGCACCGCAATCGCCGCATCGCCCAGATCGCGGGCGGTCTGGCCTGCACGCGCCACATCAATATCGGCAATCGCCACCCGCGCGCCTTCGCGGATATAGGCCTGCGCCAACGCCCGGCCGATGCCGCGCGCGGCCCCGGTGATCAGGGCGGTTTTGCCAGTCAGCCGGGTCATGCGATGCGCAGGCCCTGAGCATCGAACTTGTGGATATTGTCGGCCCCCGGCGTCAGATAGATGGTATCGCCGTGACTGGCGGTAAATTCGCCCCCGACGCGCACCGTGATCGTTTCGGACGTGTTTGCCTCGGGGTGGATATGCATGAACGTGTCCGAGCCGAGATGCTCCGCCACACCGACCGTGCCTTTCCACGTCCCTTCGCTCAGGGACACCGACAGATGTTCGGGGCGGATACCAATGGTATGGGCACCGTGTTTCGCGGCCTCTTCACCCTCGAAGAAATTCATCTTGGGCGAACCGATGAAACCGGCGACAAAGATGTTGCGCGGTGCGCGGTACAGTTCCAGCGGGCTGCCGACCTGCTCGATCACACCGGCCTGCAGCACCACGATCTTGTCGGCCATGGTCATGGCCTCGACCTGATCATGCGTGACGTAGATCATCGTGGTATCGAGCCGCTTGTGCAGTTCCGAGATTTCCAGCCGCATGCCATGGCGCAGGGCCGCGTCCAGATTTGACAGCGGTTCATCAAAGAGAAAGGCCGCAGGTTCGCGCACGATGGCGCGTCCGATGGCCACGCGCTGACGCTGGCCGCCGGACAACTGGCCGGGGCGGCGGTCGAGATAATCGGTGAGGTTCAGCGCCGCGGCGGCGGCCGCGATCCGGCGGTCCTGTTCGGCCTGATCCATCCCCGCCATGCGCATCGGAAAGGCGATGTTCTTCCTGACCGACATATGCGGATAGAGCGCATAGGACTGGAAAACCATGGCCAGGCCGCGTTTGGCGGGGGCCACCAGGGTGGCGTCCTCGCCGTCAATGCGGATCTGCCCGCCCGAGACATCCTCAAGCCCTGCGATCAGCCGCAGAAGCGTGGATTTCCCGCAGCCCGAAGGCCCGACAAAGACAACGAATTCGCCGTCATCGATGGTCAGGTCCAGCGGCGGAATGACTTCGACATCGCCAAATGCCTTGCTGACGTTATCAAGTGTAATACGTCCCATGATCCATGTTTCCTTATTTGACGGCACCGAAGGTGAGGCCACGCACAAGTTGTTTCTGGCTGAACCAGCCCATGACCAGGATTGGCGCGATGGCCATGGTCGAGGCGGCCGAGAGCTTGGCGTAGAACAACCCTTCCGGGCTGGAATAGCTGGCGATAAACGCGGTCAGCGGGGCCGCGTCCACGGTGGTCAGCGTCAGCGTCCAGAAGGCTTCGTTCCAGGCCAGGATGATATTGAGCAGGATGGTCGAGGCGATGCCCGGCACCGCCATCGGCGTCAGCACATAGAGGATCTCGGATTTCAGCGTCGCCCCATCCATCCGCGCGGCCTCCAGGATCTCGCCGGGGATCTCGCGGAAATAGGTGTAGAGCATCCAGACAATTATCGGCAGGTTGATCAGCGTCAGGATAAAGATCAGCGCCGCCTTGGTATCCAAGAGGCCGGTCTGGATCAGGATCAGCCGGATCGGATAGAGCACGCCCACCGCCGGCAGCATCTTGGTCGACAGCATCCACAGCAGGATATCCTTGGTGCGTTTGCCGGGCACGAACGCCATCGACCAGGCGGCGGGCACTGCGATCAGGATGCCAAGTGCGGTCGATCCCACCGCGATCAGGACCGAGTTCCACAGAAAGCGCATGTAGTTCGAGCGCTCTTGCACGATGAAATAGTTTTCAAGCGTCCATTCAAAGCCCAGGAACAGGGGCGGGTCGGCAATGGCGTCAGCTTCGGTCTTGAAGCTGGTCAGGATCGTCCACAGGATCGGGAAAAAGATCAGCAGGGCGATGATCCAGGCCGCCGTGGAAAAGGCCAGTTTGCGTTGGGTCGTGATTGCGCGTGCCATCGGTTCGGTTCCCCTCAGTTATCCAGGTTCTTGCCGACGACGCGCATCAGCACGAAGGCAATGATATTGGCCAGGATCACGGCGATGATGCCGCCGGCCGATCCAAGCCCGACATTCTGGCTTTCGATCACGCGCTGATAGACGAGGTAGGTCAGCGTCCGGGTGCCAAAGGCCCCGCCGGTGGTCACGAAAATCTCGGCGAAGATCGACAACAGGAAAATCGTCTGGATCAGGATCACCACAGTGATCGCCCGGCTCATATGCGGCAGGATGATATAGAAAAAACGGCTGACAACACCGGCACCATCCATTTCGGAGGCTTCCAGCTGCTCACTGCTTAGCGATTGCACCGAAGTCAGCAGGATCAGCGTCGCAAAGGGCAGCCACATCCAGCTGACGATCAGGATGATCGAAAAGAGCGGCAATTGTGACAGCCAGTCTATTGGTTCCAGCCCCATGAATTGCCACAGATGTGCCAGCAATCCGTTGACCGGGTTCATGAACATGTTCTTCCACACCAGCGCCGCAACCGTCGGCATCACAAAGAAGGGCGCGATCACCAGGATGCGCACCGGGCCCTGGCCCCAGATGGGCTGATCCAGCAACAGCGCCAGCAGGACGCCGCCGACCACGGTGATCAACAAAATACCGCCAACCATGATCAACGTGGTGACAACGCTGTCCTGAAAGGCGCTGGAGGAAAGGAAGCGGGCGTAATTGGCAAATCCCTGGCCGCCTTCGAAGGTGCCGCGCAGCGGGCGGTAATCCATGAAGGAAAACCACAAGGTCAACGTCAGCGGCACCAGCATCCAGACCAGCAAGAGGAAAACGGCGGGGGCCATCATCATCCGGGCGGCGGATCGGGAGTGCTGAGTGGCCATGGCGTTTCCTTTCATTTCCATTCCGCGCGTCGGTTCCGCGCGACAGGACAAGAGTATCGGCTGCGGCCAGTTTAGCAGGCCGGGACGGAATACAGAGACTCAGAAGTGGTGGGGGGGTGGAGGGCGGGAGCAACCCGCCCTCCGGGGAGAGGATCAGCCGATCAGTAACCGGCTGCGTCCATTTCTTCTACGGCAAGCTCCTGCGCCTGCTCGAGGGCTTCTTCGGCGCTCATCTGACCGGCAAGGGCTGCCGAAAAGATCTGCCCGACCTGGGTCGCAAGGCCCGCGAATTCAGGGATCGCGACGAATTGCACGCCGGTATAGGGAACCGGATCGACCGTCGGGTTGGTCGGGTCGGCCGACAGGATCGATTGCAGGGTCATCGCCGCGAAAGGTGCCGCCTCCAGATAGGCCGGGTTCTCATAAAGCGAGGTCCGCGTGCCCGGCGGAACATTGGCCCAGCCTTCATTGGCCGCCACCAGCTCGACATAGCCGGGGCCGGTTGCCCAGTTGATAAAGTCCATGGCCGCCTCGGGCGCGTCCGACGAGGACGGGATCGCCAGCGACCAGGCCCAGAGCCAGTTGCCGCGTGGGCCCAGCCCGTTATCGGGGGCCAGCGCGAAGCCGACCTGATCCGCGACGGTGCTGTCATCGGGGTTGGTCACGAAAGAGGCCGCGACGGTGGCGTCGATCCACATGCCGCACCGGCCGGTCTGGAACAGGGCCAGGTTTTCGTTGAAGCCGTTATTGGCGGCACCCGGAGGGCCTGCCTCGTTCATCAGGTCGAGATAGAAGTTGAGCGCGCTGGCCCATTCATCGCTGTCGAATTGCGGGGTCCAGTCCTCGTCGAACCAGCGCGCGCCAAAGGAGTTCGCGGTCGCGGTCAGGAACGCCATGTTCTCGCCCCAGCCCGGCTTGCCGCGCAGACAGACACCGTAGATGTCATTATCGCGGTCGGTCATGGCGATGGCGGCTTCGCGGATAAACTCCCAGGACGGGGCGTCGGGCATCTCCAGGCCTGCCGCCTCCATCAGGTCGGTGCGATACATCACCATCGAGCTTTCGCCGTAGAAGGGCGAGGCATAAAGATTGCCGTCAACGGTCAGGCCGCCGCGGATCGCTGGCAGCAGATCGTCGATATCGTAGCTTTCGGGCAGATCGTTCAGTGAAGTCAGCCAGCCAAGCTCGCCCCAGATCGGAACCTCGTAGGTGCCGATGGTGATGACGTCATACTGACCGCCGCCGGTGGCGATATCGGTGGTCACATTCTGACGCAGCACGTTTTCCTCCAGCGTCACCCATTCCAGGGTGATGTCCGGATAGGCCTCGTTGAACGCATCTGTCAGGCCCTGCATGCGGATCATGTCGCCATTATTTACCGTCGCGATCGTGACTGTCGTGCCATGGCTGTCGGCCAGGGCGACCGTTGCCAGCATGGATAAAGAAGTGGCCCCCAACAGGGCGCGGTGCAAAGTCGTCATCATTTCCTCCCAAAACCCAAAAGTGGGCAAATGCTATTAGCGTGGGCAAATACTCAGATATAAGAACGCAAAAGTCAACCCCGTCGGTGCCCCGGCGCGGGCGGCGGCATCAGAATATTGAGATTATAAGGATTTTCCGGCGTTACGTCGCCAGCAACGCCTCGGCCATCGATTCGGACGTGATCAGCCCATTGACCAGTTTCCCCCGCAGGGCGGCGCGCGTGGCGGTCTGCTTGGCCGGGCCGGTCGACACCGCGATGACCAGCTTGTCGTCGGCAGGCAACAGCGGCGCGGAATTGACCCGGCGACTGAAGGCACAATCGATCAGTTGCCCGGCACTGTCATAAACCCAGGACGTGATCTCGCCCACCGCCCCGGCCCGGGTCAGTTCCTGCAATTCATCGCCGGGCATGAAGCCATCGACCAAGAGCGGCGCCGAGGCATCCATCTGCCCGACCCCGACCAGCGTCATATCGGCATCGCCACACAGCGCCATGGTGTTGCGCACCGATTCCTGGCTTTGCAGGACCGCGCGTTCGTCGGGGTCGCGCGACAGCACTGGCAACGGAAACGGGTAATGCCGCGCGCCGACCCGCTCGGCCAGCCGGATGGTTGCGTTATAGGGCGTTGCCGCGCCATCGGCCATCATGTTGCCCAGGCGCGAGACCAGGCGGTGCTGCGGGCAATCCATCCGCGGCACCTGTTCCACCGTCGCCTTCAAGGCCCGCCCGGTGCCCAGCGCGATCACCTTGGCGTCCTGGGATTTCAGCATCTCCTCGACCTCGGTCGCCGCCGCCGCCGCGACACCGGCCAACAGGTCGGGCGCATCGGGGTCGGTGGGCACCACCTCGCACAGGCGCAGCCCGAACCGGTCGGTCAAGGCGGCGGACAGGCGAATGCAGTTCGCGATCGGGTGATCGAGGCGGAACTTGATCAACCGCTCAGAGACCGCCAGAGACACCAGGCGCTGCGCCGACTGCCGCGACACACCCAGCTGGCGGGCGATCTCGTCCTGCGTGTTGCCGGCCACGTAATAGAGCCACCCGGCGCGCGCCGCGTCGTCCAGACGAGTGCCGTCCCCTGCCGATCGGGCCATTGGGGCCTATCCTTTCCGTTTCAGTTGGGGGGCCATTTGATAGAATTCCGCCCAGTTGTCAAAGACCGGTATACCGGCGGGGGTTGCCAGGTCGGCGGCGCTGAAGCCTTGCATATGCGATCCACCAATATAGCGCCAAACGGCCATCCCAGCCGCTTTCGCGGCCAGAATGCCGGCCATGCTATCCTCGATCACCAGGCAGTTTTCCGGGGCAACCGCCATGTGCGATGCTGCGTGCAGAAACAGGTCCGGGGCCGGTTTGCCATGCGCCACCTCTGAGGCCGTGAACACGTCCGCGCCGAAATGATGATCCAGCCCGGTGATCCGCAAGGTGCGCGCCACGCGCGGTGGGCTGGAGCTGGTGGCGACGCATTTGCGGCATTCCAGATGGTCCAGCACATCGCCCACCCCTGGCGTGGCCGACAGGCCATCGGCAAACGCATCGACCAGCCGGGCGCGATAGGCCGCCTCGAACTCGGGCGGCAGGTCCAGCTGAAATCCGGACCGGATCTTGTCGGCCACCTTGGGAAAACTCTGGCCGACGAAATTGCGGAAAATATAGTCCTGCTCCATGCGCAGGCCATAGGGGCGCAGCTGTTCGGCCAGAACACGGGCGCTGATCACCTCGCTATCGGCCAGAACACCATCGCAATCAAAAATAACCAATCGAACCGCGCCCATCCTGTTCCCGTGTTTTCCACCATTTCGGGGCCGAAGCTGTCAGATTAATCCACGCCCGGCAACGGGCCGGTTTTCAAGCCCCGCCCGTGACCACCAAATCGGCCATGCCAGACCGCTCCAGCACCAGATCGGCATTTACCATGTCATTTTCCGCGCAGCGGCGGATCGCCTCGGCCCGGCTCAGGCCATGTCGCAGCCACCGGTCGACAAGGCGCCCTTCCAGCTCGGCGCGCGGTTCCTCCAGCGCCAGGGCAAAGCTCCAATACGCCCGCAGATCCCGCCAGGGCGGCATATCCAGCAAAAGGTAATTGCCCTCGAAAATCACATATTCCGTCGCCGGCACCAACAGGGCCGCGCCCGCAATCGCCACATCCAACGCGCGGTCGAACACCGGATAGGCGACACTCTCTCCCGCCGCGATGCGCCGCACCAGCGCCAGAAATCCATCCGCGTCAAAGCTTTCGGGGCACCCCTTGCGTGTCAGCAGGCCGCGCGCCTCAAGGATGCGGTTGTCCAGATGGAACCCGTCCATCGGCACCACCTGCGCCGACTGCCCCGCGTCGGCAAGAGCCGCAGACAGCGCGTCGGCCAGGGTCGACTTGCCTGATCCCGGCGGCCCGGCAACGGCAATAAGCTTGCGGGTTCCGCCCAGCGCCATGATGGCAGGCAGGGCGCGGCTTGCGATGGAGTCGGGCGATATCGGCATTGCGCCTCCTCCCGGGGCTGTCAGGGCTGTCCTATGTGTCCCCGAAACCGCGCCGGGGATCAACACGCCGCATCGGCAGGCGGGGCCTTGTCGGCACCCGCAAAGCGTCAATGCCGCGCCTGGCCCCTCATGCCCTTCGATCCGCTAGGATCAGGTCGGACGCTTTTTCGCCGATCATGATGGCAGGCGCGTTGGTATTGCCCGAAACGATCTCGGGCATGATCGAGCAATCGGCGATCCGCAACCCGTGCAGCCCATGCACCCTCAGCCGCGCATCCACCACCGCATCCGCGTCTGGCCCCATCTTGCAGGTGCCGGTCGGGTGATAGATCGTCTGGCTGATGTCGCGCGCCGCCTGCAGAATTTCCTCATCGGTTACCGGGGCCGATGCGGGAACGTGTTCGCGCAGGATATAGCGGCTCAGCGCGGCGGTTTCGGTCATTGCGCGGGCAAATTTAATCGCCCGGATGGCGCAGAGCTGATCGGCATGGGCCGACAGGTAATTCGGCACAATCAGGGGGTGGTCGGCGGCATGCGGGCTGCGGATATGGATATGGCCACGGCTTTCGGGGCGCAATTGGCAGACCGAGGATGTGATGCCCGAAAACGGGTGCATTTCGATGCCCGGCTTATCGGCCGAAAGCGGCTGGAAATGGAACTGGATATCGGGTGTTTCCAGCCCCTGCATCGATTTCGCGAAAATCGCGACCTGGCTGGCCCCCAGGCTCATCGGGCCGGTTCGGGTCAGGAAATATTGCAGCCCAATGCCCATGCGCGGGATGAACCCGTTGATGGCGTCGTTCAGGGTCGGGACATTGACCTCATAGACCAGCCGGATCTGCAGGTGATCCTGCAAATTCTCGCCCACGCCGGGCAAGTCATGGCGCAACGCAACGCCCGCGCTCCGCAGGGCCTCGCCCGCGCCGATGCCCGACATTTCCAGCAATTGCGGCGATCCGATCGAGCCCGCCGCCAATATGACCTCACCGCCCGCGCGCAGCCGCGCCTCCTGCGGGTTGCCCTTGCGGTCATAGCGCACACCGATGATCCGTTTGGGGGCGTCGGGGTCGAATATCAGTGCCTGGGCATGGGCGTGGGTGATTATTTCCAGATTGGGGCGCGCTTTCACCTGCCGGCCCAGAAACGCGCGCGCGGCGGAACAGCGGAACCCGCCCTTGGCGGTTTGATGGAAATACCCGGCCCCCTCCTGTTCGGGGCCATTGTAATCATCGGTGCGGGGCACGCCCATTTCGACGGCGGCGTCGATAAAGGCCTCGGCGATTTCGCTCTTGGCACGGATCAGAGACACCGACAGCCCGCCCTGACCGCCATGCAGGTCGCTTTCGCCATTTTCGTGGCTTTCCGAGCGTTTGAACAGCGGCAGAACATCGTCCCAGCTCCAGCCCGGATTGCCCATCTGTGCCCAGCGGTCGTAATCCTCGCGCTGGCCGCGCACATATAGCAGCCCGTTGATGGATGAAGATCCGCCCAGCGTCTTGCCCCGTGGCCAATCCAGCGACCGGTTGCTCAGCCCGGGGTCGGGCTCGGTCTTGTAGCACCAATCGGTATTCGCGTTGTGCAGCGTCTTGAAATATCCGACCGGGATATGGATCCACGGGTTCCAATCGCGCCCGCCCGCCTCAAGCAGGACAACCTTGACCGACGGATCTGCCGACAGGCGATTCGCCAGAACACACCCCGCCGAACCCGCGCCGACAATCACGTAATCTGCTGAAAACCCCGACATTTCATTGCCCTCATACACGGAAACTTGAAAGATTATAAGTTTTCCCTTGCCAGATTGACGATAGGACGTGCAATATTGAGACTTCAAGTATCATTTTTCAAAATGTTGGGAGGACAGAAAAATGAAAGTCGCAAAGACCCTAAGCCAGTTGTCGCGCAGGGATCTGCTGAAACTGACCAGCACATACGGCATGTCGTCGGTCGCGATGGGAGCCGCGGCATTCACCGGCGCGGTGACCATGCCGTCGCTGGCCCGGGCGGTGGAATCGGCCTATGAGCACCGCTTTGCCAACGAGCCGCGCTATACGCTGACGCTGGGGGCGGCCGGGTTCAACCCGCGCAACCTGCTGATCGAACGCGCCGGCGTGCTGGAATTTGCCCGCGATCTGGAGGCCCGCACCGATGGCGAGATCCGCATCGAATTCATCGGCGATAACCAGATCTGCGGTCAGCTGAACTGCGCCGAAAAGGCCCAGCTTGGCGTTGTCGACATGTATGCCGCCTCGACCCAGAACTCGGCCGGGGCCGCGCCCTATCTGAACGTGCTGGATTACGCCTATATGTTCCGCAGCCGGGCCGATCAGTTTCATTTCCTCTACAGCCCCGAGTCGGAGCGCCTGCTGCGCGAGCCGCTGGAACGCCGCCACGGCCTGAAATTCCTCTTCAGCCATGCCGAACTGCGCGGTATCCAGCTGGGTCAGTCCTTTGCGGATCGCCCGACCGTGACCACGCTGGAGGAGCTCTTTGGCACCCGCAACCGGGTCACCGGCACCCAGCTTGGCCGCATCGCGATGGAGCTTCTGAACCTCAACCCGACACCGATCGCGTGGGAAGAAACCCTCGACGGTCTGCGTCAGGGTCTGATCGACGGGGCCGAAACCTGGGCCTCGGCCGTGGCCTATGCCAACATGGCACCGGTGGTCAGCCAATCGGTCGATCTGCGCTTTTTTGCCGGCACCGAACATACCGGCATGAACGCCGAGCTGTTCGACAGCATGGGCGGCGAATTGCAGGATGCGATCATGGAATCGGCCTATCTGGCGCAGGTCCATGTTCAGGCCGCCAACGAAGCGGCGCTGGTCAACACCGTGGGCTTCTCGGATCCGGTTCTGCCCGGCACCATCTTTGCCGAAAACGACGTGCGCCCGGCCTTCCTGCCCGACGATCAGATCCGCATGGCCGAGGAAATGTGCTCGCCCGAATTCAACCCCGAGCCCTGGGCCCAGTGGCGCGAGCGTCTGAACAACTGGCAGGGCGGGGCCGACACCTATCAGGAAATCTACGAAATCGCGCGGCAGATCCCGGCCGATACGCGTCCTGAAAATGTCGAGCCGCGGCGCTGGTGGCGCTCGGCCTGATCGCGCGGCCCGCACGATCAGGGACATGATTGCAGAGCGGTGTGATAGGCTCTGCGAGTATCGGCATCGCGCGGTTGACCAAGGTCATTCGCGCGAGGCCACACCGATACGGCCATCAGGGAGGCTTGGCGCATGGTTGAATGGTTTGCCGGCAGCGGCGATATCTTGCAGTCACTTTTTTCCAATGACGCCTGGACGATCCGGCAGGCGCTGCGACAGCCGGGGGCCTGGCCGATGGGCCTGCTGGCGACGCTTCTGGGCGGGTCGGTCTTCTACCTGCTCTACCGGCTCATCCCCTGGCTGGACCGGCGCATCGAATCCACCCTCATGGTGACCTCGTACCTGATGATCGGGGCGATCATCTTTGTCGAAGTGATCCGCCGCTTTACCATCGGCGAACAGGCCCCGTGGTCGACCACGATCCCGCCGTTTCTGTTTCTGATCATGACCTGGGTCGGCTGCAGCTATAACGTCAAGCTGCGCACCCATCTGGCCTTTGCCGAGTTTCGCACCGCGATGCCGCGTGTCGGACAGATGGCCTGCCTGACGCTCGATGCGGCCCTCTGGATCGGGTTTGCCTGGGTTGTCGTCGTGACCTCGTCGCGGCTGGTCGCCAATTCGGCGGCCAATTTCCAGATCATGCTGGGCACCGACAATGTGCTGCAATGGTGGTTCCTGATCTCGGTGCCGATCAGTTTCCTGATGCTCACGGGCCGGGTGATCGAAAACTACGTGACCGACTGGCACAACTTCCGAACCGGGAACACCCTGATCCAACAAGCCGTGATCGGAGCGGATTGAGATGAGCGACGCAACCATCATCACCATCATTTCGCTGGCGGTCACCGTCCTCTTCATGCTTGGCACGCCGGTGTTTCTGGTGATCGGCTATTGGGTGATCGGCATGTCCTTTGTGCTGGGGCTGACGCTGGACAATATCGGCGCCGCCCTGTCGGATGTCTTTACCGACGGTTTCGCATTGCTGGCGATGCCGCTTTTCATCCTGACGGGCGATCTGATCAACCGCTCGGGCATTGCCCGGCGGCTGTCGGATTTCGCCTATGCCTGTCTGGGCTGGCTGCGCGGCGGGCTGGCCATGGCCTCGCTCGGGGCCTGCGGGCTTTTCGCGGCGATCTCGGGGTCAAATTCCGCCACCACCGCCACCATTGGCTCGATGCTGCATCCCGAAATGGTCAAGGGCGGTTATGACGAGCGGTTTTCCGCGGCCACGGCGGCGGCGGGTGGCACGGTGGGTATCATCATCCCGCCCTCGATCATCTTCATCGTCTACGGGTTCCTGCTGAACCTGCCGATCTCGGATCTCTTCGTGGCCGGGATCATCCCCGGATCGCTGATGGTGCTGGCGATGATGCTGGCGGCATGGATCGTTTGCACGATCAACGGCTGGGGTTATCTGATCCCGCTCAGCATGGTTCACGTGCTCAAGACCGGGCTTGGGGCCTGGCTTGGCTTTTTCGCCATCGGGCTGGTGCTGTGGGGCATCTACACGGGCAAATTCTCCCCCACCGAGGCCGCCGGTGTCACGGTCGGCTTTGTCGTGCTGGTCGGGTTCATCTGCCTGGCCATCAACAAACTGACCCGGCACCAGGAAGACGCCGAGATCGGCGACAGGTCGATGGCCGAAATGCTGATCGTGCGCGGCTTTGGCCCGCTGGAGATGCCGTCGATCACCATGCGGTCCTCGCAGATCACCGGCATCCTGGCCCCGCTGATCGCTGTTTCGGTGGTGATGCAGCAGATCCTGTCGGTTCTGGGCGCGCAACAGGTGATCGGCGAATTCGTGACCTCGATGGGGGGCTACTATGCCGTCCTGTTCACCGCGATGGCGATCGTGTTCGTCTCGGGCATGGTGCTGGAAAGCCTGCCGGTGACCATCATCCTGGCCCCGATCCTGGCCCCGATCGCGCATTCGGTGGGGGTCGAGCCGGTGCAATTCGCCGTTGTTTTCCTGGTCGGGGCCTCGATCGGGTTCATCACGCCGCCTTATGGGCTGAACCTCTATGTTGCCTCCGGTGTCACCGGTGTCCCCTATTTCCGGCTCTTGCGCTATACATGGCCATATCTTATCGCACTGATAACGATATGGATCATCGTCGCGCTGGTGCCTGACTTGTCGACCATGCTCCTGCCCGATGTCTGACGAGGGTGATGATGGACGGGGACCGATCCGGCGAAACCATTCCGACCAATCTGCGGCTTCTTCTGGTTCTGGAGGAAGTCGCGAAATCGGGTGTTCCCGTCACGCCCACCGATGTCAACGCATCGCTCGGCCTGCCCAAACCCACGATCCACAGGCTCTTTGCCACGCTGGAGGATGAGGGGTTTTTGCAGCGTGACATGGATGGGCGCACCTATTCGCCCGGCCCCCGGATGCGCAACCTGGCCAGCGGTATCCTGTCGTCGCTGCGCATCCGCACCGCGCGGCTGGCGATCCTGCGCCAGCTCAGCCGCGAGATCGGCGAGACCTGCAACATCACGCTGCCCGACCGAAACGACATGATCTATCTGGAACGGGTCGAAACCGAATGGCCGCTCAGGATCCAGCTGCCGCCGGGCACGCATGTGCCGTTTCACTGCACCGCCAGCGGCAAGATGTATCTCAGCTCGCTGACGCCCTCGCATCTCGATCTCTATCTCAAGGCCGCAGACCTCAGGCAACACACCCCCAACACGATCACCGACCGCGCCGCCCTGCGCGCCGAGATCGGCCACATCAAACAGCGCGGTTATTCCCGGGATCGGGAGGAGTTCATGCTCGATATGGTTGCGCTGGCGGTTCCGATCCTGGATCCGCATGGCCGCCTGATGGCGACCTTGTCCTTCCATGCGCCGACGCAACGGTTTTCCGCTGACAGCGTGCTTGAATGTCTCGATGCGCTCCGTACCGCCTCGGCTGCGCTGTCGCGGCTGGTCGATCAGTCGGATGCGGGGTGATGGGGCCTCAGGTCGCGGCCCGTCTCAGGGTGTCCGAGGCGTGCGTTGACACCTGCGTGCCGGTTTCAGTTGGCCGCGCCATTTGCGGCGTCAAATTCGGTTAGGATGGCTTTCAGGCCGTCTTCTTCGACCATATCCACCGCTTGGGTCACCGAGACCCAGGCCGGGCTGCGGTTTTCGGCTTCGGGAAATTCGGGTTGCGTTTCATGCACCCGGATCGGGTAGACATGCGTCTCGCAGGGTATTTCGCTGCCGCTGTCCAACCGCTTGACCGTATCGAAAAACCCAAGCGCGCGTTTGGCCGGTTTGCCCTCGCTGACGCCGCCTTCCTCCCAGGCTTCGCGCATCGCGGTCTGGGCCCCGTTCAGCCCGTCGATGGGCCAGCCCTTGGGCAGGATCCAGCGCCCGCGAGATGAGCGCACAAGCATGATCTCCAGCCCGTCCGGGCCAGAGCGATGGCACAGCGCCGCCAGTTGGACAACCGAGGGGCGACGGAAAAGAGGCGAAATCAGCTCGCGCCAGGCGGAGCGTGCAAGTGAGGTCATTCTAGGATACCTGCCAGAAACTGCTTATTATTGTGTGAATGTTCTAGCAGAAGAAAACCGGTTCCGCAAACGCCTGCGGATCACCCATCCGTGAGCGTGAGCGGGGTAACCGGTTGATCTGGCTGTTTTTCGCGAAAGGGGCGCAACTGTCGCCAGCCGCGCCCCGGTTCGTCAAAGCCTCGGCGAGCACTGCCCTCACATCACCTCGCGGATATCGGTCAGATGTCCGGTGATCGCCGCCGCAGCCGCCATCGCGGGCGACAGCAGATGGGTGCGCCCGCCACGGCCCTGACGGCCCTCGAAATTGCGGTTCGACGTGGCGGCGCAGCGTTCGCCGGGGGCCAGCTGGTCGGGGTTCATCGCCAGACACATGGAACAGCCCGCAAGCCGCCATTCAAAGCCCGCCTCGATAAAGATATCGGCCAGCCCTTCTTCCTCGGCCTGCGCCCGCACAAGCCCCGATCCCGGCACCACCATGGCGCGCAGCCCGTCCTTGATCTTCTTGCCCTTCAGCACGGCAGCCGCGGCGCGCAGATCCTCGATCCGGCCATTGGTGCAGGAGCCGATAAAGACCGTGTCGATGGCCACCTCGTTCAGGGGCGTGCCGGGCGTCAGCCCCATGTAATCCAGCGACCGCTGCACTGCATCAACCTTGCCGCCCTCGAAATCGGACGGGTCCGGCACCCTGGCCGTGATCGGCAGAACATCCTCGGGCGAGGTGCCCCAGGTCACCACCGGCGCGATGTCCTCGCCCTTCAGCGTCAGGACCAGATCCCAGTCCGCGTCATCGTCGGAATAGAGCGTTTGCCACCAATTGAGCGCCGCCTCCCATTGCGCGCCCTTGGGCGCGTGCGGCCGGCCCTGCACATAGTCATAGGTGGTCTGATCGGGCGCGATCAGCCCTGCCCGCGCGCCGCCCTCGATGGCCATGTTGCAGACCGTCATGCGGCCTTCCATGCTGAGGTCGCGGATGGCCTCGCCGCAATATTCGATCACATAGCCGGTGCCGCCCGCCGTGCCGGTCTTGCCGATCACGCTCAGCGTGATGTCCTTGGCGGTGACACCGGGGGCCAGCTTGCCGGTGATCTCGACCTTCATGTTCTTCGATTTCTTCTGGATCAGGGTCTGGGTGGCCAGAACATGCTCCACCTCCGAGGTGCCGATGCCATGGGCCAGCGCGCCGAACGCCCCATGCGTCGCGGTGTGGCTGTCGCCGCAGACCACGGTCATGCCCGGCAGGGTCCAGCCCTGTTCGGGGCCCACGATATGCACGATCCCCTGCCGCACATCCGAAACCGGGTAGTAATGGATGCCGAAATCGCGGGCGTTTTTATCAAGCGCCTCGACCTGGATCCGGCTTTCGGGGTTGGTGATGCCGTTCACCCGGTCCAGCGTGGTGGGCACGTTGTGATCCGGAACCGCGATGGTCTTGTCGGGCGCATGCACGGTGCGGCCCGCCATGCGCAGCCCCTCAAAGGCCTGCGGGCTGGTCACCTCATGCACCAGATGGCGGTCGATATAGAGCAGGCAGGTGCCGTCCTCGGCCTCATGCGCCAGATGCGCGTCCCAGATCTTGTCGTAGAGTGTCTTGCCGGTCATGGAAGCTGTTCTTTCGTTCGGGAATGGATGGTGCGTCTGCGGAAGGAAAGGCTCAGCCGGAAAGGCCGCCGATCAGCCCCGCCGCGCATTGACCGTGAAACCGCCAGGGCAGGCGGGTGCGGTCATCCATGTCGAATATCCGTTTCATCGCCCCGGCAGATACACCCAAGCCCCGCCCGCTTCAAGCGGGGCCGATCCCGGAACGCGCCGAAAGGTCCGCGACGCCGTGCTTGCGGGGGCGTGGGCAAGCCGCCAGTATGGGGCACGGGCGACAGGCATGGCAGGGGCAATGGAAGAAGAAACCACAGCCGAGGAACTGGAAGCGGCCACCGCCGCCGAGGCCGCCGAAGCCACGCCCGAGGTCGGGTTGCAGCTGGAGGAGGCCGTCGATATCGGCAGCCAGCTGCTGGCGCAGGGTCAGGATCTGGTCGAAAACCTGCTGCGGCCATGGAATGCCTACCAGCTCTCGATCGCCGCCGGGCTGTTGCTGGTGGCCCATCTGCTGCGCCGCATCCTCGGCCCGCGGATCCGGGCCTGGATGGCCTCGCGCGAGGGCTGGCCCACCTGGCGGATGCGGATCCTCGTGGTCATCCATCGCCGGCTGGCCGGCATTTTCTTCGTCGCCCTGATCTGGCCCACCGTGATGATCATGCGCGAAGCGACCTGGCCCAGCCGGTCCTATCTGTTGGGCATTTTCGCCGAACTGGCCACCGCGCTTCTGATCGTGACCTTCATCACCCGGCTGGTGTATTCGCCGGTGATGCGCACGCTGGTGCGCTACGGGGCGTGGGCCTATGTGACGCTGATTATCCTCAATATCCAGGATGACGCCGCCGCCATCCTGCACAGCATCGGGTTCAACCTCGGCGATGTGCGCATTTCGCTGCTGCTGGTGGTGCAGGGCTTTGTTCTGGTGACGGCGCTGATGGTGGGGGCGCGGTTCCTGTCGCGCACCACCACGGCGCGGATCCAGAAAAACGAGGATATCTCGCCCTCGATGCGGGTGCTGGTGATCAAGGCGCTGCAGGTGGGGCTTTACGGGGCCGCGCTCTATATCGGGCTCAAGGCCGTCGGCGTCGATCTGACCGGGCTTGCCTTTCTGTCCGGGGCCATCGGTGTCGGCCTCGGCTTCGGCCTGCAAAAGGTGGTCTCGAACCTGGTCTCGGGTATCATCATCCTGCTGGATAAATCCATCAAGCCGGGCGATGTGATCTCGCTTGGCGACACGTTCGGCTGGATCAAGACGCTTGGCGCGCGCTATGCCAGCGTGGTTACCCGCGACGGCCGCGAATACCTGATCCCCAACGAGGATCTGATCACCAATCAGGTGGTCAACTGGTCCCATTCCGACGATTTCGTCCGGCTCGACATCTTTTTCGGCACCGCCTATGGCGACGATCCGCATCAGGTGCGCGCCCTGGCCATCGAGGCCGCCAAATCGGTGGATCGCGTGCTGAGAACCAAGGCCCCGGTCTGCCATATCGTGGGTTTCGGCGACAGCAGCGTCGATTACATCCTGCGCTTCTGGATCAGCGACCCCACCGGCGGGCTGACCAATATCCGGGGCAATGTCTATCTGGCGCTTTGGGACACGTTTCAGGAAAACGGCATCTCGATCCCCTTCCCGCAGCGCGAGGTCCGCATGCTCGCGGAGTGAAGCCCGCCGCACAGCCGCTTGTGCGCCGGTGGGGGTTGGCGGACCACCCCGTCCTTGTGTATCCGGCACCCCACGGCAACCGGCGATAAAGGGGCGGCAGCGATGGGCACCGGGCATATCCTTGGAATTTCAGGCTCGCTGAGGGCGGGTTCGCTCAATACGCGGCTGCTGTCCGAGGCCGAGCGCCTCTTTGATCCCGCCAGCATCACGCGCGCCGATCTGCGGTTGCCGCTTTATGATGGCGATCTGGAGACGCAGGGCATGCCCGAGGCTGTCACCCGTCTGGCCGATCAGATCGCCGCCGCCGATGCGGTCATCATCTCGGGGCCGGAATATAATAAATCCATCTCGGGCGTGCTGAAAAACGCGCTCGACTGGGTCAGCCGGACAAAACCGAACCCCTGGCGCGACAAGCCCGTGGCGTTGATGTCGGCCACTGCCGGGCGCGCGGGCGGTGAACGGGCGCAATGGATCATGCGCCTCGCGCTCAATCCGTTCCGCCCCCGGCTTCTGGTTGGCCCCGAGGTTCTGGTAGGCAGCGCCGCCTCGCAATTCGATGCGGCCGGGCGGCTGACGAATGACCGCTATCTGGCCACGCTGACGGATCTGATGGCGAGCCTGCGGGCCGAGGCCGGGCTGAAGCCCTAACCGCGCGATTTCGGCAGGGACGCCTCGACCCGAAAGCTCTCGGGGATGGTGTCGCGCCCCTCCAGCACCAGATCGGCCATCATTTCGGCCACCACCGGGGCCATGCCAAAGCCGATCTTGAAGCCGCCATTGGCGATGAAATGGCCGGGCCTGCCGGGATAGGCCCCCAGCATCGGGGCGCGCGACCGGGCGCGCGGGCGCAGGCCGGCCCAACGCTCCAGCACGGTCACATCCTTCAGAACCGGCACCAGCCGCACGATGCGGCCAAGGATATCATCCAGCCCGCCATCGCAGCGGTCAGGGGTGTCAAACTCGCGCTCGGAGGTCGATCCAACCGCCGTGGTGCCATCGCCATGCGGCACCACATGCAAGCCATCGACAAAGATCTGCGGGGCGTCGCGCGCGTCATAGTCCAAAAGCGCCGCCTGCCCCTTGATCGCGGTCCCCACCGGTGCCCCCATCTCGCGCGACAGCACCTCCAGCCCGGCATGGCCAGTGGCATGGACAACCGCGCCTTTTTCGACCCCGTCGGGCACCACCGAAACGCCCTTTGCGCGCAGCGCCGCAGCCAGCGCGCGGGTGGCCCCGCGCGGATGCGCCCGCGCGCTCAACGTATCGTGGATCACGAGGCCGGAGGGCGTGAGCGGCGCGAAGGGCGCGAACTCGGCCGCCGGGGCCACGCGCCAGTCATAGCGCCCCTGCCAAAGCGCCTCGGAATTGCGGGCGCGTTCCGTGGCAAGCTCCAGCGCTCCCACCGGCTGAATGCGCCCCGTTCGGGCATATCCGGGATCTTCGCCGCCCGCCTCGGCCACCTCGGCCCAGAGCGCCTCGGCCATCTCAAGACTGGCAAATTGCAGCGCTTTCTTGTCGTTCCAGCGTTCCGGCACATGCGGGGCCAGCGCCCCCACCAAACCGCCCGAGGACCCCGCCGCGACGCCGCCGGGGTCGATCACGCACACCCGCGCCCCGCGCGCCACGCAGGCCCAGGCCACCGACAGGCCGAATATCCCGGCCCCCCTGATCGTTACATCCACCATGGCACCCCACTTGCCGCATTCACCGAAACCCTTCATAGGGCAGGGGATGAGCGGCGACCAGACAGACCGGGTGCTATGGCGCGAGGGCGATATGCCGGTCTCGCAACGCTTCGACGATCCCTATTACTCGCTCGAAAACGGCCTTGCGGAATCGCGGCATGTGTTTCTGGCGGGCAACGATCTGCCCGCCCGTTTCGCGCCCGGGTTCCATATTGCCGAGCTTGGCTTCGGCACCGGGCTCAACCTGATCGCGGCCCGTGCGGCCTGGCGCGCGGCGGGCATCACCGGCCCCCTGCGCTTTACCAGTTTCGAGGCCTTCCCGATGCCGCCCGCAGATGCCATGCGCGCGCTCACCGCCTTTCCCGAGACCGACGGCTATGCCGCCGATATTGCCGCCGCCCTCACCGATCCCGCCACGCCGCTCATGCGCCCCGATCTGGAGCTGCGCCTTATCATCGGCGATGCCCGCCAGACCCTGCCGCACTGGGCGGGCCGCGCCGATGCCTGGTTCCTCGACGGGTTTTCGCCTGCCCGCAACCCCGAGCTGTGGCAGCCCGACCTGATGGCCGACCTGGCCCGCCACACCGCGCCCGGCGGCAGTTTCGCCACCTACACGGCGGCGGGCCATGTGCGACGCGCGCTGGTCGCTGCCGGGTTCGACGTGGCCCGGCAACCGGGCTATGGCCGCAAGCGGCATATGAGCGTGGGGCGATTGCGCGATGGGAAATAACACCAGCCTGGGCATCGCCCTGATGATCGCCACCACGGCGGTCTTTGCCTCGCAGGATGTGATCTCGCGCTATCTGGCGGCGGAATACAACGTCTACATGGTGGTGATGATCCGCTACTGGTTCTTTGCCGCCTTCGTCATCGCGCTGGTGGCGCGCAAACCCGGCGGATTGCGCTTTGCGATGGCCAGCCGGCAATGGGCGCTGCAATCGTTCCGCGCGGTTCTGCTGGTGGTCGAGATCATGGTCACGGTCGTGGGGTTCGTGGTTCTGGGCCTTGTCGAAACCCACGCGGTGTTTGCCAGCTACCCGCTGATCATCGCGGCGCTGTCGGGTCCGGTTCTGGGCGAACGGGTGGGCTGGCGGCGATGGGCGGCAATCGGCGTCGGGCTGGTCGGTATCCTGATCATCCTGCGACCTGGCTTGGGTGTCTTTTCGCCCGCCGCGCTGATCCCGCTGCTTGCCGCGGGCATGTTCGCGCTTTACGGGCTGCTGACCCGCCTTGTCGCCCGCAAGGACAGCGCCATGACCAGCTTTTTCTGGACCGGCACCGTGGGGGCGATCGCCGCCACCGTTATCGGCATCTGGTTCTGGCAGCCGATGACCGCCTATGATTGGGGCTGGATGGCGGTGCTTTGCGTGACCGGTGTATCGGGCCACTACCTCCTGATCCGCACCTATGAGGTGGCCGAGGCCAGCGCGGTGCAGCCTTTTGCCTATTTCCAGCTGATCTTCGTCTCGATCCTGGCGGTCACCATCTTTGGCGAGGTGATCGAAACGCCGGTGGTGTTGGGCGCGGGCGTCATCGTCGCGGCGGGGCTGTTTACCTTCTGGCGCGAACGCGCGGCTACCTCTGGCGCAGCATCTGGCTGAGGCTCTGACGCGGCAGTTCACCGCGCAGATTTGCATCATAGATCCGCATCGCCTCGGTCACCCGCATCACGTAATTGCGGGTCTCGCGGAAGGGGATCGCCTCGATCCAGTCGATGACATCGACGCCCGGATCCCCGGGAATGCCATTGGCCTCGGACCAGCGCCGCGCCCGCGACGGCCCGGCATTATAGGCGGCGGCTATCAGCACCGGGTTGGCCCCGAACTCCTCGATCAGATAGGCCAGATACCCGGCCCCCAGCGTGGCGTTATAGCCCGCATCGCTCAGCATCCGCCCCTCGTCGAAGGAAATCCCCAACCGGCCCGCCATCTCGCGACCGGTGCGCGGCATCACCTGCATCAGGCCGATGGCCCCGGCGCTGCTGATCACGTCGGGGTCGAACTCGGATTCGCGCCGCGCAATCGACAGCGCCAACCGGTCCGATACCGGCAGATCCGCGGCCACCAGATCGGGATAGATCGGATAATAGGACCGCATGATCACATGCCCCCCCTGCGCCGCCGCCTTGGCGACCGCCAACGCGATGCGCGGGCTGTCCAGCTCAAGCGCCAGATCGCCCAGACGCCCGGCATCCTGACGCGACAACCCGCCGACCAGCGAGGCGATGAACCGCGCCGCCAGATCCATCTCGCCGGCCTCGATCAGACGCAGCCCGGCGCGAAACACCTCGCTGCTGACAAATTCGCCGTCCTGCCAGCGTCCGAAATCCTCCTGGCCGGTGAAATCGGGATCGGTTGGCAATCCGGCCCGTTCGGCGGCAAGCTGGCCGTAGAAACTGCTCTGATATTCCGCCCCCTGGGCATAGGCTTCGGCTGCGGCACCGGCATTGCCCAGCGCTTCCTGGGTTCGACCGATCCAATACCCGGCCCGGCCCATCGAAATGGGGGAATAGACCGCATCCCGGAAAGCGTTGAAATGATGCAGCGCGGTGTCATACTGGCCCATCCGAAACGCAGTATAGCCCGCAATCCATTCCAGATCGGAGTAGGCAGTGGCATTGGCGGCGGCGGTGATCTGATGGTTTGCCGCCACGCGGTAGGCCGCTTCGAAATCGCCTTCCCGCATCAGGGATCGCGCCAGTTGTCGCCGCCGGTTGGTCCACTTCAATGGCCGGCCCAGCGTCGCGGCGCTTTCCGACGAGGCCTCGATCAATTCGCGCGCCGAGCCGTCCAGCCCCTCGCGCATGCGCCAGACAAAGCGCTCGTAATTCAGGCCGGGATCGGCGCGCAAATTCGCCGGCACCGCCGAAATCAGCGCATTGACGCCGTTGCGCCGCGCCCGCAGCGCCAGCCGCGCCTCGGCCAGACGTTCCCAACCATCATTAACCAGCGGATACATCGCCCGCGCCTGATCGGCCTGGTTCTCCCACAACAGGTAATCCAGCCGCGCCTCATGCACGCTGCGCAGGGTCTGGGGCCAGTCGACCATGAACTGGTCATATTCCTCTTCGCTCAGCGACATGGTGGTCCAGGCCCGGCGCGCCTCGGCCATGGCGGCGTCGCGCTGATCGGTGGCCCAAAGTGCTGCCGCCAGCCGCAACGACCCGGTGCCGGTGCGCGGCCTGCCGCCTTCGAAATAGGCCAGCACATCGGCCGACGCCGCATCCTCGGGGATGGATTGCTCCCCCTCACGGCGCAGCAGGATCAGGCCCGGCCAATCGGGGTGATCGGCCAGAAATTCCGCATATTCCGCCATCTCGCCCTCGCCCTGGCGCAGTCGCATCCAGGTCACGACATTGGCGGCGGCGGTATCGGTAATGCGCGCCCGCGCGGCGGCGGCGGCCTCGTAATCGTCGCCCTCCAAAGCCGCGATGGCCTCGGCCAATGCCTCGGGCGAGGCTGCGGCGGCCATCGGCATCAGGCCCATTAACAGGCCGAAAATTAAGCGCTTCATTCCGTGTCCACCCTGCAATCACCTAATTAGGATAGTGCCTGGGGTCTTGCCTGCAACACCCGAACTTGGCAATAGCTGCCCTGCGGACAAATTTCCGCCGATATCCGCCGATCCCGGCCCAACCCTGAAATAAGGAAGCGTGTTATGTTCAAAGGCTCGATGCCCGCATTGGTCACGCCGTTCAAAGACGGCGCAGTGGATTTCGACACGCTCAAGAAACTGGTCGAATGGCATATCGCGGAAGGCTCGAACGGGCTGGTTCCCGTCGGCACCACCGGCGAAAGCCCGACGCTGACCCATGCCGAACACGAAGCGGTGGTCAAGGCCGTGGTGCAGGCCGCCGCCGGCCGGGTGCCGGTGATGGCAGGCGCAGGCTCCAACAACACCGCCGAGGCCATCCGCTTTGTCGAATTTGCCAAATCGGTCGGGGCCGATGCCGCGCTGGTGGTCACGCCCTATTACAACAAACCCACCCAGCGCGGGTTGATCGCGCATTTCACCGCGCTCGATGCTGTCGGCCTGCCGATCTATATCTACAATATCCCGCCGCGCTCGGTGATCGACATGAGCCCCGAGACCATGGGCGAACTGGCCAAGCTGCCCAATATCGTGGGCGTCAAGGATGCCACCGGCGATATCGTGCGCGTCAGCAAGCAGCGCGCCACCTGCGGGGCCGATTTCATCCAGCTTTCGGGCGAAGATGCCAGTGCGCTTGGCTTCAACGCGCATGGCGGCGTCGGCTGCATCAGCGTCACCGCCAATGTCGCGCCGCGCCTCTGCGCGCAGTTTCAGGCCGCGATGGCGGCGGGCGACTGGGCGGGGGCGCTGCAGTATCAGGATAAACTGATGCCGCTGCACGAGGCCATCTTCATGGAACCGGGCGTGTCCGGGGCCAAGGCCGCGATGGCGATGCTGGGCCTCTGCGCCGAGGATGTGCGCCTGCCGCTGATGCCGGTCGAGGACGCCACCAAACAGGCGCTGCAGGCGGCCCTGCGCCACGCCAGCCTGATCCACTGATCTTGAGCCCCCCGCGCCCGTCTGACCGGTTCCGGCCGGGCGGGCGCGGAAAATGGCACATCCGCCACATTTGTGCTGTCCCGCCGATTTCCCCGCGGCAACTGGACAGCGCCCGGCCCGCCTACTACATGGGGCAGGCTATGGCCAAGAAACCTTCAGATCCCAACTACAAGGTGATCGCCGAAAACCGGCGCGCGCGCTATGATTATGCCATCGAGGATGATCTGGAATGTGGTGTCATTCTGGAAGGCTCAGAGGTCAAATCGCTGCGTCAGGGCGGGGCCAATATCGCCGAAAGCTATGCCGCCGTGGAAGAGGGCGAATTGTGGCTGGTGAACTCCTATGTCGCACCCTACGCGCAGGCCAAGACCTGGGGCCATGAGGAACGCCGCCGCCGCAAGCTGCTGGTTAGCAGGAAAGAGCTGTCGAAACTGTGGAATGCGACGCAGCGCCAGGGCATGACGCTGGTGCCGCTGGTCATGTATTTCAACCACAAGGGCTTTGTGAAGCTCAAGATCGGCATCGCCAAGGGTAAGAAAAATCAGGATAAACGCGCTGATACGGCCAAGCGCGACTGGCAACGCCAAAAGGCGCGGCTGATGCGCGACAAGGGCTGAGACGCCCCCGCGACGCCCCGGCCCCTTGCCAGCGCCAAGCCTTATGCCGTAGGGCTGAACGCGACCAAAAGCAGTAACTGAGGGAAGCCGCCGATGCCCGCCGATGATCCGAAAACCCTCGTTTCCACCCAGTGGCTGGCCGATCACCTGACCGATCCCGATCTGCGCGTGCTGGATGCCTCCTGGTACCTCCCCGATATGGGCCGCGACGCGCGCGCCGAATACGATGCGGGCCACATTCCGGGCGCGCGGTTTTTCGATATCGACGATATCGCCGACACCGCCAGCGCGCTGCCGCATATGGCCCCGCCGATCGAGAAATTCATGAGCCGGATGCGCGCCATGGGCGTCGGCGACGGGCATCAGGTGGTGGTCTATGACGGCATCGGAATGTTCTCCGCCGCCCGCGTCTGGTGGCTTTTCCGCCTGATGGGCAAGACCGATATCGCGGTTCTGGATGGCGGGCTGCCGAAATGGCTGGCCGAGGGGCGCGAGGTCGAGGATATGCCGCCCATCCTGCGCGACCGGCACATGACCGCGCAGCGCCAGGCGCATCTGGTCAAGGATGTGACGCAGGTGGCCGCCGCGGCCAAGCTGGGTGACTGGCAAATCGTCGATGCCCGCGGGCCCGAGCGCTTTCGCGGCGACGCGCCCGAACCGCGCGAAGGCCTGCGCGCGGGCCATATTCCGGGTTCGTTCAACGTGCATTATGCCGAGCTGTTGAATGCCGATGGCACCATGAAACGCGGGGATGCCCTGCGCGCCGCCTTTACCGATGCCGGCGTCGATCTGAAAAAACGCATCATCACCACATGCGGCTCGGGCGTGACGGCGGCGATCCTGTCATTGGGCCTTGATATCCTCGGTCACCGCGATGTGGCCCTCTATGATGGGTCCTGGTCCGAATGGGGCCAGTTCGAGCAATTGAAGGTCGAAACCGGATGAGCATCATTCCGGCGGGCACAAGCGTTCCCTATACCGTGACCTATCTGGAGATGGCGGAGCGACCCGAAGCGCCCGCCCCGGCCATGCCCGCCGATCTCCGGCTGGAGGTGGCCACGGACCCGCCGGTTTGGTTTTTCCTGTCGCTCTATGACGCCGTCGGGCGCGACTATGAATGGGTCGACAAGTTCGACGACGACCCTGACGATCTGCGTGCCTATTTGCATCACCCCGACATGCAGCTGACCACCGCCTATCGCCACGGCTGGCCGCAGGGGTTTTTCTTGCTTGATCGGCGCAATCCGGGCATCTGCGATCTGGCCTATTTTGGGCTGGTGCCCGAGGCGGTGGGCTCCGGTATCGGCGCGAAACTTCTGGCGGCCGCGATCCAGACCGGATGGGCGAAAGCGGGCGTGACCCGAATGACGCTGAACACCTGCACGCTGGATCACCCGCGCGCCTTGCAGGTCTATCAAAAGGCCGGGTTCCGCCCGGTCCGCCGCGAAGATCACGCCCGCGTTCTAACCCGGGATCGCGACCCGGCCCGTTTTCCCGCCTGAGGAGCCCGCCCGATGTTCGAGACCCTGACGCCACCCGAACCCGACAAGATCATCCGCCTGATCGCGATGCTGCGCGACGATCCGCGGCCCGACAAGGTGGATCTGGGCATCGGAATTTACAAAACCCATGACGGTCGCACCCCGGTGATGGCGGCGGTCAAGGCGGCCGAAGAACGGATCTGGCAAGAACAGGACAGCAAACGCTATGTCGCGCCCGCTGGCGATCCGGGCTTTCTGTCCGCCATGCACGGGTTGGTTCTGGGCGATGCCGTGCCCGCCGAGAGGGTCGGGGCAGTGGCCACGCCCGGCGGCACCGGCGCGGTACGCCAGATCCTGGAAATGGTAAGGCGACTGACGCCCGAGGCCACGATCTGGCTGTCTGCGCCGACCTGGCCCAACCATACCGAGATTGCCCGCTATCTGGGGCTGAACCTGCGCGAATACCGCTATTACGATGCCGAAACCGGCGGTCTGGACCGGGACGGCATGATGGCCGATCTGGCCGGTGCCAGGGCCGGTGATGTGATCTTGCTGCATGCCTGCTGTCACAACCCAACAGGTGTCGATCTGCAATCCGACGATTGGCGCGCAGTGGGCAAGATCTGCCAATATACCGGCGCGATTCCGTTCGTGGACGCGGCCTATCTGGGGTTTGGGCAGGGTCTTGAGGAAGACGCGGCGGGCCTGCGGATGCTGACCGGGATGGTGCCCGAAATGCTGCTGGCAGTGTCCTGTTCAAAGAATTTCGGGGTCTATCGCGATCGCGCGGGCATCGCGATGGCGGTGACGCGAGATGCCGACCGGGCCGAGGCGGCGGGCGGGTTGCTGGCCTGGCTCAACCGTCAGAATTTCACCTTTCCGCCCGATCATGGCGCACGCGCCGTGCAGACCGTTCTGGGCGATGCCGAATTGACGGATCTATGGCGCGGCGAATTGCGCGAGATGCGTGAAAACCTGCAGGCCAACCGCGCGGGTTTTGCCGCCGAACTCAGCCGCGAAACGGGATCGGACCGGTTCGGGTTTCTCACTTCCCATCAGGGCATGTTCACGCTTCTGGGGGCCACGCCCGATCAGGTCGACCGGTTGCGCGACGAATTTGGCATCTACCTTGTGGGTGACAGCCGCCTCAACGTGGCGGGCCTGACGCCCGAAACCATCCCCGTGGTCGCCCGCGCCATCGCCGAGGTGATGCGCTGAGGGTCGGAAAAATCTTCCTTAAAGATTTTTCGGGCCAAAGAATTTTGTAGGAAAATTCTTCCCCGCGCTTGCCAAGCGGTGGCGCGGCGGGCTAAAGCGCGCGTCTCTGCCGCTGTGGCAGGGCCAAGTCTCCGCTACCTTGTAAAAACGGACCAGATACATGACCCGCATTCACCTGCCCGGCATTCTTGCCATGGCGACCGTTGTCGTTGCCTCAAATATCCTCGTTCAATTTCTCTTTGGCCAATGGCTGACCTGGGGGGCCTTCACCTACCCTGTGGCTTTTCTGGTCACCGATGTCATGAACCGCGTCTATGGTGCCGCCGCCGCGCGGCGGGTCGTGTTTGTGGGTTTTGTCATTGGCGTAATCTCTTCGCTGATCGGCACCCAGATCATCGGTGAATTCGGCCCGCTGGTGACGCTCAGGATCGCCATCGGATCGGGGCTGGCCTTTCTGACGGCGCAATTGCTGGACGTGGCCATCTTTGACCGGCTGCGCGCCGGAGCGTGGTGGCGGGCCCCGCTGGCCTCGACGCTTGTGGGCTCATCGGTCGATACCGCGCTCTTTTTCTCCATTGCCTTTTCCGCCAGCCTGACATGGGTTGAGCCTGGCAATGACGTCTCCTGGGCCGGTGAGATCCTGCCGCTTCTGGGCATCGGAGCGATGGCCCCGCTCTGGGTCTCGCTGGCGCTGGCCGATTGGCTGGTGAAGCTGAGCCTTGCTCTGGTCGCGCTGGTGCCGTTTCGCATGATCACGGCGCGCCTGATGGCACAAATTGCATAAAATGTTTTGACAAACACAAAATCTATGGCAACCTTCTTCTAACAGCAACGAAATGGAAGGAGGTGATCCAGTGTCAAGAGAGGTATTGGAGAATGGCGTCGGGACAATCTGGGGAGGGCGCCTTTAGGCAATCCTAGCGGTGGAAACCGCCCCAGGTGGGACTTCTGTTTAACCGACCCCGCCTCCTTAAATTCTCGTGAAGGGTCGCCCCAAGTGGCGGCCCTTTTCGTTTCCGGACCGGTTGCACCTTTTCCTGTCCGTCAGATTTGGGTCTACTGACCGCATCAAACCGAGAGGGCCCCCATGGCCAGCGTTCTTTTGTACTACGCCCATCCCGGGCATCGGCATTCCCATGTCAATCAGGCGATGTATGACGCGGCCGCCACCGTTGAGGGCATCACCCGCGTCGATCTTTATGCAACCTACCCACGCCAGGATATCAATAGCGACCGCGAACAGGCGCTGCTGCTGGACCATGACCTCATCCTGTTCCAGCATCCGCTGTTCTGGTATTCCGCGCCGTCGCTGATCAAGGAATGGATTGATCTGGTTCTGGAGCATGGATTTGCCTACGGCGCGGGTGGCGACAAGCTAAAGGGCAAAATCCTGATGCAAGCGATTACAACGGCAGGTTCGGCCGAGGCCTATACCACCGAAGGATACCAGCATTTTCCGCTGCGCACATTCCTGACCCCGATGGAACAGACGGCGCGGCTGTGCAAGATGCGCTATGGCGCGCCTTATGTTCTGCATTCGGCGCTGAGGGCCCCCGAGGCGGGCGCGGTCGCTCCGCATGTGGCGGGCTATGTCGATTTGCTGCGGAGGTTGCGCGACGAGACCTATGATTTCGATGCCGCCGATGCGTTGGGCCAGGTTCAGGCCGACACCCTGCCGTTCAAAGAGGGGGCTTGAGCCATGGGTAGTTTTCTTCTTCTTTCCTTTCTGTTCTTGATCGCCGGTGTCATCGCGGTGCCGCTCGCCAGCAAACTGGGGCTGGGCTCGGTCCTCGGATATCTGATCGCGGGGATTGTTTTGGGCCCGGTGCTGCTGGCGCTGAATGTCGATGTCATCAACCTGCAGCACTTCGCTGAATTCGGCGTCGTCATGATGCTGTTTCTGGTCGGGCTGGAGCTGGAACCGAAACGCCTGTGGGAGATGCGGGCCAAGTTGTTGGGGCTGGGCGGGCTGCAGGTGGGTCTGACCGCTGTGCTGGCCGCCGGGGCGGCGCTTGTCTTTGGCATGCCGTGGAGCTTTGCGGTGGCGATCGGGCTGATCCTGGCTCTTTCTTCGACGGCCATCGTGCTGCAGACGTTCAACGAAAAGGGCCTGATGCAGAGTGGGGGCGGCCAGTCCGGATTTTCCGTGCTGCTGTTTCAGGATATCGCCGTGATCCCGATGCTGGCACTGATCCCTTTGCTGGCGATGCCCGACCTTGTGGATGGCTGGAACTTTGCTGAGACCGGCCATACGGCCGAGATCGCCGCACCGCTGGAGGGGGCCACCAGCAGCCATGACACCGGTGATGCTACGGGTGGCAGCAATCATGACGTAGAGGGCAGCCTTGATCTGAACCTGGTCGACGAGTTGCCGGGATGGGCGCAGGCATTGATCACCTTCGGGGCCATCGGCGCAGTGATCGCGGGCGGCTCGTACCTGACGCGGCCCCTGTTCCGGTTCATCGAGCTGGCACATCTGCGCGAGCTTTTTGTCGCCGCGGCCCTGATGATGGTGATCGGGATCGCGCTTTTGATGACGCTGGTGGGGCTGTCGCCCGCGCTGGGCACGTTTCTGGCGGGCGTGGTTCTGGCCAACAGCGAATACCGGCATGAATTGGAGAGCGATATCGACCCGTTTCGCGGGCTGCTGCTGGGCCTGTTCTTCATGACTGTTGGGGCGGGGATCAACTTTGGTCTGCTGTTCGGGAACCTGACCCTTGTCGTTGGCCTGACCCTTGGCCTGATGGCGCTGAAGGGGGCCGTGCTCTATCTGTTGGCGACGGTGTTCGGGCAGCGCGGGGCCGATCGCTGGCTGGTGACGCTCAGCCTGGCGCAGGCGGGTGAGTTCGGCTTTGTCCTTCTGTCTTTCGTCGTGGCCAATCAGGTGCTGCCGCAGGCGATTGCCGATCAGCTGTTGCTGGTTGTCGCGCTGTCGATGTTGCTGACGCCGCTCCTGTTCATCCTCTATGACCGCGTCATCGTGCCGAAATATGTTGAGGATCAGGCCCGCGAGGCCGATGAGATCGACGAGGCCGGCACCGTAATCATCGCGGGCCACGGGCGGTTCGGCGGTATCGTCAACCGCATGTTGCGGCAGGCGGGGTTTTCGACCGTGGTTCTGGACCACAGCTCGCAACAGCTTGAAATGCTGCGGGCTTTCGGGCTGAAGGTGTTTTACGGCGATGCCACGCGGCCCGATTTGTTGCATGCGGCGGGGATTGCCGGGGCGAAACTGTTGGTGATTGCCATCGACGACAAGGAGGGGGCCACCGAGCTGACCCGCTATGTCACGCAAAACCACCCGCATGTGCATATCGTCGCCCGCGCCCGGGATCGCAACCATGTCTATGATCTCTATGCCGCGGGGTGCCGCGATATCATCCGCGACACCTTCGACAGCGCGCTGCGGTCGGGGCGGTCGGCGCTGGAGGCGTTGGGGGTGCATCCCTTTGATGCCGAACTGAAAACCCGCGATTTCCAGGACCGGGACCGCCACGCCATCCGGGAACTTGCGGCGCTCTATGACCCCGAGGTGGAGCTGCACCGCAATACCGCCTATGTCGAACGCACCCGCGAATTGATGGCCGAACAGGAGGCGATGCTGCTGGGCAAACCGGGGGCCTTCGCGATGCGCACCGACCGGGGCTGGTCGCCGCCCACGGAACGCGATGTGGCCGCCGAGGAAAGCGGCTGATTTCAGGGGTCACACTGCGTACACTTGCTGTACACACCCTGTGCATACGAGGGCGCACACATGTTGCGGATCAATGACCAGATCGAGATTGCCGATTGGGAGCTGACCGAGAGCTTTACCCGCTCCTCCGGGCCCGGCGGGCAGAATGTCAACAAGGTCTCGACGGCGGTGGAACTGCGCTTCGAGGCGGAGCGATCCCCGAACCTGCCCGACCCGGTGAAGCGGCGGCTGAGGCGGCTGGCGGGCAGCCGCTGGACCAATGAGGGCGCGGTGGTGATTTTCGTGCAGGAGACGCGGAGCCAGGCAAGGAACCGCGAGATCGCGCGGGAGCGGCTGGCGGAGCTGGTGGCTCGCGCGACGGTGGTGCCGAAGAAGCGCAGGCCGACGCGGCCCACGAAAGGATCGGTGGAGCGGCGGCTGAAGGCGAAGAAGGTGCGGGGGGAGGTGAAACGGTTGAGGGGGGATTTGGGGGAGTGATATTGCGAACTGCGGCTGGCGGCGGCGAAGTAGGTTTGGGGAAAGCAGCAGAGCGCCCTCTAATCGTGTTGCAATTTTTTAATTATTGCAACATATCTTGCCAACGTGTCGCAAAATGAAATTTCTTGAATCACGATGAGGGCAAATGCTGAAGTGCACCTACCAGATACCGAAACTGCCACTAGAAGTAGATGTAGAGACAAAGCAAGTCCTCAAGTCGACAAACGCTGCCTACCGCGCCTTGTCCGACCTCAGACGAGAAGCAGCGAAGGTACCCAATCAAGGAATTCTGAGTAAGCGGCGGTCGCGGCCCATTGATTTTTCAGTTGCGTTTGGGCGATCGCGTGAAGCTGAGGTCTGTTGGTAGCTCGTCAGGGACTACGAGACGAGGTCCTTATGAGCCATCTGTCCGCTGGGCG
>Ga0316205_10000558_pt1 | contig 66226 bp, 62 predicted proteins | sample 3monthpyrite_MG_FD_204941 | JGI IMG/M metagenome (GOLD analysis project Ga0316205, IMG submission 204941) | Microbial mat bacterial communities from mineral coupon in-situ incubated in ocean water Damariscotta River, Maine, United States -... | ecosystem: Environmental > Aquatic > Marine >...
AGTGCTTGTATGTCTTTAGTTTTCATAGTTGCCTATCCTAGCCATTTCTGGCGTTAATGATAGGCAGTTACACAGAAAAATTTACAGCCTCTAATATAGCTATTCATGAAGATTTACTGTGAACTAAGCTTCGACTGCCTGAGTGATTTTTTGTTAGGCTGCCCATAGATTCTATAACAAATCAAAGCTTCATTAATAAAACGATTCATTGATGCACCGAATCTTGGATTAACTTCAAATATACTTAAACCCTCATCCGTGATTTTATAATTAAAGCAGGAAATTCCCTCATAGTTCATGCTGGATAATATTTCTCCGAAAATTGACTTATACTGACTATGTTCAATCTCTTCAACAGAGGTAGATTTAAAATCCTTACCTTTAATAAAATATTCATCTTGAAAGGTAAATTTCAATACTTTAAAAAATACAATTTCTTTATTTGCAATAATTATATGAGCGGTATACTCATCCTTTCCCTTAATATATTGTTGAATAAAATATTCATCAGACTCTATTTTATTTATATGTTCCATTTCAACTTTCTTGCTACTTATAATATAGATACCATCTCCCCATGTACCTCTTTTCTTTTTAAGAACATACGGATAATCTAACTTCCCACCAATTGACGGTAATAATTGTTGAAATCCATTTCTTGATAAATAAGCATGAAACTTTTCCTTATCATCACATAATTCAATACAGGAGTCTGCAGGGCTGAGATATATTTGTCTGGCAAACAACTCATGATGAGTATTTATATGCTTCTGTGCGAATAATGTTAAAGGTAGAATTACATCAAAGTGATTTGGATTTACTTCATCAAATTCATAGAAAAAAGAAACATACCCTGAAACTCTCTTTCTAAGATCCCACTCCCATTCCTTCTTTGATGAAAACAATAGTGTTTTCTTTAGAAAAAATTTTGCATAAAAAAATCTAATTTTATCTTTAATTTTCATATAAAGTATGCTTGATCCTGATATTTTGTTAAGGGACGGTACAAGATTTGATATTAACCCAGTTTACTGAACCAGCATAACGAATATCGTGCCACAGTAAAAATAATTTAATCCACTACTATGTGCACTTCATAACTAACACAGCGATTTACTATTCTACGCAACGTCATTTTAATGCCCATCGGAACCTCTCCAGTAAATCAACGGATGAGCTAAAGCGTCGCAGCCAAGTTCTATGATCTGTGAATGAAAAGCAATGAATTATTTATGGACGCCAATGGCTAAAAAAAGTATATTATATAGTGTCATGTAGATCCCCGTTCCTGTTTATAAATATTTACGCACTCATGTTATGGTACTGATTATTTTTAGCTAACCCACCCAGGACGCAGATCACACTCTTAAGGCAAAGGAATTGTTATGTCCAGGCGAATAAAGAAAATGGCAATAACAAAAATGTAAATTTAATTATTGTTATCTACTGCTTAGCAATGAGCGGTACAATAAATGCCAATGAAGACTCAAGACAATTTGTCCAACTGCCAGAAATGATGCAGCAGAACATGCTGTCAAATATGCGTGATCACTTATCAACGCTAAATATAATACTTAAAAAACTATCAAATAATAAACTCGATGAGGCTGCAGAAATATCAGAATCACGTTTAGGAATGACTTCTCTAAAATCGCATAGTGATTTTAGCTATGGATAAAGACCGGTCCATAATTTCATTTAATAAGGCGTCTGAAAATTTGACAGGCTTTATATTTGAAGAGGTAAAAAATAAATGCCCATAGGATTTATTACTTCCTGATGAAGAGCACTCACAAGTTAAAAAAGTTTTCGACCAGCTAACAGCTGGTGATTTAATGCCAATAGCTAAATTCTAATAGGTCAACAATGTCTACATATCATGCAAACGTCAAATGGGCTCGAAAAAAATCTGAGGCCTATATCGACAACCAATATAGCCGATCACATACATGGACGTTTGAAAGCGGACTCGTTATCCCTGCTTCTGCTTCTGTACATATTGTTCAGCCACCCTACTCTGTCGCAGAAAACATCGATCCGGAAGAAGCATTTGTTGCATCACTCTCCAGCTGCCACATGTTATTTTTCTTATCTATTGCGGCTAAAAACAATTTCATTGTTGATGAGTATCGGGATAAAGCTATCGGCACCCTGGATAAAAATGCCGCAGGCCATTTTTATATGAGTGAAGTAACGCTTCATCCAGAGGTTATATTTACCGGCGATAAACAACCGACACTTGAAAATATAAAAAACATTCACCACCAGTCACACAACCAGTGCTTTATCGCAAATTCTGTTATTACTAAAGTCGAAATTATCATTTGAACAAACTACGCTAGTTAGATTACAATTAGACGACACACGCTTATATTAAAATTAATAACCTTGCCATTTATACAGCGGCACCACATGCGCAGAAAAGGACAACATGAATATATTGATTGGATACGGAATAAGCCCCTTCTACTTTGGCATAACAGAAGAGGAAGCAATAACACTACAGGGTAACCCGAGTAAAAAATATCAGGATGAATTTGAAGATATTCATGTGCTATATAACGAACTCGAAATAACATTAAAGTTTGAAAAAGACAAAAATTTTAGACTTGGCTGGATTGAAACCAGCAATACCAATTTATCATTCCCGGAATTTTCTCCCTGGGATATGTCGCAGGTAGACATCATTACACGACTCACTCAAATAGTAGGCGAGCTCCCGCATGTTGAAGATTATGGAAGTTATCAATCAATTACTTTTAATAATGCGTGGTTAGAATTGCAATTTGTATATGACAAATTAAAGCAGATTAACTTTGGTGTATTATCGAAAGATGATAAACCAGTTTGGCCTGAAAAAAATGAGTAGTTAACAGTCTATTTTTAGCCATTACTTTTTTATGAGAGCATCATGAAAAACATAGACTGTTACTCACCTTTTAAAGCATCACCCTCAAAATACATAGCATAGTTTAATGGCACTGACTTAAGCCTGAACAAAGTAGATGCTAGCCTTAACTGACGAAGCCCGGTTGTCAAAGCAGCGTAAAAAACATCGTCAGCTAAAGCTAACTCCTACACTATGCTTTATCTATAGTAATCAGAGGCAGTAATCAGAGATAATAAAAATATTTTTCAAATCTAAGGTACAATACATATCTGTATGCAATTACCAAAGGTTTATCTCTGTGGCAATCAAGCCAACTATTTTCAAATTTAGAATTTCCCTGTCAGATCTCAACCGGGACTATTATGACACCTTAAATTTAACCATCGCTCAACACCCATCTGAAACCACCGAACGAATGATGGTGCGTGTATTGGCTTACTGCATCAATGCACAGGAATTCTTAAGCTTCACCAAAGGGCTGAGCGATATTGAAGAGCCAGATATTTGGGCAAAAACACTGGATGAACAAATCGCCCTCTGGATAGATGTGGGTGAACCAGCAGTCGAGCGAATAAAAAAAGCCAGCCGCATTGCGAATGTAGTTAAAGTGTATAGCTTTAACACTAAATCAGATGTGTGGTGGGATACGGATGCGAGAAAATTTCAGCAGTTTAATGCGGAGTACTTTCGTTTTGAGTGGCAAGATATTTTAAGATTAGCTAAACTGGTTGAGCGCAGCATGGATTTTTCGGTAACAATTACTGGAAATTCAGCTTATATTGCAACCAAACTTGGCGAATGCGAAATACCCTGGCAGGAACTTTCTTAAGCCAATATTCATCAGCCTGTACTTATCAAATTATATTCAATAAATAACATACATACTATGAAATCATTCTTCAGAAAAATATTCTCACCCATACTTAATATTTTTGAGTCGGATAGTGCTGAGTATTTATATAAAAAATCTCACCGAATTATTTTAATTATAATGGGACTGCTATTTAGTGGTTTAGCTTCTCTGGTTTTTATTTTAGCCGAAGGGCAAGATATTGGTTATCTCATTCCGGTGCTGGTATTTGGAGGCGCAGGTTTACTTAGCCTGCTTATTGGCTTAATTGGCAATGATCAAGCGGTATCGAAAATCTGGGGTTCGGGTCACAAATAGATTTTATGAAACTTATCTACACCCATGAAAATCGTTTTATCGTAAACAATATGAAAAACATTGTTGAAAATGCACGCATTGATACCTTGTTTAAAAACGAATACATCGCCGGCGCGGCTGGTGATTTAGCCCCACTGGATACCTGGCTGGAGTTATGGGTCGAAAATGATGAGGATTATGAGAAAGCCATTGAGTTAATTAAAGATGTTAATTCAAAAAGTATTTCAGATGACTGGGTGTGCCCCAATTGCAATGAAACGAACAGTGCTGCTTTTGAATTGTGCTGGAACTGTCAGCATGATAAAAATGCCTAACTCAGTTAATTAGCTTTAGCTGACGCCTACAGGTGTTCATTATCGTTAACTAAATGATTATAAAACACTAGTTTAAAATTTATTTATAACGATTTTTAAAAGCACTAAATCATACTCGCTTTATAAACTACTCACCTCGGCTACCAGATCTTTTAAAATTCCATTATTAATATCATAGATCCAGCCATGTATGGTCAGGTCTCTGCCGTTTTTCCAGGCACCCTCTACAATACTGGTGTTACAAATATTTGTAACCTGCTCTTGCACATTCAGTTCACATAACAAATTTAACTGCTCTTCATGAGTTAACCCATCGAAGCTCTTAATATTAAAACGCTTCACATCTTTAATGTGGCGTAACCAGTTATCAATTAAGCCGTGCTGCTGATTTTCTAACGCAGCTTTGATGCCGCCACAACCATAATGCCCGCACACAATAATGTGTTTTACTTTTAAAATATCAACCGCGTACTGCATTACCGACAGACAATTTAAATCGGTGTGCACCACAACATTTGCAATATTTCGATGAACAAACACTTCGCCTGGAGGAAGATTAATAATTTGATTCGCGGGAACCCGGCTATCGGAGCAGCCTATCCATAAATATTCGGGAGATTGTTGGTGGGATAAATCTGAAAAATAATTCGGATTTTTATCTTTAATTGCATTCGCCCATTCGATATTGGCGTCAAACAAATGTTTTAATGTGCTCAAAATACTGCCCTGAAGCTTAAATGACAGGGGCATATTTTAAGCTAAGTCACTAAAATCACAATACATATTTATCGAAGCCTATGTATGGATTATCTGATGGACTCCCTATAATATAGTTCCCCTACAGCAGAGCACGTCAACACGCAGACTATTTAGAGGCGATACATTCCCCATGAGTTACATCAACGGCTTACACTTTAATAATATACGCGGCGACATTTACGGCGGGCTTACCGCCGCTGTAGTGGCTCTTCCACTCGCCATGTCGATGGGGGTGGCTTCTGGTGTAGGCCCAATTGCCGGTATGTACGGCGCAATTTTTGTGGGCTTCTTTGCCGCGCTACTGGGTGGCACGCCTTCACAGGTTTCCGGTCCCACCGGCCCGATGACGGTGGTAATGGCTGCGATTTTTATCCAGTACACTGGCATGTTTCCGGATGATCCCGCAAAGGGTGCGGCACTGGCTTTCTCAGTCGTGGTGCTCGGGGGGCTATTTCAAATAATATTTGGCCTGCTCAAGTTTGGTAAATATATCGAGTTGGTACCCCATCCGGTGGTTTCCGGGTTTATGAGCGGCATCGGCATAATTATTATTTTGCTGCAATTCGGGCCTTTACTGGGTCAGGTTGCTGATTCCAATCCACTACAGGCCGCACAAAATATCCCGGCTTATATTGGCAGTTATGATTTAAATTCATTAATACTGGGAGGCATTGCACTGCTGGTGGTATTTGGTGGCCCAGTCTTTTTGCCCAAACTTTGCAGATTAGTACCCTCACCACTGCTGTCACTTGTGATTGGCACCGTATCTTATTTATTGTTTTTTACACCCGGCAGCACGCCCATCATTGGTGAAATTCCCACCGGTTTTCCGGAGTTTCAATTGCCGGTTATCGATAGCATGCTCGCACTCAAAATGCTGGCCTCGGGTTTAACATTAGCGGGATTAGGGGCCATTGATTCTTTACTCACCTCGTTGGTTGCCGACAGCATTACCCGCACTCAACACAAACCCGACCGAGAATTAATCGGCCAGGGAATCGGCAACACAATTGCCGGTTTATTCGGTGGCCTGCCCGGTGCCGGTGCCACCATGCGCACCGTGGTCAATGTAAAAGCCGGCGGGCGCACACCAATATCTGGCGCACTGCACAGTATTATTTTATTGGTGATTGTATTAGGCGCGGGAGGTTTTGCCAGCGATATACCCAAAGCAGTGTTGGCTGGCATTTTAATTAAAGTCGGCACGGATATTATCGACTGGAACTATTTAAAACGTTTAAAGCATGCGCCGAAGGCCGGTGTATTTATTATGTTCACCGTACTCATAATTACTGTCACCATTGATTTGTTACTGGCCTTTGGCGTCGGCATGGTTATCGCCAGTTTTTTATTTATGCAACGCATTACCGAAATGCAAATCAAATGCATGCGCCCTATTACGGCACCCCATGCAGACGTTAATTTATCCGCAGAAGAAAACCGGATACTTGAACAAGCAGATAATAAAATTATGCTGTTTCATTTAAGTGGACCGCTGAGTTTTACCTCTGCAAAAGCACTTATCCGCTCACATGCAAGCATAATAGATTATGACGTAATGTTGCTGGATTTAACTGAAGTGCTGGTAATTGATTTTTCGATTACTCGTGCCTTAGAAGATATTATTACGAATACCATTGAAACCGGTAATGACATTTTACTGGTGGGCGTTAACCCCAAAGTATATGGTTTTTTAGAAAAACAGGAAGTCTTAAAAATTATTGATGATAAACATATTTTTGAAAAAAGAATTGATGCGTTAACATTTGCACAATCACTTATTAAACATGCTTAGCTCCCCCTTTGTGAAAGAGGGATTTAAGTTTAAATCTTAAATCTCCCCCAACCCCTCTTTTTCTAAGAGGGGGGCCAAACCCTCTTTTGCCAAGAGGGGGCTAAGTTTGCTTACTCTATCTAATATCAGCAGAATTAAAGCTTAATACTCTTTATATTCCGCCAATCCTTTGTTAACCAGCTCATCATTAACACATTCACCATCAATCCAGACATCCGCCAGCCAACGTCCGTACTTGCCTTTTTTATCTTTAAATGTCTCCAGCATTATTTCTTTATTTAAAATCCTTTCCCGCAACCAGTCTCGAGAAATTATACCTTGAGTTCTTTCTTCGCCTCTTACTTCTGGCGTATTTATTCGATACAACCTGACTTTTTCTTTTTTCATAGTGATATGAAAACCAACATCGATATCAACGGTAATCGTATCCCCATCATATACTTTTGTTACAAATCCACGGTAATGATATAAGTCTTGCATTGTTCAACTCCCTTTAATTATAAATTAGATTAAATTTTCACTCTCACAAATCACTTATTCACTTTTGGCTTTATTTAGAATAATCAATGGCAAAGACACCACTAACAATCCCGCCCATTGCCACATGGGCACAACGGCAAAAACCATCCCGCCTTGCGTATTTGAATGAATAAACATTGCATCAACAATAAGTGCAATGCCGAAACTGCAAGTTAAAAGCGTAATGATTAATGCGGCTATTTCTGATGTTTTGTTTGATACCAGGTTTATCAGTGCTGCTAAAAAACCATAGGGTGAAACTGACCAGACTAAATATGCAATCGCTGCCGCAGATGATATATCGTCTGTTGCATATACACCAATACTCAAGGTAATGATTGCTGAAACCAGGGTGATCATTTTTGATGTTTTTTTCATTGTCATTTTTTAATTCTTTTTCTCTTTATCATAAGACTCACTAAAAAAGACACTGGATTCCGGCTCAAAAGCATACCGGAATGACGGTCTAAATTGTTTGCTTATATTTCAAGTTACGCTGCATGATCAAATAAATATTACCCTTTATATATACGGTTTTGAAACCATATTTTTGATCTTTACCGCCTTTTCAAAATGATCCAGCTCATGTGTTTTTATCCACCACTGCGCCGCTTCCATCAACAATTCAGGATCATCATTTTTATTCGCAAAGAAAGCATAAAAAGATAAACCTACATTCTCACCTTTGGCTGCAATTTTCTGATCGCACACCTGAATTATTTTACTTCTCAATGATGCGCGCATAAAAATTAATTACCTTATAACATTAATTAAATAATACAAACAACTGACTTAACGTGGCTGCCTTTTTTTCTGCTTAAATTTTCGCTTCGGTGGTTTCATTCCATCTTCGTTATCTTTTGATTTTGCCGAACTATATTTTTTCTTACTTTGACTATTATTGTTAGTCGTTTTTTTTGATGTCGCACGCCTGGATTTATTAGCTAATTCATCTGCAGCCTGCTCGCCATGTTTCACTTTCACTTTCACTTTCACTTTCGGTTTCGGTTTTGGTTTCTTGGGCTTTTTCGGTTTCTTAGGCTTGCGCCACAACCGCGACTCAGGCACATCATGCTTAGGCTCAAAACCGTCAATCAATTTACGCTTTAAAAGCGTATTAATTAAATGTTCAATATCGGTTAAATAATCAAATTCATCGGCACACACCAATGACACTGCCTGCCCGCTTTCACCGGCACGCCCGGTGCGCCCGATTCTGTGAATATAATTTTCCGCCACGGTTGGTAAATCAAAATTAACTACCTGCGGTAATTGATCAATATCTATTCCGCGGGCGGCAATATCCGTTGCAATTAACACCTGCACCGTTTGCTGCTTAAAGCTTGCCAATGCGCGAGTGCGTGCGCCCTGACTTTTATCGCCATGTATCGCCGCCGCATTAATACCCGCGCCGTCAAGAAAACGTGTGAGTTTATCTGCACCTTTTTTGGTTTTACAAAAAACCAGCACCTGCTGCCAGTGATTGTCTTTTATTAATGAAACCAGTAATGCCGGCTTCTGCTTTTTATCCACAGGGCAAATCCACTGGTTCACTGAAGTTGCCGTGGTGTTACGCGGACTCACTGAGATCTCAACCGGCTTATTTAATAACCCTCTGGCGAGTTTTCGAATGGCATCTGAAAATGTTGCAGAGAATAATAAATTCTGTCGACGCTTAGGCAATGCATCCAGTATGGCATTAATGTCATTAATAAAGCCAAGGTCCAGCATACGGTCGGCTTCATCTAACACCAGTATTTCCAGCTGTTCAAACTTAACTGCATTTTGCCGATACAGGTCGAGCAAGCGCCCGGGGGTTGCAATTAAAATATCAACACCGCCGCGAAGTTTCATCATCTGCGGATTAATTTTTACCCCACCGTAAACCACACATGAGTTCAATGGCAAGTAGCTGGCATAACTTTTAACGCTCTCGCCTATTTGCACCGCGAGTTCGCGAGTGGGGGCTAATATTAATGCTCGTATTTGATTAGCGCGAGCTCGAGTCTCTGCAGCTTGCCCACCTGCACTCAACTTTTCTACAATTGGCAGCACGAAGCCCGCGGTTTTTCCGGTGCCGGTTTGAGCGGCCGCCATCAGGTCTTTGCCCTGCAATACAACAGGAATAGCCTGCGCCTGAATGGGGGTCGGTGTTTTATAAGCCTTATCTGCAATTGCCTGCAAGATAGACGAAGATAAGCCAAAAGATTGAAAGGATGTGCTGGATTTCATTGATATACAGATGGTGTTTAATAAATCCATAGCTTACAGCAAGGTGCCAATGGCTGCACTGAACTCTTTAACTGAATGTGTTGATATATACGGCATTTAAGTGACATTTACTCAGTAGTTTTTTTAATACTGCTCTCAATCCACTTAATTGGTAGCGCAATCGCTATGGGTTTAAGATGGCTTAAATTTTAACCTCCTTAATGACAATTAAACGGCTAATTAAATGAAACAAATTCTTGAAATTCGCGACGGTTGTAACACACCCGGTCAACTCCTGCGCAGCCTTGCATTTGCCCGCTACCTTAAAATCTATAAGCAGGAATTTATTGCTGATTTAGAAACACGCTCCGAACGTCGCCGCGATGAGGCACACCATAAGATTGATTTTATTAAAAAAGTCAGCACCCGGGATTTAATTAAAATATTAGAAACCGATGACTTTGCCAACAGCAGCAACAAAGAAAAGTGTCGCGAGTTAATTCGCTTTATGGATGGCGCATTTCACCACTATCGCGGCTCTGCTTATTCGCGTCTGGTACGCTTACAGAATGATGTCGTTTCAACCGGTCTCGAAACCACCCAAACGGTTAAAAATAAAGTCACCGATAAGGCTCACCGATTGGCGGACCTTATTTTAGAAACCCGCCGCCAGCTACTCGATAAAGTCAATTTAGATCAGGGCGTGCGTCGCACCCCGGGTATGGATGCCTCACCTAATATTACCGCCGGCGAAATCTCCGGCCATTATTTTAATTACCCGGCTGATTACTCCATCCTCGCGCATGTGCCACTCACCGTTGCGGCAGATATGAAAACCGGTGTGGATTACTCCACACCCTCTAACAAACGCGCCAAGCCGTTTTACGAGCTCCAACACAACCCCATTCAACTCGGCAAATTTAATGTTGATGACTGGGTATCAGTGCCGCTGCAAGTTGGAACCTCGCTAATTATTACCTTTATTCATAAATCCCGCGGCTGCATTGAAATGGAGCCGGGGCTGCTTAACCTGTTCCCGTTTGCAAAAATTGAAGATATCACCAGTGATCGCAAACCCGACGGTGTATTTTTCTTTGGCGATCCCAATGCGCAGGAAAAAGATCTGGGCTATTACTACGACAAGGATGCCGAGCTATTAATTGGCGTGGTACCCAATATTGATGAGCTTAAATATTTTGGTTATGCCAAAAAACCTATCCTCACCTTGCACAATGTACTCGCCATTTTAAATGGCGACCTGCCCCTGCACTGTGGCTGCACCCGCTACGTTGTGCGCTTTGACCGAGACACACCTTATATCGCAGAGATGCTAATCAAAGCCGATGACATGGGTAAAATTAGCTTGCTTAAACTCGACAACGATCAAGTCACCCGCCCCATTTTTTGCGGCACCGAAACCGGCGCCTTCGCATGCCTTGACGGCTTTAGTGAGCAGGCCAAGTTACAGATGGCCGGCCGCGAAGTGGGATACAACAAAGACACTGGCTCTAATGCACGCCAGATTGTGCCAGTAACAGAAGTTACCGAGCTGTATCGACAGGACCCGCTGGATATTCTTTTATATATGAATAATTTCACTCTCATTGAAAATGATCAAAGCACGGTAAAAGCCGATATGCACATTGAAGATGCATTGCAGCACTTTCGCTTAGGTGAGCGCGTTGCTGCAGGCTCAACCCAAACCCACCGCGGTGCAAAAGAAAGCAGCTACTGGGCGAACCCGTTCCCACTGTTAAAAGATAATGAAGATAACATTCTGCACCCGGCGCTTTTTGATAAATTCTCCGATAATGAAAAAGGCTTTATTGGCGATATGAATATATTAATTAATCGCAGTGAATTAAAAGTCGGCGTAGCCCATAGCCAGTTAATGGCTGGTGTTTATGAAGGCAATACCGATGAAGATTTAGAACGCTGCGGATTCAATGATCGTGACCAGGTTGAGCAGGAAGGTCCGGTTAAACTCGCCGATGACTTAATCGATTTGATAAAATCTTCGGCTTTAGAAAAACGCAAACTATCCAATAACACCGACGATGAAGTCAGCATCACTATCGCACTGGTTGGCGACAGCCGTACTGGAAAATCTGAGACAGCAGAAAAAATGGAAGGAATTTTGCGTTTACAACTGGTTTAGTATTTATTTTTAAGAAAAGCCCGATTTGATGTAAATCAAATCGGGCTTTTTTCTGTCTAAAATTAAACACTTAAGTTCAGTATATTTTTATGTATAAATAAAAGTAGTGTGAGTATTAAATATCTTTGTTGGTCTGCTCTGCATATATTCGATATAAATAATTCAGCTTGCTTCTTTAGTAAAGCGTAACTCACACAGGCAGCAGGAGATAACCATGATAGTTAAAGACATAATGAACACCGCAGTAAAAACTGCATCCCCCGACACGCTGGTAAAAGACATTGCATCAATGATGTGTTTTAACAAAATTTCCGGTGTACCAGTCATAGATAACGATGAAAAACTGGTTGGCGTTTTATCAGAAAAAGATATTTTAAAAGCCATGTTCCCTGACGTAGAACAATTTATGCAGGAAGGTGCAAAGCCCGACTTTGAATCTATTGAAGCAGATTACAAAACCCTGCTCGATAAAAAAGCCGGCGACTTAATGACGCAAACGGTAGCTTCAGTTAGTGCAGACATGCCGCTATTAAAAGCCGCATCATTAATGTGCGTTAAAAAAATTCGCCGTATTCCGGTAACAGATAGTAGCAATAAACTCATTGGTATTATAAGTATTGGTGATGTGCATAAAGCGATTTTTCAAGATTGTTTGATGAAGAGTGGTTCTGAGCAGGCGGCTTAATTTTTATTCCTGCCCTACTCATTACTGTCGAAGTAGTTCTGTATCATTTTCAATAATAGTGAGTCAGACCTCCCCCTTAGAAAAACGGGAGTGCGAATATATTTTTAAGCTTTCGGCGATCAATGAAAATTAACCGAGTCGCTGAGGGGGATTTAAAAACATTCAGATTAGAACTCACTATAAATACAGCATTTTAACTTAAGCAGTTTAAAATCTCCCCGCTACCTGCCCCATAACATTCTATGAAACTGATAGCGATGGCCTTATCTGCACTCCCTCTTTTTCTAAGAGGGGGGCTTACACTTTCAATTCACCTGCATATCAATCTGTTAAACCATAACGATAAACATTTAAAAATAATTCCTAAAATACGCTAACAGCCTTTTCTCCAACCAGTACTCGGGGTTTAAAACAGAGCCTCCAATAAAACCCACATGCCCACCATGCTTACTTAATTCTAAATCAGTGCACACAGATAGCTCTGACTCATCCGGAATAATATCCGCCGTCATAAATGGATCATCCAGTGCCAGAATAATTAAACTCGGCGCTTGAATGTTTTTTAAATATTGGCGTGCACTTGAGCGAGTGTAATAATCTTCTACCCCTGCAAAACCATGCAATGGCGCCGTCACTAAATCGTCAAATTGCCAGAAAGTTTTTAATTGTTTAATATCATCTGGGCTTAAATTAATTAACGTTTTATAATCATGTTTTTGTGCTTTTAGATTTAATTTATTTTTCAAATGACCCACTAAATAACGTTGATAATTTTTTGAAAAACCTCTTTTTAAACGATCCGCACAGGCACTCAGCACCAGTGGCGCACACACACTAACGACGGCTTTAAAAGGTGACAATGCGCCAAGCTCAGCCTGTAGTTTTAATAACATATTGCCGCCTAGCGAAAAGCCAATCGCGGATAATACATGCTGTGGGTAATGTTTTTTTAACCAGTCTAATAATTGCCTGGCATCACCCGTTTCACCACTATGATAAGAACGTGCTAAACGATTAGGACTTTGTGAGCAGCCCCTGAAATGCATTAACAAACCAATCCAGCCCTGTGCTTTAATCGCTAACATCATGCCTTTTGCATAGGGTGAATCAATGGAGCCTTCAAGCCCGTGAAAAATAATGACAATGGGTTTAGCGGCTTGATGATTTGCAGATGGAGCGCCCGGTTTTTCGGTCCAGACTAAATCAACAAAATCACCATCGTTTAGCTCTAAGGTTTGTTGAACCCCCTCAAACACTAAACCACTGCGTATAAATGTTGGCAGTAAAGTTTGTAGATGTGTATTGCTTAAACCGGTGGCGGGTGTAAACTGACTTTGTATTATCATTATTTTTTAAATCTTTTTGCGAACTGATATTATAAGGAGCTTTTAAAATGACTACCACTAAACATGGGCTTTCTATTGGTATTGAACGTGTTGGCTCTGATTTTTTTCTAAAATTAAAAGCCATCGGAAAACTCACTCACGAAGATTACACCATTATTAATCCTTTAATAGACTCCGCACTCAATGGCATTAAAGAACCTAAAGTTAATGTTTTATTTGATGGCACCGAACTTGAAGGCTGGGAGCTGCGTGCGGCCTGGGATGATTTTAAATTCGGCCTGAAGCACAATAATGAATTTCAGAAAATCGCCATTTATGGCAATAAAAACTGGCAGGAAATAACGGCAAAGGTTGGTGACTGGTTTATCTCCGGTGAAATACAGTATTTTGAAGATTACGATAAAGCACTGACCTGGCTACAACAATAACAATTTTTATGTTTACTCTAAAGCACAGCTTGCTGGCCTGGCAGTCAGCAAGCTTCATCGATACCTTTAAGCGTGAAGTTGCAGATTTAAATCCGCAGCTTCTGCCTCTGCAACAGGGCTTATCTTTAAGCAGTTATGTAAGCGATGAAAAAATTAATCCGGTAATTATCAAAACTGACGAAGACAAATCCAGCATTACTGTTTATACGAGTATTTTCTACACCGGCATTATCGCTGGCTGCAGCTGCTCTGATGACCCGACCCCGCAAGATACCCAAAACGAGCACTGTGAGCTGCGCTTCACCATTAACAAACTTAGCGCACAAACCACGGTTAATTTAATCCCCGATTAATACCCAAAAAATAGCAGAGCAATTTGGGCTAGTATCTCGCCGCCTATACCGTTAAAATCAGTACAAATCAAATCAATATCGAAAGATTCAGAGAGAAAAATTCGCATGGGCAGACATTTTGAAAACCGTAAAGCTTCTATGGCCAAAACACAGGGCGCAAAGGCAAAATTATATTCACGCTACGGTAAAGAGCTTTATGTGTGTGCCAAAAATGGTGGTGCCGATGCTGATAGCAACCTGACCCTGCGGCGCTTAATTGAGAAAGCCAAAAAAGATCAGGTACCGGCGCATGTTATCGACAACGCTATGAAAAAAGCCGCGGGTGGCGCGGGCGAAGATTTTGCGCTTGCTCAGTATGAAGGCTTTGGCCCCGGAGGCTGTATGGTTATTGTGGATTGCCTCACCGACAACAACAACCGTACCTTCACCGATGTGCGTCAGTGCTTTGTAAAAAATCACGCAAAAATCGGCACTCAGGGCACCGTCAGCCACATGTTCGATCATCAGGCTATCTTCGCATTTAAACATGACGATGAAGAAGCGGTGCTGGAAGCACTGATGGAAAAAGATGTCGACGTAACCGACATTGAAAGCGAAGAAGGCATGATTACCGTGCTGGCGCCCAATACCGAATTTAATAAAGTCAGAGTCGCATTACAGGACGCCTTTACAGATATCGATTTTGAAATGGATGAAATCACCTATCTACCCCAAACCACCTGCGATGTTAGCGGCGAAGATGTGGAATTTTTTGACGGCTTTATTGACGCATTAAATGACTGTGATGATGTGCAACATATTTATCACAATGCGGTGTTTGCAGATTAATTACTTTTTGATCCAAAATAAAAACATCAATCATTCACTACATTACTGATAACAGAATACGTCGCCCCCTTTTATGACAACAGCCATCGATAAACCTATGTTCATCAGCCGCCTGCAACATATCTTGCCGGCAACATCGGTATTACATCAAAAAGAAGACTTACACCCCTACGAATGCGATGGCTTATCTGCCTATCGCAATATTCCACTCGCAGTGGCATTGCCCGAAACCATCGAGCAGGTGCAGGCGATATTAACCCTCTGCAACGAGCTGGAAATTGCAGTGGTGGCGCGCGGTGCTGGTACGGGATTATCGGGTGGCGCACTACCTTTATCTGATGGCTTATTACTCAGCCTTGCAAAGTTTAAAGACATTATCAGTATTGACCCGGTGCAATGCACCGCGCGCGTCCAACCCGGTGTGCGCAACCTTGCAATTTCAGAAGCGGTCGCACAATACGGTTTATATTATGCGCCGGACCCTTCATCACAAATTGCCTGCACTATCGGCGGCAATGTGGCGGAAAATTCCGGTGGCGTACATTGTCTTAAATACGGCTTAACCGTGCACAACATTCAGCAAATAAAAATTATCACCATGCAAGGCGAACTACTCACCATTGGTGGCAGCGGACTGGATTGCGCGGGTTATGATTTACTCGCATTAATGACCGGCTCCGAAGGCATGCTGGGGGTGATTGTTGAAGTCACTGTAAAACTATTACCCAAACCTGAATCTGCTAAAGTTTTACTGGCGGCGTTTGATGATTTAATTAAAGCCGGCGAAGCGGTGGGCAATATCATTTCTGCAGGCATTATTCCCGCGGGGCTAGAAATGATGGATAAGCTGGCAATAAAAGCCGCCGAAGATTTTGTGCACGCGGGTTATCCCACAGATGCTGCAGCGATTTTATTGTGCGAACTCGATGGCAGCACAGCAGAAGTTGATGAGTATATTGCCACTGTACAAAATATTTTAAATGAAAGTGGTGCCACTGAAGTACGTCTTGCAAAAGACGAAGCCGAACGCATTACATTCTGGAAAGGTCGCAAAGCCGCCTTCCCCGCTGTCGGTAGATTATCGCCTGATTACTATTGTATGGACGGCACCATTCCGCGCAAACATTTGCCACAGGTTTTAAAAACCATGGCGGAATTATCGGCGCAATATGAGTTGCCGGTCGCTAATGTATTTCATGCGGGGGATGGCAATTTGCATCCACTGATTTTATACGATGCAAACATTCCCGGTGAGCTGGAACGCACCGAAGAATTTGGCGGAAAAATTTTAGAACTTTGCATAAAAGTTGGTGGTAGCATTACCGGTGAGCACGGTATTGGTGTGGAAAAAATTAATCAAATGTGTGTGCAGTTTAATGAAAAAGAATTAACTCAGTTTCATGCGATTAAACATGCCTTTGATAAAAAAGGTTTACTGAACCCTGGCAAAGCGGTGCCGACTTTACATCGCTGTGCCGAGTTTGGTGCGATGCATGTGCATCATGGTGAGTTGTCTCATCCAGAACTGGAACGATTTTAATTTTCCTGTAGGCGTTATAGCCATGAAAGTTATATGGGCTAACGCCTACAAGCTAAATATTTAGTACTACAAATTTACCGGAACAATAACGACTCTATGTCACAAGATATCAGCCAGCAATTACAAGCCAAAGTTTTAAATGCGTATGAAACTAAAACCGCATTAAACATACAGGCAGGCAGCAGTAAACAATTCTATGGCCACAAAATTGTTGCCAAAACATTAGATGTTTCAGAACATCAAGGCATCATCAGCTACGAACCCACTGAACTCGTGATTACCGCACGCGCCGGAACGCGCTTAAGCGATATAAGAAAAACACTCGACGAAAGCAATCAAATGCTCGCATTTGAACCACCAGCTTTTTCAGAATCAGCAACTCTTGGCGGCACCATTGCGTGTAATTTTTCCGGCCCGCGTCGCGCCTATACGGGGGCCGCTCGCGACTTTGTTTTAGGCACTAGCATTATTAATGGCAAAGCAGAGTTATTAAGCTTTGGCGGGCAGGTCATGAAAAATGTTGCCGGTTACGATGCATCACGTTTAATGTGCGGTGCCATGGGCGGACTCGGTGTCATTCTTGATGTGTCTTTAAAAGTACTACCTGAACCCGAAACAGAAATAACTTTAGAGCATCAATGTGATATCCATCAGGCTCAAAAAAATATTCATCAATGGGTTAAACAATCTTTACCCGTAAGTGCCAGTTGCTTTTTTAACGGTCAACTCTATGTGCGCTTAAGTGGAAACAATTCTGCGGTAAGGTCGGCCCAAAAAATAATCGGTGGTGAAACGCTAAGTAACAATACAGAATTCTGGTTAAGCATAAAAGAACAAAAAAATGATTTTTTTAAAACTGATAAACCCCTATGGCGATTATCATTAGCATCAAACACTCCCGAGCTTGATTTGGCAGGAGACACACTCTATGAATGGAGTGGCGCGTTACGCTGGTTAATTACAGATGAATCACCTGAAAAAATACAACAGGCATTAAATGCCGTGGGTGGACAAGCAACATTATTTCGCAATCCTCAATCAAACATTGATGTATTTCAAGCACTCAGCCCCGGCATACTCAGCGTTCACAAACAATTAAAAAAGGCATTCGACCCGCAAAATATTTTAAACCCCGGTCGAATGTATAAAGAATTATAAAATGCAAACCAGACTACTTAAAAAAATATTAGATACCCCGCAGGGACAGGAAGCAGATAGCATTTTGCGCACCTGCGTACACTGCGGATTTTGCACAGCAACCTGCCCGACTTATCAACTTTTAGGTGACGAACTGGACAGCCCGCGGGGCAGAATTTATTTAATCAAACAGGTACTCGAAGGCGATACCGTTAGCGCTAAAACACGCTCACATTTAGATCGCTGTCTGACCTGTCGCTCCTGTGAAACCACCTGCCCCTCCGGGGTTAAATATGGCCGCTTAATTGATATCGGTCGTGAAATAGTAGAGACCAGAACATCGCGCAGCCTAATTGAAAAATCAACTCGGTATGCCTTGCGAAAAATAATCCCCTATCCCGAAAGGTTTAAATTTTTACTTAATATTGGAGCAAAATTTAAACCCGTATTACCTGCAGTCTTAAAAGATAAAATACCAGAAATACAAACTGCAGGAAGCTGGCCTGAAATTAATCATAAACGTAAAATGTTAGTGCTAGCCGGCTGCGCACAACAAACCGTTAGCCCACAAACCAATGTCTCAACCGCTAATGTACTTGATGCGCTCGGCATAGAATTAATACAACAGCCTGAAGTTAAATGTTGTGGCGCAGTAAGCCAGCACCTAAGTGCAACTGAAGAAGCCCTAAGCACCATAAAACAAAACATAGACCATTGGTGGCATCATGTTAATAACGGCATTGAAGCCATTGTTATTACCGCCAGTGGGTGTGGAGTCATGGTAAAAGATTATGCACACTTACTCGCGCATGATGAATATTATGCACTGAAAGCAAAACGTGTCAGTGAGCTAGCAAAAGATATAAGTGAGATTATTGCTGCAGAAGATTTTTCTCAGAAATCATTAGCCGAAATAAACACCAGCGTTTCTTTTCACAGCCCCTGCACATTACAGCACGGCTTACAGTTGAATGGAATAGTTGAGAAAATATTAACGAATATTGGCTACCACCTGAAGCAAGTTGATGATGCGCATTTATGCTGTGGGTCCGCAGGAACTTATTCTATATTGCAGCCTGTATTATCTAAAAAACTGTTAACTAATAAAATATCGGCCCTGCAAAAAAATCGACCTGATATTATTGCTACCGCAAATATTGGATGTCAGATGCATTTATCAACACAATCTGAACAGCCTGTAAAACACTGGATTGAACTGGTTGAAAATGCAGTCTGCCACAGCAAATAAAAAACACTTCTTTAAAAATATTAATCCTTATTATCAACAACTGATCTAACATGTACATCTCTTTGCGGGAAAGGTATTTCAATATTCGCCACTCTAAATGCTTTATCAATTGCAAAATTAAGATCACTTATTACTATTAAGCGGCCGTTAATTTCTTTTAGAAACACTCGTAACTCAAAATCAAGCGAGCTATCACCAAAACCACGGAATAAAACTTTTGGTTTCCAGCGACTCTCACCGTGGATTAATTGATCATTTTCTTCAGCTACTTTTAATAAAATACTCCTAACCTGTTCTATATTGCTACCATATGCTACGCCAACCGGAACAATGGCCCGACCTTTTTTACTCGATAGCATCCAGTTCGTGACCTGGTTTGAAATCAATTCGGAATTCGGCACAATAACATCTGAATTATCAAACGTTCTAATTAAAGTAGAACGTATTTGAATGTTTTTAACAAAACCTTCAGTCGCACCAACCTGCACCCAATCGCCTTTTCGAATTGGACGCTCGAATAATAAAATTAATCCCGATACAAAATTATTAACAATATTTTGCAATCCAAATCCAATTCCGACTGAAAGCGCACCAGCAACAATGGCGATATTGCCAAAATTAAAGCCCGCAGCAGTAAGACCAATAAGTGCCGCCACCAGAAACATTAAATAACCCGCAATCGTTACAACGGCATCGCGTGCACCTGAATCTATATTGAGCACATTTAACCAGTTTTTTTCTAACTGATTTTTGAGCCAGCCAGTTACTGCCAGTAAGCCAGAAAACAATACAATCGCGCCAATAATTTTGGCGGGTACAACTCTCGACTCGCCGATTGAAAAGCCATTAATAATATAGTTTTTAAGCTGTATAAGAACACTGCCATTAACATCCCAGATATTTACCAGTAAAATTATAAATCCGCTCCACAAAACAATAGATACGGTCATTCTTATCCAGATTAAACCCGGGATAACACTTCCCTCTTCTACCTGTAGTTTTTTACGAATTCGCCTGCATAATTTATTTGACCCTGTATCCAGCGAATTAAAGATCAGCTGAAACATTCTGGTTGTTGCGAAAAAAACAATCAATAAAATAAAACTTACCAAAACACCCACACGAACGGAAATCGATAAATTAATATAGCCATTCCATTCAGATATCAGCGTCAGAATTAAAACCAGATTAACCAGACTGGAAATCCTGCTGATTACGGGTAATTTTTTATGGTCAATTAAAACCCGGATTGTCCAGACTAAATTTATAACCACAAATAACGAAAAGATATAGCGCAATAACTGTAGATTTGTTTCTGTTAAGCTCTCAGAAAATATAGTATAAAAAGCTAAATAACCTAAAAGCGCAATTAAATACAATACCCTTAACCGATGTGATATTTTCAATAAAATATCACCCATATCTTTTAATATCGGTTTTGCCGGTGCAATCGGCGACAAAATAAAATGTGTTATTGAAACACATAAAAAATACAAACTTATCGCCATAAACAATTGCGTAATAAACAGAGTCTGTTTATTATTGAAGCTAATGTAGTACAGCATAAAATAACTAAATATTGATATCAACAAATAAGGCATATAACGTGCCCCCGTCGTTAAGGCTGAATGCATTAACAGACTATCCAGATCATCATCCCAACTATTTGTCTCTGATATTTTGATTAGCGACTTTCTAGCTCTTAATGAAAAAACACCGATAACAATAACAACAACGAAGCCTGTGGCCCATTCAATTGATGCGATGTCTTTAATCCCCGCATGCTCAATAAAAAAATCTGAGGAGTCACTAAACAATTCTGCAGGATTATTAATAAACTCGCCGATTAACTCAATTAAATTTTTCTGCTGAGTAAAATACACCCGATCTAAATCATGGCTTTTTGCCTCATCCAGTTTCTTTTCTATTTCATCCATAGATAATAAATGCGCATTACAATCTGCAATGTCTTTTGCCACTTTGTCTCTATCACTTATCAGCAGCTTTCGAACCGATGAAACATTTTTATCTTCACCGGAACTGGCATCACCTAAATTTTTAATCGATTCTTTTAAGGCCTGTAATATGTCATTTTTTTCAGCAATACATAATTCAGATGTGCTTTTAATATCTATGGCCAATCGAGTCCATTCAGTTAAATCATCAGCGTTGTATTTTTTCTTATTGATTTTGGATATAGTCGATTCTAATGTTTTTACATTTTTTTCATAAACCACCTCATCATAAGCCATGGCCATGGGAGAAAATATGACAGAAAAAAACAAAAAGAATGTAACAGAGAACTTTATTAACGATTTAGACATATGTTATAAACTCATTATCATTTTATAAAAATTACCAGAACCACCAGCCCGATTTTAATTCTGCTTCACAGGTTTTCAGCTGCACTGCATATTGACTGGCATTCTTCTTTACCTTTGCAGCGACTTTAATCAACCATGGTTTTTGATTATAGGTTTTACGCTTAAACCCACCATGGCCTTCGTGGTATGCAAGGTACTGGTTATAAGCATCCCATTTAGATATTTTCAAAGTATCGTATGACTTCTTGCCATACCAGCCGATAAAATCCACCGCATCCGCAAAATCATCCCGATCTGCCCCGCTATTACCCGTGGATTTAATATACCACTCCCAGGTAGCATCTTTGACCTGTGCATAACCATAGGCCGTGGATTTTCGACCCGTAGGTATAATCCATAGAAAATATTCCATTTCAGTTTGAGCATCCGAAGTAAAGCGTGACTCCTGGTGAATTATCGCCAGTTGTACATGTATTGGCACACCCCAGCGCTTAAAGCTTTCACTGGCATCATCATACCAGCCGCTTTTTTCTTCGAATATCGCACAACTATTACCCATATTTTTAGGTGGTGCACCTGAACAGGCGGTAAGGCTGAGTAAAATAACAACGAGACTCACGATTTTCAGTATTGGCGATTGCATTCAGCTATTCTTTATTTTATTCAATAACATACTAGTTATTTTTAATCTAATAGTCATCATTTGTTAGCTAAATATTTCTGGAGCATTTAAAAATCTTGCGTGAACCATTTCACAGTCTTCACCCAAACGGGTGATTCCTCCTTGTTATTAGAGCATCATGTGCTTGAATTAAGTGACTCAGAAAAGCTCAATCTGAATGCTTAACCTGCAAGACAAATGATAAACCTCTTTATAAGACCCCATATTAACCCTAACTTATTTAGCAGGAACCACCATGAAACTATTTGCGCAGCGCTTATTCAAGAAAGATATCAATGATCATTTTGTATCCGCCGAAGGCACCAAGGTGAAGATTTTATTTTCTTCTGAAAACCCCTCGCTTTTAGGCAAAACCATGAAAACCACTGCTATTGAGATGTCACCGCGGAGTATCCGGCTTGAGGTAGCCTCACCTATTGAAATTGACTCGGTACTCGATATTGTAGTGAATCTGGATAGTAGTGAACGCAGTTACAACTTAACCGGCAACGTACGCTGGAGATTACCTTCAACCTGCGGTCAATATCATATTATTCTAGTGCTTCGTGAGCGTGCCGATATTCGCTCAGATTTAAAAGCATGGAAATCAAATTTCGTGCAAAATTTTGAATATGCTAAAGCAGGCTAGCATTTCAGAGATGATGATGTACTCGCATAATGGCTTAACCATTATGCGTTAGCGAAGCCTGACATGCTCTACCTGATGCGCCTTATTAAGCGTTAATAATACATCAGCGCGCTGCGGCATTTCCTGCAAGCATGCGCGCGTGGTTCGTTCAAAATGCATCATAAATCGGGTTAACTCTGCATCTGACATTATCTGATTTTTATCTTTGTCTTTGAATTTTTTGGCGCTGCGCAATTTATCCTCCTGCAGTTTTCGCCATTCATATATCGATTCCATACCCGGAACTTCCATCATAATTAAAAAATCTAAACAGGAAAATAACTCAGCGTATTCTTGCGCTAACTGCTGGTTTACATAACGTCGCCAAATGCACTGTGCATCATCATTTATTTCCAATTCGTTAACCGGCTTGTTTAAGACTTCTTTTAGCTGCGGCTTAGCACCAACACACCAGCCTTCAAATAAAACAATATCAAAATTATTTTTAAGCGTTGGCCATTTATCTTCCGGGATTAAATCATCAATTGATTTATCGAAAACCGGCAGCGTTATTGTGCTATTTTTGGCATGCTTTACACGGTTTAAAATATCAATCCCAAGGGGCACATCATGTGTACCCGGCACTCCTCTAACCTTAAATAAAGGGTGGATTGTATTCGCCATTAACTGGCGCTGATTTTTAGACAGGTATAAATCATCGATTGAAAGATGTAGCACACGCTTATTAAACAGGGTTTCCAGCATCAGCACCAATAACCTGCATAGCGTTGATTTACCTGAACCCTGTGCACCGTTAATGCCAAAAATGACAGGCACATTCTGCTTATTACTTAAACATTGAGATTCAATCCATTTAGCTAACGGCAGATAAAGTGCTTTAATAGATAACTGGAATTCACCATCGATATTTTCATTTTCTATAAATTTTTTTAAATCAATAGAGAAATTTTGATCTAATGCATTTAACTGCTCATCAGTCAGTAAATTTTCTAAATTTGGCCACATTATAATATTAAAACACTTTATGACTATTCATGTAAATAGTGCAGATTAACGCTAGAGAATTCAATGACATTCTGATCTAATTAGGCTTTAATTCAAAAGCTCGATCAATCTAAATATGTCTTCTGAAAAAATCATCCGGCAAACCCAGTGCTGGTTAAAAACCATTATTATCGGGCTTAACTTCTGCCCTTTTGCAAACCGTGAGTTTAAAAATAATACAATACGATATTTTGTATCGGATGATGAATCACTCGAATCAAGCTTGCACACTCTCGCGGCTGAATGTGAATATCTGGATAATCACTCTAGCACTGAAACCAGCCTGCTGATTTTCAGCCGGAATTTTACAGATTTTGATGATTTTTTAAACCTGATCGATTTTGCCAATCAGTTGCTTGACGACCTGGGTTATCGCGCCACATATCAGCTGGCACATTTTCACCCGGATTATTGCTTTGAGGGTGTCGAGCCTGCTGAGGCATCAAATTACACCAATCGCTCTCCTTACCCGACACTGCATTTAATTCGAGAAAAAAGTCTACAGAATGCCATCGAAAATCACCCCAATACCGAAGACATCCCCAATACCAACATTAAACTGGCCAATGAGCTGGGGGCTGATAAAATGCAAAGCCTGTTAAATACCTGTAAACAATAAAACATGATTACACTTTCACAGCTCGCTATTTACCCGATAAAGTCCACCGCTCAAATTAGTCTGCAAGAAGCACATATTAGTCCGTTTGGGCTGGAAATGGATCGTCGCTGGATGCTGATTGATGAAAAAGGGGTAATGCTGACTCAGCGTAAGTTTGCCCGCATGTGCCTGATTCAAAGCGAAATCGGCGATAACACGCTCAGCGTTTCAGCCCCTGATATGCAAGATCTCAGCATCGCAACTGATCGCGCAAGTAAAACCATTGAGGCGAACGTCTGGAATGATACCTGCAACGCACAGGACTGTGGCGATGAAGCCGCCAGCTGGTTTAGCGACTTTTTAAAGACGCCTGCCCGGCTGGTATTTTTCCCTCAGAATGAAATTCGGCAGGTTGATTTAGATTACGCCCAGCAGGGTGATATCACCGCCTTTAGTGATGGTTTTCCCTATTTGCTAATCAGTCAGGCCTCTTTAGATGATCTAAATGCAAAACTCGACTCCCCGGTCAGCATGAGCCGCTTTCGGCCGAACCTGGTAGTCACCGGCACAGATGCATTTGCAGAAGATAGCTGGAAGCGCATTCGTATTGGCGATATTACATTCAAGCTGGTTAAGCCCTGTAGCCGCTGCGTCATACCCAGCATCGACCCGCTGACTGCAGAAAAATCTGCTGCCGTGGTTAAAACGCTCAGTCAATATCGAATGCACGACCATAAAATATTCTTTGGTCAAAATATCATCGCTGAGGGGCAAGGTGAACTTATTCAAGGAACACTCAAGCCTGAGAGGCAGGTTGGGATGCAGGTTGGGATGCAGGTTGAAATACTTGAGTGATCAATAAAGCCTTAGCGCACTGCGAGCTATACTTCTGGCCCTAACAAAAACGCCACCTCTTCAAAGCCCATATCTTCAAGTTCCTCCATCAGATCCTCCCACTCATAATCTGGCAGGTTATCCTCGATACGCGCTATCGCACCCGTAGCAGCGCGATAGACTTCATGCTCCTCATAATCTTCAGGCATTTTAACCAATCGAATTTTTTTACTGTCTTTACTCGGTAAAATCATCAGCTTTGCAGCCATATACACTAACCTTTTTTATTATTTAATGAAAAATGAATAAGCCTATGAAACCATTTGCAAATACAAGACTCTATATTTGCAATACAAAAATAGTACAATAAGCCAATGAAAAATACGAGACATCTCTTTAGCCGCCGCACATATATCAGCACGATTAGTTTATGCCTGCTGACATTAAATATTTCCGCTGCAGTATCCGACAGTCAGCCTCTTCCCAAATACAGCACCCACTACGATGTAAAACAGGACGCATTTAAAGATGGTGTCTCCGCCGTTAAACTCGCGACCGATACTAATCGTCGAATATTAATTGAGCTCGGCGGCGACTGGTGCGCATGGTGCAATAAAATGGATGTGTTTTTTGATGCCAATCCAGACGTGAAACGTAAACTTCATGAAACCTTTGTGATGTTAAAAATCAATGTCAGCGATGAAAATGACAATGCTGAATTTTTAAAAGCCTTTCCAAAACCCCTGGGTTATCCGCACATGTATGTTTCAGAATATAATGGCAGTGTCTTATGGTCACAGGATACTGCTGAATTTTTAAAAAATGGAAAATATTCCCGGGAAGCTTTTCTGACATTTTTTAAACGCTGGAATATAAACAATAAGTCACAAAAAACCGCCGCTAAGTAAATTACTGCAACAACTTAATTACAAAATATTTATTTAAAAAATCCAAAAATAATTTAATAAAAAATATGATAACTAGACAACCTATAACCCGTAGACAGTTTATTCAGATAGTAGCTGTTGCCAGTGCAAGCTGGCCAATGATCAGTCCGGCACAAATAAAATCACACCAACAAACGCTGGGCCAAAGCGCCGATTTAGTTTATAAAAACTTAAGCGATCCGTGGCTTAGCATCGCCGAAGTACAAGAGCATTTATTTCCAGCAGGTGATTCCTCATCCACCACATCCCCCACTATATCGACCACCATATCGACCACTATATCGACCACTATATCGACCACTATATCGCCCGGCGCAAAAGACATTTACGCTCTACGTTTTTTACGCAATATGCTGGATGCACCAGATACCGATAAAGACGAAAAAGAATTTATTATTAAAGGTGTTGGCTGGCTGAACGATCTATCGGTTAAAAATCATAAAAAACCATTTGTACAATTAAACACTGATCAAAAAGAAAGTGTACTGCGAAAAATTGAAGGCAGCCGTGCCGGTAGCCGCTGGCTAAATTTAATCCTGACTTATTTAATTGAAGCACTATTAAGCGATCCGGTTTATGGCGGCAACAAAGATCAAAACGGCTGGCAGTGGTTAGAACATATTGCCGGCTTCCCCACCCCAACGACTGAACAGGTTTATTTTAAACTCAACGACCGCGCTGCCAGTAGAAACCGGAGAACAAAAGCATGAGTAAAGATTACGACATTTGCGTAATTGGCAGTGGTGCCGGTGCCGGCCCGATTATCTCTGAATTATCCAAACAGGGGAAATCTGTTGTAGTATTAGAAAAAGGCCCGTGGCTAACCGAAAAAGATTTCACCAAAGATGAAATGGCCTGCTGCAGACGCAGCGTCTACACCCCAAAACTTGAAGACGAACAGCACGTACTTGAAGAAGAAAACAATGACGGTAGCTGGTCCAGCGAACCCACATCCGAATCCGGCTGGGATTTCTGGAATGGTAATGTGGTGGGTGGCTCATCGAATTTTATGAGTGGTTATTTTTATCGCATTAAACCCAAAGATTTTCGCCTGCTCTCAGAATTTGGCCCCATTAAAGGCGCCAACGTTGTTGACTGGCCAATCAGTTATGACGACATGGAGCCCTACTTCACCAAAGTTGAAACTGAAATTGGAATCTCCGGAAAAATTATTGCGCATAAACATCAGGAGCCACGTTCAACCAAAGACTTTCCTTACCCGCCTACTAGCGAGCATCCGGTCGTCAATAAAATTGATAAAGCTTGCAACGAGTTAAATTTAACTTCATTAGCAACCCCCCGCGCCGTTTTATCAAAACCGAAACAACAAAGAAATAGCTGCGAGTATTCCGGTTATTGCGGCAGCTATGGCTGTAGTTCCGGTGCCAAAGGCAGCGCTCGCGCAGCACTACTTGATGATGCAGTTGCCACAGGTAATTGTGAAATTCGCACCCTCAGTAAAGTTTATAAACTCAAAAGCGACAGTAAAGGAAAAGTAGTTGAAGCGCTTTACTATGACAGTCAAAATAAATCGCAATCAGTCAGTGCAAAAATATTTGTGGTAGCCTGCCACGCGATTGAATCATCACGTTTATTGTTTGCATCAAGCGGCCCGAAACACCCGAATGGATTAGGTAATAACTTTTCACAACTGGGTAAAAACTTATTATTTTCTGCCGGCGGTTCCGGCACTGGCGAATTTCATTACAGTGAAATGGACAAGCTCGCCGCCAGCGCTATGAAAACGCGCGGCCCCTTCGTTAACCGGGGTTTGCAGGACTGGTATTATTTTGATGATAAAGATTTTGGCGGAAAAACTAAAGGTGGCATTATCGACTTTTTATTACGCCACCCCAACCCTATTTCAAAAGCTATGGGTGCAAAATGGAATGATGATGGAAATTTAAACTGGGGGCATAATTTAAAGCGCGATTTAAAAACTGTATTTACTGAAGGACAGGATCTACGTTTCGAAGTTTTTAATGACTGGCTACCCACGGATAACTGCTTTGTGAGTTTAGACCCTAAAGTAAAAGACAAATGGGGATCACCCGTTGCTAAAGTAAGATTAGGTTATCACGAACATGATTTAAAAGTCGGTGAATTTTTATCGGCAAAAGCTGAAGAAGTTTTACGCCAGATGGGAGCTAAAAACATTCGTTCCAGTGTAAGCGGATCTCCCCCGGCTAATTTAGTGGCCGGTGGCTGCCGTTTTGGAAATGATATTAAAACATCAGTTTTAGATGCAGACTGTAAAGTACACGATGTAGAGAATTTATATGTCACAGATGGTAGCTTTATGCCAACCGGCGGTAGCGTGCCTTATACCTGGACAATTTATGCAAATTCATTTCGGGTGGCGGATATTATTAAAAATAGAGTGTAAACATAATTTATAAATCAAAGATGAAAAAGCCGGGGCCATAAAGACCCCGCAAACATCACAGGAGATATCTAATTTTAACTATTTAAAAAATGATTATTGTGAAAATTTCATTTCAAAAGATAACCATATCTTCTGAGTATCGGTAGAATATGCATCCGCACTATAATCCGAATATTTAATTAAGGCCTTCATGTTTTTATCGATTGGCTTCACCACCAGTAAATCGAGTTCAGTACCGTAACTTATACTACCATTATCTGAACTAAAATCATGGTAAACACCAACCAGCTTAAGGCCTGCTAGCTTTGTCACTGCTTTAATATATAAATCATTTAAGCCATCATCCGGAGTAGTTAAAAATTTATCGGCCCAACCATTAAATGCATGCTTAGTTGCGAGTAATGTCTGGAACCCGGCATTGCCACCATCAGAACCTAAGATTTCATCCGCGATAAATATTTTTGTTTCCCCGATTTTATAACCCGCTTCTAAAAAAGTATAAGCGGCACTTAAATTATTTGTGTTATCTGCCGTATCTGACTGTTGTGCATATTCAACTGTGTATAAAAAATTGCTAGCACTGCCTTTTAATCGTGCACCCAAAGTTAAAGTGTCGTTGGCTGAACTGTTATCTAAGTCGATTGAATAAGCATAAGCGGTAATCTTACCTATCGCCGTTTTATCAATACCAATATTAAATAAATTAGTATTGGTATTTACTGAACCACCTAAAATGGTATTTACCTGAGCAACATTTGCCAGCAATATTGAAACATCATCAAAACTACTATTTATATATGCCAGTGCATCAAATGTCTGTTCATTCTGACGCCAACCCACATTACCTACAAAACGTGCATTGTCTAAAATGACCCGCTGTCGACCCAGTTTAAATGTATTATTTTCCAGACCAGTATAGGCAAACCACACCTGATTTAGATCTTCAAGTTTTGGATCTGCAACCACTGCATAATCTGATTTCCCATTGGTCAGGGAATTAAAATCACCGCCGGTATGGGTCACTTCAAAATCTGCATGGGCCTGTATATTATAATAATTAGCGCTAGTGAACCCTAGCCGCGTACGCATAGTAGAGGCATCGGCATCCTGTGTTGCCGGGTTGCCATCATCCACTCCTTCGTAGCGCATTCGAATGTCAATTTCAGCTTTTCCATCACTGAATGCTTCTTTTAATGTGTCAGCACCGACGCTCATTGGCGTACCTGTTGCTAACAACACACCGATTAAAACTGGTTTTAATTTTAGATTCATTGAATAACTCCACAGATGTATAAAGACAAATTGATGATATGTTTTAATCACGTCTGGGGGATATCGGGGGAATATGACTAGTTGGTAATATACTTATTATTGATGCTGCTTGACCTTGACTTTAGTCAAGCACAGGAAAAATCTAATAAGAAGAAACAAGTAATTAAAATAAAATAGGCAGAGTTGAGTTATTAAATTATCTTCAAAATTACTGCAACTAAATAGACTGAGCCTGCAGGTAACGCCGAATATCATCATCACTAATAGTGCGATAAATGTCCTGATTAAATGATAATAAAGCACCACTTAATTCAGACCAGGTAAAGCCACTGCTCCAATCCGGAACATCCACACTGCCCTGAAACTTACGGGGAATAATAAACATTTTACTGTTCATATAAATTAAATTATATGGCTGATTTTGAGCATGTAAATCTGCGATTATTTGCCAGCTGTGTTTTACATCATCTGAGGAAAATACTTTTAACGGGTATTGCTGTTTGCCGCCATTATGTATCCATTGAGAACTACTAATGGGTAAACCAGTAGAGTTAATAAACATTTGAAAATGTAAATGATTCACCGAGGCATATGCACCATAGCTGTTATAAGCCACAGCCAAACCCGGGAAAATTCTGGAAAACTCTGACACAAATTGCCAAATATAAGTATGCATATCCAGCGTTAAATATTGTGCCAGACATTCTTTACGCCGAGGAACTAGCAATGCATGCAGATCGGCAAATGGATATTTATTATAAAATATATCCAATGACTGACCGTTATACTCACCCGACCAGAAACATTCTTTTGCCATAAAAGGTTTATTAAAATTAAATTGTGATTCTACAAATGGCGTACTCATTTGTGCGTTGTGCGCAAATGCTGAAATACGTTTAGGGCGAAATGATCGTAATTGATTAAACTGACATTGCCAGCCTGACTCTATACGCTGCTGAGTTAATTGAATATTATTAAACCCAAGCGCATGCAGTTTAAGAAAAACCAGCAGGTCTTCTTCAACGACATTAAATTGCTTGCCGGAACTTAGGTTATGTTGAATGCTATTTAGCAACTGCTGATACTGATTAAAAAGCGGTTCTTTTAGCTGTGAAAATAGTTCTGCATCATTACTGGCATTGGCAAGGCATAAAATAAAAGTACCTAATTGCTGCTTATCTAACAGCTGGAACAATCCCTGATTAAATTGCTGACGAAATTCTTTGAGTGATGAAAATGCAAGTGTCATATTGATTTAAAATTAATCGCCAAAAGTTAATCACTAATCGAAGTGTCTATCCATTCATCCAGATAGTAAATTTTCTGACCTTCTGATGATTTGGACGGTCCTATGACTTTTGCTGCATATAAATGTTTTTCAATATTTTCTTCTTCAATTGCATCGAGTTCTGTTTCACAAATAAAAACACAACTCTCGGCAAAGCGGCCACGGGAGCGTTTAGGTGCATAAATAACTGCAAATTTATGTTGTACGACGGTTGAATCACCATCGACGGTAATACCTTTCATATGATTAAGTCTTTTTATTCTTTATTATTAAATGGCTGATAAGGTTATAATATCACGGATAGATTATACTATTCTCATAAAATCCAGCAGACATTCGGAAACTTTTACCCTGTGCCAGACATTATACTCACTACCCTCAACGCTCGATATATTCATGCATCGATGGGGCTGCGTTACTTATATGCCAATATGGGTGACTTACAAAACAACACTGAGCTGGTGGAATTTAATATAAACACGCGAGTGATGGATATTGCAGAATCTTTATTACAACGCAAACCTGTAATTATTGGTATTGGCGTTTATATCTGGAATGCCACCGAAAGCTTAGAGCTAGTCAAACTACTTAAAACCATATCACCCGAAACCATTATTGTTTTAGGCGGCCCGGAAGTCAGTTATGAAGTTGAAGAACAGGAGCTCGTCAGCTGGGTTGATTACATTATTACGGGACAGGCTGAACTGGCTTTCAAAGAACTTTGCGAAGACCTTCAGAAAAATAAAAAACCACTGAATAAAATCATTCACCCACTGCCTTTAGAACTCTCTGAAATACAACTCCCCTATGAATACTATAATGATGAAGACGTAGCCAACCGGGTTATTTATGTTGAAGCATCAAGAGGTTGTCCGTTTAAATGTGAGTTCTGCCTGTCGTCTCTTGATAAAACTGTGTACCCTTTTGATCTTGATATTTTTTTAGCCGAAATGCAGAAGCTTTATGAGCGCGGCGTAAGACACTTTAAATTTGTTGATCGCACTTTTAATTTAAAAGCCGCAACCAGCATTCGCATAATGGAATTTTTTCTGGATAAAATGGCTGCTGATAATAGCCAGAATTTATTTTTACACTTTGAATTAATTCCCGACCACCTGCCCGAAAAACTAAAAACTACCATTAGCTGCTTTCCTGAAGGTAGTCTGCAATTTGAAATTGGCATCCAGAGCCTTAACCCTGAAGTACAAACTATTATTAGCCGCAAACAGAACACTCAGAAAGTTGCTGATAATTTAAGCTGGATTCGCAACCATTCTCATGCTCACATTCATGCCGACTTAATAATAGGCTTACCCGGCGAAACCATTGAAAGTTTTGCCGAAGGCCTTAACCAGCTTTATATTATGAATCCACATGAAATTCAGGTAGGTATTTTAAAGCGACTTAAAGGCACACCAATTATCCGACACACCCAGGAATACGATATGCGCTACAACCCACTGCCGCCATTTAATATTGTCAGTAACAAACTCATTAACTTTGAAAACATGCAGCGCATGAATCGTTTTGCACGTTACTGGGATTTGATTATTAATTCGGGACGTTTTAAAAACACCAAACAAACACTATTAACTGGCAATGCGTTTTATAATTTTTTAAACTTAAGCGACTGGATATTTAAAACCACTGGACAGACCCATAAAATATCACTGGAAAGACTTTATGCACTCCTTTATAAGGGCATGCTTGAAGCGCTACAACTCGATAAAAAACAGGTTTGCGATGTATTATTAAGTGATTTTGAAAATTCAGGCATCAAAGGCCGTCCAAAATTTCTACAAAAAACAGCCCATAGTTCAGATGCAAAACATATTAAATCAAGCCAACGCCAGGTTCGTCACAGCGGGCTTTAATACGCTCACGCTATAAAAATCATAAAGCAATACGATGCATTATTCCTTTAGCGCTACTAATTAACAGCCACAGAAAAAGCAATGGAAAAATAATTGTCTGCACCACAAACACCACTATCATATTAATCACCTGCTCACTCACATCTGCCGCTGCCTGTTTTAGTGAATCCATTTGAGATTCCACATCCAGATTTTTTTTAGTCTGGTCCAGCCACTGCTCAACCGTATTTAACAAACCTTCATCTTTACTTTGTTGAACTTCCTGCTTTGATGCTTCATTTATTAATTCAATATTAGAAGATGCTGTTTCTAATTGTATCTGCGCAACTTCATATTTAGGTTGTAAAAAAGCAACATACAGAGCTTCGTTAATTACCGCAATCATAGGCACAGAAAAACGAATAAAGACAATTAAAACCAATGATTTTTTTAACCATAACTGCCAACGCGCATCCAGCTTAAATTTATTAACCCAAAGCATCACAAGATAAATAAGGCAAAATAAACTTAACAACCAGACAATGGTTAGAGATGAGGTTATTTCAAGAAATAGTCGCTGAATACCTAATGATGCACCACTCACCATCACTACCCAGGAAAAACGTTCAATTAAATCATTGACTGGGTCCAGTATTTGCCCCGGGGTAAATGTTAAACCAACACCTGCGGGTGATAGTGCAACTTCAGTACCCTGAGCAACCGAAATTACCCCGTTCAAACTTCGTGAAACAGCATAGGTAACCAGTGTTCGCTTTATACCCTGCTCGGTATATTCTTCGGCAATATTATCAAGCCAGTTTAAATGAGAAAGCAAAATACTCAGTAATATAATGAGCGATATGATTATTTTCCGGGTTAATTGATTTTTGAGCATAAGTTAAAAAATTTAGTGAGTTAGACTCAAAGATATCATAAGCATTGATCGCTGACACAAATATTCCATCTCTAATTCACGTGGACATAAAAAAGCCACATTAGATAATGTGGCTTTTTAAACTAAAATAAATAACTCATCAAATCCATCATGCCATGCGATAAGCCTGATACTGTACGATTGATTCTTCAACCTTGTTATTGATATGCGACAAAGGTAAATCTTCAATATATCCAGATTCATTATGTTCATCTATAGCATCTGGGTGAACACGATAAATACCTTTTCGTACTCTAAATAAGTACTTGGTATGCGTCGTGCTATATTGGCCTGTTTCTATTACAGCTGCTGGTAAAAACGAATTTATATAATCAGACTTTACATCTTTAAAATATAATTTAAATTGCTTCAAACTTACAACCACACCAAAGTCATCCACCTCACCGAGCTCTCCACTGGATATTGCTTCCATAAAACGATCTTTTAATGTCATTTGCAACCACCGTTAGTTAAATTTTGATAATAACTCTTCATATTAATACTTAAGGATATACTACTTCCGAGCACTCTTACCTTTAGAGTAATAATGCAACCTAAGCCATCAATGGCTCATATTATGCGTGAGTTTTAAAATCAGAAATGCTTGTCTGATTTCTATAAACTTATAGCTACTCCCACCCTTATCAGGGTGATGAATTTTGACTAGCTGTCTATAAGATTGCTGGATATCCTCCCAGCTCGCTGACGATTTTAACCCGAGAATCTGTAGTGAGTCTAACCGTTTATCATTTCCCTCCTGTGCATTACTGAATTCAGTAAATTGCTTCCAGAAAGAATCAAATAACGCCTTTACATCTGCCTTGTCGGTAAGATAAAAATTATCCCAATCCAGATAATATTCACTTAATGCGGCAGCCACTGACAGATCATCAGCGATTATTTCCTGATTACAGTTATCAGGTATTAGTTTTATTTTTAAAGGCGATATAATTAATGAATAGCCCGAATCTATTAAATCTAATTTAAGTTGATATAACGCATTCATAACAATAAAGTTTTTACGAAACAGCTTAACTTCATCGCTTATATTAGTGTCTGACTGACATAAATCATAACCAGATCTTTCTAATATTTGCATTAACTTATACAGACTTATATTTTCATCTGTGTCTTTTAAAACACTCAATACAGCTATTAATACGGGATTACTATACATCAGACAAATTGAAGATTATGTGACAAATAGCACTTAAAGATCGTGTATTCCACTTACCTAACTGAACACCAAAAATTCTAAACGCATTAGATTTTAACGCTCCGTCAATAAGATTATTATTGCTTTTAAATCGACCATCGCTTAATAAAATAACGTCTGCATTTTTCCAATGATGTTCATTTATTTTATTGAAAACATTTAACATTAGATTGTTTATATCAGTACCACCATGAAAAGACAAACTTAAAAATTCAAGTATGGGTTGCCAACCATAATTTAAATTTAATTCCAGCCCAATAAGCTCATCGTTACCGCTAAAACAATACAAATAACAATTTCGATTTTCTAAATGAGCAACACGCATTACCTCATATGCAATTGCTTTTGATATGAGTTCAGGCCTGCCTTTCATAGATGCTGAAGTGTCAGCACAGATAATAATAGGACCTCGATTTTTATTTGCTATATTTGCCTGTTTTTTAAAATCCAATGACTCCGTTTCAACCTCAGGAACATGCTCTGACATTAAGCCTTGAAAATGATAATTTAATAACTGTCGTTCAGCACGCCGAGCATGCCAGAGAATTTTTAGTTTTTTTCTCGATAATAGTATTAATTCTGAAGACAACATTCGAGAAACATCATCTCCTAAACAAACACCTGTTACACTATTCATCGAATTATCATCAGGTATGTCTGTATTAAAACTTTCGCCTTTAACGGATATATTGTTAAAACCGTCACTTTGCTTTCTATCGAGGCGATCAGATTTATCACGGCCAATCATACGAACAATAGACTGAAGTTGTTTAGAACCTTTAATTAGATTATGTGACTCAATTAGTCTATTCAAATCTATTTTAGATTTAACTCCTGCCGTTAAATCCCAACCTAAACTTCGTTCCAGATGAAAGCTGTCATTAACTTCGTTCATAACACGCTCAAAATCATCTGCTTTCTTATCGTCGAACATCTCTGACAGATTTTTTTCATTTGAAACATCATTATCAACGAATGCATCTGTCTCAACACCAGATTCAATATCATCTGTTATATTATCTAACCAATTTAGCACTTGCAGCAAAACATCATCAGTATAAGACTCATTCCCACGTGTTTTATCTAACAAGGATTTACTATTTAATTTGTCACGAAACACAACAATTAAGCTATCATCCAACCATTTAGAAAGAGAATTACACTCAACTTCTTCACCATTCAAGAGCTGATGACGAATATCAAGAATTCCGCGGGTGCGTAGTGGCAAACTATTTTTATTACCATTGGTGTGTGAGAATCGGTATTGATGAGTAATTAGGCGTTGATATATTTTTTCAGGAATTTTATCTAGATAATTTAACGACGATAAATTTGAAGCATTCATATTGAATTTTTAATTAGCTTCAGCAGGCGTTTGTACAATCACTTTTAACGACTTATTCACATTCAAAAGCGCCTGTAATCGTTGCTGAAAATCAACTAAGCTGGGTGACATATTATTTATATCATCATATGCAGTTTCAACAAGACCACAACTCAACCAGATATTATTTTGCATCACATTTTTTAATTCTAATTGCAACGCACTAAAATCATCACACATATTATCAACATCATTAACAATATCAGAGAGCTCAGAATGCTGATTTAAAACATACTCCTGAGAAAAGTAATAGGCCTCAACCAGGGGCTCAAACTCGATTCTGTTAACCAGTCTATTTTGTGTATTATTAGTATAATTCTGGAGATCAATCCAACGCCCATCGATATGAGTCTGCTTAAAACTCTCATCAAAGAATGCTTCTTCCAGTTCTTTTAAGGTATAGCCTTTATTGCTATTGGTGCGATCTTTTTGATCAGGTGGCGCTAAAAACAAAACTTCATCATTTCTCTCAGCCAGACTAACCTGTTCACGTTGAGTGGTTGTTTCGCCTTTGGGTGTTAAATATAGATTTTCACCATGAATATTAGTTTTCTGAATATGTTTTTGAGAGTCCTCAAGGAGTTTCTGCTCCCAAACTAAAATCAATTTTTCAATACGTTTCACTGCAATATTGATATCCAGACCTAGCTCATTTATAAACCAGGCATTTAAATCATTAAATTGATCAGGTGTCTGCCACATAAAATGCGTTAATAATAAGCAATCCCATTTATCAATCGCCTTTTTATTATTCGTATATGCACTCACTTGCAGAATCTTTAATGCTTTACGCCAACGTCGGTCAGATGTGTAAATAGATTTTTCTTTAAGAAAAATCCTCAAATTACAAAATATTGCATGTGCATCTTCATTCAATTTTATCGGAGTAGATTCTAACTGTATCTTCTCAATATCCGACGCACTTAATTTATCAACATCAGTTGCATTAACTTTCGAAGTATTTGTGAGTGCCAATAATGAATTAAAGCCGACATCACTAACAGGTAACAACTCATAACGAATTAAGAAACGATCAAATAATGCCTCCAGAGTTTCATCCTCGGGCAATTCATTACTTGCTGCAATAACGCTGATCAATGGCGTTTTTTGACGCTCACTACCATTATCAAATTCGCGCTCATTGAGCAGCGTTAGCAAAGAGTTGAGTATTGCACTATTAGCTTTAAAAATTTCATCAATAAAAGCTATGTTCGCATCAGGCAAATAACTTTTAGTTAATCGATGATAACGATCATCTTCAAGTGCCTTAATTGATAGTGGACCAAATAACTCTTCTGGCACAGAAAAGCGCGTAAGTAAACGCTCGAAATAAGTGATGTTCGAAAAAGCCGTACATAGCTTGCGAGCCATTTCACTTTTAGCCGTACCGGGAGGACCGATAAGCAGTAGATGTTCACCACTAAGCGCCGCCAGTAAAGATAAGCGCACAGGAACCGTACGCTCAATTAGACCTGATTCAACAGAAGAGAATATTTTTAGCAGTTTAGATTTCATTTAATTGCTCAATATTTAAATCATCCATTATTACCTGGCACTACCACTAAGCTGCATGCAGCCCCCTGCTAAAGCCTCACTCATTTTTTAGCGACTAATGCTCACCTTTAGGCTTACGCACACCCGCCAGACGATTACCCTGTTTTTGTGGACCACCCAAAGGAAATATTTTATGCAAATAACGTGTATTGCCCTTTTCTTTTCCCCAGATTTTTTTGAAGTGCTTAATCATGTCACGCACCGGGGCCTGCACATTATTCTCTTCATAATAATGACGAATGTAGTTAATAATCTCCCAATGTTCATCGGTTAAATTCAACTCTTCAAACTCTGCGCGAACCTTTACAAAATTTTCTGACCACTGATCTAAATCCAGTAAATAACCTTCACCATCAAGTAAAATCTCAACCCCATCAACTACAGTTGTCTGGGTCTGCATATTTGGATAGTAAATTTTTCCCGCCATAACAAAAGCTCCTGTTCTAAATTAATGTGTATTGGAAATAATGCCGGCCTGCACCGCGTCTGCCAAACCGGTCTCACGTGCATGTTCTTCAAAGCCTTTATTTTTCCAGAAAAAAGCGCCTGGCATTGTAGTCGGTACAACCATGACATAAAACATTGCGCGACTAATAACAGCACCGGCCAACATACTAATAGCCAGTGCTATCCAAACTGCATATAGAAGAATCGATGTTTCTGTCATTAACATTAAACCTGCTACAACTAAAATATTAACTGCCAGTAAAGCAAATCTAAACAAATTGGTTTTACCAAACGTTGTCACCTGCTCATAATAAGACACAGCACCTTCACGACCTTTTACATTTAAATGTTTTGCGTGAAAATAATGCCCTTTTGCTTCCATTACCAATCCGACAAAAATCATCACCGCAACAATTTGTAATAACTCCGCAACTGGTTGCGCATTAAATATAAATACCGGCACAAAAACCAGCCCGACAATCAAGCCACCTAATGAAAACATATTGCCATAAAATGCCGTTAATACCTGCCAGTGATTCCAGAATGGACGCGCTTCAATACGATAAATTTTATGCATAAAGTAAATCGCAATCGGACCCGAAATAGCGGCGGCATAAGCAAAGAATGTAGCTGCCTGTTGTGCCAAAGCATTTTCACCGAATTGCGTATAAACCAGCACCGCTAAAAAGTGTGCGCCTAAACTGTTAAAGAATACCGCTATACCCGCCACTTCACGACTCACCGGTGAATACTTCAAGTTATTAAAGGCACGATAAAACCGTAAAGGTTTTCCCAGGTGCATTGTCGATAAAAATAATGCAACCGCTTCCAGACCTAACATCACAAAAATCATCGGCAGATAAGCTGAAGAATTAACCACTTGCTGTATCGATTCTATGCCTGCGAGGTTACCAATAAACATCAATAAAAATGCACCGATTACCGCTTGCGAAACCAGGGTAAAAATAACTAATGGATCTTCACGCGAACGTAATTTATCCAGGCTCCAGCTTTTCTTAATACCTTTTTTCTTATCGACAACTGGTGCGTACACACCAGAATTTGTGTCTTTGTGATACTTCACCGCCATGCTATCGGTGCGCGTCATTTCATTCGGCATGCCTCTGGTTTGCTGAAAGCGAATATTGGGATTGGTTATATCGGTGCGCGGAAAGCCGGGAATTTCAACTTTTGCCTGCTCTCTGTTTTCCGGTGTGTTTTCAATTACACCAAAATTTAACGCATTACCTAAACACGCTGAAACACAGGCTGGCTTTAAACCCACTTCCAGACGATCAACACACATATTGCATTTACTAACCTGCCCCTTAACCGGGTCAAGTTGCGGTGCATTGTAAGGGCAAACCCATGTGCAATATCCGCAACCAAAACAAATATCCGGGTCTTGCAACACTGCGCCGTATTCTGCAAATTTTGTGTAGGCACGGGTCGGACAACCTTTTAAACAAACCGGGTCATCGCAGTGATTACAGGCCATGGAAATATTCAGGCGTTTGAAATCGGGATAGGTTCCACCTTCAACATAACCCACAGAACGAAATGCAATGTGTGCCGGGTTATCATTTTTTTCACTACATGCAGCTTCGCATGCATGGCAGCCAATGCAATTATCAGCGGTGAAATGAAAGCCGTGCTGTTTGTAACGATTTGGGTTATCACTCACAGCTGAGTCTAAATTTATATTTAAACTTTTGCCATAAAGCTCACTACCTTCAGCAACCGTTTGAATCGGCTTGCCGTAACAGTTGGTATCTTTAACCGTTTCGTCTTTTAAAAAAGCGTACTGGGGTTCATCGTTTCTGGTTTGGAACATAGTTTGTCTTCGTTATTGATGAGCTTAATTTATACTTTGAAAAACATCGTCATTCCAGCATGCTTCTAGCTGGAATCCAGTGACTATAAATACGCAAGACACTAGATTCCTGCCTTCGCAGGAATAACAAACTTTTAATTATTATTAATATTCACGCGCTTCAACATTACGTTGCGCCGCTTCTTTCTGATCCACTAACTCAATACGCACCGCATTTTGTTTAAACGCAGGCTGGCGTGAATGTGGATCTAATAAACCTAAGGTTAAACGGTTAACGCAATCATGAAAGTGAAACGGAATAAAAACCATATCCCGTGGAATGCGCTGCGTTAACTGCACCATCACCACCGCATCACCGCGGCGCGAAACACAACGCACATAGGTTTGATGTTCGATACCCAGCTCCGCCGCCGAATCCGGATTCATTTCCATATACGGTGTGGGAGAAAATTTATTCTGATTAGCAATTTTTCCAGTGCGGGTTCGCGTATGAAAATGCTCGACGACACGACCTGAATTTAACCAGAATGGATAGTCTTCATCCGGGCGTTCATTATTATCCACAAATGGCAGCGGAATAATTTTTGCCTTGCCATCCGCATGTGGAAATTTTCCGTCTGCGTATAAACGCTGCGCGCCTTTTTCATCGCCTTCGCGACATGGCCATTGAATGCCGCGCTGTGATTCTATTTTTTCGTAACTCATGCCTGAGATATCTAAATTACGATCTTTACCTTTGGATAAGGCTTTCATTTCTTCAAACATGTCTTCTGCGTTTTCAGAAAATTTCATTTTTAAACCGTTTTCAAAACGTTTTGAAAGATTACTGAAAATCCATAAATCAGGTTTTGAATTTCCAAAAGGTTTGGCAACATTAGTTACGCGATTGACACGCCGTTCGGTATTGGTAAAGCAACCATCTTTTTCGGCCCAGATTGCCGCGGGTAAAAACATGTGTGCATATTTTGTGGTTTCAACATCTTCGTATGCATCCTGCACCACCAGGAAATCTAACTTTTCCAGAGTTTTACGAATACGCGCAGTGTTTGGCATAGACGTCATTGGGTTCGTTCCAATCAACCACATGCCTTTAATTTGTCCGGTTTCAATCGCCGGAAAAATATCGGTTTGAAACAGGCCACGCTGCTTTGGTAAAAACTCCGGATCAATTCCCCAGTAATCAGCAATCTCTTTGCGGTGATCTGCATTTTCTAATGCACGGTGCCCGGGTAAACCGGAACACGAAGACCACTCACGTGTACCCATTGCATTACTTTGGCCGGTAATGGATAAACTGGTACCACCGGGCTTGCCGATATTACCGGTAATTAAATTTAAATTGTTCACCCCTACCACACCATCGGAACCATGGGTGCTTTGATTAATGCCCATAGTCCAGATTGACATTGCCTTGCCGGCTTTTGCATAAAGGCGTGCTACGTGGCGAATCGTATCTTCATCGATGCCACAAATTTTAGATGCGGACTGCGGGTCGTAACCTTCAACAATCGCGGTGAACTCTTCCATGCCGTTAGTGTGTTTTTCGATGTAATCCATGTCGGCTAAATTTTCATCGATGATGACATGTGCTAACGAATTTAATAGCACTACATCAGTGCCCGGATTAATTGCCAAATGCATATCTGCAAATTGTGCAAGCATGGTCACCCGCGGATCAACGACGATTAATGGAAACTTACGTTTCTCCATCGCTTCTTTTAAGCGCCAATAAATAATCGGATGTTGTTCGGGCAGGTTAGAACCAAAGGCAATTAAGCAATCGGTTTCTTCAAAGTCTTCGTAACACCCCGGAGGCCCGTCCTGACCAAAAGAACGTTTGTAACCGGATACCGCTGAGGCCATACATAGTGTTGTATTGCCATCGTAATTATTGGTACCAATTGCACCGCGGGTTAATTTACCTAACGTATAAAATTCTTCGGTTAAAATTTGCCCTGTAGAAACCACGGCGAAAGCATCACGACCGTGCTCTTCCTGAATGGCTTTTATTTTTTCTGCCATGGCATCCAGCGCAGGATCCCATTCTGTTTCTTTGTATTCATCTAAGGTTGAATTGCGCACTAAGGGATTTTTTCCGCGCCCTTCGGTTTTAAATAATTCGTGTTCGAAAATACCCTTAATGCAAAGCTTGCCACGATTAACATCTGCACCGCCAACGCCACGCGATGAAACCGCCTGACCTTCACCATTAATTCCAACTTCTATGGAGCAGCCGGTTGAACAATATCCACAGGTTGTGTATTTCCATTGTACTACGCCTTTGTCGGCGATTTTAATGGGATTTTTTTTGTTGCGGCCAAACAGCATTTGAGGGGCTCCGAATTTAAATGAGTTGTATCAGTCAATCGTCAGCTAAAGCTAACTCCTACAGTCATACGCTTTTGTAGGAGTTAGCTTTAGCTGACGATGAGGTACTAATATTTTATTTAAGCTCTAAAAATATCTTTCCACTTTCAATTTTAGTTGCATAATGTCCCGTGCAACCTTCATCAGGCCCCAGCGCTTCACCATTGGTTAAATCAATTTTCCAGTTGTGCAATGGGCATGTTACAGACTGACCATGCACAATACCCTGCGATAATTTACCCTGTTTATGCGGGCAACTATCGGTGACTGCAAAAATTTCATCGTTGTTATTTCTGAATACAGCAATTTCTGTATCGCCGTTTTTCACTACGCGTGCACCCAGTACAGGGATGTCTTCTACCGCGCCTACTTCTATCCAGTTTGACATAATTTTTTTACCTTATTTTTTAGCTCCCCTCTTAGTAAAAGAGGGGCTGGGGGGAGATTTAAAGATCAAACATCAACGTTTTTCAGAGCCTGAAACTCTCTAATGTTTGACTTAAATCCCCCTCAATCCCCCTTTTTCTAAGGGGGAGGTTTTAATAATTAACCAATCACCTTAAGCGGCGTAAATTCGTGTGCATCAACGCCCTTAGTTGAACGTTCTGTCCACGGGTCTTCCTGCGAGCGGGTTACTTCCTGCGAGAACTTAAAGCGTTCGGCCAGTTCTTTACGCAGCTTGTCATTATCAACAATACTTTCTTTAACGTAAGTAAAACCAACACGTTCAATCCATGGAGCGGTGCGCTCTAAGTAACGCGCTTCTTCACGATAGATCTGGCAGAAGGCAGCGGCGTATTCTAAAACTTCTTCTTCGGTATCAACCTTGGTTAATAAATCAGTGACGCGAACATGAATACCACCGTTGCCGCCAATGTGTAATTCATAACCTGAATCCACACATACAACACCAAAGTCTTTAATTGTGGCTTCTGCACAGTTGCGTGGGCAACCAGAAGCCGCCATCTTAAACTTATGCGGCATCCATGAGCCCCAGCTTAATTGCTCAAGTTTGATACCAATACCGGTAGAATCCTGTGTGCCGAATCTGCACCATTCTTTACCAACGCAAGTTTTAACCGTACGCAATGCTTTACCATAAGCGTGACCCGAAACTAAACCTTCTTCGTTTAAATCTTTCCAGATTAAAGGCAACTCTTCTTTTTTAACACCGTATAAACCAATACGTTGTCCGCCGGTTACGTGCACCGTATCTAAATCAAATTTCTCGGCGACATTGGCAATCGCACGTAATTCTTTTGGCGTAGTCATGCCGCCCCACATACGTGGAATAACTGAGTAGGTGCCATCTTTTTGAATGTTTGCGTGGGCACGTTCGTTAATGAAACGTGACTGGTAATCATCTTTCGATTCTTCCGGCCATGAGCTGATCACATAATAGTTAACCGACATACGACAGGCCGCACAACCGTCTTCATTTTTCCAGCCCAGTTTTGTATAAACATCTTTAATCGAAGTTAACTTTTGGGTGCGAATCTGCTCGCGAACATGATCGTGAGTATGTGTTGTGCAGGCACAAATTGGCTTGGCTTCTGGCGCAGCGTAATCGCCACCTAAAGTAAATTCTAATAACTGCTCAACTAAGCCAGTACATGAACCACATGAAGAAGAGGCTTTAGTATGTGCGCGAACTTCCTCTAATGTGAACAAACCTTTTTCAGTGATGGCCTTAACCACATCACCTTTACACACACCATTACAACCACAAATTTCTGCATCGTCTGACATGTTAGCCACAACATTACCGCCGTGACCCGAATCACCCAGGTGCCCCTGGCCAAACATTAATGCATCGCGAATATCAGAAATATTAGTTTGCTCGCGCATTAACTGGAAGTACCATGCGCCATCAATGGTGTCACCGTAAAGTACTGCGCCTAAAATCTTTTCGTCTTTAATAACAATCTTTTTATAAACGCCGCGGTGTGCATCACGCACTACAATATCTTCGGTGGTTTCGTCGCCCATAAAATCGCCGGCAGAAAATAAATCAATGCCGGTTACTTTTAATTTTGTTGAAGTAACAGAACCTTCGTAAATACCTATGCCTAACTCGGCCAGATGATTAGCACAAACTTTTGCCATTTCGAAAAGTGGTGCCACTAAACCATACGTTAAACCGCGGTGTTCAATACATTCGCCAATCGCATAAATTTTTGGATCGTAGGTTTGCAAAGTGTCGTTAACCACAATGCCACGTTCGCAATGTAAACCAATCTTTTTACCCAGTTCAATGTTGGGGCGAATACCCACAGCCATTACAACCAGCTCGGCATCTATTTCTGTGCCATCTGCAAATAATACTTTTTCAACTTTGCCGTCACCCTTAATTTCCTGGGTCGACGCCTTCATCATAAACTTCATGCCCTGCTCTTCTAATGAGTGCTTTAACATCTCACCAGACACGTCGTCCATTTGACGTTCCATTAACCAGTCCATTAAATGGATAACGGTAACATCCATGCCCTGCTTCATTAAACCGTTTGCGGCTTCCAGGCCGAGCAAACCACCACCAATAACAACCGCAGATTTTTTGGTTTTAGATACTTCAATCATGGTGTCCACATCTTTAATGTCGCGGAAACCAATAACCCCCGGAAGGTCGTGCCCTGGAATTGGAATAATAAAAGGATCAGAACCGGTGGCGATTAATAAACGATCGTATTCAACCGTTGTGCCATCATCAGCTATAACCTTGCAAGCTTTACGATCAACATCGGTCACTTTCACACCACTATATAAAGTGACATCGTTATCTTTGTACCATTGCATATCATTCAGCATGATTTCATCAACGGCCTTCTCGCCACATAATACGGGGGACAGCAGGATGCGATTGTAGTTACCGTGGGGCTCGGCACCAAATACGGTAATGTCATATTTGTCCGGCGCAAGTTCCAGTAGTTCTTCAACAGTACGCATACCTGCCATACCGTTACCAATAACAACTAGTTTTTCTTTCATGTTCTAACTCCAAAGATGGGGCGAATTTAGCAATGATTTGAATAATTAATACAGGTTAAGCATTATACATGCCAATCACACGTTTTGTAACGTAACATATTGTTTTAAATCAATTTCAAAACAATGTAAAAACTTATGAATTTATATTTACCGATCTTATGTGCACCACAATAGTGCGCCGCACCAGCTTACAGCATTTCATAAGATGCTAATATATTACTATTGGGCAGTATTATAATGCAGAATACACTCATAAACCTACCCTCATATTGCCATATGTACATAGGCCAAAATCAGGCAGAAAACCAATATCATTGCACCTATAATAAGCAATGGTTTGCAGTAATTTTTATTAAAATCATGTTATCTTATTGTTTATTATATAAATATTGTTTTTGGCATCCATATTGCTTTTAGCAATTAACACTCTTAAATTCGGGACTAAAAGCAAATGAGCGCCTCAAATAGCATCAAGATACTTTCTTTCAGCGGCAACACTCGCATACTGCACCTGTCGTGGATTGCCTTTTTCATCACTTTTGTTATCTGGTTTAATCATGCCCCCCTGCTCGCCGCCATGCGCGAAACCATGGGTTTGAGTGATCAGCAAATCAAAACCCTGCTGATTCTGAATGTTGCGCTGACCATTCCCGCACGCATTATTATCGGTATGCTGGTGGACAGCTTCGGCCCGAAACGCATTTACTCATTTCTACTAATGATCTCCGCCCTGCTGTGTTTTGGCTTTGCGGTGGCGCAAACATTTGAACAACTCGCCTTTATGCGTTTTTTACTGGGCTTTTCAGGTGCGGGCTTTGTTATTGGCATTCGCATGATTTCTGAATGGTACCCGGCACGTCAGGCGGGTATAGCACAGGGCATTTACGGCGGCTGGGGTAACTTCGGCAGCGCAGGTGCTGCTATCAGCCTACCCACCATTGCATTAATGTTCGGCGGCGATGACGGCTGGCGCTATGCTATTGCCTGCACCGGTGTATTGGCATTTGTTTACTCATTTGTCTACTACTTCAGTACCCACGACACCCCTAAAGGCTCAACCTATTTCAAGCCGAAGAAAAGCGGTGCGCTGGAAATATCCAGCAAAAAAGACTTTGTTTTATACCTGATTATGAATATCCCCATGTATGCGGCACTGGGCGTACTGGCCTGGAAACTCAGCCCCGCCAACATCGGCATGCTGGACGCGGCGGTTACCGACATTATTTATGCGGTTCTCACAGGCTTATACGTATTTCAGGCGTTTCGCATGTATCAGGTAAACGCCCATGTATTTAAGGCTGAAGTACCGGAAATTGAGCGCTACCACTTCAGCCAGGTGGCGGTACTGAACCTGTCTTATATGGTGACCTTCGGCTCCGAGCTGGCGATTATCTCCATGCTGCCTCTGTATTTTATGGACACCTTCAATCTGACGCCTGCGGGCGCAGGGCTGGTAGCGTCTATCTTTGCCGGCCTGAATTTAATTATGCGCCCCGCAGGTGGCTGGTTTTCAGACAAATTCGGTCGCAAGCGCACCCTGGTGGTGATTATGTTCGGTCTTATTATCGGCTATGGCTTAATGAGCCAGATTAATGCCGGCTGGTCACTGCCCGCAGCTATAGCGGTGACCATCTTCTGCTCTCTGTTTGTCAATGCGGGTAACGGTGCGGTTTTCGCTGTAGTGCCATTAATTAAGCGCCGCCTCACCGGACAGATTGCCGGCATGACCGGTGCTTACGGCAATGTTGGCGCTGTGACATTTTTAACTGTACTGTCATTCGTATCACCGGAGATTTTCTTTCTGGTCATTGGCGGTGCAGCGGCATTTGTTTTTCTAGCTACCGCGCTGCTTCTAAAAGAACCGTCCGATAAGATGACTGAAGTATTGCCGGATGGTACGGTGCAGGTGATTGAGACTTAAACACATACCTGTCAGAATTGATGCCAGCTGTTTACAGTTAATGTGCATCACCATTGGGGATAGTCCGCGCTGTTTGCGCTCTGTCCCCTTAATCCATACCACCAGACTCTGAGTAGAGTAGCGGTTCGACTCCGTAAAACGCTTTATGGTATCAGTACAGGGGGTACCGCCGTAAAAAGCCGGATCTGCCCTGCGTAAATAAAATTGAATCAAAGATAGAACTTAATATGTCCAGCCAGCTAAAAATCAATGTCGCGCAAAGCTCCGACGAAGGCATTAAAGATCACAACGAAGACTCCTACGGCATTGTCACCCCGGAAGGTCAGCTACTGGAAAACAAGGGTATCTGTGCGATTGTGGCTGATGGCATGGGGAGCTGCGCGTTTCCCAAGGAAGCCTCTGAATATGTAGTTAAGGGTTTTTTCAGCGACTATTACAGCACCCCGGAAAGCTGGACGGTTAAAACCTCCGGCGCTAAGGTACTCACCGCACTCAATAGCTGGCTCTATGGCAAGAGCACCGATGACCATGCCAAGGCCTATGTCACTACCTTTTCCGCACTGATTATTAAATCCACCACCGCGCACATTCTGCACGTGGGGGACAGCCGAATTTATCGTTTGCGTGATGGCAATATCGAACAGCTTACCACTGACCATCGCATCTGGATTACCCAGGAGAAAAACTATTTAAGCCGTGCCATTGGCGTAGATTTGCATCTTGATCTGGATTACAAAACTGTCGATCTTGAAGTCGACGATGTCTTTGTGATGACCACCGACGGTATTCACGATTACCTGTCCGACAAACAGATTAAGGATACGGTGAGCCAGTCGGCACATTTAAATGTGCTCGCCGATCAGCTGATCAGCTCGGCACTGGCCGAGGGCAGCCACGACAATGTTACCTGCCAGATTATTCATATTGAACAATTACCGAGCCAGCAGGCCAACGAAGTCATTAACGATTTAGTGCGACTGCCGTTTGCACCGGATTTGTCACCGGGCATGATTATTGATGGCTATAAGGTGATTGAAGATTTTCACTCCAGCTCCACCTCCCAGCTGTATTTAGTGGAGGATACGGACACCGGTAAAATCATGATCATGAAAACCCCGTCGGTAAACTTTGATGACGACCCGTCATACATCGACCGCTTTCACATGGAAGAATGGGCGGGCAAGCGTATATACCACCCGAATGTAATGGTCACCTACGAGCAGAAGCGCAAGCGCAGCTGTCAGTATTTTTTAATCGAATACATTGAAGGCATCACCCTCGCTCAATGGATTACTGAAAACCCGCAACCGGATATTACAAAAGTCACTAAAATTATCGACCAGATCATTCAGGGGCTGCGCGGGCTGCACCGTCTGGAAATGCTGCACCGGGATTTAAAGCCCGACAACATTATGATTAAGGAAGATGGCACGGTAAAAATTATAGATCTGGGTGCGGTAAAAGTCGCCGGCATTCAGGAAATTGCCACGCCGGTTGAACGCCTTGAATTACTGGGCACCAAAAACTACACTGCACCCGAATACTTAATGGGTGTTGCCGGTTCCAATAAATCCGACCTGTTTTCACTCGGCGTAATCGCCTATGAAATGCTCACCGGCAAATTACCCTACGGCGATCAGTCAGATAAAAATCTGGACTGGCGAGCAATAAGCAAAATTAAATATACCAGCGCACTGCAACACAACCCGATGGTTCCCCTGTGGCTGGACGGTGCCATCGAAAAAGCGGTGCGTATCGATCATCGCCTGAGATATGACAGCTTCTCTGAGTTTTATCATGACCTGACCCACCCCAATGAGTCGTTTATGAAAAAGAGCCTGCCTCTGCTGGAAAAAGACCCGCTGATTTTCTGGCGCAGCATTGCCGCGGCGCTGTTTATTAGCAACGCGATTTTAATTTATCTATTGCTAAAATAATACAGATCGTAAGCTTTCCACCCTAAAAATGAGGCATAGCGGTAGGCATTAGCTAACGATGCTTTTAAGCAATGCAAAGCAAACCTATCGTTCAGGCTTAAGTTAGTACCATTAATCTCAGATCATAATTTTTATGGTCTACACTCATTAATATCTATTTATTAATGAGTTACCTTAAGTGACAGCACAGATAGACAACAACCCGAGTACAACTGACTACAGAAAAGAGCTAAAAGACAGAGAGGCTGAAATTGATCTGCTTCAGCAAACTTTTCGACTTATCGCCAGTGAATTAAATATTGAAAAAATATTTGATTCTGTTTCTCAGCGGGCACTGCAATTAGTACAGGCCGAAAGCGTACTCATCCCCATTATCGATAAAGACAGCTCAACCTATACTTACCGCGGCGGTGCCGGTGTTAACTCACAGGAAATTATTGGCGAGACATTATCGGTAGATTACGGTGTTTGCGGCTGGGTATGGAAACACAAAAAAGCCTGGTGGCGAGGCGTGCTCAATGAACTCAGTGAAGAGGAGCGCAATCGCTGGGAAAAAGAAGCCGGCTCACTTATTTTAGTACCCTTACAGGGCAGAAAAAGATTTCTCGGTGGTATCGTCGCCACCAATAAAAAAGACGGACTGGAATTTACCCGTCGAGATTTAAACACACTCAGCATGTTTGCCGGAATCGTATCCATTGCGATAGAAAATGCACTGGCCGTAAGAGAGATGGAAGACATTCAAAACAATTTAGTCGAGCACCAACTCAAGCTCGAAAGATTAAATCGAAAATATTCTGAATCAAGCCATAAAGTTGAGCAGCTTTCACTTTATGACTCGTTAACCGGACTACCCAATCGCACATTACTTCGCGACAGGCTAAACAACCAACTGTATATTTCAAAAACACAAAAATTAATTCTCAGCATAATATTAATTGATATTGACCATTTCAAAGCTATAAATGATGCGCTGGGCCATGACAATGGCGATCAGATTTTAATCGAGTTTTGTAAACGTATTCAAGAATCACTCAACCCGAATGAAACCTTCAGCAGACTTGGCAGTGATGAGTTTATTTTAATTTTACCCGAAACCGGTCAATCAAAAACAGTCAAACGTGCAAAGAAAATTTTAAGTGATTTAGACGAACCCTTTTTAATTAATAACAGCGAACTCAGCATAAAAGCCAGCATAGGCATCAGTTTATTCCCTATCCACGGAAAAGACAGAAGCACATTACTGCGTCATGCTGATATTGCCTTAAACATTGCAAAAAAATCAAACTCAGCATTACATATTTTTGAAGACAAAAAAGATGAAACGGATGACAGCCATCTTAGTCTTTCTATCGACATCAATAACGCCATAAAAAATAATGAGTTTGAATTATATTACCAGCCTAAAATTGATATAAAAACCAACACCCTGATTTCAGCCGAGGCACTGGGGCGTTGGCGACACCCTAGCCGCGGCTCGGTTTCACCGGTTATATTCATTGATGCGCTAGAACAATACAATTTAATAGATCAATACACTTACAATGCAATTGAAAAAGTTGCTCACAACATTAACCGCTGGACGACGGCCGGTTACAATATAAAAGTTGCTGTCAACATTTCAACTAAAACATTAATGAACCCCGACTTTGTTAATCAGGTACAGGCTCGCATCAGCGATTTTTCAATTTATCGCCGAATGGTTTTTGAAATTACTGAAAGTTTATTTCTATCCGATTACGATCACGTATTTGATTCGCTCACCCGCATTCGAGCACTCGGCATAGATTTATCAATCGATGATTTTGGCACCGGCTATTCATCACTTAGTCGATTAAAAAAACTCCCCGTCAATGAGTTAAAAATTGATCAGTCGTTTATTAAAGATATGTCTGACAATATTGATGATGAAATTATAGTGCGCGCCATTATCGATCTGGCTCATAATCTGGGATTATCGGTGGTTGCAGAAGGCGTTGAAACCCGTGAAATTATGAATAAATTAAATAAGCTTGGCTGCGACATTGCTCAGGGCTATTTAATTAGCAAGCCGATACCGGAAAAAGAGTTTGAAGTTTTACTTGGTAAATATAAGGCTTAATCAGCCGGGGTGATCAGCCGGGGTGATCAGTCGGGGTGATCACTCGGGGCCGGAGCTATCCCCACAAATATTTATTTACAAACAAAAGCAAAGTCAAAAGAAAACGCAAATGAACGCAAATAAACGCAAATATTTTTAGTTTATGCGCCTGCGGCGCATTACACACAAATAATAAGCAATTGCTTTAATGTGTAAAGTTGAAATAGCTTGTATATAAAATGAGCGCTTACAATGACTGTATTTTGTTATTTCAGAATCTAATGAAAAATTATTTTCATTTACTGCTCAGGCTTACTCGGGTTTTGCATTAATTCCCTCTGGAGCCAGCTGAAAATTGTATACCTGCAGGGGTAAAATCACAGGGATGTGATTTTAAGTCACGATAAGCCTGGACGGCTTACCGGGACGACCCGGCAACGGAGCGAGTGACTCACCGTTTAGAGTGCAATTTAGAAGTCTATTGAACAATTTTCAGGCACCCTCATTGTTTTTTAATGAGGGCTGGTGAGTAAAGAGCGGCATTTTTTTGCTTACTTTATTGTTGCTGTAGACAAAAAAGTGAGTCGCCAACAAGGCGAAACTACAGAATTCAAGTTCCCGTAAAGCACAGATATTGTATGGTTTAGTCTAAACCTGTTATTAAATATGTCAGATTTGGTATAAGTCATTACACCTACTCAGACGGATATTATTCATTATTTGCGCACATTCGCGTTTTCTTTTTCTGTTATTTTTTTGATTCTAATGATGGTTTATGGGGGCACCTCAGACGCCGCCCCCTTAATTTCTCTTCATCCATGATTACGACTGACCGAAATAATATTATTCAACTGCTTAATTTTATCCATTACCCGACCCAGTTGATTTAAATCTCCAATCTCCACATTGATCATCATATCAGCCGTTTGCTCATCTTTGTTGGACAAGGTATTCACGCCTATCACATCAACTTTTTCATCGCTCAAAACCTTACTCACATCACGCAGCAAACCCTGTCGATCAAAAGCCTCAACCCGAATAGAAACGGCATAGGTTTCACGCAGCGCATCACCCCAGTCTGCCTCGATTAATCGATCACGTTTTTTATCCTCAAGATTGATAATATTTGCGCAATCTTTACGGTGCACAGCTACACCTTTACCGCGAGTAATAAAACCTACAATCTGATCACCGGGTACCGGCTTACAACAATTAGAAATAGTGGTTAATAAATTCGCCACACCACGAATACGAACTTCATCTCCACCTAGTGTTTTCTTCGAGGACTTTTCCGCTTTAGCTACCAGTGGAATACTTTCCTGCTTATCTAAATAAGCTTCATGCATAGCATTTGCCAGCTGACCTGCCGTAATATCACCGCGTCCAATTGCAGCAAAAAAATCATCGGCAATACTATATTCATAATGATCGAGTATTTTTTGCAACGACGCTTTAACTAAACCCAGGCGATTTAATTCACGTTCGTAACAGATTTTTCCATCAATAATATTTAATTCATAATCCTGATGTTTAAACCAGCTTTTAACTTTTGAACGCGCACGTTTGGTTTTTAAGTAACCTAAATTCGGATTCATCCAGTCACGACTAGGAGCCGCCGTATTACTGGTAAGCACATCAACCTGTTCACCATTTTTTAATTCATAGGTTAACTGCACAATGCGCCCATTAACTTTTGCACCTCGACAGCGATGACCAATTTCGGTGTGCACAATGTATGCAAAATCTAACGGTGTTGCCCCCTGTGGCAAATCTAAAACTTTGCCTTTTGGGGTTAAAACAAAAACGCGATCGGGAAATAACTCAGTATGAAAACTATCAATTAATTCTTCATCTTTAGTTTCATTTGGGTCAAGTAATTTACGCAGTGATACAATGCCTTTTTCCAGGCTATCATCAGCATCACTACCTTCTTTATAACGCCAGTGCGCGGCTACACCATATTCTGCAAAGGCATGCATTTCACGAGTACGAATTTGAATTTCCAACGGTTTACCCGCAGGGCCAAACACCGCCGTGTGTAAAGATTTATAACCATTCTCTTTGGGGTTTGCGATGTAATCATCAAACTCCTGCGCAATATGTCGCCAGCGGCCATGTACAACACCCAACACTGCATAACAATCAGCCACTGCATCAACGGTAATTCTTATTGCACGTACATCAAAAAGTTCAGTGAACTCTTTTTTCTTGGCCGTCATTTTTTTCCAGATGCTATAAATATGTTTGGGCCGCCCGTAAACTTCCGCTTTTATGTTATGTTCATCGAGCATTTCGGAAATAACATCAACCGCATTGTTAATATAATTTTCGCGTGACTCTCTGCGCTCTTCTAATAGTTTTGCTATGCGTTTATAAGTTAATGGTTCAAGAAATCGAAACGCCAGATCTTCCATTTCCCATTTCAATTGCCCCAAACCTAATCGATTTGCGAGGGGCGTAAAAATATCTAATGTTTCTTTTGCGATGAGTTGACGTTGTGGAGTGTCTGTTGGTGCCAGCATTCTTAAGCGTTGCACCCGGTAAGCAATTTTTATTAACATTACCCGTACATCATCTACCATTGACAATAACATGCGACGCAAACGCTCGATTTGCTGCGGCGAATTATCACTCATATTTTCAATATGAAAGTCGTGCAGCCAGCGTACTTTTTTTACCAGATGGTAAACATCTTCGCCGTAATCGGATTTAATGCTTTCAAGAAAAGCCTCCTGATTCAGTCGAAAATCCCCCAGCAAAGTCACCAGCAACGTGGTTTTATCAACACTTAATTCTGCCAGAATCAGTGCAACTTCGAGTCCACTCGGTAAGTCCTGTTCTGAAGGTGGTAAATCCCAGATAAGCTGGCAGGCACGATTGAGCTTTTCATCACTGCCGCAGTAAGTGGTGAGTTTTTTCAAATACTCATCAAGTGTATATTGCTGAGTTATATCTAGCCGGGGCTTAGTTGTGCGCATGGGTTATTGACTTAGCAGGGTTAAGTGAAAAAAATGTTTTCATTTATGAAAGCCGGGCAATCCATTTTGACTTTATATTTTCGCTTCAGTTCAAGTGCCTCTGATTTGAGGCAAAATTGTAGATATTATTGCTAGCGTTTAATGCTAATAACTATTATTGACAACTATTGCTGACAATTTCCGCAACGTCCATAAATTATTAAGCTGTGCTCAGAGATAACAAAGTTATTGTCTTTAGCAATTTGATTCTGGTGGTCTTCGATCACATCATCCATAAATTCAACCACCTTGCCGCAGCTGGTGCAAACCAGATGATCATGATGCTCGCCATGATTCAGCTCGAACACAGCCTGACCGCCTTCGAAGTGGTGGCGCGTCACCAGCCCTGCGCCTTCAAACTGAGTGAGTACGCGATAGATCGTCGCCAGCCCGATCTCTTCATTTTGCTGGAGCAATGACTTATAAATGTCTTCTGCACTCTGGTGACGTGAATTACCTGATTCTAACAACTCAAGTATTTTCATGCGTGGCAGGGTAACTTTAAGCCCGGCTTTTTTTAAGTCAGCGGTTTCCAAATTAAACTCCTGCTGTTTTTTGGGGGGGATTTAGTTTATCATTCTCAGCCCACATTATACCCAAATCTAGATACGTATCATTAATATATGCAAAAGAATCTCATTATTATCAGCATTTTAGGCAGCTTACTGCTTGGCAGCGGGTGTAGTCCGCATCGCATCAGCATACAGCAGGGCAATAAAGTTACGCCTGAAAACTTCGCCAAACTTAAAACGGGAATGAGTCGCAATCAGGTGACCTTTGTTTTGGGCTCGCCTCTACTGAAAGACCCGTTTCATCAGGATCGCTGGGATTATATTTATTATAAAAAACCCGGAAATGAAGCGGTTAAGCAGTCACGCGTAACCCTCTACTTTGATGGTGACACACTGACCAAGATAGACGATAGCGCTTACACACCTGAAGCACACGCGGAGAAACACATGGATAACGGCTCGGGGATTGTTGATGATACTGTTGGTGGCGGTGGTGGTGGCGGTCACTCACACTAAAACACTGAGCTACCGCTAACTACCCTTCTTCATTTTTTTGCCGTCTGCTTCACGTTTACGCCGTACCTCTTTCGGATCAGCAATGAGCGGGCGATAAATTTCTACGCGATCTCCGGCTTTTAACTCGGCAGTTTTTTTACCGAGCTTTCCAAATATGCCTATTTTATTGAGCTTTAAATCAATTTCAGGAAACTGCTGCAATATGCCTGACTGCTCAATTGCCTGCTCAAGCGTGGTGCCAGGCTCAACCAGCACCCGCAATATTTGCTGATGATCTTCACGGGCAAATGCCACTTCAACTTCAAATGGGGTTACCGCATTGCCTACTACTTCAGAATCGCTCACCGTACACCTCCACTGCTCGCTTACAAAAGGCATCAACCATTGAGTTGGCTATTTGATTAAAGACCGGCCCCACGGCTAAAGCGATGAGCTTACTTTCAAACTCAAAATCTAAATCCAGTGAAATCTTGCTGGCCGAATTATCTTTTAGCGAATCAAATCGCCAGTAGCCCTGCAAATGTTTAAACGGGCCCTCTACCAGCCGCATTTCTATCATCTTATTTTTTTGCAGCCTGTTAAGGGTAGTAAAAGACTTATTCAACGCACCTTTGGCAATTTCAATACTGGCCTGCACTTCTAACTCATCCCGTGAAAGAACTTCAGTTGATCGGCACCAGGGTAAAAATGTTGAGTAGGTTTCAATGTCGTCCACCAGTGCATACATTTCTGCTACAGAATATGGCACCAGGGCATTTCGGGAAATTAATGTCACATGTAAACCTGTTAATACTAAGCAACCTATACACTTATTGATCACTTATTTAAAAATTAAAAAACGTTATTGCTTTCAGATGTTTATATTGAAAGCCCAGACACTGGTTAAAGTGCCATGGAAAGTGTTCCGAAAAGTACTTTTAGTGAAAATCAATCACACCAATCACATTTAAAAACACCACCATCACCGCAACCGGTGCAAGTACCCGCACCAGATTGATCCAGATTGTATATCCTTTTTCAGTGGTATTCAGCTCTTTCTTACTTGATTGTGGTTTCATTAACCAGCCGGCAAAAATCGCAATAAATAAGCCACCCAATGGCAACATGATATTGGCGGTTAAACCATCCAATGTATCAAAGAAGGTTTTGTTTTCGAACAGGGTTTCGCCGAATAAACTCAGTGACCAGGTTTTAGCTTTCCACAAATTAAAAGACAGCACGCTGCCGATACCCACCAGCCATGTCGCCAGCCCACACCATACCGATGCAGTAACGCGGTTCATACCTTTATTTTCTACCAGCCAGGCCACAGCGGGCTCAATGAGGGATATCGACGAGCTTAAAGCGGCAAACACCAATAAGATAAAAAACAGGGTGCCGATTAAAACCCCGGCTTCCATTTGTCCGAATGCAATGGGCAGGGTTTGAAAGATTAAGCCCGGCCCGGCACCCGGTTGTAATTCATTGGCAAACACAATCGGAAAAATGACCATGCCGGCCATTAATGCAACCAGCGTATCGGCCGCCGCTATCATCATTGAAGCTTTAGCAATCGAGATGTCTTTGGGCAGGTACGAGCCATAAACCATAATCGCCCCCATACCTAAACTGAGGGTGAAAAAAGCATGCCCCATGGCAACCAGTACACTTTGCGCGCTGAGTTTACTGAAATCAGGGGTGAATAAAAACTCCACGCCCTGTAAAAAATACCCCGTAGACATGGCATAAAACATCAAAATAACCAGCAGCACAAACAGGCCGGGCATTAAATAGGTAACCGCCCTTTCAATGCCGCGCTTCACACCTCGCGACACAATAATCATAGTGATCACCATAAAGATAGTATGCCAGGCCAGCACACTCTCGGGGCTCGATACAAAGCCGGTAAACAGGCTGCTTACGCCATCAGCAGTAGCGCCCTGAAACGCGCCGGACGCGGTACGAAAAACATAAGACAACGCCCAACCGGCAATCACACTGTAATAGGATAAAATTAAAAATCCCGCAATCACGCCCAGCCAGCCAAGCAACGTCCAGGCTTGCGGGCGTCCCTCTTCTGCGGCCAATGTTGCCATGGTATTAATCGGGCTCTGCCGACCACGACGCCCCAGCATCACTTCCGACATCATAATGGGAATGCCGATTGCAGCAATACAAAGTAGATAAACAATAACAAACGCACCACCACCATTTTCACCGGTGATGTACGGAAACTTCCAGATATTTCCAAGCCCCACTGCCGAGCCAGTAGCCGCCAGAATAAATGCCATGCGGCCAGACCACTGACCGTGAATTAATGTTTTATTTTCTTCAGTCATTTATACTCCATAAAGATATTTTACTTTAACTATATGTTTTATATTATTGTTTTATCGATAAATATAGATTTATAATTGCTACTAACACCCTTACAACCCTGCACAGTTTAAACGACATTAGGCTTTCTATAAATGTTTTAAAAACGTTTTTAAAACCTGCGCCGGATTTAACGTATAATCACGCTACTTTAATCATCTGCAAAACAATTCATATTAATAAGCATGGCAAAGAAAAATAAAAAAACTGGCAAAAATACCGGCAGCAGCATCGCACACAACAAAAAAGCCCGCCACGATTACACCATTGAAAAAACCTTTGAGGCCGGCATTGTGCTGGAAGGCTGGGAAGTGAAAAGTATTCGAGATGGGCGCGTGCAAATGACCGATACCTATGTGATGGTGAAAGGTAATGAGATATTCTGGCTAGGCGGGCAAATTACCGCCCTGCTCTCCGCCTCGACTCACGTAAACCCTGAGCCCAGCCGTGCGCGTAAATTATTATTGCATCGCTATGAAATTGATAAACTCGTGGGTGCCGTAGAAAGAAAAGGCTATACATTGGTGCCATTGAAAATGTACTGGAGCAAGGGCAATGTCAAAATGCAAATCGGGCTGGCGAAGGGCAAGCAATTGCACGACAAACGTGCCGATGAAAAAGACAGGGACTGGAACCGCGATAAAGCACGAATATTAAAAGGCACACACCACTAACTTACTCGCTATACCAGCCAGCCCAGTTCTCTGGCTCAGGATAGGTTTGACGATAAAGCTGACGCGCCTCTTTTGTAGAATAACGATTATACGGCCAGATATACTCCATTAAATACTGGCTGCCGATGCCAGTGCGCCAGAACTGATCGCTACGGGGGTGACCCGGGTGTTTTTTCCAGGGCGGTTCTGGCGGGCTGGATTTAAGCTCGGTCTCAAAGCGCTGTTTACGTTTAGAAATTAACCGGGCAAGCCCCTGAGTTGGCTCACTCCATTGAACATCTGAATCAGCTTGGGTATTACTCTGGGATATTTTTTCATTTATCATTTAGCTCACCAGGGGGTATCTGTAGGGCTGCAAAATCTCTTAAATTAATTCAACTTATCATTAGATAAATTAATATAATAATCAGTGTAGACCAGTTTGATCAAATTTTCACCAATAGTTTTACCTCCTCCCCGCGCATTTACTTTATCTCATAAATCCCTTCTAATGACTCAAAAAATAAGCAATGGCAAACATGCAAACCATACTCAACATTACCAACGGCGATTGCGCAGTGCAGATAATGCAAAAAGCCAATATTGCCGGCAGTTTTTTACCCTGGCGAGATGTACTGCATGATGGGCCAGTGCCTGCAAATTTATCACTCGAAGCACTATCAAAAGTACGCGCACAATTTTTAGCCTCTTTAGGCTGGGGCGAGTTTGAAAAAATCAACGCCAATTTTATAGAACGCGATAACACACTTAAAGCTCATGATAACTATTCTAAAGTCATCCTCTGGTTCGAACATGATTTATATGACCAGTTACAACTATTACAAATCCTCGACTGGTTTTCAAATAACCTTTCAAACACAACAGAACTATTTATTATTTGCACCGAACAATATTTAGGTAGAACAAGCCCCGAACAAATGCAAAATTTAATGGCGCACATAACACCCGTCACCAGCAAACATTTATGCTTAGCCAAAAAAGCATGGGCTGCATTTAGATCACCCACACCTGAAAGCTGGTTTAAACTTTTATCGCAAGACACCTCACTACTAGAATTTCTTAATGGTGCCATTTTAAGACAACTAGAAGAATACCCATCATCTATTAACGGCTTATCGCGCACAGCACACACCGCACTAAATATAATTAACGAAGGCGAGATAAAACCCGCAAAATTATTCGGGCGTTATATCCAAACCGAAGAACGTGTGTTTTTAGGTGATTTAAGTTTCTGGCAAACACTGAATACTTTTTTAAATGCGCCATCACCACTTATAAAGCTAAATAAAGGAAGCAAACTCACTTTAGCGGCTACATCCGATCAAAGAATCAGCATTACTGAAACAGGAAAGGCGATATTAAATGCACAGAAGAACTGGCTCAATATAATTAATATTAACTACTGGATCGGTGGCGTTGAGCTGACTACACTGAACTATTGGGTTTGGGATAATAAAACTCAATCTATTAACAATGCTTCTGGTTAGCTTTAAGCGAGATATACAATTATCTTAAATTATAAAGCTAAGCTGATAAAATTGAATAATCGGACACACCTACTGATTAAATTTTTTTCAGTTAATCAATTGTGCAAAAACTATAGAAACTCACTCTTCAACTCACATTTCAGTGCTTACAGTTTGCCTGAAATACCTTCAAATGGTATATTCCTGATCTAGTATAAACCTCGAAATAAATAGCTAAGCACATGATTTTAATCGTAATCTACTTATGCTGTTAATATGGATTTAATTTGATGATCATTTTGATCTGTCGGAATATTAATGCCTTTATAGCGCTAATATTATTGACCTTACCTTGCTCCCAGTCACATGCAGCACAGCCTCCTATAAATAAGTCGATTGACGTATTAGAGAGCAGCTTTAGAAGCCTTTCAGATGCATTTTATAGTGACTCTTCCAGCTATACTGAAAAAAGCTCACAAAAGCATAAAAATTTAGAAGTATTAGAAAAATCGATAAATAGTTTAGTGCTTGCAAAAAAACCAATTAGTGCAATACAGCTAATTTATTCAAATCTGCAAACTATTAATGACAATATTGATACAAAAGCAGTTCAAAATATCATCGAATTATTACTTGATCAAAATGACTGGAAATTAGCCAATAAATTATTTTTAGAAATTGAAAGCGAAGGCGATGACTCGCTTCTCGCGCCAGTGAAGTTTAGTTTTGCCAAATACTATGCTCATCGGCAGCAATGGAAGCAGGTTATTGAGCTGCTTGATGGTACTTTTTCTCAATTATCAGATGATAACGCTGATTATGCCTACCTTCTTAATGGGGCAGCACTACAGCACTTAAAAAAACATCGGCTTGCAGTACAAAGCTTTGAAAAAATTTCTAAACAATCACAATATTATGATTATGCTCAACTCAATACTGCCGTTGCAAATATACGCCAGGGCTGGTGGACAGATGCGCAAAGAAGAATCGGTGATTTAATAAAACAATCAAAGAAAACTAATAAAGATGAAATTACAAATCGTTTATATTTAATTTTAGGTTATGCTCTGCTGCAACGAGAGTTCTATCGAGATGCCCGCAATGCTTTTCGACACATAGGCTTAAATAGTCGTTATACAAATCGTGCGCTACTAGGCATTGGTTTAACTGCCACCAGTCAGGGTGATTATATTGGTGGCTTAAATGCACTTACAATATTGAAAGACAAAAAAACATTTGACCTATCTGTTGATGAATCTTATTTGTTAGTGCCTTATGTTTATGAAAAGCTACAACAGGAACTAACAGTTAACACCAGCTATACCGAAGCAATGAATTATTATCAGCGTAGAATAAATAAGCTCGATAAGATTTCAGCAAAACATAATGATTTTGCAAGTATTAGCTACAACGCTGAAACAATGATTATTTTATTGCAAAAAAATAACCTCGACTATGGCAGTAAATACCCTGCTTCATTTATTAGTAACTTTAAACAATTACATAAATACTTAGAAATTTCTAAGAGTGAAAAAATAAAACGTAAGCTGACAAGTTTAATTAAGAAATATGATGTAACTTTTCAAAAAATAATTAATGACTTAGCTGCTCAACGAAAAGAATACTTAAGAAGCTACCTCAATCAATCTCGCTATGGTCTTGCACGTTTATACGACAACTCAAAAGAGTCCAATAACTAATATGTATATTTATCTAAAAAGCATTCTTTTGGTGACTTTAGTTTTATCGCTGTACTCGTGTAAATCTGATGACCAACCAAATAGTCTGGCAGATATAGACGTCTCAACCGCAAAAACGTCCGATAATAAAGTTTTCATAAAACCTAAATCAGAAGATGAAATACGCGAGGCTTATACTAACTATCTCAAAAATGCGGGTGATGATGACAATGCTCGGCTCGATGCACTTAGCCGACTGGCAGAGCTAGAATTTAGTTATAGCGAAAAACTACTGCAACGTCAGGAAACATTATCACAGCAAGAAAAAGAAAAGTTTGATGATCGAGCTTATAACGCACGTTTAGATAAAACCATCACCTTATTAAGTACATCTTTGAAAGACTTTCCAAAATCAAAAAACAATCATTCCATACTTTATCAACTTGCTAAAGCTTATGATCAAAGAGGCAACCATCAAGAGTCAATAGACGCGTTAACTCAATTAGTTGATAATTATCCGAAGAGCCCGTTTTATGTTGAGGCACAGTTTCGTATTGCAGAAGATGCTTTTTCTTATCAGGATTATAGTACCGCCGAATTCGCTTATACTGAGGTTATCATAGCCAAAGATAATGAAATATTTTATGAAAAATCATTATTTAAACGTGGCTGGGCCAGATTTAAACAACGCTATTACACAGATGCTGTAGATGATTTTTTAGAAGCTGTTATAAAACATGAATTTGATGAGTTTGAAAAACTTGATAAATCAGAGCGTGAGCAATTCGACGAGTACTTTAGAGCTGTAGGGCTGGCATTCTCATATTTAGGCGGCTCCGGACCTCTACATGAATATTTCAAAGACCAACCAGATTTCATTTACACTTATCATACCTATTCGATGGTAGCTGAAATTTATTTAAAGCAACAACGCTATTCTGATGCTGTAGATACACATAAACAATTTATAAAATTTTATCCTAAGTCAGATAACATCCCCTACTCTCACCTTAAAATTATTGATATATGGAAAGTCAGTGGCTTTACCAACAAGGTGTATGGAGCTATCGAAGGATTCTATCTCCAATATAATCCATCGAGCCGTTACTGGAAAAATCAAAATGAAAATTCGAGTATAAATCGAGCAATAAGAAGATCATTAAAAGAGTATGTTGTTTTAATGACTGGCTACTATCACAACAAATATCAAAAATCTTTAAAGAATGCAGATTATACACTTACAGATCGCTGGTATAAACGTTACTTAAAACACTACAGTGCCTACGCCCAGCAAGATAATATTTATTTTTTATATGCAGAGTTACTCAATCAAAAACGTAAATATGCTGAAGCTTTAAAATATTATGAATTAGCTGCATTTGACAATGGGTTAATCGTGCATAAAAAATCAGCATATGCCAGTATAATATTAAGTGATAAGTTATTAAGCCAAAATAAAGAAAATAAAGAAAATAAAGTATATCTTAAAAAACAGGTTTCTTATGCTTTAAAATATGCACAAAAATACCCTTCGGATAAAAAAACATACAAAATTATTTTACATGCTGCTGAGTTAGCCTATAAATCAGCTGATTATAAATCAACGATCGAACTATCAGATATCCTGATTAGTTATCATCCCAATAAAAACAATATTTATATTAGTAGCTTGAAAGCTGAATCATATTTTATGCTCAAAGAATATGCCGAATCTGAAATATTATTTAGTCAACTTCTTAAAAATAAAAATATTAAAGCCAGACAGGTCAATAAGTTTTTAGATAAAGTAGCTCTTTCAATCTATAAACAAGGTGAAGTGGCTAGAAAAAACAACGATGCACCGCAGGCGATTAATCACTTCTCAAGAATATCAATTATCGCTAGCAGCTCCAAAATTGCAGCTACAGGCTTATATGATGCAATAGCACTCAATATGCAGCACAAACAATGGAAAAGCGCGATAAGTGATATTAAGCGTTTTCAAAAGTATTACCCGAACAATAAACATCGTGCAGATGTATCAAAGAAATTGTCTGTTGCTTACTTAAGCTCAAATCAAGGTATAAAAGCGGCAGCTGAATTTGAAAAAATATCTTCAATGGGTGGTGATATAGCATTAAAATCTGCTGCACTCTGGCAAGCCGCCGCCCTCTACGAAGAAAAAAATAAAGTTAACGATGCTATTCGCTCTTATAAAGAATATGTTAAAAAATTCAAAAAACCTTATCCACAACTTTTAGAAGCAATGAATAAGCTGGTTGATTTATATGTGAAGAAAGACAGCACTAATAAAGCTAATGTGTGGCGTAAAAATATCATTAAAGAAGATAAACGCGCATTGAATAATGTTAAAACTGACCGAACTAAGTATATTGCATCAAATGCAAATTTGGGTATAGCACGCAGTGAAATGAAACGATTTAATAAAATACGATTATCGTTACCGCTGAAGAAAAGCTTAAGAAAGAAAAAAAATGCGATGCAAAGTTCAGTGAGGTTTTTTGGCGACGCATCGAAGTATAAAATATATGATGCGGCTACAGAGGCGACTTATTCCATTGCACTAATATACAAAAACTTCAGCATCTCTCTTTTAGAATCAGACAGACCTAAAAGCTTAAATACTGAAGAGTTAGATCAGTATGAAATTTTACTCGAAGATCAGGCCTTTCCTTTTGAAGATAAGTCTATTGAATTTTTTGAAATCAACTTATCTAGAGTGAAAGAAGGTCAATATAATAAATGGATAAAATTAAGTTATAAACAGTTAAAAGAAGTATTTCCAACTCGCTATAAGCGAACCCCTAAGGTAGATGCATATATCAATGTGCTTCACTAGAGAAAAATATCACGATGATGAATATTATGATTAGTAATAAGCTATATACAAAATTCATTCTGTTAGCATTCATTGCAATGCTTAGCGCATGTACAAATGAAAGCGTCAAAGAAGCTGCCGATAACTCGTCATCACAAGCAATGAAAACAACTAGTCAATCAGTTACTAAATATGATCGCGAAAAGTACAGAAATGGAATCACAGCTCTTAATAACAATGAGCTATCCAAAGCACAAAGAATTTTTAACGAATTTATTCGTAACAAACCAGAGCTTGCAGGTGCATACTCTAACCTTGCGCTTGTACATTATAAAAAAAATGAATTCGATAAATCATTTAAACTGGTTAATAAAGCATTAGAGCTTAACCATAAGCAGGCACAAGCGTTAAACTTAAGGGCTCAGATATATATAACTGAAGGTGAAATCCATAAAGCTAAAGATGATTATTTATTAGCTGTTAAATTAAAACCCGAGTATATTAATGCCCAGTATAATTTAGCCTTATTGTATGACATTTATTTACAGGAAGTAGAATTAGCAATTAAACACTATAATATTTATCTGTCATTATTAAAAAGACCTGATGATAAGACCATTGAATGGGTTAAGCATTTAAAAGGAACATTGAATAATGCGTAAAGTCATTAATATATTATTTATTATTTTAATTTCATTTGAATCAATGGCCGAAGATACAATCGAACTTCGTACAACCACAATTAAAGGGAACAAAGAACTACCTAAAATACTATATGTTGTTCCCTGGAAAGATATAAAGAGATCGAAGAAGGCCGAAAGAAAATTAGTATTACACAGCCTTTTTGGCGATTTATTTGACCCTGCATTACCGCAACAAACTAAATGATCGACAGTATTGGATAGCAGTACTTATGTATAAAAGTCATATTTATCATTTATTCATGATACTCCATATTTTTAAAATTTATACTATTTCAAAAATTCTAGATACACAGATATGAAATAGCTTGTATCTAAGCTGACAGATTAAATTGCAGGTTTAAATGAGCGCTTACAATGGCTGTATTTTGTTTTTTCAGAATCTAATGAAAAATTATTTTCATTTACCGCTCAGGCTTACCCGGGTTTTGCATTAATTCCCTCTGGAGCCAGCAGAAAATTGTAAACCTGCAGGGGTAAAATCACAGGGATGTGATTTTAAGTCACGATAAGCCTGGACGGCTTACCGGGACGACCCGGTAACGGAGCGAGTAACTCACCGTTTGGAATGCAATTTAGAAGTCTATTGAACA
>Ga0316205_10000559_pt1 | contig 66159 bp, 54 predicted proteins | sample 3monthpyrite_MG_FD_204941 | JGI IMG/M metagenome (GOLD analysis project Ga0316205, IMG submission 204941) | Microbial mat bacterial communities from mineral coupon in-situ incubated in ocean water Damariscotta River, Maine, United States -... | ecosystem: Environmental > Aquatic > Marine >...
TTCTACCTCTTCAACTAATGAAGAGCTTTCTAAATAACCTGATTCTGTTTCTGTAAGAGCGAGTCGTATAAGCACACCAAGATCAAGTATAAGAACAACACGTCCATCACCCATAATGGTTGCACCGGAGATACCACGCAAACTACTTAACTGTGGACCAACAGGTTTTATAACAATTTCACGACTACCAACTAAACCTTCAATTTGTATCGCTGCTTTATAATTACCACTACGCACCATAAGCAATGCTGACTTGTTACCTTCACCAGGTAAAGTTGGAGTAACACCGTCCATTAAATTACCCAGATGAATATAATGAAAATCTTCATCTATCCATGAATACACTGCATTTTCGGTCGATTGTAATTCAACCAGCGTTTCATGAGAAACACGTTCAACACCTTCTACTGTTAATAATGGCACTGCATACATACTATCGCCGACATAAATCATCAGGGCACGACTGACGGCAAGAGTTAAAGGCATGCTAACGGTAAAGGTAGAACCTTCACCTTTTGATGTATCGATATTTAAAACACCACCAAGTTGTTTAATTTCATTATTAACCACATCCATGCCAACACCACGGCCAGCAATTTGGGTTACTTCATCTGCGGTACTAAAACCTGATTCTAGAATCATATCTAATAAAACTTTTTTGGAGACTTCAGTGCTTTCTTTTATTAAACCTTTTTCAATCGCTTTATGTCTAATTGCTTCAAAATCAATACCGGCGCCATCATCACTAATTTGAATCATGACATCGCCACCTTCACGACTCATACTAAAAAACAAATGACCGTCTTCAGGTTTACCTGCGGATTTTCTTTCTGCAGGCATTTCGATACCATGCGCGATCGCGTTACGTATCATATGCTCAATAGGTGGCATCATGCGCTCAACAATCGCACGATCTAATTCTAAATCAACCCCTTTAAAATCGATTGAGATTTGTTTTCCAAGTTCAGTACTTGTTTGCCTAACAATGCGTTTTAAACGATTTACCTGTTTATCAAATGGGACTAAGCGTGTACTCATCAGTCCTTCTTGTAGTTCGGTATTTACACGTGATTGTTGAACTAATAAGGTTTCTGATTCTCTGTTAAGTCCTGATAAAATACTTCGTAAGCTGTCTATATCATTCATACTTTCTAGCATTGAACGAGACAATTGCTGCATTTGAGTAAATCGATCAAATTCTAAAGGGTCAAAATGTTCGTGTTCGACCGAAAAAGTTTCTTCCTTACGCGTTTGTATTTGAGCTTCCGTTTCAATTTCAAATGTGCGCAACTGCCCTCTAAAACGGTCTACTGTTTCATCAAGTTCTTGTAAATTAAATCGGAAAGAGTTCACTTGCTGCTCAAGTCTAGAACGGTAAATACTTACTTCACCGGCAAAATTCACTAAATTATCAAGTGTATCCGCTCTTACTCGAACCTGCTCTGTTGGTGCTGCTTTTTGTGGTACAGCAGTTTCTTCTTCAATAACTAATAAATCAGCATCTTCTTTTTCTTCTGCAACAGGCTCCAAAGGTGCGGCCTTAACGTCATCATCTGAAGACGTTGTAGCAGGGCTAATATTTTCAGAAACATCCTCAACTAATGGCGGAATATCAAGCTCTTCAACTAATGAGGGAGCATCAAGTTCTTCCGCTAATGAAGTTAATTCTTCAGTTAACTCCACTGAAAGATCGTTGGTGGCTTGATTTTCTTTTAGCTCATCCTCATCCAGCTCCAATTCGATAGTTAAATTATTTTCATCAGGAGTATCTAATTCCACACTTTCAATAACTAATTCATCTAATGAATTATCATCTAAACTTAAATTAGGGATATCGTCGACAGAAAGTTTAATATCAGATTCATCATCTTCTTCAATAGCATGACCTTGCTGAGCCATTATCGAATCAAGCTGTTCTATTACAGCTTGTCCTATTGGAAGAGGCTTATGATTTTTTAAGTGTTCCAACATATCAACTAAGTTATCTTGAGCTGTCTGTAAAACATTGAAAATTTTATCATCGACTGGATATGCGCCATCAACAATATCTGTGATAAGTGATTCGACCTTATGACTTAAGTCACCAATAGCCGCCACGCCAGACATTCTTGCGCCACCTTTTAAGGTATGAAGTTGTCGTTGAATTGCTTCTACGTGCTCTGAGTTGTCTGGTTCTTTAATCCAAGCATTAAGAGTATGATCACTTTCATCTAAAATTTCAGTGCCTTCTTCTATAAATATTTCTAACAACTCATCATCATATTCATCTTCAGTATCAATTTCAGCTGAAGAGTTATTAGAATCTATATTGGTAGGTGCTTGCATACTATCTGTACTACGCGATGCGGTCATAGATTGTAATGTCTGCAATAAATTTTCTGCACGTTCAACAAGGTCGCTAGTTGAATAAAGTGTGTCTCCAGCATCACCAAGCTGAGAACAAATAACGTCGATTCGATCCACTGAGTCTTCGAAAAGTTTAATGCCCTCACTCGACACTAATAAATCTTCTGTCTGTAAAAACTTAATATAATGTTCAAGTTGCAAACATAAATCAGACACAACTTGTACACCTGTTGTACGAGCACTACCTGTTAGAGTATGAAGCGCTCTAAACAAAGGCTCTGTTACATCATGTTTGTCTTCATTATGCCAATCACTAATATACTCTCTTAAAGCTGCGAGGTGGGTGGCTACTTCTTTTCGATAGATTTCGAGCAATACAGAATCAATATCAGGACGTTGAATCTTATCAACGGAATCATCAATCTCCATTTCCAAAGAGGCAGTATTTGATGGTTTCGAATCTAATTTTGATAGGTCAGGCTGAACAATAGAAACTGACGAAATAGATTCCGTTAATGGTGTAAATGATTCACCACGACTTAAAGAATCAGCATGTTCCATCAACGAATAGATCTGTTGGCTAGGACGCTTTCCAGATTTGAGTAAATCATACAAAACGGGCAACGCCTGTCTTCCTCGATCAACCAACTCAAGTAATTCAGGCGTTGCAACAATAGTCTTATCGATAACTCTGTTCAACATACTTTCAAATGCCCAAGCAAATTCACCTAAGTCATTTGCGCCAACGAGTCGCCCACTACCTTTCAAAGTATGAAAAGAACGACGCATATCTTTTAGTGGCACAATATTTTCTAAATTTGATTTCCACATTGGTAAGAAGTTTGTAATATTTTCATACTCTTCCTCAGCTTCCTCTAGAAAAATCTCAAAAATTTCTTCATCAATTTCAATTGGTGCAGCAGATGTATCAATAGATGACATCTCAATGGATTTATTATTATTTACATTCTCAAATTTTACATCAATGTCTTCATCGACTGCTATCTCAACAGAATGACTGACTTCGTCAATCGCATCTTCGAAATATTTATTCAATGAATCACGCGCCCATAACATGGTTTGTTCAGTTTCTGAGCTAAACACTTCTCCATTTTCAGCAACCCCATGAATAGTTTGCTTCATATCATTCGTTATTCGAACAGCATTCTCTTTTTCTTCGCTTGTAAAATTGCCAGCACTAATACTTTCATCAATACTGCCTATAACTTCTATTAATAAGTTTGCGACATCTTTGCTGTGCGCATCCATAAACCATAATCCTAGAGACTCATCTAAACGCTCTATCTCTTGACTGGTGCTACCACCAGTATCACCTGCTAAATCAAGTTCTAGTGTTTCACTAGAAATATCCGCATTAGAATTTTGTACTTTATCTTCAACTTCAGAAAGAGCGTCACTATCAAGTTCAATCTCGATTTCTTCTGAATCTTCAACTATTTCTATTTCAGGTTGGTCTATATTCTGTTGAGTATCTGTTTCAGAAGTATCTGATTCATTGTCAGGTTGAGCTAAATCAATAATGGTATCTGGCTCATCAAAATGTGGTTGTTGTAAGTCTGTAATCGTCTGTTCAACACTGTCATTTAATATTTGCTCATCAGCTATAGTTGGAGCCGATAAATTAATAACAGTATCATCTGTATTTTCAGTTAAAAGACTTGGATCAACCTGTATTGCATCTTGGCTTGCCCCTGGATCTCTAACCGTTGGCTTTTCTGAATCTAACGAATCAATAAGATGTTTTAAACTTGTTGCAGCTACATCAAGTATAGCCGTGGGTTCACCCCAACTATCTACCAATGATTCCATGTAGTATTCAATGCTACTAATCGCATCAGCTAAATAATCGAGCGTTTCTGTTTCAGGAATAGTTTTTGATGGTAGTAAATTGTTTTCTACATAGAGTTTACAATCAAGCATCAAATTAGCGGCACGATCTAATTGTAATATATTTAAACTACCGCGAACTTTATCTAACAATGCTGGCACAGAACTAAGTAGCTCTGGATGATTAAGTTGACGACTAAATTCACTGACAGAATCTTTTACAGAAGCAATATCAATTTTGGCTTCAGCGACAACAGACTCAAGAAGTTTACGCTGTTCGGCAGTTTTAGGTTGTTTTCTAGATATCGACGAATCAGTTGCACCGCCATCACTATCATCAAGTTGAGCAGTTATTTCACTCATTGAATCAAGCGTATTTTCTATGCCAATAATCGTTGAAGCAACATCCATTAGTTGTTCGTCGTTAACCGTTTTACTGCCTTCAATCAAACCATTAATAAGTTCCAGTTTACTAACAAGTTGCTTACGCTGTGGTCCAAGACTTAACATACCTAAGGTATCTGCCATACTGGTTAATTTTTCACTAACTGGTATTAAAACTTCAGTATTTTTGTCATCACTACGCATAAATATATCGAGTGAATCTTTTACTTGTTGCAGATCTTCTCTTAATACACCCGAAACGGTCTCCATTAGCTCCATATTTGGTGCATTTAAATCAGCACGCGCCTTCTCAAGTGTTTGAGTATCAGGCATAACTTCAGCTAATTTGAACGATTCTTTTATCTCTTGAGTTTTTTTACCTTGAGTTGCTGAACTAGCAACATAATATAATAGGTTTTTTAATAAATCATTTGGCGGATCCATGGCAAGTGCAACTTCCCCACCGTCTATAATTTTCTTGATACTTCGGTCAACTTGACCGACTAACGATTTAACAGCAGCGCTCGGCTCGACACCTTTATCTTTTAAACTATCAATTAAACCATCAGCAACCCATAACATACGACTGGTATGTTCTTCCTCAGAAACATCACGTAAATTCTGTAGTACATTTGAAATAGCATTAAGACTTTTATCTTCATCTTTATTTCTAAACCAACCTAATAAACCAAGATGAAATTGATGTCTTTTTTCTTTAGCTAGTTCAGCAATGTGTTTGATGATGCCACTATGATCATCCTGTTTAACAACAGGTGCATTTACCGCTAAATCAGGGTTAAATAGTGCAGTTTCTGAAAGCAAAGCTTCACTACGCACAGCACGCATATCATTAAAAAGAGGAAGTAAAACAATTGGGGTATCTTTTTGCCCTGATTGTAATTTTTCTAAATAATCGGGTAATTGTATGCTGCCACGAATTAATACCTCAAAGGCTTCATCTTTATTTTTTACTTTATTATCGTGAATTGCATTCGCTAGTAATTCAAGCTCTTCAGCTAAAAGTGATGCTCCGTAAAGCTCAACCATTTGCAAAGTACCATAAACCTGATGCAAATAATTAATACAAAACAAAATTTGTGATTCATCTTGCTGATCTTCTATATAAGACTCAAGTGACGTACGTGCTTGCTTCATGGTGTCATCAATTTCAGACTTAACCCAATTTAGCGTATTAATATCTAGCTCGTTATTAACAGTCATACCACACTCAATTAATCGTTTTATTCATAAGCTCGCCGAAATGCTAGCGTTGATTGAAAACTGATACTTTCCATCTTAGGATGATTCCAACCAAGCACTTCACCAGCGCCTAAAATTAATATGCCACCAACTTTTAAGTAATTTGCAAATTCATTTAAAAGTTTTACACGTAAATCTTGATCAAAATAAATCATTACATTTTGACAAACAATGATGTCAAAATTTGAAAATGGAAATGAATCAACATTCATCAAATTTAATTTTGTGAAACAGACTCTTTCTTTTAAATTGTTATTTACTCGATACTTGTCTTGTTCCATTCTGCTAAAATAATAAGTCTTATAACCATCGGGTAAATTTGTTAACCGATTTTCCGGGTAAATACCTTCACGCGCAGTTGCTAAAGCATCCAAACTAATATCTGTTGCGTGAATACCTTGGCGATTATCAACACCATTCATTGTGCAATAATGTTCAAACCACATCGCTATAGAGTAAGGTTCTTCACCCGTTGCACAACCTACACTCCATATTTGGAGACCAAGCTTGTTATCATTTAATAAATTATTATCTTCAATATATTTTTTCTGAATTAACTGAAAAATACCATCATCTCGCCAAAAACGTGTTTCATGTACCGTTAAGCGATCAACTAAGGTTTCCCACTCAATCAATCCACGACGTTCATCACTGACAAAATCTAAATACTGTTGGTAATCATTATATTTTATCTCTCTCATCCGAATAGATAACTTTGACAATAAAAATGATTTTCTTGTTTCAGATATTCGCATACCTGTACGAGATTCAACTAAATCAACCCAATCATTAAACAGAGCATCGCTCATCTCTTGCATTGTTTCAAAATGCCATCCATCACCATCACCAACAGCGGTTGAAGAGTTTTCTTCAGTCGTTGGCTCTAGATTAACCGATGCTCGATTTGCTTTTTTCAATGACATCAAGATTCAAACTTTTCCTATAACTCTATAATAAAAGAGTTATTCAGGAAGCTTAAAGCCTGCAACTGAACGACGAAGTTCATTTGCTAACTCGGCTAAGTTACCAATTGAAGCAGCTGTTTCATTCGTACCAGCTGAAGTTTGTGTTGTAATCTCCTGAATAACATTCATGGTATCTGAAATATTTGATGCTGCATTCGCTTGTTGAGATGCTGAATCCGAAATATTACGGATTAAGTCTGCCAAATGTTCTGATACCGATTCAATTTGCTCAAGTGCTTGACCCGCATCTTGTGCAAGTTGTGCACCCGAAACCACACCCGCAGTACTTTGTTCCATCGAAGCCACCGCTTCTTTAGTATCTGATTGGATACCTTTAACCAGTGCCTCGATTTGTTTTGTTGCATCCGCTGAACGTTCCGCAAGTCGTTGAACCTCATCCGCAACAACCGCGAAACCACGACCTGCGTCGCCCGCCATTGCCGCTTGAATCGCCGCGTTTAATGCCAGAATATTTGTTTGTTCTGCGATATCGTTAATAAGTTCAACGATGTCACCAATTTCTTGCGAACTTTCACCGAGACGTTTAATACGTTTAGATGTTTCTTGAATCGTTTCTCGAATACTATCCATACCATTAATCGTTTTTTGTACTGCATCCGATCCACTGTTTGCCATATCAACCGATTTTCTCGCTTCGTCTGCAAGCTCACTCGCATGCGTTGATACACCTTCGATAGATACTGCCATTTCATTGATCGCAGTGCTTGCACCGGTTATTTGCTGAGCTTGATGATCACTCGCTTCAGCGAGGTGCATCGCTGTTGCCTGCGTTTGTTGTGCCGCTGATGATACTTGCAAGGTTGTTTCGTTGATTGCAGAAACCAAACTACGTAATGCATCAATCGCGTAGTTTATCGAATCTGCTATCGCGCCCGTGATGTCTTCCGTTACCGTTGCCATAACGGTTAAATCACCATCCGCTAAATCGCCCATTTCATCAAGTAATCGTAAAATCGCTTCTTGGTTAGCCGTATTCGTTTCTTCTTCCAGTTGACGCTGACCTTCAGACGAGTCCAACGTCATTTTCGAATCTCGCCAGTAAACCAGGCCAACGAGAACAGCAAAAATTAATGCTAGACCACCAAACAATGATGCAGCGGCTTCAGTCCACCTATCGTCAATAACATTTTGATAGCTATCTGCAACTTGTTTTATTTTATTATGAATCCCTTCACTGGATTCAAGAACTTCTTGCGCCGAAGCTGATACCTGAAACATTTCAGGTGAACGCTCTAAAATGGCACCAACTTGATTACGAATTTTATAAAATTGTTTTGCTACTTTTTGTAGCTTCACACGAGCAGAAGGCTCAATAATTTTTTGAATACGCAGGTTAGGATTTCCACGTAACATATCTTGTACAACACGACCAAATAACGCCGCATCTCGTCCAAATCGATCGGCTGCAGTTACCGCTTCTTCACCACCTTCAAGTACCTTACCAACATTACTTGAAATACGCTGCGTTAACATTAACTGGCGTGTTGCTATATATACTTGGTAAGGCGGTGCTTTTTGCTTAGCCATGGTATCAACAACTTCATCGGATAATGCAAGTAACGATGGAATTTGCTCATTGATGCCTTGAATATAGGAACGAATAGAATCAACCACTTCTCGACGCTCTAATATGATATCAACATTTTCCCGATACCCTTTCCATATTGTCGCTAAATCTTTTAACGGTGTCATTGCTGTATTTTGCTGTGTACCGGTAACACCCTGCTGATATTCTAAAATTTCTTGAAATTCATCACGTGCCTTCGTTAATAAAGGAAAAGCCGTTAAATCACCACGTGCCGATTGTGATGTTAACTTTGCAATTTCTTGCGATATAACACGTTGGTCACCAATTTTACTGATGTAAGTTTTATCCAAGTTTGTTTCTTGTGCGACAAAGATGTACGTCACACCCAATGCAACCACTGAAACAATCAGAAATACAAATAGTACAAACATGATACGGCCAGTCGGTATACCTGCCAGGCTATTTCTGCTTCCTGTTTTCATCTTAAACTCCTGAATACGATTAATTTAATTTTTATAAAATTGGTGGTAACTATTTTCTAAACACGTGCTGCAATGTTTAAGAACTCACTGCTTTGCGCCAGCTCTGCCACACTAAAGACACCCCATTCGACATCATTTTGGACAAACGAGCCTTTTAAATATGTTTTTAATTTATCTGGCACTTCGGGTAAGTTAGTACTATGTTCTTCGGTAAAAAAATGCCGCATCCCATAAACTTCATCAACTAATAATCCCGAGCTTAATTCACCACGTTGAATAACAATAACGCGTGACGATTTATTAAGACGTAACGCTTCATTATCAACAAAGCGATTTAAATCCATAACGGGTAACAAGTTACCTCGAATATTCGCCAATCCTTTAACCCATTTAGACGCACTTGGCACTTTAGTAATATCGGGATATCTCAATATTTCACCAACTTCAGCCATAGTAATAAGCAAATGTACGTTACCCACTCGAAAACCAATGCCTGACCATGTTCGACGAACCTCGACTTTCTGCGGTAAACCAATCGCATTTTGCTGAGATCGCGATTGTATTTCCTTTAGTAGAGCAAATGGCGTTGATTGCGCTGTCACTGACATTACTTAGTTATTCTCGTTATGTTTTTGTAAAACATTCATCAAGTTCCCAACGCAGAATTAATTTTGTTGAGCAAATCTGTTTCATCAACTGGCTTCGATATATAATCTTTAGCACCCTGACGCATACCCCAAACACGATCCGTTTCTTGATCTTTTGTTGAAACAATAATAATCGGAATATGTTGTGTTTCGGGATCTTTGCTAATGGCTCGTGTCGCTTGAAAACCATTCATGCCAGGCATAACCACATCCATTAAAATCAAATCTGGTTTCATCGCTTTTGCTTTCGCAATGCCTTCTTCTGCAGACATAACAGATTCAACTGTATGTCCATTTTTTTGTAAGATTCCCTGTAGCACATGAATTTCTGTTGGAGAATCATCTACTATTAAAACGTTTGCCATAATAAAACCTCAATTATAATATTCAGTTATTTATTTCGGGAGCAATAGCTAGTGTGCTCGTTCGTCCAATACATGCCTTTTAATTGCTCCTAGCAATTCTTCTTTGGTAAAGGGTTTTGTTAAATATTGCTCAGATCCCACTATCCGCCCCCGTGCTCGATCAAATAAACCATCTTTACTTGACAACATAATTACTGGTGTTTTTTGGAATACTTTATTGTTTTTAATTAATGCTGTTGTTTGATAACCATCAAGCCGAGGCATCATAATATCAACAAAAATAATATCTGGATTATTGTCCGCAATTTTAGATAACGCTTCAAAACCGTCCGTAGCCGTAATCACATCACACCCGACTTTTTTAAGTAGTGTTTCAGCTGTTCGACGAATAGTTTTACTATCATCGATAACCATCACTTTTAAATCTTGATAAATATCACTCATACCTGTTTTTTATCTTCCACGTATTACTCTATTCTGAACAAAGACAGATTGTGTCACTTTAAAATTGCACCTTTAGACACCACAAAATCAATGTAATTATTTAACATAGTTTTGAGAAACAATCCATAAGTATTTATATTACATAGGATATTTCTGTTTTCAACCTAGTCTGGTTAAGTCTAGCAAGTTGAGCTTAATGCATCCAGATCAGTGGGCGATTTTTGTACACCCTCTTAATGTCTGGTTGTAAAACAAGCAATTCTTACCAAAATAATACGGCAGTTCGCATTAATTCAAACTAAAAGCTAAAAACCCCTAAATACTCATTTATTATCGGCAAAACAAAGAATTAACTTTAAATTTCGTCCATCCATTAACTCTAGACAATAACCACCCTCTGCGCCTCGTTTTCCTTTATAAATACGTAATAAAGACTCGTAATTTTTATGTTAATCTGAGTTTTTAGCCAAAATATTAGAGGGCTTCATGCCAGTAAAATTTGCCGTTGTTATGGATCCTCCTGAGCAACTGAACCCCATCAAAGACAGCAGCTTAGCCATGCTAGAAGAAGCTCAAGCACGAGGCTGGCAAACTTACTACGTTAGCCCTCACTCACTGACTTATAGTGAAACCGTTATTGCAGACTGTATTCCCATAAAACTTCAATTAAATCAAGAGGATTGGTATGTACTCGGCGAACCTGAGGCTCGCCCATTAGCCGATATGGACATTATTATTATGCGTGTCGATCCACCTTTTAATATGAACTATATCTACACCACTTACCTGCTTGAACTTGCAGAAAAGCAAGGGGCATTAGTTGTCAATCGACCACAAAGCTTGCGCGACGCCAATGAAAAGCTATTTACTCTGCAGTTTCCTCAGTGTTGCGCACCAACGATGGTTTCTAGCGATATGGGGCAATTAAAAACCTTTCAAAAAGCACATGGCGATATTATTGTTAAGCCACTCGACGGGATGGGCGGCGCATCTATTTTTCGTGTAAAACCAGATGATCCCAATATCGCTGTCATATTAGAAACAATGACCGAGCACGGTAAAACCCCAATTATTGCGCAGCGTTTCATTCCTGAAATAAGCGCGGGTGATAAACGTATTTTAATAGTCGATGGTGAGCCTATCCCCTATGCTTTAGCGAGAATACCTGCCAAAGGTGAAACCCGCGGTAATTTAGCTGCCGGCGGCAGTGGCGTGGGCGTGGAGTTAACCGATCGAGACCGTTGGATTTGCGAACAAGTTGGCCCGAGCTTAACTAAAATGGGTTTAAGTTTTGTTGGCATCGATGTCATCGGGGATTACATCACTGAAATAAATGTAACAAGCCCTACCTGTATACGTGAGCTTGATAAAATTTATAATTTGAACATCAGTAAAACATTACTTGATGCACTTGAAAAGGCCCACTTGCGCAGCAAGTAACCCCGATAATAAGATATATACAATTAAGGAAAATGCGTGACTTACTCTGTAACAAACCCTAAATCGTCTTTATTACTAATAACAAAGTGGCTAACGCTTACCTTCCTTATACTGAATGTAAGCGCTTGCAAACAAGACGTAACTACGCATAAAACATCTATCTTTTCTTTTGGCACGGTGATTGATGTAGAAGTTGCCGATGTGACAAACGATCAAGCACAACACATTTTTGAATCGATAGAGGACGACTTAAAAAACATGCACGTGTTTTGGCATCCATGGAAATTAGGCCCACTTGGTCGAACCAATGTTTTATGTGAAATGAACGGTACTTTCTCTGCCGCCTCCTCAGTTATACCACTACTCAAACAAGCAAAGCGCCTTGCCATAAAAAGTGACCACTTATTCAATCCCGCTATAGGCAAACTCGTCAAGCTATGGGGTTTTCAGCAAGATGAATTTGATATGAACATGGCTCCAAAGAATGACGACATTCAAGCACTGGTAAAAGCAAACCCACAGATGACCGATATTAAAATACAAGGTGTGCGGGTTACCTGCAATAACCCCGCTATACGAATCGATCTGGGTGCCATCGCAAAAGGCTATGCATTAGAGAAAATAATATCAAACCTACAAAATTCCTATAACGTAAAGAATATTGTCATTAATGCTGGTGGTGATTTAAAAGCAATCGGACAACGAGGTGATCGCGCGTGGCGAATTGGTATTCGTGATCCACTCGCAACCGATACCACAACTGCAATGGCTACAATCGAAGCCAAACCCGGCGATAGTATCTTTACCTCAGGTACCTACGAACGTTATTACGAAGAGAATAACAAACGCTTCCACCATATTATCGATCCTCGTACAGGCTACCCTGCAAAAGGCAGCTTATCTGTTACGGTTATTCATCCCGATGCAACCACAGCCGATGCCGCGGCAACCGCTATTTTTGTTGCAGGTCCTGAGCATTGGATTGAAACAGCTAAAAAATTAGACATTAACTATGTGTTGCTGATTGATGATAAAAATAACGTACATGTAACTCAACCGATGTTAGACCGCGTTGAATTTATAAACGAACCTAACAACTTATTTATTAGTCGACTTTAATATTTTTGAATATTTAGGCGCGCTAATATTAAATTCCCAAATGCATCCATAGTGCACTGCCAACCTTTGTCAATAAAGGTTGTTGCCGTCGTCTCGGTTATTAAAATAGGCCCGGTAATCGCTTGACCAACAGCAACATCGTCTCGTTGATATACATCCATATTATTATTCAATAACCGACTAACCGTGTATGGCTGCGCCGGCTGTTTCGTGTGAATTTTTTCAAGCACAATACCATTCTGTTTTGATTTTATACTTGCGCGAACAGTGACTAACTCAACGGGCAATTCAAGCGAATGCCCATAGCGTTGATGGTGTTGCTTAATAAATTGCTGTTGAGATTCTTCGATTGAATTTTTATTTTTAGAATTATAAGGAGTATTTAATGTATACGATTGTCCTTGATAACGACAATCCAAACTGGTCAAAAAATCTATCTCTTCTTCTTTTACGGCTTCATCAGCTAGCGCACATCGGCCTTGTTCCACTAAATTAGTAAGTTCAGCATCAATTTTGCCTTTCACATCATCCGAATGTATTAATGCACAATTTACGGTATGCGAATACTCCCGACCTTTAGGCGCCACCAACATACCTAAAGCAGACAATACACCCGCATGTATAGGAACCATCGCATTTTTCATATTCAAGGCATTGGCCAGCGCACATACATGCAAACCGCCAGCACCACCGAAAGAAGTTAACGTTAACTTACGCGGATCAATACCACGTTGTACCGACATAACTCGCAAAGCACTTGCCATATGTTCATTCGCTATTTTAATAATGCCTTGTGCCGTTTGTTGAATACTTAAATTTAATTTTTCAGCTAAGCTATTTATTGCCTTTGTAGCCGCCTCAACATTGAGAGACATTCCGCCACCTAAAAAAGCATCCGGTAATAAACGGCCTAATACTAAATTGGCATCCGTTACCGTGGCTTGCTTACCCCCCAAGTCATAACAAGCTGGCCCTGGAGTAGCACCAGCGGACTCTGGACCAACTTGCAATACGCCACCATCATCAATAGTCGCAATCGAACCACCACCCGCACCTATAGTATGCATATCGACCATTGGAACGGCCACAGGATAACCTGCAATTTTCGACTCATTCGTGAGCTTAATGGTATCTTCTATTAACGCGACATCAGTTGACGTTCCTCCCATATCAAACGTTAGCATCTGCGGTTGATTAGTTTGTTGGCCTAAATAATGCGCTGCCGCTAATCCTCCTGCTGGGCCCGATAACAACATATGTACAGCCTGATCACCCGCAGACTCTGCGGCAATAGTATTACCCGCACTTTGCATCACTGATATTTTAGCTTTAGGAATGCCTCTCTGTAATCTATCTAAATACCCCTTCACAAGCGGACCAACATAGGCATTAAGCCAAGTTGTCATGCCTCGTTCGTATTCTTTGTATTCGGGTAAAATATTCGATGAACGAGAAATAAATAATGTTGGATTGAATTTTCGTAAGGCTTGTTCAATTTGTTTTTCAAATTGCGCATCTAAATATGAAAATAGACTATTTATCGCAACTGCCTCAGGGTTTAAGTTCTGCACTTGCTCAATTAATATTTGTAAATCTTTATTTGTTAGAGGTTCAAGCACTTTAACCGTTGCAGACAATCGACCACCTGTTTCAAGACATTTGTCTGCATTAACCGGAGGCGACTTATATTTTGGCTGTAAATTATAAAGCTCATGTCGCGCTTGCCGACCAAGACTCAACATATCTTTAAAACCACGATTTGTTATAAATACCGTATCAATGCCTTTGCCTTCTAGTACCGCATTAGTCGCCACGGTTGAACCGTGCACAATATATAATTGAGTGTCTAAAGGAAGTTTGTCGAGTTCTAAATCTTTTAGGCCGTGGAGTATGGCCTGCTCAGGTGCATTTGGTGTCGATAATATTTTATGAGTTCGAAATTTGTTATTACGAATTAATACAAAATCCGTAAAAGTTCCTCCTGTATCAACACCTAAATAAATATTCATAATGCGAGATTATAAAGGGTTTTATTACAAAAGATAAAAGGTAACGTTTAATTTTTAATTATTCTTTAAAATATTCAATCACAACTTGATTGCGCCCATTATTCTTTGCTTTGTATAAGGCATGATCGGCGCGCCCCAATAAATCTTGCTCATTATCATTTTTATGGTTATCTGTTGCGCCTATACTCACCGTAATAGGAATGCTATCTTGCTCAACTTGAAAGACATCATCCGCGACGTGCTTGCAAATGCGCACTAATATTTGTTTAACTACCTTAATAGATGCATGAGGAAATATTAAAACAAACTCTTCGCCACCATAGCGACCTAACATATCACCTTCGCGTAAATTTGACTTCATTCTTGCAGCAACACCAATTAGGATTTGATCACCAACTAAGTGGCCAAAGTTGTCATTAACCGATTTAAAAAAATCCAAATCTATCATTGCAACACAAAACGTATCATTCTCGATCAAACTCTTTTCTATGTTCTCATTTAGATACTCAAGAATTCGACTACGACTTGCAACACCGGTTAATGCATCACAATCAATAATGGATGATAACGACTTTCGTTCGTCGCGCAACGCATCAATTGAACTCGACATTCCTTGTACTTTCACATGATGATAAGTATCTATGGCTAACGACATATCAAAAGTTGAAATTCGCGTGACCAGTTTGATTAACGCTAAAAAATTTTTGCTTTTATAGGGTACTACCTTAACGATATAATTGAATAATATTTCGTCCAATATACGAAAAGCAGCTTTGTAATAACGAAGCGGGAGTTTTATCTGCGCGTGAACTTGCCCAACTTGTAAACGCTGCTCAAAATAATCTTCTGTGTCAAACTGAACACCATAGGTTTTAAGATAAAGTAACTGCGTTACTTTTAAATGTTCCACCTTAGTATGTTTCTTTAAATACTCACTAATCTCAGGAAAAGATAACAGGATATCGTAAAATTCATTTACAATAACTTCAGCATAAGGTTGAATCACATGATTGTGTAGATAGTTAACTCGTTCATGGCAATCTGGGGTTAGCCCCATTAAATTTACATAATGCTCTCGCTTCTTAGCATCGAAACCATATTTACCGCAAAGTGGATATCTCATAACGACCTAATAAATTGAGTTTCCCAAAATAAATAATTTGTCTTAAATCACATTATTTAAGACAAAAAATAATGTATATTGCTGTTTATCGGCTATTTCAGCTAAATAATTAATAAAATGATAAAAACATGAATGAAACATCTTTACTAATGAATATAGAACACCTCTCTCGCCATTATGGTTCTTTAGCTGCCGTAAATGGACTGAATTTTGACTTGAAACGCGGCGAGGTATTAGGTTTCTTAGGCCCGAACGGTGCAGGTAAGTCGACCACCATGCAAATGATAACCGGCAACCTTGCTCCAACTGAAGGCAAAATAACAATTAATGGTATCGATCTGCTTGATAACCCCAAACTGGCAAAAGCTGAAATTGGTTATTTACCTGAACAGCCTCCGCTATATCTGGAATTAACTGTCGCTGAATACTTACGCTTTAGCGCCAAAATAAATGGCATTCAACGCCAACGCCAAAATAATGCGGTGAACTATGCAATTAATCGTTGTGGCCTAGGTGATGTTAAGGGTCGACTCATTGCTAACTTGTCTAAAGGTTTTCAACAACGAGTAGGCATTGCGCAGGCCATTATTCATACACCATCGATTGTTATTTTAGACGAGCCAACTGTTGGTCTCGACCCCATTCAAATACGTGAAATACGTCAACTTATTCGAGACATTGGCAAAGAGCATAGTGTAATTCTTTCCACACATATTTTACCTGAAGTCCAAATGACATGTGATCGTGTGCAAATTATTCATAAAGGGCAACTTGTTTTCAGTAATTCAATTGATAGCCTCAATCAATCAATGCAAGCAACCAGTTTGATTGTTCAATTTGAGGTGCCTCCTGCTATCGACACCATTAAAAACATTCCACATGTTAGTTCAGTTGATGAGTTAGGCGACAATAAGCTACGCATACATTTTAGTGAATCACCCGCCAAGCAAATTGCTATCGCAGCGGTGAATAATAATTGGGGGCTGTTACAATTATCACCCGAACAAAAATCACTCGAACAAATTTTTGTTGAAATCACCTCTTCTGAGCAAGGCATCGCAAGTCGGGAGAATGCCGCATGAATATTGTAAATCTTGCCTCTCGTGAACTACGTAGTTTATTTTTATCACCGTTAGCATGGTCAATTTTAGGTATCGTTCAATTTATTTTTGCCTATATTTTTTTAGCCCAACTCAATACTTTTATCCAAGTCCAACCACAACTTGCGAATTTAGAAAATGCACCTGGTGCGACTGAATTTATTGCCACGCCGTTATTTGCAACATCGGCTATTATTTTTATGTTAATTATCCCGTTAATAACAATGCGCGTCATTGCCGGTGAACGGGCTAATAATAGCTTAAGTCTATTGTTTTCTGCTCCACTATCAATGACCGAAATTGTGCTTGGTAAATTTTTAGGTGTGGTTGGCTTTTTAATTAGTATGGCAATATTGTTAGCAGCTATGCCTTTATCACTTGGCCTGGCAGGTCCGCTAGATTATGGTTTATTCTTTTCCGCTTGGTTAGGGCTTGTATTACTTATTTCGAGTTTTGCAGCCATTGGCGTATACATGTCTAGTTTAAGCAAGCAACCAACCGTTGCAGCAATTAGCACTTTCGGGATTTTACTAATGCTTTGGATACTCGATTGGTCTAGTAACAAAGTTACAGATGAAAATGCAAGTGGTGTATTAGAATATATTTCCATGCTACGTCACTTTGAATCAATGGCTAAAGGTTTATTCAGTTCAACAGATTTCATGTACTTTATAATAATCATTGCAAGCTTTTTAATTCTTTCCATTCGTCGCTTAGACGGTGATCGACTGCAGCGTTAAACCTAAGACCACTTAAACAATATTAAAAAATATCACCACGTATTAATTTAAGGTTCAACATGGAAATCACTACAAAAAATCGTCGCAACTTAAAACTACAAAATATTGTCTTTATCGCTTTATTTATCATTTCTATGATTTTGATCGCGTGGTTAACAAATAAATATAAATTTGAATCCGATTGGACAGCAACGCAACGCAATACTCTATCTAACGCTAGCATTGAAGTACTGAGTAAAATTGACTCGGAGATCAGCATTACCGCCTTCACACGCGAAGCTGATGTATCACAGCATAGAACAGCGATAAAAGATCTTGTTACAAAGTATCAAAAACATACGAATAAAATAAATCTCGCATTTATTAATCCAGAAACCGATCCCACGACAACACGAAAATTAGGTATACGTGCGGAAGGTGAAATGATTATTAGCATTGCGGGACGTACAGAACACTTACTCTCAGTAAATGAAGAAGATCTAACTAATTTATTACAACGATTAATACGTAGTATCGACCATACAATTCGATTTTTAACCGGCCATGGCGAACGTGCTCCCAATGGCAAAGCCAATCATGACTACGAATTGTTTACTAAAAGCCTTAAAGATAAAGGCATTCAACTCAGCTTACTTAACTTAGCCGAACAACATTCTATTCCAACCAACACGAATACTTTAGTAATCGCCAGCCCTCGGGTTAATTACTTAGAAGGTGAAGTTAAGCTTATTCAAGAATTTGTTGCCAATGGTGGCAACTTACTTTGGTTACAAGAACCAGGGGAATTATTTAACCTCAAACCACTTGCTAAGCAACTTAATATAGAATTTATAAAAGGGACTATTGTAGATCCAACAACTCAAATGCTAGGCATACCCGCTACTTCGGCACTTGCTGAAAGTTATTCACCACATGCTATAACGACTGATTTTAAACTGGGTACTGTCTTTCCACATAGTGGAGGCCTCAAGCTTATTGATGACAATGACAAAAAATACTCTGCCACTCAATTAATTAAAACAACTAAGAATAGTTGGTTAGAAGCGGGAAGATTACAAGGCGAAGTAGAATACAATTCTAATAAAGATACATTAGGTCCCATTACCGTTTCGATTGCATTAAACAAACAAATCACTCCCGAACTATCTCAACGTATTATTGTTATTGCTGATAGTGATTTCATTTCTAATCAATTTCTCGGTAATTTAGGTAATAAAGAAATGGGGTTACGAATATTTAATTGGTTAAGCAATAGTGATAACTTGATAAGTATTCCATCTAGCACGGCACCTGACTCGACATTAACATTAGATCCAACTCTCTGGGCTGTTATCGGTTTATTTTTTCTTATCGGTCTACCACTCATACTCATCGCAAGTGGCATTATTATTTGGCGTAAGCGTCGTAACCGGTAACTTAGTTATATAATATGAATAACAGAAACTTACTCAATCTTGGATTACTGGTTTTTATTGTAATTGTAGCCGCAATAGCAATTTATGATTCAAAAGAAGATGCTGATACTATAAAACCCATTACATCATTAACTAAATCTGACATCGACAGTATTATCGTTAAACGGAAAGATAAAGTTGAAATTCATTTAAAAAAACAACATAACCAATGGCGATTAACACAACCATATAATACGGCAACCAACCAATTTCGTATGGATACTTTATTACGGCTTGTCGAAACGATACCTCACTCCACATATCCGTTAGAAAATGCTGCTAAATATGGCCTCAATGTACCGAAGCTTGAAGTTCACTTTAACAGTGGTAAAAATAACGCTGCAACTATTAAATTCGGTGATTCAGAACCCATAAAATTGCGACGATATATTTCTGTTGATAACAAACTTCATATTACAAATGATACTTATTTCTACGCTTTAACCAGTGTTGCAACCGATTACATAAGCCATAAACTACTGCCTGCTGACTTTAAGATTAAAAAACTTGAACTCCCTAAATTAAAGTTAGAAATAAAAGACGAAAGATGGGAAGTCACACCTAAACAAGAGAACTTTAGCATTGATAATGTTAACGAACTCATTAATGAATGGAACTATGCACAGTCTATTGGTATCAAGCCATATAAAAGAAAAAATAATTTATCAAATAAAAACACCATTAAACTTTATGGCGAAGATGCATCTACCTTTACTTTTAATATTTTAAAAGATGATAAAGAATTTATTTTAGTTGATAAGTTAATAGGACTTCAATACAGTTTTCCCATGGATAAAAAAATACAACTTCTTAACCTACCCGCACCTGTTGTGAACGAAGAAGATGCGCTATCAGAATAAAATAACGTAGGTTAAATAAAAAATGCCAGAATTACCCGAAGTAGAAACAACATGCAAAGGCATTGCTCCTCACTTAATAAACAAACAAATAGCTGAGGTTATTATTCGCCAAGCTAAGATGCGTTGGCCTATTCCATCCAACATAAAAAAGCTATTACCAAATCAAAAAATAATTTCAGTTGAGCGTCGTGCAAAATATATTTTAATCAAAACGGCTATCGGTACACTTATTATTCACTTAGGTATGTCAGGTAGCTTACGTATTACAAACAAGAAAGAAGCATTCAATAAACACGACCATTTTGATCTCATTTTAAAAAATGGGACTTGCCTACGCTTACACGACCCTAGACGATTTGGTTGCGTACTTTGGACTGCGAAAGAAATTTTTGATCATAAATTACTTTGTAATTTAGGTCCTGAACCGTTATCGACAGAATTCACCGCTGAATACCTCCATAAGCAATCACGAAAACGAAAAGTGAATATCAAGCAATTTATAATGAATGCCAATATTGTAGTGGGCGTTGGTAATATTTACGCTAGTGAGTCACTGTTTCTAGCCGGTATTCATCCACGTAAAACAGCTGGAAGTATTAGCCTTACTCGTTACACAAGTCTTGTCCATTCAATCAAGAATGTACTAACGGCTGCCATAAAACAAGGCGGAACCACCTTAAAAGATTTTACACAAAGTGATGGCAAACCGGGATACTTTCAACAAAAGTTAAATGTATACGGGAGAAAAGGAGAAGACTGCTTAATTTGTAAAAAACCAATAAGTCATTGTGTGTTAGGACAACGTGCGACTTACTATTGCACACAATGCCAAAATTAAAAAAATTTAATCATCTAATGGTTTATATGCAACAAGATTAACCATCGTCTCTTCGCGCTCACCTTTAATCTCTTTAGCTTTTAACTTGAAATAACTTAACAAACCAAGGTCAGGCAAGCTCCACCATAAGAAGGGCCGAGAAATATATTCAGGTTTAATGATAAAACCTGATGACTTAATTAGCTCGATATATTCTAAATCTGTTTTTTGTACATGCATTGGATGCCGAAATAGAAGTTTAATACTCCACGAATGAATATAACGTCGACATGATTCTGCAAATAATAAAACACCACCTGGTTTTAAAACACGAAAAAATTCATTCATTGCACGTTCTTGATTGACTAAATGATGAAAAGTTTGATGACAGAAAATCATATCAACTGTTCCATCAGCTAAATTAATAAAAGCGGCATCGGAATGTAGTAACTCAACGTTGCAATCACATCGCTTTACATTTTCTTGTGCGCGCTCAGCTGCATTTGGATCTATGTCTAACGCAATAATTTTTTCAGGTTTGAAGAATTCATCTAATAACCATATAGAATGACCATGACCATAACCAATGTCTAGAATAGTTGAATTCTGTTTCAGTTGATTAGGCATTAAACGAACAAGATCATTCAACGCTCTTCTTAAAACACTTCTTATCCAAGTATAAGTTCCTAAAAACCATACCCCAAATAATGATTCTTTAACCCAAGGTGTCGAAATTGATTGCTTACGGTTAAGCATTGTTACAGTATCCAAAAAATGACTAATTTAAATGTGTTATTTAAGCAAGGTTACTAAAAATAAACAACTATCGTTTAACTATAGATATCCCTTCTCCACGAGAGTCACTCGCAGCACTTAATTTATTATTTTTATTAATAACAATTTGCATATTGCCATAGCGACTATCTAAATTTTTCAGTTGATGATCTTTGGATAACATCTCAGCACGAGTATCTTCACTGATCATTTCAGGCTCAACTTGAATACTATCGGGTAAATATTGGTGATGATAACGCGGCAAGTTAACAATATCTTGAGCCGAAAAATTTTCTGTAAAACCCAAAATGCCATGAAGTACCATTGTAATAATTCGGCTACCACCGGGTGTACCAATAACGGCATAATCATTATTTTTTGTATTCTCAACAATGGTTGGTGACATGCTAGACAACATACGTTTACCGCCTTCTATGGCGTTTTTTTCATTTCCGACTAACCCATATACATTCGGCACACCGGGTTTTGATGAAAAATCGTCCATCTCATCGTTAAGTAAAACACCCGTCCCTGGTGGTACAAAACAAGAACCAAAAGGGTAGTTCACACTTAACGTTGCTGATACTTTATTACCCTCTTTATCAACTACGGAAAAATGGGTGGTATGTTGACCTTCAGCAAGAGGTGACGCCGGTTTTAATTCTGAGCTAGCGGTTGATTTTAATAAAGATATCGATTGATTAAGTTTAGTTGCATACGACTTACTTATCAGTTTGTCAGTTGGGATGCTGACAAAATCTGGGTCACCTAAAAATTCTGCACGATCGCGATAGGCTCGTCGCATCGCTTCTACCGTAATATGCATACGCTCTGATTTTTTCATGTTGACTAAGTCATATTTTTCTAGAATATTTAACATGGTCACCAATGCGATTCCACCTGATGATGGTGGTGCAGCCGATATGATTTTAAAACCTTTGTAATCACCCACAATCGGTTGACGTTCTACTATTTTATATTGTGCTAAATCGTCTAGTGACCAAATCCCGCCAGCTTGTCTAGTACCAGCAACTAAAGCTTTTGCAACGCCACCTTTATAAAAACCGGCCATCCCAAACTCAGCCATGGCTTCCAACGTATTGGCGAGATCAGATTGCTTTATGGTATGTCCAATATGAGGCACTTTATTACGAAGTAAAAAAATTTTTGCTGCAGCGGGTGATTGCTGTAAAGCTTTTAGACGAAAACCAGCCATACGCCAATATATTTGAGATACTTTAAAGCCTTCTCGTGCAGCTTTAATAGCAGGGGCTAATGATTTACTTAAAGGTAAACGGCCATACTCTTTTGCAATATGCACGAGTGCAGCAGGCTCCCCCGGAATACCGGCTGCCATTGCCCCATTTATTGATAGGCCTTCTATTATTTTACCATTTTTATCTTGATATAGTTTTGCCGTTGCAGCTAGTGGTGCTTTTTCTCGACCATCGATCATGATGTTTTTTTTGGTTTTATTATTCTGCAATAACCAAAAACCACCGCCACCAATACCTGAGCTATACGGCTCAACGACAGCAAGCGTAGCGCTTATAGCAACAGCAGCATCAAAAGCGTTACCACCTTGTTTTAAAATAGTTTCACCCGCTCGCGTGGCAATAGTGTGAGCCGTTGCAATCGCATATTGAGATTCTTGTTTAGCTGTAACGACTGAAGTATAAAAAATAACAGAGACGAAAATTAATGTAAAAATTACGAGAGATTTTATATTTAATATTTTCATTAATTTTCTCGGTGAAGAATTAAAATAAGTAGTTTTTCTTTACGCCTTACCAACCAGCACTTTATATTTAGCCGTTAACTGCTCTTCCGTTTCTTTATGATTCGGATCAAGCAAAATACAATCGACTGGACAAACTTCGATACATTGAGATTCGGCAAAATGACCAACACACTCGGTGCATAATTCAGGTGCAATATCGTAAATTTCTTCACCTTGAGTTATCGCACCATTTGGGCATTCAGGTTCGCATACATCGCAATTAATGCATTCATCTGTAATAAATAAAGCCATGAGATCTCTTGTTAAGGTTGGTATAGATAAAATCGAATTAGATAGCGGATATTTTAGCCTAAATGTGCTTTTAACGCAGCTACAACTTCTGCATCAACAAACTGGGAAACATCGCCACCCAATCGCGCTATTTCCCGCACTAGACTTGAGGATATAAAAGTATACTGTTCAGGCGGAGTAAGAAAAACTGTTTCTACCTCATCACTTAAATGCCGATTCATACTAGCAAGTTGAAATTCATACTCAAAATCAGAAACGGCACGTAAACCACGTAAGATGATCGTGGCATTTTTTTGTTTCATATAGTCAACCAGTAAAATATCAAAACCACATACTTCAACATTATCAATGTTACTAAGAACTTTTGTTGCCAGAGCAACACGTTCATCTAAGTTAAATACAGGCGATTTAGTTGTCGCTTTTGCAACTGCAACAATTACTTTGTCAAACAAGTGTGTTGCACGTTGAATTAAGTCGGTATGCCCATTAGTAATGGGATCAAAGGTTCCTGGATATATCGCAATTTTAGACATAGGCATAATTATAGATTATTTGGTTTTAAATAGATAATAAGCTACGTCGCCAGCTTTCTTATCTCGATGCAAAAGCCAATTTTCAGGCACTGTCGGTAGCGCTTCTTTTGAATGAGCTTCGACGTAGATCATCGCATCGTCATTTAAACAAGACTTCTGCTCAATAAGGGCAAAACATTTTTCTAATAAATCGGAGTCAAATGGAGGATCTAAAAATATTAAATCAAATTTCTGTGTATTTCGATTTAGAAAGCTAAGCGCATCAGCTTGAATAAAAACCGCTTCATTCGTTTTTAATACTGCTGCGTGATCTTTAAGTGTTGAAATTATTTTAGCATTAGTATCACACATCACTACGGAAGCGGCTCCGCGTGATAAAGCTTCAAAACCTAATGCGCCACTACCGGTAAAGAGATCTAAACAACTTGCACCATGAATAGTTGGTGCCAACCAGTTGTATAATGTTTCTCGAACACGATCGGGCGTGGGGCGTATAGCATCAACTTTCGCAAAACTTAGCTTTCGACCTCGCCATTGCCCACCAATAATACGCAAACAATTTTGAGAAGAGCCCGCCATGTTATTCTTTTGTTGCGGTTGCACCGACCGTAATGGTTATTAACTTGTCCGGATGAATGCGACGATTGAATGCATCTTTGATCGAATCAATCGTTACTGCACTCACTTTATCGTTAAAGGTATTTAAGTAATCTAAAGGCAAATTATAAAAACCAATAACGGCTAAGTATTCGGTAATATCTTTATTGCTATCAACACGAAGAGGAAAACCACCAGTAATATTTTTCTTAGAATGTTCTAACTCTTCTTTTGTTGGCCCTTCTTTCATAAAATCTAATAAGGTGTTATTTAACACTTCAAGCGCTTCTTTTGTTTTAGCCGTTTTAGTTTGTAAACCCATTGTAAAAGGACCTTGGGCTTGCATCGGTACAAAATAACTATAACTACTATAGGCTAAGCCGCGCTTCTCTCTAATTTCTTGCATGATACGAGAACCAAAACCACTACCACCCAAAATATGATTACCAACATATAAGTTGTAATAATCGGCATCTCCACGCTTCATTCCCGCTTGCCCAACAAGAATATGTGTTTGGGTTGCTTCATATTCTGTATGTAACACTTGTGCTTTTTCCGCCAAATTAACCTCTGTTAATTTTTCTGCTGGCTTGCCTTGTTGCAAACCCAGCGTAATCTCTTCCGCTAAAGCATGGGCTTGTTTTTGATCAACATCGCCAACAATAGCTATTGTGACATTCGATGCGACATAGTAGCGGTTATAAAATTGTTTTAATTCCTTAGATGTTAATAATTTTACCGTTTCCTTTGTGCCAATGGTTGGGCTCTCATAAGCATGCCCTTTATATATCGCGGCATAAAAAGCATTGCTTGCAATACTACCTGGAGACTGGAATTGATTCTCTATTGAAATAAGCTGATGATCTTGTTTACGTTTGAGTTCTTCTTGTTTAAAGCTTGGTTGAGAAACAACAACTTTAAATGTATCAAGGGCTTGTCGTAATAATTTCTCATCCGTTAAACTACGTAAACTGATAATAGCCATATCTCTTAAGGCTGTTGTTGAAAAATTAGCACCCACATCTTCAAAACGTTCAGCTATTTCATTGGTTGACCATTCGCCTGCGCTTTGAGTCAGCATACTATTAGTTAATTTAGCGATACCTTGTTGCTTACCATCACGCGCGCTGCCTGCATTGAAAACCAATCGAACATCTACCATGGGTAATTGTGGTGCATGCACAAACATAACCTTTGCACCTTTATTCGTTTTCCAGGTTTGAATTTTTACACCTTCTCCACTACTACTTGTTACAACACCAGACTCAGGTTCAGATTCTTTCGAACAAGAAACAGCAACTAAACCAATAAATAAAAATACCATTACATTACGCAACGGCATTTTCTTAATCTTAACTAAATCATTCATATTTATTACTTTCCATCTACTGCTCTAATCGAGCTATTTAATAGGTTTTAAAACAGCAACTGTTTTTTGTGAGTCAACAAAGTATTTTTTTGCCACTTTCTGCAATTGCACAGCTGTAACGGCACGAATTTTCTCAACATATTCATCAGCCGTAGACCAAGGTAAACCAACGGTTTCTAGTTGTCCTAAAGTCATTGCTTGATAAAAGATGGAATCTTTCTCATAAACGTCACTGGCAATAACTTGAGTCTTAATTCGCTGTAATTCTTTTTCGCTGACCAATTGTGATTTCACTAATTCAATTTGTTCGTTAATAGCTTTTTCCACATCGGCTAATGAATACTTAGCCGATGGGATAGAATCAAAAACAAATAAACCTGACTGGCGTGAAATCATGCTGTAACTAACATCTGCACTTGCAGCAACTTGTTGCTTACGAATTAATTCTTTAGGCAAACGTGAACTATCGCCGCCACTTAATATACCGGCTAGGACTTCTAACGCATAAGGCTCCCAACTTTCTTTTGCTGTATTCAATGAAGGGACTTTATAACCAAAAATTAAATACGGAAGTTTTGCCGGTACATTAATGGTGATACGACGCTCACCAAACTGCGGCGCTTCAAGTCGTGGTTTTAACGTTGGAATATTCTCACTAGGCTTTAAAGGCCCATAATGTTTTTCAGCCAAAGCAAAAACAGCTTCTGGTTCAACATCACCAACAACAACCAAGGTCGCATTATTTGGTGCATACCATTTTTCATACCACGCTTTTAAATCTTCGACCTTCATATTTTTAAGGTCATCCATCCAACCAATAACCGGATGATGATAAGGACTACTAATAAATGCTGCTGCGATAAACTGCTCATACGTTGTTGAACGTGGTTTATCGTCTGTTCGCATACGCCGTTCTTCCATAACAACGGGTAACTCTTTTTCAAATTCATCTGCTGGCAGCGTTAAGTTACGCATACGATCAGCTTCTAGTTCAAAGCTTACGGGTAAACGACTTTTTTCAAGCTGCTGAAAATACGCTGTATAATCTTTATTGGTGAAAGCATTTTCTCTACCACCATTTTCGGCAATGATCTTCGAGAATTTACCTGGGGGAATTTTCTCTGTCCCTTTAAACATCATATGTTCAAGCACATGCGACAAACCTGTGGTACCACCAAATTCATAGGAGCTGCCCACTTTATACCAAACTTGTGCCACGACTACCGGCGCTCGATGGTCGGGCTTAACTAGCACTTTCAAACCATTTTTTAATATCTTTTCATATACATTAGGTTTCTGCTTTGAATCGTCAGGCTTCGCAACAGCTACAGACTCATAACTAAAGACAGCTAACCCAATAACTGTAACAATAGTTGCCACTGGTTTAAAAATAGAACCGGCAACGGGGAATAATTTTTTCATACAAATCCTTTAAATTGCACTTATTTTAACTAACGACACACCAGCTAGTTTGATAGGATAGACACTCAATATAATATTAAAATACCATACTCAGACTTATTAAATAATGTTTAGTTTCAAAAAATCCAAATCTAAAACCAATCCTGCAGAATCAAGTAATGATAAGAGCGGATTCTTTGGCCGGCTTAAAAACGGTTTATCACGCACTCGTAATAACCTTACTGGGAACCTCGGTAGCCTTTTTCAAGGCAAAACCATAAATGCTGAATTATTAGAAGAAATTGAAGACAATCTCATTATGGCGGACATTGGAGTGAGCGCAACTCAACAAATTATTGCAGATTTACAACAGCGACTTTCTCGTAAAGAACTCAACGACACCGACACGCTTAATGTTGCATTACGTGAAAACATGGCAAATATATTACAGCCTTGCGACAACACACTCACCATTCCAGATTCCACCAGCCCCTTTGTTATTTTATTGGTTGGCGTGAATGGAGTTGGTAAAACCACTACTATCGGTAAATTAGCAAAACACCTACAAACTGCAGGAAAATCCGTAATGTTAGCTGCAGGCGATACTTTCCGTGCTGCGGCAGTTGAGCAACTACAAACATGGGGACAGCGTAACGACATCCCCGTAGTCGCTCAAGCTCAAGGCGCAGATAGTGCTTCAGTTATATTTGATGCTTTTGAGTCAGCAAAAGCCAGAAATATTGAAGTGCTCATTGCCGACACGGCTGGTCGTTTACACACCCAGTCACATTTAATGGATGAACTTGAAAAAGTTATTCGAGTGGTTAAAAAAATTGACCCGAATGCCCCACATGAAATATTACTCGTGGTTGATGCCGGTACAGGACAAAATGCCTTAAACCAAGCCGAACAGTTTAATAACGCTGTTGATTTAACGGGGATTTGTCTTACCAAACTCGATGGCACAGCTAAAGGTGGAGTGATTTTTTCCATTGCACAAAAACTAAAACTACCCATTCGCTTTATTGGTATTGGCGAGGGTATCGATGATTTACGTCCTTTTGATGCTGAAGAGTTTATCGAAGCATTATTTAGTTCTGAAGAACAAGAGTAACCACCATGATTCGATTCAGCCATGCATGTAAACGCTATCCTGGTGGCTATGATGCACTTCAAGATGTAAACTTTCATCTTAGCCCTGGCGAAATGACATTTTTAACAGGTCATTCTGGTGCAGGTAAAAGTACATTACTAAAACTTATCGCATTAATTGAACGTCCGAGCCGTGGGCAAGTGATTGTTAACGGCCAAAATCTTGCAAAAGTTTCACGCAGAAAAATACCCTATCATCGCCGTAATGTCGGTATGATTTTTCAAAATCATCAGTTACTGTTCGATCGTACGGTCTTCGACAACGTTGCACTGCCTCTTGTCATTAGCGGCTTATCCCATCAAGAAATCGGCAAAAAAGTACGCGCCTCCTTAGATAAGGTAGGCTTACTTAATAAAGAACGTGCTTTTCCGATTACTTTATCCGGTGGTGAACAACAACGTGTTGGTATTGCTCGTGCGGTTGTCAACAAACCCCCCCTGTTACTCGCCGATGAACCAACCGGTAACTTAGATCCAGAACTATCACGTGAAGTAATGAGTATTTTCGAGCAGTTTTCTCAGGTTGGTGTCACGGTACTTATTGCAAGCCACGACATCGACCTTATCACTCATTTGCCTTATCGTGTTTTAACATTGAAAAATGCACGTCTAAGCCATGACTCAGCCCTGCCGGTAACACCTCAATGATAAATTGGATACAAACCTATTTATTGCGGCACCTACAGGTTTTTTTTTACAGTCTTGGGCACCTTACACGAAACCCCGTATCATTATTAATGACCTCAGCCGTTATCGGCATAGCCCTCGCTTTACCAGCGGGCTTACATTTAATCTTAAAAAACATACAAACCGTCAGTGGTGATTTAGATAGTGCGGTGCAAATATCCTTGTTCTTAAAAAAATCCACCACGGATTCACAAGCACAACAACTGGTTAGCCAGCTTAAAAACATGCCCCAAATTGATAAGATTCAATATATTTCACGTCAACAGGCTTTAACCGAATTTAAACGACTATCAGGGTTTGGCAACGCATTAAAAGCCCTGGAAAAAAACCCGCTTCCTGCCGTTATTGTTATTCAACCTTCATTCTCACAAGCTGATGCGCTTTCAAATACAGTCGCAACGCAAAAACTTGTGGCTCAATTACAATCTAAACCTCATGTCGATATTGCCCAATTGGATATGCAGTGGATAAAACGACTCTACACGATTATGGATATCATCCGTCGAGGTGTGGTTATACTAACAGGCCTACTCGCATTGGCCGTTTTATTGGTTATTGGCAATACCATTCGACTTGCAATACAAAATCGACGTGACGAAATTGTTATTGTTAAACTCATCGGCGGTACCGACAGTTTTATTCGTCGCCCCTTCCTTTATACGGGTTTTTGGTATGGCTTGTTTGGCGGGGTAATTGCGTTATTTTTAGTTATCAGCTCTCTGCTATTACTGAGCGGGCCGATTGAGGCATTAACCCAATCTTACGAAAGCCAGTTTACGATGCAAATTATCGATTTTAGTAGCACACTCTGGCTTATCAGTGGCAGCATTTTGCTTGGCCTATCAGGGTCATGGGTAGCCGTTGAAAGACATTTGCGCGAAATTGAACCGACTTAGTTGCATTTAGCCACACCTCCTATTTTACCCACCAACATCTCGTAATTTACTCAACATAATTACTTATATAAGCTAGACTTATGCTTACTTTATCATCTTCAACTTTAAACAGGCGTTCACAATAAACCTGAACGTAAAATACTGAGCAGTAACAATAAAATGGCCGATAAAACAAAAAAAATAATGGTTGTAGATGGTTCATCTGTCTCGCGTACCCTTCTTATTCGCATGTTAAACGAAGAGTTAAATAACACTGAAATTATCGGTGTTGGCACTGCTGAAGAAGCTAGTGCAGCCATGGAAGAAACGACCTTTGACTTGGTCACAACTGCCTTGTTACTGCCCGATATGGACGGCCTCGGCTTAAGCCGACTGATTCGAAATTCTAATAAACATAGCTATACCCCGATTATTGTTGTTTCTGGCGATGCCGATTCTCGTCTTTTACGTGAAGGCTTTGAGGCAGGGGTCACTGACTATTTTGACAAATCCGATGGCTACAAAGCCTTTGGCAGCTTTATCCGTTCTTTTATGCAGCGTAACTCAGGCTTAGTTGGCAACATTCTTTATGTTGAGGACAGTAAAACTGCCGCAACCGTTACCATTAAAATGCTTGAAAAACAGGGATTAAAAGTCACCCATGTGACGAATGCAGAAGAAGGACTAACGATTCTCATTGCCAGAGAACATGACGGGGAAAATGACTTCGATCTCGTTATTACCGATTTCTACCTTATGGGTAAAATGACTGGCGGCGATTTATTGCACGCCATCCGCGCTAAGTTGCACCATTCTCAGCAAGAATTACCGGTGCTTGTTTTAACCAGTACCGACGACGAACAAACCCAAGTAGAGGTTTTCCATGCTGGTGCTAACGACTTTGTTACCAAACCACTAATAGAACAAGTCATGATTGCCCGCGTTCGTGCCCTCTTACTGATAAAGCATCAATACAATGCCTTAAAACTACAAGCAGAAACCATGCGCTGGGTAGCCGCAACCGATAGCCTCACCGGCGTCCGCAGCAAACGTTACTTACTCGACAACGGCGAAGATTACTTACGCAATTCCACCGATATCCCTGTTTGGGGCATTCTAATCGATATCGATCATTTCAAGCATATCAATGATAGCCTAGGCCATATTACCGGTGACCATGTTTTAGCTGATTTAGGTGAAAAACTTGATGACTTCTTTCATGATGGCATGGTGGTACGATTTGGTGGCGAAGAATTCTGCATTTTATTCCGCGACGCGGATTATGAAAATGCCGTGCGCCGTGCAGAATCCTTGCGCTCAGAAATTGAACATTTAAAACCCGGTGGCGTTGATATTACCGCTAGCTTTGGCATGTGCTGCAGTGAAGAACATCCCAATCAACCTCTTAGCCAGTTCTTAAGCCTTGCCGATAAAGCACTCTATTTTTCGAAGGAAAATGGCCGCAACACCGTCTCCGTTAATACAACCGAAGGACCTTTACAAATCAACACCGCAGCCCTCCAATAAGCTTTTTTCATAAGAAAAGAATTGCAACTAAGTACTTGATATAAATCAATAAAAAAATTTTACTTTCGTATTAAATCCACTGAACTTTATCAAAAGTTGGCACTCCAATCTTTCGAGTGCTAAACTACGCATAATCAATATTTGAGGATAAATGTCGATGAACAATGAATTACAACTCGCAGTGCCTTTAGGGGATTTAACCGCCTACAACGCAGCGACACGTCAAATTCCTATCTTAACTGCTGAGCAAGAATATGAGCTTGCCGTTCGCCTGCATGACGATAACGATTTAAAAGCAGCGCAAAAATTGGTTGTATCCCACTTACGATTTGTTGCCCATATTGCGAGAAGCTATTCAGGTTATGGACTTTCTGAAGCTGATCTTATCCAAGAAGGCAGCGTTGGTTTAATGAAAGCTGTAAAACGTTTCGATCCATACCGTGGTGTGCGATTGGTTTCATTTGCCGTGTACTGGATACGCGCAGAAATCCATGAATTTGTTTTACGTAACTGGCGCATTGTTAAAATTGCGACAACCAAAGCTCAACGTAAATTATTCTTCAACTTACGTTCATCTAAAAAACGTCTTGCTTGGTTTAATAAGGAAGAAGTGGAGTCGGTTGCAAAAGATCTTGGTGTAACGACAAAAGATGTTTATGAAATGGAATCAAGATTAACTGGCAGTGACATTGGTTTTGATAACACTAAAGAAGACGATGACAGTGATTTTGTGCATTCTTCACCTGCTACCTATCTTGAAGATATGAGCCATGAACCATCGAACATGGTCGAAGAAGAAAATCATACCGATTTCGAAAGTGAGCGGTTACATAACGCATTAAAAACACTTGATGAACGTAGCCAAGCTATTCTACAACAACGCTGGTTGAGTGAATCTAAATCTACATTACAAGATCTCGCTAGCGAATTTAGTGTATCGGCTGAGCGTATTCGTCAACTGGAAAATAATGCCATTAAAAAATTACGCCAAGCAATGAGTTAATATTTTCTAGGTAAGTTTTTCAGCTAAAAAAAGCCCTTCTTTTATTTAAGAAGGGCTTTTTTATTAACCGCTATATTATTTTGAGGCTTTATCTTCACCTGTTGAAGAATCTAACAAAGAATCAATATCCGATGCATCAACATCTTCTGTTATTTCAGGAGACTCTGCAGATTCTTCAGCCACATCCATATCTGGAACAGAATCACCCTCACCATCCTCAGTAAATTCTTTTTTCTGAGCTAAGGTTTGTTTTAATTGATACATCTCATTTTTTACACGTTTTTCTCCACCTTCCGATCCACCTTCGTACATATTCGCAAACTCAGAGGTCATACGCTCCATAGATTCCATTGCTGCATCAAAGTCAATTTGCAACTGAGAGTTTTTTTCTTTTAATGTTTTCTTTTCATCTCTTAGACTGGTCACTTGTTTTTGTAGATCTCGCAGAGCGGCGTCATTGTCTCCATCTCCGTCGTCATTATTACTTGTTGAGTTTTTAGCAACTTCTTCAATGACGCTTATATAATTTTCAGATATGTTTTTTATCTCACTTTCTATATCGACAAGCGAATCAGGCTTATGCCCCATAAATAATTTAGCTACGTGTAAATAGGTTCCTTTTTCAGCATTAATAATACTTTCAACTAATGTTGATTTGGCAGAATCATCCAAGCTAGTAGACTCATCAATTTTCTTTTTTAATGCCTGCTCTCGCTGCACCTCATTAGTTTTGACATCTTCTAAAAATTCAATCGCCAGCGTTTTATTTTTTTTTCGTTTTTTAAACCCGAAGAAAAGCATCGCTACAATAAGGACAAGCAGAACAACCGAAATCTCCGATACAATAATCAGAGCATTTGTTGTTAGTGAACTTGTCACTGGCTCGCTCATAAGCTCAACTCTTCTTGTTCTTTTTCAAATTTAGCTCTACGTTTTTTCCAGACTAAATAACCAATACCACCAAGCAATAACAAGACGATATTGACATAGATAATAATCATCATTGTTGATAACCAATTAAAACCTTCCTTATTTTCATCGTCCTTATCAACAGGTTCATCATGAGCGACTTCCTTTTCATGTGTACCTTTAGGTTTATCATGGCTATCCTTTGCGGGTGCATGTGCATCAGGTATAGGAATAGGCGGGGGAATAACTGGAGCGGCGTGATGATCTTGTGTTTCACTTGGTACCGCCGGTGGAGCAACGGGGGCATGTGCAGCTTGCGTATCTAAAGATAAATGTTGTTCGCCACCTTTTGATACCTCTAATACTTTGTTGAAATCAACATGGAATGCTTTGTCGTTTACTCTGGTGCCTACTAAAGTAACTGTAACGCGTTTGCCTGCATTGTCTTTAGCTAACAACGTATGCCACTTATCATCATCATCTTGTTCTAACGTTCTTTTACTACCATCAGGCAACGTTACTTGAACCGAAACGGTATGTGGTACTAACAGTTCCATCCTTGGTGCAATTTCTAATTTAAATTGACCATCGGCTTGTTGGGTAATATTTAAATCCGCTGGCGTTTCATGAACTTTTATAATATGTCTAAGCTCTCGCTCAAAGGCCGGTGACTTCGCTTGAATTGTTAAAGATACATCACCTGATGTTTGGTCTGTATTAAACGCTACGGTATAAACACCATCTTTCTCTAATCGGTCAGCAGCATTACCATCATCCAACATCGGCGTTTGACTTTGTGCGCCACTATTATGCGCGGTTGAACTTGCTCCATGCTTATCGCTAGGCTGTTCCGTTACCGCATGTTTAAAAACATTAAACTTAACTAATTTTAATAAGCGTTCTTGAGTAACTGTTTTACCTTCTTGATTTAGTTTTGCAGTGAGCGTTAACGTATCACCGTACATAATATTATTTGGGAAGTTACCACTGGTGAGTTTTAAGTTTGTTACAACCATTACGCGGTTATCTGGATCAACTGCTGCATTAATTAACCATTCACCAACCTCGGGATTTTTACTGGAAATAAGTTCATAACCGGTATCTTTATGCCACGTAACATTTTTAGGATGATTTTTATAACTCCAGTTTTTCTTACTTGGCGTTACAAGTTTTGTATCCGATTCACCAGGCTTCTTAAAAACAAGGACTGTCATGTCTTCAATTGATTTATCAATTGAAAAATGATTATTTTCTAATGGAACCGTATCAACCTTGGTCGATTTTTCAAAGATATGCAAAAATACCCTCTGCAAATCTTCGGCGTTATCAACAGCCTCATGCCAACCATCTGTCATGCCAGCAATAGCAGCCATTAGTTTTTTATCCGCATTTTTAGATAACGCAATAGTATGTATTGTTACACCGGCTTTTTTTAAATTCGGAATAATGTTTTTTAATATACGCTTTCGTGAGTCATCATTAAGCTGTTGGTCTTTTGAAATATCAACCATACCATCGGTTAACAAAACTAGATGACGCTGTTCTTTTTTATTTGCTTTTTCCCAACCTTTACTCGTTCGCTTAAGTGCGTCTTCAATATTGGTAAACAGACCTCTAGAATGAATTTTCTTTGATTCCTGCATGGCTAGTTTTTTCCAACTCGGTGTTACCTTGCCATGTTTCACTTGCATGTTTACAAATTTGCCAAACGTCCATATACCTGACTTAGCTTTTTCTGGCATTAGGCCTACTAACATTCGTAATGCAGGGGAACGAAGATTTTGAGGATCATTCTTTTTCATGCTGCCCGAAACATCAATAATCACACGGACATCGCTGACAGCTTCACTAACAGCAAATGCAGAATTTACTGGAATAATGAGAATGAGGAAAAAACTATGCAGAGCCCACCGCACAGCCCATTTTTGAGAAAATACGCTTTTTAAATTCAACAGCTTAAATATCCTAACCTTTTTAGTAAGGATAGGACAAAAGCATTAAAAAGCAAAAAGTTAGATGAATGAGTTAATGTAGAATTTGGTTAATAAATAACCACCTTCCGAATGCTAACCACCAAATAAAACTGATAAAACACTAAGAAGACTAAAACCGATTAACAGAACGATAAAAGTAAGTGGGAAATTTTGAAATGTGAACCATTCTTTCATGATGAATCCTCAATAAAATACAATCTATATAAGCTTATTCTAATGTTATTCGCTCATTAAAACAACAAATTACAGCAATTCAGCTATCAATCTGTCCCGAATCTTCTTAAGTGTAGTGAAGTTTCAAACCTTTACTTATCTTCGGGGTGCTTATCTTCATCTTCTCGCAAATGCTTACTCTTAGGGATAAGAGGGTCATCGTCATCCATTAGAATACGATGAGCAGGCCCTTGCAAATCTTCAAATTGTCCCGTTTTAACGGCCCAAATAAAGCCTGCAATCGCAATACCCAAAATAACGAGTGCTAAAGGAATTAATATATAAAGGATATCCATAGGCCTACTGTACAGTATTTTTCTCAACGGAAGGGTTATCAACAAGCCGTTCAGTAGAGATAGGCTCTATTTTCGTCAATCTTAATGCGTTTAACACAACAAATAACGAACTGGCTGACATACCAATGGCTGCCAGCCATGGTGCAATATATCCCAGAGCAGCGAGAGGTAACGCGGTTAAATTATAGAGTATTGCCCATGCTAAATTTTGCTTCACAATAAATAATGTTTTTCGTGCGTGAATAATGCTTTCTTGTAAGTGATTCAAATTCTCACTGAGTAAAACCATGTCGCTACTGGCCTGTGCGAGTTGTGTACCACTACCCATTGCGATGGATACTTGAGCCATCGCTAAGACTGGAGCATCATTAACGCCATCACCCACCATCGCAATAATTTTATTTTGTTGTTGTAGATTATTGATTACCGCTAACTTATCTTCTGGCGTTTGTTGTGCGTAGAATTTTTTAATATTTAAAATTTTTGCTGTCTGACTGACAACCGATCGTTGATCGCCACTTAATAAAACGGTATCTATATTAAACTTCTCTAGTTGTTTCAACATCGAGATAGCATCATCACGTAGTTGGTCTTCCAATGTAAATACCGCTAACCATTCATTCTCACTCGCTAAAAATATTTGCGATTGAATTTTATTATTTTCCAGCGTTGATTCTTCTTGAGGATAATCTTCAGCAACAATGGTAGATACCCAATGCTTCTGTCCAATTCGAATGCGTTTACCTTCAAGTATTGCCTCCATACCTTGCCCAACCTCAGCAGATACATTTTCAATATTTAAAGACATAGAATCGTTAACATTAAAATGTTGGAATGCTTTAGCGACAGGATGTTCAGACATTTTTTCTATACTAAAAGCTAACTGCTGACATTGTTGTTTTGTCTTAGAACCAAGAATTAAAACATCTTTAATACTCAATGTTCCATGCGTTAATGTGCCTGTTTTATCAAACACAAAAGTATCTACTTTCGATAAAGTTTCTAAAGCATGAGCATGCGTTACCAAAAAACCTAGTCGAGTTAAAGCACCTGTCGCCGCTGTCATCGCAGCGGGTGTTGCTAAAGATAATGCACATGGACACGTTACTACTAACATCGATAATACTATCCATAAAGCGCGCTCGCTATCAATTTGCCACCATACATAACCAACCACAGCCGCAAGTACTAAAATAACAGCCACAAAAACAGCGGCGACTTTGTCGGCAATTAAAGCGATATGTGGTTTTTCAGTTTGAGCACGATCGAGTAAACGTTGTATTCCAGCCAGTACCGTCTGCTCACCAATTTCCGTTATACAAATCGATAATGGTGACTCAATATTAACAGTACCCCCTATTACCTTGTCATTTTTTATACGACGTAGAGGATGTGACTCACCTGTCATTAATGATTCATCGATACTACTTTGGCCATCTGTAATAAAACCATCGGCAGGAATTGTTTCACCAGGTTTAACTAAAACCAAATCATTAGTTTTTAACTCATTAACCAATACTTGCTCATACTCATGGTCAACAATATTACCTACAATACGTGTCGCCATAACGGGTAATAGTTTAACAAGTGCATCAGCAACTTCACTTGACCGTTGACGTGCACGCAGCTCTAGAAAACGACCGACTAATAAGAAAAATGTAAACATGGTGACAGAGTCAAAATAGACTTGCCCCGTATTCATAATCGTTGCCCAGAAACTTGCAACGTAAGCACCACCAATTGCGATTGCAACAGGCACATCCATTCCCAACTGCTTCCGTTTTAAATCTCGCCATGCACCAATAAAAAAAGTTTGCGCTGAGTAAATAACAACTGGCGTCGCGATTAAAGCACTTATCCAACGAAAAAAAACTTTCATATCATGACTAATCCCGCTGTAATCACCCGCATATAATGCAATGGCTAACATCATCACTTGCATCGCGCCAAGGCCAGCAACAGCCAAGCGAATTAATGCACGTTGACGTTCTTTTTTTTGTACAGCTTCTTGCTTACCTGGGTCGAACGGATGAGCACGGTAACCAATCGATGATATTGATATTAATATATCACTCAGTTTAATGATGGAATCGTCCCAGCTTAAGCGAGCACGTTGCGTCGAATAATTTATAGAGAACGATTTAACTCCTGGTAACTGACTCACATGTTTTTCGTTTAACCAAACACAAGCCGCGCAAACAATACCCTCGAGAATTAACGATGCTGTTTTAATGTTTGGTGAATCTGACGACGAGCTAACAAATTGATTTTGCAACTGACTATTATCGTAAAGCTGAAGTTGTTCGAGTTCTTCTGGGACAAGATTATCGGCAGTTAAGGACTGTTCGGTTCGATATTGGTAATATTCATCTAAACCATTATCAACGATTGCTTTTGCAACGGCACTGCAACCAGGGCAACACATTGCACGTTGCTTATTGAATATTTCAACAGAATAAGGATTTGACTCAGGACAAGGAAGCCCGCAATGAAAACACGCTGTTTTTTCGTTTGACATTATGATTCTGGTCGTTATTCTTCTGGTTGTTATTTTTATCTTATTTTAAATAACAATAAATTCATTCTATTATTTATTTTCCGTTGTAGCTGTTTCACTTACATTAGTCGTTGCTTTTAAATCGTAGTCACCTTGTGGACTGTCAACTTTTAATAATAACTCCCATCGGCCTGGGTACGGTAATACAATATTCACCTGATATAAACCTGCTTTGGTTTCCGTTAATGTAATCGGTTCATCTTGCTTGCTTGTATTACCACGTTGAAAACTACCGGAAACAGTTGCCTGTGTAATCGGTTGTTTCTTTACATCTTTTAAAGAAAGCAAAAATGTCGCCGATTTTTTTGCAACGGGCTGTTCGGCCCAACCATATTTTATTTCCCAACCTCGTTGCCGTTGTTGATCTAACCGTTGTTGGTACTGATTATATTGATCTTCTTTTTCATGATAATTATGTTCAATAATACCGGGAAAATATGAACTCACTTCACCACCACTTTTAGGTGCCGGAATAAATAACCCACGTAACAACGAATCACTGCCTTGTTGTGCAATCGTAATAAAAATACTATCCACCGTCACTACTACCACAAAAAAACCAACAATAAGTAGGGGTGCCCAATGCAAAGTTTTTCTTTTTGCTTCACCCGCACGTACTTTGTTGTTATGAATAATAGCTTGGTTATGTAAAATAGTAAGCAAATATATTGTGACTCCATATATTGCAAATTGAATCGCAAAAACATCTATACTCGGCCAATCAATAATAAGTAAGGGAATATAAATACTACAAAGCGACAAGAGAGTTATAATAGCTGTTCGAATGCTAGACAACGATGTACGAAAACGTAAGATGCTATGAATGACAAGAATAAATAACACCCCCGTCGCTAATGTTAATAATAAATTATTCATTTCAATATCTTCTTTTTTAAATATCGTTTGGGAATAAAGAAATTCGCTTGCTGAGTCCAACGATTTTTTTCTTTGTGTCTATTCGTAAATACAAATTTAAAATCTTTATTTTCTTTTATTGCATCACTTGGCAAGCGCCTAACATTAATATGTAATACTGAACTTGCTCCTGGCGAAATGTTCAAATAATCTCGAATATTATATGTCCGACCAAGATCCATCGTAGCATCATTCAAACCTTCCAAACTAACCCTTAATGACATCTCTTTGTCTGTTCTATTATTTATTTTTACATCGTAGCGGTTTTGAATATGTCCATCAGATAAAACAACAAATAAAGGTTGTCGCACCTGGCGCACACTCACTTCAATTTCAGAACGAGAACTCAGTCCCCAAATAAGAAACGTTGCGACAGTAATTAATATAAGGCCATAACCAATTGTTTTCGGTTTTAGAAACCGTGTTTTCTTCCCTTCTGCCTCACTCTCAGATGAATAACGAATCAACCCTTTGGGATAACCCACGGAAGTCATAATGGTGTCACAAGCATCAATACATAAAGCACATGTTATACATTGATACTGAAGCCCATTTCTAATATCTATACCCGTTGGACATACTTGAACGCAGTAACCACAATCAACGCAATCACCGTACCCTTCTTGTTGACGGTTTTCACGTTTAATGAGTTCTTTATTTGGCTTATGACGCCCATTGGCTGCTTCGCCACGAATAGAATCATAGGCAACGATAACGGTATCCTTATCAAACATTGCACTTTGAAAACGCGCATAGGGGCACATATAGGTACACACTTGTTCACGAGCAATACCGGCCATCACGTAGGTTGTTGCTGTTAGAAATAAAATAGTCACACCGGCGGCAATCGGCGCGTTCAATGTGAAAATATCAATAATCAGATCTGGCGCATTACCCCAGTACAAGGTAAAGGCAAGACCAGTGACAAACGCAACAATAAGCCATAGGAAATGTGTTAAGCCCATTTTGAATATTTTATTGGCAGTCCATTTTGATTGCGCAAGCTTAATACGTGCCGGCCGCTCACCTTGCACCCAATGTTCGATATGCATAAACACATCGGTCCAAAGAGTTTGAAAACAGAAGTAGCCACAAAATACTCGCCCAGCAATACCGGTAACAAAAAAAAGTAATAAAGCGGCAAAGGCGAAAAATACTGCCACCCAAAACATATCTTGTGCAAAAAGAGTTAAATCAAAAAAATATAACCGATGTGCATCAATATCAAAAATAACCGCTTGTGATGGGCCGTTATCACGCTCCCAACGAATCCAAGGCAAAATAAAATAAACACTATAGGCAAGTATAACGATTGAGGATTTAATCTTTCGGTATATTCCTTTTACCGAACGTGGGAATATAGGGACGCGTTGCTGTTCCACTGGAGAGCTAACTACCTATTTTTTTTTGAGTGAAAGGTTTCATATTTTAATATCCGAGATATAACAAAACGGGAGTACAAAAACTGATTGTCAATTTTTATACTCCCGCTCGCACTACACCTATCTTAAAGATGAAGGCAATTTTATTTACCACCACCTAATTGGTGAACGTAAAATGATAAGATCTTAATTTGTGTATCGGTTAAACGATTATTCCATGCCGGCATGTCTCGATGAACACCATTCGCTATAACCGCTTTAACGCGCGCCTTTTTCTCAGCTATCTTTTCAGCTGAAGAGACATCAGCCAGTGTCCAAACACTATCGGTTAAGTTCGCAGAGCCCATCGTTAACATCCCTGAACCTGCTTTTGTGTGGCAATAATAACAACCACCGGCTTGACCATTAAATATTTGTTCTCCTCGTGCAGTTTGAACTTTATCGGTTTCATGCTTTGATAAGCTTAAAACGTATTCAGAAACATCATCAAGTTGTTGGGCATTAAGTGATTCTTTAAACGAAGGCATGTAACCTTTACGTCCAGTTTTAATGCTTGTTTTAATTTGTTCAAAGCTGCCACCCCAAAGCCAATCATCATCAGCTAAATTTGGATAAGAACCCACTACACCGGCACCACCGGGTTGATGACAAGCGGCACAATTATCTGCAAATAATACTTTAGCCATCGAATAGGCAAAGCTACTTTTTGCTTCATCCTTTGCAATTTCGTCTATACTTGCGGCTGCTAATTCGTCAATGTATTTTTGTTGCTCCGCACGAGCTTGTTGTAAATCTTTTTCATGTAATGCACGAGTATTCCAGTGTGTTTTTACCTGTGTGCCATCGGCTTTTGTGTATTCAATATCGTTCATCACACCTTTAAGGTAATCGCGTCCAATAGGCCAAGAAGGATAAAACACCCAATACACTAGTGTAAAAATAATCGTTGCATAAAAACCCCATACCCACCAATTGGGTAACGGATTATTGAATTCTTGAATATCACCATCCCAAGCATGCCCGGTAGTTTGTACAGCTGCTTTTTTTTGTGACTTATTATTTGGTTTTTCCGACATAATTTCTTACTCTCTAATCGTCTTCATCGAAAGGAATGTTTTTATATGATTCCAAACGTTTATTTCTTTTTTTGTTACTATAAACATAAATAATAATGCCAACAAAAGTGATAAAGAAAAGTACTAAAGCGAAGGGCTTTGTATTTTCTAAATGGGTAAACCACTCAAACAGATCTGATAACATTTCGTATAGGTTCACTTTAATTTATTTCAAAAACTTATCTAAATTTCGCAAAGTGACCATCATCAAACTTTTTGAAATCAACCATCGTGCCTAAAACTTGAAGGTAGGCAACCATCGCGTCCATTTCAGAAATATTCGATTTATCACCATCATAATTATTAATCAAAGCTTCGTTTATTAAATTACTTTCGGCTTTATTAATATCTAGATTTTTGGCAACGTCTAAGCCAAAGCGTTCCACATTTTTATCGAATTCTGCTTTTGTTTCCGAATAAGGTACGCCCACTTTTTTCAATGCTCTTAAACGATCGGCAATATCTTTATATTTCAAATCGTCTTCTAATAACCAAGGATAGTTAGGCATAATTGACTCACGCACAACTGAACGTGGCTTAACTAAATGCTGTACATGCCATTGGTTAGAATATTTTTTACCGACACGCGCTAAATCAGGGCCTGTTCGTTTACTGCCCCATTGAAACGGATGATCAAACTTCGATTCTGCTGCAAGCGAGTAATGACCATAACGCAACGCTTCATCACGGAATGGACGAATCATTTGTGAATGGCATAAATAACAACCTTCACGCTGATAAAGATCACGGCCTCTAAGTTCAAGCGGAGTATACGGCCGTACGGTTTCAATGCCGCCAACTTTTACTTCTTCAACTGTGTCGTCCATATAATACAAGGGAACAATTTCAGCTAAGCCACCAATACTAATAACAATCAAAGTTAGAGCAATTAACCAGCCAGCATTTGTTTCAATCGTTTCATGTTTCATAATTTATATCCTACAAACCCTTACTGTGCTGCAGCCATCTTAGCGGCAATTTTTGCTTCAAATTCTTGTTTTTCATTTCGTGATTGTCGTATCGTCATGTAAACGTTATAGCCCATCACAATAATACCTAAGACAAATAACAGGCCACCGAAAGTTCGCATAATATAAGGAGCGTGCAAATGGTTGACTGTTTCTATAAAGGTATAGGCAAGATTCCCATACTCATCAAAAGCACGCCACATCCAACCCTGACCAATACCTGCAAACCACAAGGCAGTGATGTATAAAATAATACCCGTTACAGCTAAATAGAAATGTATGTTAATCAACCGATTACTGTACATTGTCGTTTCCCATAAACGCGGAATTAAGTGATAAAACGAACCAAAGGTAACCATTGCAACCCAACCGAGTGCGCCTGAGTGAACATGGCCTATAGTCCAATCCGTATAATGTGAAAGTGCATTAACACTCTTTAATGACATTAATGGACCTTCGAAAGTCGACATACCATAAAAGGCTAAAGCAACAATTAAGAATCGAACAACAGGGTCACTACGCAATCGGTCCCACGCACCTGACAAAGTCATAATACCGTTTATCATACCGCCCCAAGATGGGAGTAATAATAAAATAGAGAACGTTGCAGCTAACGTTGAAGTCCAATCAGGTAACGCAGTCCAATGTAAATGATGCGCGCCTACCCACATATATAAAAACACTAACGCCCAAAAATGAATAATAGATAAACGATAAGAATAAACAGGTCGACCGGCTTGTTTCGGTACGAAGTAATACATCATACCCAAGAACGCAGCGGTTAAGAAAAAGCCTACCGCATTATGTCCGTACCACCATTGCGTCATGGCATCTTGAACACCCGCTTGTAAACTATAAGAACTTAAATTAAATAAACCAACTGGCATCGCCATGTTGTTAACAATATGTAGAATTGCGGTTGCTAAGATAAAGGCAATAAAAAACCAGTTTGCGACATAGATATGAGGTTGTGAACGACGACGAAGTGTTTGTACATAAATCACTAAGTAAGCAACCCACGTAAGGGCGATTAAAATATCAATCGGCCAAACCATTTCGGCATATTCACGCGCTTGTGTGTAACCCAACATGTAAGAAACTGCCGCTGAAGCGACGGCTATTTGCCAGCCCCAGAAAGTATACATTGGCATTAATTCGCCCCAGAGGCGAACCTGACAGGTTCGTTGCACAATGTAATAAGACGTTGCGAATAAAGCACTGCCCCCAAAACCAAAAATAACTAACGTAGTATGTACTGGACGTAGGCGACCAAAAGTAATTTCTGGTGTATCAAAATTTAAGAACGGCCAAGCTAATTCTGCCGCAATATACAGCCCAGTGAACATCCCTAAAATGCCCCAAACCAAAGACATAATGGTAAATATTTTTACAATGTCGTAATTATACGACTGTGGAGATTGTTGCATTGCTGCTGCCATAAAAAAGCGCCTCTATCGGTAAACACTAAACGTGCAAGCATTAGCGGCAAAATCGAATAAGAATTTAATTATCTTCATTATTCAAGTCCGCTAGATAACCAAGCACGGGAGTATGGTAATTAAGTATATCCTTATATTGTAATGTTATTGTGATTTAAGGGCAAGTATTGGTTAGTTAATCAGCAATTCTTTTGCATATTGCATACCCAACCTAGAATGACTATATTTTTATTCAACATGCACTCTCAATACAAACATTCCTTATATATACACTTAGCCAGCCTAATACTATTTTTCAGTGTAGTACTGTTTCTCACAAGTTGCTCTCGTGAAGACCCTAAACTCGCACTCAAGCAATCTCTAGCTGAGCTGGTGACGGCAGTAGAACAAAAGAAGCATCACGCCATTAACCAAAAAATGACGAGGAATTTTATTGGCAACAATCGACTAAATTCACAAACGATGACTGCGCTTATTTTTAGGTACGTTATTCGTTACCGCTTTATTAAGGTTTACACACTCGTTAATTCGATAGAAATTGAGCCTGAAGCCGAAGAAAATTTGGCCAGAATGACCTTTCATGCTGCACTTACAAGCAGTGAGAAAATGCTACCTGAGCGTATGCGCGTTTATAAAGTGAACGCTCACTGGGTATTGAAAAACAATGAATGGAAAATTCTAAAAGCCGATTGGGTCGAAGTTCGCCCGCAAACGATTTACCCGCAAATTAAAGAGCAAATAAGGTAACCAAAAAAATAAGTATTGTTAGAACAAATGTTTAGCTCAAACGTTTACTCTTACCCTTTCCTTGCGAAACCAATTTTAACGTGTTCTTACAGTTTAAATGGATGCTTCCGCGAGAAAGTTTAATACAACGTTTATGCTCAAAGTCTTTTAATATACGGCTAACCATCTCGCGGGTGGTGCCTAATTCATGACCTAGCTCACTATGGGTAATAGCAATTGGGCGTCCGCAGTTCTGTTCAAACTGCTCATGCAACCAAACGGCGATACGTAAATCTAAGCGATCAAAAGCAAGACCAGAGACCAAATTAACCATTTTAGCCAAGCGCTCGGTTAGGCTGCGAAGTACATAATTACGAAAACTATCAGATTTAGACATCGCATTATGGAACTCAGAACGGCTTATGACTAAACCACGCATGGTGGTTTCAGCTTGCGCCATAATGGGGTAAGGCAAGCCATTTACGAGATTATTTAAGTTATGGAGACACAACTCACCGGGTTCAACGCGATATAAGGTCATTTCACGCCCTTCGTCAGAATCTTTGAATACACGTACCGTGCCTTCAACAACTAACATCAGGTGCTTACATTCCATATTTTCGTTAAACATGATGGTATTAGCGTCAAACGTGTGAAGTTTAGCCGTTTCTAACATTGCCCAGCATTCCTTATCAGCTTGCTCTAACAAGCCAGGATAATCTGCTAATAATTCATGCAACTTATGACTCGCCTGAAGCGATGGCTGAGTCGAAAATTCACTGACTGGGGCGGCTAATACTGACATATAGAATGCCTCTTCCTCATAAATTGGTCATTATTTAAGCATATTTTGGCATCATGGCCAAGGGATTGTAATCGTTATCTATGCTAATACGTGTGTGATATTCGGAGATTGTCCTCTCTCTCCTACACGAACTCTGTAACTTTGGTTACATTAGCTCAAAACTTGTGCAAAGGTAAAGTGATACAAGTCAACTGACGTCTCAAATAGGGTCGTTCGGGGAGATAACTGCTTTCCAGTAAATCAAACGTAAAAAAAAGAGGCAACCTTGGTTGCCCCTCTACAGGTTCACACACACTGTGAGATTTATTGTTATTTAGTGCGCGTCTCTTCGTACGCGCACTTATGCCTGACCTGCAAAGCAGGTCGGCTTACCCAAACTTACTAAAAGCAAGAAAGGTAAGCCGAATCCACTAAACAGCTAAGCATAAGTTAGAGCGGTTAGCTCTTTAATTTTAGAAGTTCCAACCATAAGCGACACCATACGATGTTTGGCTCATAGAAAGATTTGCTTCACCAGCACCAAATGCGGTTGGAATTGAACTACTGCCGTTCACAGTATTTTTTGGAGCATACATATACATGAAAGTAAGCTCAGATTTATTGGCTAATTCCCACGTTAAGCCTAACGTGTAGTGATCTTCAACGACCGCAGGCGCTAATACGTTAAAGAATGTTTCACCGGCTGGGATTGGTTGATCAGCATGGTTCCAACCTGCCAATATCGTAATATTACTATTTACCTCAAAAGAAGCACCTAACTTATAGACAGTCATATCTTCCCAACCAAAACCTGCACCATTACTAGTACCAAGTTGGTTATTTAATATCCCAACATTGCTCGCACCACCTAGTTTATTACTAACAGCAGCTACGTCCGTATAGTTAATTTTTGTAATATCGAAGCCAACATTGATGGTTGGTGATGCTACAAAGTTAATGCCAAGCCCGTAAGTTGATGGGATATCAAAGTCACCTTGCTCGGCAAACAGACCTTTATATTTATCAAAGTTCTCCATATCCGCTTTTGATTGGTATGTTGCACCAAGACTCACACTATCTGACACTTTCATATTCCAACCAAGACGAATATTGTAACCTAGTGAAGTGTCATCACCATTATCCGTTACAAAACCAGGCGCACTCGACTGGGAAGCATTATCAAAATTATCTAGGCCATAAGCTCTAAATTTTTGTTGGATGACATTTAAAGAAACACCAAATGTATTTTTATCATCAATTTTCATCGAAAAAGTCGGCGCAATAAAAAGCTGTTCTAAATTCACGCCAGATTGAATGCCCGAACTTCCTGAAAATAAGGTAATAATTTGCTTATATTTAGAGTTCATACCGCCATTACCGTATACAGAAACACCGAATGACATAGTATTGTTTATCATCTGGTTATAACCAAATTCTGGAATAATGAAACTTTCATCTTCATTTCCCTCATACTTGGTGCCTTGAATATTAGCCTCTCGATCTGGAGTAAAATAATCAACACCAAAATCGATCCTGTTACCAACTATAACCATATTAGCCGGATTAGTACCTGCAGCTAACGCATCATTCGATTTAGCTATACCAACACCGGCCATTGCTTTGGACTTAATACCAACACCATGCGAAAAATAACCGTTAGTTGCCATTACCGTTGCAGGTAATACACTCAAAGCACTACCGACAGCTAATAGTGCTATTTTGTTTTTAAGTTTAAATGTACTCATTAATTTATCCTCCAGGATAATATTTGATTAATAAATGTTTTTATTATTATTTTGTTTAACTACTTTTTATATATATAAGCAAATATCTGAATCGCCCGCAAATTCAAAGAATTTTGCAGCACCGGCATATTCGACACCGTCGATTAACTCGGATTGTTCAAAGTCGAATAAATCAACGGTCATTTGGCAGGCAGTAATTTTTACTTCGGCTTCAATACAAAGCTCACGTAATTCTTCTAAGCTGGCAACACCTTTTGCTTTCATTTTTTGTTTCATCATCATGGTCATAATGCTTTGCATACCAGGAATTGCGGTACCAATAACAGGGAACCATTTGTCCATTCCCATAGGCATTGGCATACCGGGGTTACCTAAAGGGCTAACCGATAATTTCATATCCTTTTTTAATAGTTGTAAACCATAAAAAGTGAAAAATATTTCAACATCGTAACCTAATGCTGCTGCCGTTGAAGCTAATATAAAGGGTGGATAACCCCAATCAAGCGTACCTTTAGTGGCAATAATTGCTAATTTTTTGTTACTCATAATCTAGTCCTTGTTGTGTGCGTGATTTCTTAATGATAAAGAGTTTACCCAGCTATTTTCGATATCTCTGTGCGTATTAGCACTTAAGTGCTAATAAATTTTGACGGGGTAAATAACGGATTTTATAGCCAGCAATCAGAGGGGATAACAATTGTAATGATTTGGCTAAGTAATGTACTAAATATACGCTCAGTGTACTCATAGTCACATACCTTCCATGTATTAATTGAATAGGATAATTATAGACTTAAATCTTAAAAAGAGAATCCCTATGAAAAATAAAAATATCTTGCGCGCCTTTGTTGCCTTGTTAGTTTCATTCAGTGTTTTATTTTATTCCAGTATTAGCTTAAGCGCAGAAACGTTTTTTAAGCCTTTTATTCTCGCACAAACCATTCAGTCTACAGACTTAAATAAAACCATTTCAGAGACGAAAACTAAGTTAAGCGAAAATGGCTTTGAAATAGTTGGTGAGTATACACCTTATAAAGATACACATATTGTGATTATTTCTAGCCCTAAGTTAAAAGAGTATGCTTCTCAATCTAAAAATGGGATTTATGGTGCCATTCAGCGAGTTACTATTACAATTGTAGAGAATAACACCCAAATTGCTTTTACTAACCCAACCTATATGGCACACGTATATCGTTTTAAAACTGACCTTGCTGATATAACGCAATCGTTGAAAACAAGTTTAGGATTTGAAAAAGAATATGGTTCAGATAAAGGTTTAACTAAAACTGATTTGCGCGAATACCAATACAAAATGTTTATGCCTGATTTTACTGACCGGTTAGAGCTCGCAGAATATCCCAACCAACAAGAGGCAATAGCCAAAGTCAATAAAGCACTTGAAAATAATGAAGGTGGAGTAAGTAAACTTTACCAAGTTAGTTTAGATGGTAAAGAAGAAACCATAATTGGTGTAAAGCTCGTTGAAAATATTTTTTCAGATTGCAGTAGCGATAAATTTATTATGGGCGAAATTGACTTTAAGAAAATAAAATCTACCGGCCACCTTCCTTATGAAATTATTATCCAAAACGGCAACGTTTATGCCTTGTTTGCTGAGTTTAGAATTGCGATTAGTTTTCCAGATTTATCAATGATGGGCAGTAATAGTTTTATGTCTATTATGTGTGCACCTGGCTCAATTCAAAAAGCATTAACATTAGGTGCTGGCGCAGAGCCAGACGATTAATTAGCAATTAATAAATTTTATTCAGGTGGTTGTATTGTTCAACCACCTTTTTTTATAACAATACAAAATAAAAAGATGATTTATTGAACATGGATACGTTAATACGAAAAGGAGGAATATAAAATGACATTTAAATATATGCAATCTAATAAAACGATAATAACAATCCTGATCGGTTTATTCGCTGTTCTAAAAAGTAATATTATATTATCGAATGAATTACAAAACTCTACCGACAAAAAGCTAAAACCATTTATTCTTGCTAAAAATTATGCTTCTATTGATATGGCTACGATAGAGAACAATGTCAAGAAGCGACTAAAAAAAGCCCATTTCGAAATTATCGGTCAATATTCTCCTTACAAAAATGCACAAATAATTGTCATATCAAATCCTCAATTACGACACACCGCTTCACTTTCAGAAAATGGTATTTATGCTGCAATTCAACGTGTCACCATTACAGTATTTAAAGATACTACACAGGTTGCCTTTACAAACCCCACTTACATGGCTCACGCTTATAGACTTAAAAGTGACCTGTCTGCTATCACCAAGCAACTAAAAACTGCATTGGGATTTATTAAGGAATATGGCGCACAAACAGGCTTTACTAAATCTAAGTTACGCCAATATCAATACAAATGGATGATGATGCCAAACTTTACCGACCGCTTAGAATTAGCTGAGTATCCAAATCAGAAAGTGGCTATTAAAAATGTCTTACTCGCACTCAAAGAAAATGACGCTGGTGTCAAAAAAGTATATCAAGTTAATTTAAAAAATAAGAACGAAACGATTATTGGCGTTCAAATGGAAGGGAATAGCCACAATAGTTGCAGCAGCGATAGTTATATAATGAACAAAATTGATAGCAAAAATTTGAAATCAACAGGACATCTTCCCTATGAGCTTATTATTAAGAATGGTGTTGTCAATGCGCTTTTTGCCGAATTTCGTATTGCGATGAATTTTCCAGATTTGAGCATGATGGGTAAAAATAGTTTTGGTTCTATTATGTGTGCACCAGGTTCCATTTTAGAAGCACTAACGCTCGCAGCTGGTGGAGATCCTGAAGAAAGCTGGTAACGAACGACCAAGGCGGTTGTGTTTCGTACAATCGTCTTTATTTTCTATCTAAACAAACTATTTTGACTTCTCCCTGTCATAAATTCCAACGTATTTAAATTGGAGTCAGCTCACACTCGCTTGGATTTTCTGAGGCGATTTCTTATATAATTGAGCCAAAAGAGAATATTAAATATAAAACAGAATTCAGATAGAAAAAGGTAAAAACGTGCCACAACATGCTATGCAAGAATTAAAAAAACATATCAATGCGCAAATAATCGGCCAAAGCCGGCTAGTTGATAGACTACTTATTGCTCTCCTAGCCGATGGTCATTTGTTAGTAGAAGGTGCACCTGGGTTAGCTAAAACGCGAGCCATTAAAGTGCTCAGCGAAGGCATTGAGGGTGACTTTCAACGCGTGCAATTTACCCCAGATTTATTACCGGCCGACTTAACCGGTACTGAAATTTATCGTCCACAAGATGGTTCGTTTCAATTTCAGCAAGGGCCACTATTTCACAACTTAGTGTTGGCGGATGAGATAAATCGCGCTCCTGCTAAAGTACAATCGGCATTATTAGAAGCAATGGCGGAGCGTACTATTACCGTAGGCTCAACAACCTATACTCTACCAGAGCTATTTTTAGTCATGGCAACTCAAAACCCCATTGAGCAAGAAGGGACTTATCCACTTCCCGAAGCTCAGTTAGATCGTTTTCTACTTCACGTTTTTGTTGATTACCCCGATGCCGCATCTGAAAAAGCCATTTTAAATTTAAATCGTAATGAAGCAAAAATAACCTCGAGTAAATCAACAACTGCAGTATCACAAATGTCTCAAGCTGATTTATTTAAAGCTCGACAAGAAGTATTAAATATCCATATGGCAGAAAACCTAGAAGACTATTTATTACAAATTGTTATGACAACGCGCAAACCCGATGCTTATGGTGAAGACCTTGCAAGTTGGGTCGAATACGGTGCCAGCCCACGTGCCAGCATCGCACTTGACCGATGTGCACGCGCCCATGCCTGGTTGGCCGGTCGCGATTTTGTGGCACCGGAAGATATCCAAGAAATGGCGCATGATGTATTACGTCACCGCATTATTTTAAGCTTTGAAGCGGAAGCGGAAGGTATTACTAAAGATAAATTTATACATGCTTTAATTTCTCGCATCGCTGTTCCTTAATCGTTAGAAATTTACCCATGGCACAACTAACTCCACAATCAGCTGATGATATCGTTAGAGTAAAGCTTGAAAGCTTAATTAAGCTGAATCAACAAGCAAACCAATTGCCGTTAAAATCTAAACGAATCCATTCACAGTTAAGCGGTAACTATACTTCAACCTTCAAAGGCCGAGGGATGGAATTCGATGAAGCACGTCCCTATCAACCCGGTGATGATATTCGTAGTATTGATTGGCGAGTAACAGCCCGCACAGGCAAAACACATACTAAGTTGTATCGAGAAGAACGCGAACGCCCCGTTTTAATTTGGCTAGATTTACGAAAGCCAATGTTTTTTGCCAGCCAGGCTATGTATAAATCTGTACTTGCTGCAAAAGCAGCCGCTTTACTAGCTTGGAGCAGCACACAACATAGTGACCGACTCGGTGGGCTTATTTTCTCTGAGCAACAACACACTGAGTTAAGACCACAACGCGGTAAGTCAGCAACATTACACTTTCTGAAACGTATAGCCGAACATTCCGCTTGGGATGCAAATAATTCAACGGCAATCGTTACCAATACACAATCAGCCGATCAAGCATTAAACCGTTTACATCGTGTGACTAAACCAGGCAGTTTAATTTTTTTAATTTCTGATTTCCGAAATACCAGTGAACAAACTGAATCAACTCTGGCGAAGATGTCAAAACACAATGATCTCGTTATGATTTTTGTTAGTGACCCACTCGAACAGCAATTACCGCCAGCGGGCTATTACAAATTAACAGATGGTGAAAAAGATCTCACTATAAATACTCACAATAAAAATAGCCGCGAATCCTATCAACAACGATTTAAAGAACATCAACAATATTTAATTAACTGTTGTAAAAAATTGGGTATTTTTTATATTAATATTTCTACTCATAAACCGTTACTTGAATCGCTACAACTAGGTCTTAACTTACGACGAAAGGCATCATAGTAATAAATGAATCCTCAAATTCAAAATAGTATGGCGCTTCGTGATATTCATCTACCAGATGCAATTTCGTGGTGGCCGCCAGCCATTGGTTGGTGGATACTACTAGCCGTTATATTGCTAGCCATTTACTTTATACCCAAGCTTTATCGTTGGCTTACTTTTACACCCTTACATAAAGTAACCAATAAGGCTTTTCTAGAAATCAAAGATGAATATCGCCAAAATCAAGACATTACTCAACTTGTTCAATCACTTTCTAAGTTATTACGTCAAATAAGCATGACATACCATGGGCGAGAAAATGTTGCTCATCTCACTGGAGAAAAATGGGTAGACTCATTAAATACATTAACTGAAAAAGACTATTTCAGTTCTGAACTACAAAATATTATTATCAATGCGCCTTATAAAAAAAACAATAATATCGATACAACTGAGTTGTTAGATGCAACACAACTATGGATTAACGCATTACCCAAGAAATCTACAATTAAAAAAACTCACAAAGCACATTCACCGGAAATAAAAACATGATTCAGTTTTTATGGCCATGGGCTGCCTTACTATTACCACTCCCCTTCATTATTTACTTTAGCTTCCCTGCTAAGAATAATTTAGATGATGCTGCTTTGAGAGTTCCATTTCTAAACGATTTTGGTCAATCTACAAATTCACAAGCTCACTCACATAAAAAACCATGGCTAATAATTTTAGCCTTTATAGCATGGTGTTTGCTTGTTCTTGCCATTATGCGTCCGCAATACTTAGGAGAATCTGTTGAGTTACCCGTTAGCGGCCGAGATTTAATGATGGCAGTAGATTTATCCGGTTCCATGCAAATACAGGATTTTAAAGTAAAAGGCCAAACCGTTAATCGCTTACAAGCAACGAAATATGTTGCAAGTCAATTTATCGATCAACGTGTAGGCGATCGCCTTGGACTTATTCTCTTTGGTGAGCAGGCTTATCTACAAACTCCACTGACCTTTGATAGAAAAACGGTTAAAACTTTATTGTTAGAGTCTGAAATCGGTTTAGCGGGTAAAGCAACTGCAATAGGTGATGCGATTGGTTTAGCCATTAAACGTCTTAAAGATAAGGATAAAGAGAGTCGTGTTTTAATTCTGTTAACGGATGGTGCAAATACAGCAGGGGAAATTGAGCCAATAAAAGCTGCTGAACTAGCCGCCTATAATGGGTTAAAAATTTATACTATCGGTATTGGTGCAGATGAAATGATTCAACGCTCATTTTTTGGTACCCAACGTATCAATCCCTCAGCCGACTTAGATGAGAAAACGCTCACTACAATCGCCGATAAAACGGGCGGACGATACTTCCGTGCACGAGATGTTAAGGAACTACAAAAAATTTATAGTTTGCTTAATAAACTTGAACCTACCGAAAAAGATTCTCAGCATTTTCGCCCTATAAGTGCTTTGTATTACTGGCCGTTAACCATAGCATTTATAATTATGTTAATTATCGGCATCTTTAAATCATGGCCTATGCGATTTGGCGGATTGTCCTTACCCTCAATGTTAGGTCAGAAAAAATAATGGAACTCTTCGTATCACAATTACATTTCATTCGACCATATTGGTTTTATGCTATTGTTCCCCTATTATTAATTACTCTATTTCTATTACAGAACCAAAAATTAAGCCGTAGTTGGCAGTCAGTCATCGATCCTAAATTATTACCACATTTGTTAGTGGGTAAATCAGTAAAGCAGTCATCTAAATCAAGTCTAATATTTTTTATTATCGGCCTCGTTGTTATAACCTCACTTGCAGGGCCCGCTTGGGAAAAAAGGCCTCAACCTGTTTTTAAAGAACAATCTGCTCTCGTTATCGCTTTAGATTTATCTCGTTCAATGGATGCAGCAGATATTAAACCGTCCCGACTAGCTCGAGCGCGACATAAAATTACCGATATCTTAAAAAAGCGAAAATTAGGACAAACTGCATTATTAGTGTATGCCGCTGATAGTTATACCGTTAGTCCACTCACGGATGACACAGCAACCATTACCTCTCTTCTTCCCAGCTTAACCACTGCACTTATGCCATCACAAGGAACCCGAACCGATAAAGCCTTAGTTCAAGCGGTCGCTCTTCTTGAAAATGCCTCCATACAACACGGCGACATTCTATTGGTTACCGATGGCATAGAATCCGAAGCAACAGATGCTTTCAAATCGGCAGCAAAACAACACCGTATTTCAATTTTGGCCATTGCAACTAAAGAAGGGGCTCCCATACCTCAGACAATAGGTGGGTTTGTTAAAGATCGTCGTGGTGCGATTGTTCTTCCAAAATTATCAATATCACAATTACAAAAATTTAGTACCTTGGGTAAAGGCTACTTAACGTTCATTAGTGCGAATGATAGTGACATTATTCGTTTATCTTCGTTATTTGACAAAAATCGTTTTGAGGCTGAAAACGGCACAAAAGAAACTGAATTAAAGACTGATAGCTGGTATGAACAGGGATCCTGGCTATTACTGTTAGTTATACCTTTAGTATTACTTTCATTTCGTCGTGGCATTCTTGTGATTTTAGTCCTTATATTAATTCAACAACCACAACCCGTCTATGCTGACTCTCTATGGGAATCACTTTGGTTTAATGCCGACCAACGTGCCGAGAAATTATATAAACAAGATAAAGCCAAAGAAGCTGCCGAATTATTTAAAGATCAACAATGGAAAGCGTCAGCTTTATTTAAGGATAAACAATATCAAAAAAGTATAGAAGCATTACAGGGAATCGACTCTGCTGACGCACATTACAATACTGGAAATGCTTATGCTAAATTAGGTGAAATAGAAAAGGCCATTAATGAATATAATAATTCATTAAAATTAAACCCAAATCACGAAGATGCTTTATATAATAAAAAACTTTTAGAAGAACAAAAGAAAAATCAATCTGGTAAAGATAAAAATAAGTCGACAAAAGATAAAAAAAATAATGAAGACAGCTCCGATCCCAAATCAGGCGATAAGGGTAAACAATCAGATAAGCAACATAATAACAGCAAAGAGTCTAAGTCTAACGACAATAGTAATTCTTCTAATTCAGAATCTTCTAATGAAGAATCAACTAACCAAGAATCAAAAAAAAATGAGTCGACTAAGAACAGTGATCCGAAAGAACAACAAAAAGGTAGTGACAAAGATAATAAAGAAGAAGCTAACAATAAATTGACAGAAGATAAATCAAAAGAAAAAACTGAACAGAAAATAAATCAATCTCAATCAAGTGAAGAGCAATCTAAGCAACAAAAAATAACCCAGCAATGGTTAAGACGTATCCCGGATGACCCAGGTGGCTTATTACGCAATAAGTTCAAATATCAATACCAACGGCAACAGACTCATGCACCTGAAGAAAATAACTGGTAACAAAAAACGGTTTAGCTATGTATAAATTTAACAAAATTCTAATGATACTATTATTCCTTCTTTCAAGTAATAATGTAATATCTGCAACTTACTCCGCACAACTCGACATTAATCCTGTAATGATGAGTGATACTTTCCGTTTAACCTACACGGCTGAAGGTAGCGTTGACGATGACCCTGACTTTTCTCCTGTTCGAAAAGACTTTGAGCTATTAGGCACTCAGCAAAGTAGTAATATTAGTATGATCAACGGTGACTTCAAACGTAGTAAAAAATGGATTCTCACACTGCGTGCAAAAAACACGGGGACATTTCGTATTCCTGCGATTAAGTTTGGTTCTGAAATAGCGCCAGAAGTAGAGATAATTGTTAAAGATATTCCTGTCTCTTCTTCAGCAAATCCTTCTCAGGATTATTATGTTGAATTAGAAACATCAAAAAAATCAGCTTACATACAAGAACAAATTATCATTACAGCTCGCTTACTTGTTGCGCAAAATATTAGTAGTTATCAGTTTAACGAACTCCGTGTAGATGACACAGATACTATTATTCATTCACTGGGAAAAGATCGCCAATATAAATCATACCGTGGTTCGAAGGCGTTTATTATTATTGAAAAACAGTTTGCTATTTTTCCTCAAAATTCTGGTGTATTAACGATACAACCCTTCGTTTCCGATATTGGCATTATCTCGAATTCTCCACGTAGTCGTTTTTATGATCCATTTAACTCAAACACAAGAACAAAACGCATTCAGAGTAATAAATTATCCATTAATATTAAACCAACACCATCAAAATACACCAACAGTAATTGGTTACCAACATCATCTCTAAAACTCATTGAGGAGTGGCCTCAAAATACCAAATTTACAGCGGGTGAACCTATTACTCGAACCATTACTATTATGGTTGACGGCTTAACTTCTGCACAAATTCCTGAATTAGAAAAATCATCAATTACTGGTCTAAAGCAATATCCTGATAAACCCCTACTGCAAGATAAAGTTGGTCCAAAAGGAATAAACTCTATTCGTAAGGAAAAAATAGCTTTCATACCAACAACAGCGGGTACTTACACCTTACCCGCTATTGATTTACCTTGGTGGAATACTCGAACAAATAAAATTGATATTGCGCATATCTCCGCACGTACATTTGAAGTTTCAGGCTCTACTCAATCCACACAACAACAAACACCTACAAACTTACAACCTGATTTACAAAACAAGACTAACAGCAATGATTCCGCTATAAGCACATCAAAAATTCCTACAATTAAAGAAACGCCTATTTGGAAATGGGCTAGCTTTAGCTTATTTATACTCTGGATTATTACTATAATACTTTTCATATTATCTAAGAAAGAAAATAATGAACAAAAAGAAAGTATGAAAAGTGTAAAGCCGTCCATTGCAACAAGTTTAAAGTATTTAAAAATGGCCTGCTCTAAAAACAATGCTCAAGAAACTAAGACTGCTTTATTAAACTGGGCAAAAGTTTTATTTGAAAAAAATACTGTGAATAATTTATCTGATTTGTCAGACTTATTAGGTGAACCAATTAGTTCTAAAATTTTAGAATTAAATAGTTCTCTCTATAGTGAAAAATCTGAATCATGGAAATGTGATGAACTGTACAATATGTGTAAGGATTTTAAATTATCTGACAGTAAAACATCGGCTAAAAATAACCGTGCAGAATTAGAAGCGCTAAATAAGTAGAGCTTAGTAAGCTATGCGCACTCACAGTACTTCGTGAGGCAGCTACTAGCTTCCTCAAGCTTAAGTATAAATGCACGAGACATATCACTAATTATACGTAAAAGTTTAATTTCGAAAGGACAGGTTTACAGGTAGTTTGACAGAAGCCGTCATTCTCACACAGGTGTTCTGATATAAACCGTTATTCCCGCGCAGGTGGTCTGATAGAGGCCGTCATTCCCGCGCAGGCGGTCTGATAGAGGCCGTCATTCCCGCGCAGGCGGGAATCTATCAGAAAACTACCTAATGTATTTATTTATCTAATAGTTTTTTTACATTAGAGAATTGAATTATGTAATATCTCAATTCATAGATTCCCGCCTGCGCGGGAATGACGAACTTTTACAAATCATCTCTTCATTAGGTAGGAGTTATTTTGTTTTGAGAAGCCGAGGTCGCTTTGCGTCCTCAGGCATAAGTGCGCAAGTAATATCAATATTATCACTTCGTTAGGTAGGGGTTACTTTGCTGAGAGAAGCCGAGGTCGCTTTGCGTCCTCAGACATAAGTGCGTAAGTAATACCGATATTTATCACTTCGTTAGGTAGGGGTTACTTTGCTGAGAGAAGCCGAGGTCGCTTTGCGTCCTCAGGCATAAGTGCGCAAGTAATATCAATATTATCACTTCGTTAGGTAGGGGTTACTTTGCTGAGAGAAGCCGAGGTCGCTTTGCGTCCTCAGGCATAAGTGCGCAAGTAATATCAATATTATCACTTCGTTAGGTAAGGGTTACTTTGCTGAGAGAAGCCGAGGTCGCTTTGCGTCCTCAGGCATAAGTGCGCGTACAGGAGACGCGCACTAAACTATATAAAATATATGACATAGTGATCGATTAATAAAAAACTAAACAACAACATTAAATATAAAATAGAATAACCAAACGTTTTCATTGGCATTCCTTTTAACGAAGCATCTTGCATTCTAATTGCGTAATATAAAAATATCCCACCCAAAATAACGGCAGCAATTAAATAAAGTAAACCACTCATACCCGATAAAAAAGGTAATACGGTAACGACAAGCAATAAGACGGTATAAAGTAACACTTGTAGGCGAGTGAATTTAACACCATGTGTTACTGGTAACATCGGTATTCCTACTTTTGCATAATCATCTTTTTTGGCAATAGCTAATGCCCAAAAATGTGGTGGAGTCCAAATGAATATAATAAGGAATAAAATCATTGAATCGGGTGTTACTGTGTTCGTAACTGCTGCCCAACCCAACATTGGCGGTGCAGCACCGGCGGCACCACCTATAACAATGTTTTGTGGAGTCGCGTGTTTTAAATACAGAGTATAAATAAAAGCATAGCCAATTAATGAAAGGAAGGTTAAACCCGCTGTAAGAGGGTTAACCAAAATCACCAACATTACCATTGCGATGACTCCCACAATAATAGCAAAAGTTAATGCTTGTTTTTGATTAATCCCACCTGTTATTAATGGTCGGTCTTCTGTCCGAGACATTTCTGCATCAAACTTTTGTTCAACAATCTGATTAATTGCAGCCGCTGAAGCCGCAGCAAGACCAATACCTAAGGTACCAAATATTGTTTCGATTAGCGGTAAATCCTGTGGCGTTGGCACAGCCATAAACATACCAATAACAGCTGTAAATACAATAAGCATAACAACACGAGGCTTACATAGTTCGTAATAATCATTAAAGGTTGATATTGTCATAGTAAGTACCAGTATTAAGTTAAATATGTGATGGAAGACGGACGGCGTGATTAATTGTAACCATCGTTAGCAAAAGTAAAGCACCCACACCATTATGTGCAATAGCAACAAATAAAGGCAAAGAGTAAATAACATTCGCAATACCTAATGTAATTTGTAATGCGAGAATGAATAATAATATTTTCCCTAATTTGTTTAAAACTACAACATCACTTCCAAAGATAAGTTTTAATCCAAACCAGCCTATTAATAAAAATGTTATTAAAGCACCTAATCTATGTACAAAGTGAATCGTCACTCGCGCTGTATTATCGAGGACGCCACCTTCAAAATTAATTTCGGTGCCACGCCATAAATTAAAGGCTTCAGCAAAATTAGTTGGTGGAATTATCGATCCTTGACAAGCCGGGAAATCTGAACACGCAAGTGCAGCATAATTAGCGCTTGTCCAACCACCTAATAATATTTGAAATGCCACAATCATTAGACCAATAACTGCTAAGCCAGAGAAAGGCCTTAACTGAGTAGGATAAGAAGAAGCCGGTATAAACATTCGACTCTGGCGCAAAGTTACCCACCATAATAACGACAAAGTTGTCATACCACCAATTAAATGCAACATAACAATCGTTGGATTCAATTTAATCGTAACGGTCCACATCCCTAGCAAACCTTGGAGAACAACCAAACCGACTAAAAAAATTGGTAAGCGAAACTGTTGCCCCGTATTACGCTTATTTTTCCATCCTACAAACGCCATTGCAATAATTAATAAACCAAGCGTACTTGCCAAGTATCGATGAATCATTTCTTTCCAAGCTTTTGCTGGCTCAACTGGATGCTCTGGGTAAGCTTCATTAGCTTTGGACGCATGCTGCTCAGCTTCTAGTACAGTTAAATGCCCATAACAACCCGGCCAATCAGGACAACCCAAACCCGCATCTGATAAACGAACATATGAACCTATAACAACAACAAATAAAGCAAGTGATGTTGCTATAATTGCGATTCTACGAAAATATGTTTGTTGCATAGTGTTTATCTTTAAATAGCTTTGTTAACAGCTCTATCCCATCTGCGATGCTTTTAATAAACGCATTAAATCCTTTGCTATACCAGAAGCATCTGCATCAAACTCGTAATACATCATTAAATTACCAATCGGGTCGACAATGTATATACGATTTGATTTTCCCACATCGATTTTATCGTCTAATGTAAATTGTGATATCACATTATCGATTTGTGCTTGCGTACCATTTAAAACAGCCAGACCGGGATGATATTCTTTAACTTCTTTCATGAATTGATCAGACTGCTCATCAAGCATTAAATACATGCGATTAACACGGGTAAACTCTCCACCTTGGGCTAAACGAGTTTGTCGCATTACAACTAGTTGCCGTTTACATTCATCGTTACATTCACCTTTGCCAATAAAGACCATTAACCATTGATGTTCTTGATCAACTAATTTGTATGGTTTTTTATCTTCAAAAAATTGTAATTCAATATTTTTTAATTCCTTAGCCGGACGGATTAAATTCCCACGATTTTTTGTTTTGTATGAATCAGCATCATTGGTATTGAAAATATAAACGGCGAATACAATTGGAGCTACAAACATAGCAAATAACAAAATCATTGTTATTTTATTTTTTCTAATTTGTTGTTCGCTTGGTAATGAAGGGGGTAATTGTGGCTTTGACATAAAAAATATTAACTGCTTATGCAGTTTTCTCCCGTTTAAATGTAGTACATGAACTTAAAAATATTATAAACACGACAAATGCCATGGTAAACCACTGTGCGGCATAGCTTTGACTCTTTTCAGGTGAGGAAGTAATAACTTTCCATTCTCTTATAAAACCTGATTTATCTTTTGGATCTAGGCGCAACACAAATGGATAAATGTCTTTACCCAATACTTCAGATATCGCCAAAAAATCAATATTTTGGATAATTAACGGAAATGCCTGACTTTCGATTTTAACATTTTCTACAGCAAAAAAGTTCTTCGAAGGGCTATAAGCAACCCCTTTTAAGCTCAATTTTTGGTTATTGGTAGAAAAATCCGGTAAATCGGTTCGATATCGCTTTGCCTTGATCCAACCTCTATTCACTAAAATTACGTTATTTGAATTTTCCACAATAAAGGGCGTAACAACATAAAATCCTACCTGCTGTTGATGGACTCGATTATCAATTAAGAAGCTGTGTTTCGTATCGTAGTGACCGGTTACCTCTAATGACGCATACTGTAATTCGTCAAAGTTAATTGATGTGGGCTTATCATTTGGAGATAACGTAATAGCAGCTTGTTCGGTTCTCGCTTTATAAGTATTTAAAGCGTGCTGTTTTATTTCAGCACGATCTAATTGCCAAAAGCCAAGCGACATTAAAATAGGTAAAACAATTGCCGTTGCAATAGCTGGAGCCAATTTTATTTTAAATTGAATGGCCATAAAGAAGAGTCTCATTGTTTTACACTTACTTACTTTGCAAGCAGTGATATAAGTGCGTTAGTATATAGTCACACTTTATCTAATGTTTTAGCTTATTTAAGAAGCTATGCCGGAGTTTTACTATGGTCGTGAAAATTTTAATTGTACTAGTTTTCTTCTTTATTGTATTTAGCTTGTTCTTCGCTCTATACACAATGGCTAAGGACAAGAGTAAAACGAATCGTACGGTTAAAGCATTAACGGTTAGAATTGCCAGCTCAATAGCATTACTTATTTTTTTGCTCATTATGTATAAGCTAGGTTATATTGAACCGCAGAAAATTTACTAAGACTTAGTTCGGAGAACTTAGACTTAGTTATGTCGAGAGAGTAACACGAACGAGTTAACAGCTAACCGATTCCCCCCTCCCACAAAACAATGACAACCCAGCTATTTTTTACCCGACTCCCCCTTAAACCCAAAAACAACTCTATATATTTTCACTAGATTCCCGCCTGCGCGGGAATGACGGCCCCTCCGAACTTAGACTTAGTTATGTCGAGAGAGTAAAACGAGCGAGATAACGGCTAACAGACTCCCCCTCCCACAGAACAACGACGACCTAGTTAGTTTTTACCAGTCTACCGCTAAACCCAAAAGAAACTCCAGACTCCCGCCTCGACAATTGCTCCTGCATTGTTCTACCTTCGCACGTCCATGTGCTCGTACGCGGCAACCACGGCTTAAATATAATATCCCACACATAAAAAAGGGCAGAGAAAACTCTACCCTTTTTAAGTATTTTTAACTTTCTATATCAACCAATATACAAAGATAAATAAGCCTAGCCATACCACATCAACAAAATGCCAATACCAAGCAGCAGCTTCAAAGGCAAAATGATTTTCAGCAGTGAAATGCCCTTTCATTGCACGGAATAACATTATGAGCAACATAGTTGCACCAACAAATACATGGAAACCATGGAAGCCAGTTAACATGAAGAATGTTGAACCATATGCGCCAGTTGTTAATTTAAGGTTTAAATCAGCGTAGGCATGAGCATATTCATACATTTGCAAACCTAGGAATAATGCACCTAAAGCAACTGTTAAAAATAATCCAAGAACTAAAGCGCCACGCTTACCTGCTTTTAACGCATGATGGGCCCAAGTTAATGTAACACCCGACGTCAATAGGATAATGGTATTCCACAATGGTAAGCCTGTTGCTTCCATTACTTTATATTCACCACCAACATTAGCGGGACCATTTGTTGGCCATACCGCTTGGAAACCTTCGTGTAAGATGGCACCCGTCATTGCGTTGTTACCTGCACCACCTAACCACGGCACTGAGAAATTACGTATGTAATAAAGCGCGCCGAAGAAAGCAGCAAAGAACATCACTTCTGAGAAGATGAACCAAATCATACCCATGCGGAAAGATGTATCCACCTGTGCATCATATTTGCCAGCCATGCTTTCTTTAACAACTGCCCCAAACCAACCAAACAGCATAAAAATAATAACGGCTAAACCAATATATGTAATGGTCATATCGCCTAAACCAGCATCAGTACTATTGACTAATGCCATTGCAAAACCGCCGGTACTTAAAAACAAACCAATTGAACCAACCATAGGCCAGTGACTTGGCTCTGGAAGATAATAGCTGCCTTGTGCATCGTGTGACATAACTACCCCTCTTTCTCTTTAATATAATTAAATTATTTTAACGCTATTGGTTGTGTATCAAAAAATGTATACGACAACGTAATAGTATTAATACTTTTCGGTAAATCGGGACTCACCATAAATTTTAGTGGCATTTCCCGCGCTTCACCTTTTTTAAATGTTTGCTGTGTAAAACAAAAACATTCTATTTTCGTAAAATATTTCGCAGCATTACCAGGTAAAATTCTCGGTACTGCTTGGGCGATAACATCTCGCCCCGTATTATTCTTCGCATAAAAATCGGCTGTCATCATAACGCCAGGGTTAACAGTCATGTCATTCTGCAGGGCTTTAAACTCCCATGCGATTCCACCGTTAAGTGCAGTAACAAATTCTACATTGACCTTCCGCGTTAAATCTTTATTCGCGGCCATGTCTTTAACAATTTGTTCTTGTGCCTTTGGATCGTAATCACCCGACTCAATATCAGCAAAACGACCAATATTTAGAACCTGACAAACTACATCGTACAAAGGTACAAGGGCATACCCAAATCCAAACATTGCAACAACGACGATGAAAAGCTTACCTGCCGTTTTTTTATTTGTTGTGCTGTCTGTATTACCCGTTTCCATCTTTATGTCCGAATGAAGAGCCAAGCATAAAAAACAATTACGACAATAACTAAAATGGTTACTGTTTTCTTAACGCCTTTTTTTTGTTCTTCATTCATAAAATCTATAACTTTAAGAAAGCGGCACCCAAACTAATGTGGGTGCCTATATTTCTATTTTACTGTCGGTGGTGTTACGTGAGTATGGTAAGGCGCTGGAGACGGCATTTCCCACTCAAGACCTTTCGCATCTTCCCAAACTTCGTCAGACACTTTATCGCCACCTTTAATACATTTGATAATAATGTAAAGGAATAGCAATTGTGTACCACCAAAGATGAATGCACCGATTGATGAAATTTGATTGAACTCCGCAAACTGTAGAGCGTAGTCAGGAATACGACGAGGCATACCGGCTAGACCTAAGAAGTGTTGTGGGAAGAACAATATGTTCACCGAAATAGTTGATACCCAGAAATGGATTTTAGACAGTTTGATATCAAACATGTTGCCTGTCCATTTAGGCATCCAGTAGTAAACACCCGCGATGATACCGAATAAAGCACCCGTTACTAACACGTAATGGAAATGCGCTACTACGAAGTATGTATCATGGTATTGGAAGTCAACTGGAACAACACCCAACATCAAACCTGTAAATCCACCTATCGTAAATAGGAATACAAATGCGATAGCCCATAACATTGGCACTTCAAATGTCATCGAACCTTTCCACATAGTCGCCGTCCAGTTAAAGACTTTAACCGCTGTTGGTACCGCAATCATAACGGTTGCATACATAAAGTATAATTCACCCGCTGCTGGCATACCCACTGTAAACATATGGTGAGCCCATACGATGAACGATAGGAATGCGATAGCTGCTGTTGCATATACCATTGACGCGTAACCAAATAGAGGCTTACGAGCAAAGGTCGGTATGATTTGAGAAACGATACCAAATGCTGGAAGAATCATTATATAAACTTCAGGATGACCAAAGAACCAGAATACGTGTTGGAACAATACTGGGTCACCACCACCGGCAGCATCAAAGAAGCTAGTACCGAAGTATTTATCAGTCAACATCATTGTTACCGCACCCGCAAGTACTGGCATAACAGCAATCAATAGGAATGCTGTGATTAACCATGTCCATACGAATAAAGGCATTTTCATTAACGTCATACCAGGCGCACGCATGTTCAAGATAGTCGCGATGATATTGATAGAGCCCATGATTGATGAGAAACCTAACAAATGCACAGCAAAGATAAAGAATGCAAGCTTGTCGTATTGACCTGAAAGAGGCTCATAGAAAGTCCAACCAAATGCTGGGCCTTGACCTGCCATGAAGTCACCACCCATAAACATAGGTGCTAATAACATTGTTCCTGCAAAAGGAAGAATCCAGAAGCTCCAGTTATTCATACGTGGTAAAGCCATGTCTGGTGCACCAATCATAAGAGGTACTTGCCAGTTAGCAAAACCAACCATGGCTGGCATGATGGCACCAAATACCATGATTAAACCGTGAAGGGTTGTCATCATGTTGAAGAAGTTAGGATTAACAACTTGCATACCTGGTTGGAATAATTCAGCACGGATAACCATAGCCATTGCACCACCAATAAATA
>Ga0316205_10000560_pt1 | contig 65961 bp, 66 predicted proteins | sample 3monthpyrite_MG_FD_204941 | JGI IMG/M metagenome (GOLD analysis project Ga0316205, IMG submission 204941) | Microbial mat bacterial communities from mineral coupon in-situ incubated in ocean water Damariscotta River, Maine, United States -... | ecosystem: Environmental > Aquatic > Marine >...
AGCGCGTGCTCTATGGCGGTATGAAGCTCTTGAACGCCAAGGGTGCCTCCGCCGTGCTGATGGATGTGCAAACGGGCGAGGTGGTGGCCATAGCCTCGCTGCCCGACTTTGACCCCAATGATCGTCCGAGCCCGCCCACAGAGGGAGATGCCACCGACAGCCCGCTTTTCAACCGATCGGTGCAAGGGGTGTACGAGCTTGGGTCGGTCTTCAAGATTTTCGCCGTGTCGCAGGCCATGGAGCTGGGTCTGGTTAGCCCCGCAACGATGATCAACACGCAAGGGCCACTGAAGAAAGACGGTTTCAAGATCAAGGACTTCCGCAGTTATGGCCCGGAAATGACCGCATCACAGGTGATCGTGAAGAGTTCCAACATCGGCACCGCGAGGATTGCTCAGATGATCGGTGCAGAGCGTCAGCAGGGGTTTCTGAAATCGCTGGGCTTTTTCGACCCTGTCCCGTTTGAGATCGTCGAAGCGCGCGGCGGCAAGCCGCTGTTGCCGCGCCGCTGGACCGAACTGTCCACAATGACGATTTCCTATGGGCATGGTCTGTCCACATCGCCGCTGCATCTGGCGGCGGGCTATGCGGCGATTGCCAATGGCGGGCGGCGGGTCACGCCGACCCTGCTGTATGCGCCGGGGGGTGAGCCGGGTGTACGGGTGATGTCCGAGACCACCGCCGCCGCCGCCCGCAAGATGCTGCGCAAGGTCGTGACCGAAGGCACGGCCAGCCTGGGCGAGGTGCCGGGTTATGCCGTGGCGGGCAAGACCGGCACCGCCGACAAACCCAAACCGCAGGGTGGTTACTACGACGACAAGGTGATCGCCACATTCGCCAGCTTCTTCCCGGCTTATGATCCGAAATACGTGCTGGTCGTGGCGCTGGACGAGCCCGTGGAAACCTCCGGACCCGAACCGCGTCGCACGGCGGGCTGGACCGCCGTTCCAGTGGCCGCCGAAATCATCCGGCGCGTGGCGCCTTTGCTGGGTCTCAGACCCGAGATTGAACCCGCCGACCTGGCTGATATAACGCTCACATCGAACTGAGCAGAACCGGATCGGCGCAGGCGGGGGCAAATGGACGCGGGGCCGCAAAAAACACTTACACAGCTTGGACTTACCGCCCAGGGTGGGGCGCAGGCCTTTGTCACCGGCCTGGCCGTGGACAGCCGCGAGGTGCGCGATGGGTATCTCTTTGCCGCGCTTGCCGGCACCAAGGTGCACGGCGGCGAGTTCATCCAGTACGCGTTGCGCCAGGGGGCGGCGGCGATCCTGACCGATGCCAGGGGGGCCGAGATCGCGCGGGCCGAGCTCGAAGGCTCGACCGCCGCGCTGATCGTGGCGCAGGACCCGCGCCAGACGCTTGCCTATGCCGCGGCGCTCTGGTTCGGCTCGCAGCCCGAGACGATGGTCGCCGTGACCGGCACCAACGGCAAGACCTCGGTGGCCAGTTTCACGCGGCAGATATGGACCGAGCTTGGCTTCGAGGCGGTCAACCTCGGGACCACGGGGATCGAGGGGGCGTATGACGCGCCGCTGGCGCATACAACGCCCGAGCCGATCACCCTGCATCGGGTACTGCATGAGGCCGAGATGCGCGGGATCACCCATGCGGCGATGGAGGCCTCGTCGCACGGGTTGGCACAGCGGCGGCTCGATGGGGTGCGGCTGTCGGCGGCGGCCTTCACGAATTTCACCCAGGATCACCTGGATTACCACGCCACCTTCGTCGAGTATTTCGATGCCAAGGCGGGGCTGTTCGACCGGGTGTTGCCCGAGGATGGTGTGGCGGTGATCAATATCGACGACCCGCGCGGACCCGACATGGCGCTGATCGCCCATGACCGGGGGCAGGACCTGATCACTGTGGGGCGCAATGATGATGCGGACCTGGTTTTGCAGGCACAGCGGTTCGAGAGCACCGGACAGACCATGCGCTTTGCATTCGAGGGCCGACCGTTTCAGGCCTCCGTGCCGCTGATTGGTGGGTTTCAGGGTGAGAACCTGCTGGTGGCCGCGGCGTTGTGCATCGCCTGCGGAGCGGGCGCGCCACAGGTATTTGAGACCTTGCCGCATATGAAAACCGTACGGGGTCGGATGCAGTTGGCCGCGACACGGGTCAATGGCGCGGCGGTGTTCGTGGATTATGCGCACACGCCGGATGCGGTGGCCACGGCGCTGAAGGCGTTGCGCCCGCATGTGATGGGCCGGCTGGTGGCCATCGTCGGCGCGGGCGGGGATCGTGACCCCGGCAAACGGCCTCTGATGGGGGCAGCAGCGGCGGACCATGCCGATGTGGTGATCGTGACGGATGACAACCCGCGCAGCGAGGACCCGGGCGCGATCCGCCGCGCCGTTTTGAAGGGATGCCCGGACGCCGCCGAAGTGGGCGACCGCGCAGAGGCGATTTTGCGGGGGGTCGATGCGCTGGGGCCGGGGGATGCCTTGCTGATCCTTGGCAAGGGGCACGAGTCCGGTCAGACGGTGGGCGAAGACGTGCTGCCCTTCGACGATTGCGAACAGGCGAGCGTGGCGGTGGCCGCTCTTGACGGCGGCATCGCATGAGCGCGCTCTGGACCGCCCGGGAGGCCGCCGCCGCGACCGGCGGCGAGGCGCGGGGCGATTGGTCCGTGACGGGTGTGTCGATCGATACGCGATCCATTGCCAGGGGCGATTTGTTCATTGCACTAAAGGATATACGCGATGGGCACGAGTTCGTGGCCCAGGCGCTGGACAAGGGCGCCGGGGCGGCGATGGTCAGCCATGTTCCCGCCGATCTGCCCGATGACGCGCCGCTTCTGGTGGTGCGCGATGTACAGGCCGCGTTGGAGGCTTTGGGCCGGGCAGGGCGCGCGCGAACGGCGGCGCGGGTGGTGGCAGTCACCGGCTCGGTCGGCAAGACCTCGACCAAGGAGATGCTGCGCGCGGTTCTGACGCGGCAGGGGCGCACCCATGCGGCAGTGGCCAGTTACAACAACCACTGGGGCGTGCCGCTCACCCTGGCGCGGATGCCGGTGGACACGGAATATGCCGTGATCGAGATCGGGATGAACGCGCCGGGCGAGATCGCGCCGCTGACCAGGATGACCCGGCCGCATGTGGCGATCGTCACCACGGTGGCGGCGGCGCATCTCGAGGCCTTCGGCGGTCTTGACGGTATAGCCCATGAAAAAGCTACAATTTTCCAAGGGCTTGAGCCGGATGGCGTGGCGGTGGTGAATGCCGATCTGGAAACAACGCCGATCCTTGAGGAGGCCGCGAAGGCGGCCCATGCCCGGATACTGGGCTTCGGGATCGAGGGGGATGCCTGTCGCCTGAAAGATGCGCAGATCAAGGGCGACACCACGGTTGTTCAGGCCGAGATCGACGGCGTACCCGCCCTGTTCAAGCTGCACAGCGCGGGGCGGCATTTCGCGATGAACGCACTGGCCACTCTGGCGGCGGTCGAGGCGCTGGGCGGGGATGCCGGGCGCGCGGCACCGGACCTGTGGCTCTGGGAACCGCCTGCGGGCCGTGGCACGCGCGAGGCGGTGATGATGGACCCTGCCCGCGACGGCTGGACACTGGACCTGATCGACGACGCGTTCAATGCCAACCCGGCGTCGCTGGAGGCGGCCCTGGAGGTTCTGGCTGCGGCAACGCCCACCGACGGGGTCGGGCGCGTCGCCAGGGGGCGGCGGATTGCCATTCTGGGCGACATGCTGGAACTGGGCGAGAACGAGATCGCGATGCACCGCGCGATTGCCGCTCTTCCGCTCATCGACGCGCTGAGCCAGGTGCATTGCGTGGGTCCCCGGATGTTGCATCTGTGGGAGGCTCTGCCCCGCGCCCGGCGCGGGACCTGGGCCGAGAGCGCCGAGGAGATGGTCGCCGAGTTGCCCGATCTGGTGGACGCGGGCGACGTGGTTCTGGTCAAGGGCTCCAAGGGCAGCCGGGTGAGCCTTGTGGCCGAAGCCCTACGACATTCCGGGCGCCGTTCGCGCCGCAATTCCGAGGACAATTGAGTATGCTTTACTGGTTGACGGACCTATCTGACGGCGGCGATTTCTTTAATCTTTTCAGATATATAACCTTTCGTGCCGGGGCGGCTTTCCTGACGGCGCTTTTTTTCGGCTTCATCTTCGGCAAGCCGCTGATCAACGTGTTGCGCCGCCGCCAGGGCAAGGGGCAACCGATCCGCGATGACGGACCCGAAAGCCATATGGCCAAGGCCGGGACGCCCACGATGGGCGGTTTGCTGATCGTGGGTGCGGTGCTGTTTTCGACGCTGCTTTGGGCGCGGTGGGACAACCCCTATGTGTGGCTGGTGCTGTTTGTCACGATGGCCTTCGGGCTGATCGGGTTCGCCGATGATTTCGCCAAGGTCTCCAAGCAGAGCTCATCCGGTGTTTCGGGCAGGATGCGGCTGGGCCTGGGTTTTGCGATCAGTGCCATCGCGGCCTACTGGGCGTCGATGTATCATCCTGATGCACTGCAAAATCAGCTGGCCCTGCCGTTCTTCAAGAACTCGCTTCTGGATCTGGGCTATTTCTTCGTTCCCTTTGCGACCATCGTGATCGTCGGGTCGGCCAATGCGGTGAACCTGACCGACGGGCTTGACGGGCTGGCGATCATGCCGGTGATGATCGCGAGTGTCACATTGGGCATCATCGCCTATGCGGTGGGGCGGATCGACTTTACCGAATATCTGGACGTACACTACGTTCCCGGAACCGGCGAGATCCTGATTTTTGTCGCGGGTCTGTGTGGCGGGGGTCTGGGCTTTCTGTGGTACAACGCGCCGCCCGCCGCCGTTTTCATGGGCGACACCGGGGCGCTGGCCCTGGGCGGGGCGCTCGGGGCCATAGCGGTGGCGACGAAACACGAGATCGTGCTGGCCATCGTCGGCGGGCTTTTCGTGGTCGAGGCGCTCAGTGTCATCATTCAGGTGGCCTATTTCAAGATGACCGGCAGGCGGGTGTTCCTGATGGCACCTATTCACCATCATTACGAAAAGAAGGGCTGGTCCGAGCCGCAGATCGTCATTCGGTTCTGGATCATTGCCTTGATCCTCGCGATGATAGGCCTGGCCACGTTGAAGGTGCGGTAACGGTGCGTACGGTGGTGCCGGGCTGAAGCCCGGCCGACATTCGGAGCACGGGGTGGCGCGAAGAAGGGGACGCAGATGATCCCGGTACGGGGCTTCAGGGACAAGCGGGTGGCGGTGCTGGGGCTGGGCCGGACCGGGCTGAGTGCCGCGCGGGCCTTGCTGGCCGGTGGCGCGGCGCCGCTGTGCTGGGATGACGGGGCCGAGGCGCGCGACAGGGCCGAAGCCGAAGGGCTGGAGATCGTCGATCTCACGCGGCCCGGGGCGTTCGAGGACATCGCCGCGCTGATCGTCAGCCCCGGCATTCCGCATCTCTATCCTGCGCCCAACAAGGTGGTCGCGGCGGCGCAGTCGGCAGGCGTGCCGGTGGACAACGACATCGGCCTGTTCTTCCGCTCTTTCGCAACGGCAGCATGGGACGAGTTCGAGGTGACGCCCCGGGTGATCGCGGTCACGGGGTCGAACGGGAAATCCACCACATCCGCCCTGATCCATCATGTATTGCAGGAGGCCGGGCGGCCCGTGCAACTGGCGGGCAATATCGGCCGTGGCGTGCTGGACATCGACCCGCCGGAGGATGGCGGCGTGGTGGTGCTGGAACTCAGCAGCTATCAGACCGAGCTGGCCCGCGCGCTGACCCCGGATGTGGCTGTTTTCACGAACCTTTCGCCGGACCACCTGGACCGGCATGGCGGCATGGGCGGGTATTTTGCGGCCAAGCGCAGGCTGTTTGCCGAGGGCGGCCCGGATCGGGCGGTCATCGGCGTGGACGAACCCGAGGGGCGGTTCCTGGCCGGGCAGCTTTCGGAAGGGCCGGGGGATGATCGGGTGATCCGGGTATCATCGGGCACCAAGCTGACCGGGCCGGGGTGGCAGGTCTTTGCCCGCAAGGGGTTTCTGAGCGAATACCGCAAGGGGCGGCAGGCCGGCGCGATTGACCTTCGCCCCATCAGGGGGCTGCCAGGCGCGCATAATCATCAGAATGCCTGTGCGGCCTATGCGGCCTGCCGGGCGCTCGGGCTGGCGCCGCGGGTGATCGGGGACGCTTTTGTGACCTTCGCGGGTCTGCCGCATCGCTCGCAGCTGATCGCCGAGGCGGGAGGCGTGGCCTTTGTCAATGACAGCAAGGCGACCAATGTGGACAGCGCGGCGCAGGCGCTCATGGCGTTTCGCAACATCCGCTGGATCTGCGGCGGGCTGGCCAAGGAGGGCGGTGTCGCCGGTCTGAAGCCCGGCCTGCAGCACGTGTCCAAGGCCTATGTAATCGGGCGCGAGGCGCAGGGTTTTGCGCTGGATCTGGGCGGGGTGGAGGCGGAGGTCTGCACCACGATGGCGGTGGCCGTGGCGCGGGCGGTGGAAGAGGCCGAAGAGGGCGATACGGTGCTGCTGGCTCCGGCGGCGGCGAGCTTTGATCAATATGACAATTTCGAGCAGCGGGGGGATGATTTCATCGCCTGCGTCGAGGCCGCGCTGAAGGGCAGCGCACGGTCCGGTTAACGGCGTCTTCCACCTCAGACCAGAACGTCGGTATTGCGTCGGTATTCCATCTGTATCACGTCTGTGGTGAATTTGATCAAATTAAGGGGGCGGATTTGGTAAACGTGTCGCGCGGTGGCCGGGGCGTGGACATCACCCGCAACGCGCCCCGGACGTGATCCGGGGCCTTCTGGCCGTGATCCGGGTGACGGGAGGTCCCGGGTCAGGCCCGGGACGGGTCCGGGTCAGGCCCGACACGGGGGCGCCGCGCGTCCTTTGCTCTGGTAAACTCCGACGCCCTGCGCTATCCGGGCGCGGACTGCTCGAACCCTCGTGAGACGCGCCCATGTCCGATACTCTGCCCTTTGAGAAACCCGGCCCTGTCGAGGCCGGTCTGCGCGGTGCCATCGCCTCGACCGAGGACATCATCGCCGAGGCGCGGGCGGGCCGGATGTATATTCTCGTGGATCACGAGGACCGCGAGAACGAGGGCGATTTCGTCATCCCCGCCGAGTTCGCCGATGCCGCCGCGATCAATTTCATGGCGACCCATGGGCGGGGCCTGATCTGCCTGCCGATGACCGCCGAGCGGATCGAGCATCTGGGTCTTCCGATGATGGCCGTGAACAACTCGTCGCGCCACGAGACCGCCTTCACGGTCAGCATCGAGGCGCGCGAGGGGGTTTCGACCGGGATTTCCGCCGCCGACCGGGCGCTCACGATCCGGACGGCGATCAACGATCAGAACGGGCCTGCGCATATCGCCACGCCCGGTCATGTCTTTCCGCTGCGCGCCCGCGATGGCGGGGTGCTGGTGCGGGCGGGCCATACCGAGGCCGCCGTGGACATCAGCCGCCTTGCCGGGCTGCACCCCTCGGGCGTGATCTGCGAGATCATGAACGAGGACGGCACCATGGCACGCCTGCCCGAGCTGATCGGGATCGCCGGGCGTTTCGGCATCAAGATCGGCACCATCTCGGACCTCATCGCCTATCGACACAAGCATGACAACCTGGTGCGCGAAGTGCGGCGCGAGACCATCACCTCGTCCCATGGCGGGCAATGGGAGATGCATCTTTATGCCGACCAGATCACCGGGACCGAGCATGTGGTCCTGACCAAGGGCGACATCACGGATGGCCGGCCGGTGCTGGCGCGGACCCATGCCCTGAACGCCCTGGAGGATGTGCTGGGAATCGGCCTTGTTTCGCGCAGTGGCCCCACGGGCAAGCTGCCGCGTGCGATGGAGATCATCGCCGCAGAGGGGCGCGGCGCGGTCTTTCTCTTTCGTCAGCCGCGACCCAAGCTGTCTTCGGAGATCGAGGATGATGACGCGCCGCGCACGATCAAGCAGACCGGTCTGGGGGCGCAGATCATGTCGACCATGGGCATTCAGGAGCTGATCCTGCTGACCGACAGCCCGCAAACGCGGTATCTGGGGCTGGATGCCTACGGGATTTCGATCACGGGCACGCGGCCCATTGCGGGAGAGGAATGATGGCGGGAACCGAGTACACGCTGCCGCGCGCGGAGTTTGACAAGCCGGTGAAGCTGTTGATCGTGGTGGCGCCGTTTTACCGCGACATCGCGGACCAGTTGATCGCGGGGGCGCAGGCCGAGATCGAGGCGACGGGGGCGACCTGTCAGGTCGAGGAGGTGCCCGGTGCGCTGGAGGTGCCCACGGCGATCGGCATCGCCGAGCGTCTCGGCAATTTCGACGGCTACGTCGCGCTGGGCTGCGTGATCCGGGGGGCGACGACCCACTACGAGACGGTGTGCAACGACAGCTCGCGCGCGATCACATTGCTGGGGCTTCAGGGGCTGTGCGTCGGCAACGGGATCCTGACGGTGGAAAACCGAGAGCAGGCCGAGGAGCGCGCGGACCCCGCGCGCATGAACAAGGGGGCCGGGGCGGCGGCGGCGGCGCTGCATCTTGTCGCGCTGACCCGCAAATTCGGTGCACCGCGCAAGGGTGTGGGGTTCCGGCCAGCGGATGAGTACCGGATCGCGGGTGATGCCAAGGGCGGCACAACGGCATGAGCACCGGAAAATCACAATCCGGCGACAACCTCTCGGGCAACCAGAAGCGGCTGATGCGCTCGGCGGCGCGGCTCTATGCGGTGCAGGCGCTGTTTCAGATGGAGCATTCGGGGCAGGGCGCGGACCGGGTGGTGCGCGAGTTTCTCGAACATCGCTTTGGCGCGGAGGTGGATGAAGGCGTGGACATGGTCGATGGCGATACCGACATGTTCCGCCGCCTCGTGGACGATGCGGTGAACAAACAGGCGAAGATCGACCAGATGACGGACCGGGCGCTGGTGGCCAAGTGGCCCATCGACCGGATCGACCCGACGCTGCGCGCGCTGTTTCGCGCGGGCGGGGGCGAGCTGGTCGGGGGCGATGCGCCGCCACGCGTGGTGATCAGCGAATACGTGGACATCGCCAAGAGCTTCTATCCGGAGGGACGGGAGGCGAAATTCGTGAACGCGGTTCTGGATTTCATGGCCCGTGAGGCGCGCCCGGAAGCGTTCTGAGCGCCGAAAACTGTATATTTTCCGGATTGTTTCCGCACGGAAAACAGTCGGGTGGCCATCGGCGAAACATCGCGGGCGACCTTGCGGCGGACTGTGAGAGGCGTATACTTGGCGGCGCGCAACGCTGGAGTCGGCCATGCCCAAGCTCATCGCCATGTATATCAAGAATGTTCTGATCGGATTCGGGATCGCTGCGGTCTTTGTGGCGATGCTGTTGTGGTTCAATGTCGCCAACCTGTGGCATCTGGTCAGCACTTCGGACAAGGGGCTGTTGGCCGTGGTCATCCTGTGGTTTGCCAACGGGATCGTCTTTGCCGGTGTCCAGTTCGCCATCGCGGTGATGAACATGAAGGACGATGACGACGACGAGCCGCGTGGCGGGCATCGTCAGCGGGTGATGCTGCGCGAGCCCGTGGCGATCCCCGTGCGGGCGACAGGCCCGTCGCGGCGCGGGCCGTTCTGAGCGCGCCGACCTTCTGACATCGGGCTGACATCCGCCGGGCAGACTTCGGTAAAAATGCGGCAAGAAGACTGTGGCGGGCCCGCACGCAACCGTTTGGTTCTCTCATTCCCGAGGACCTGTTAGTACAGGTGGGCACCGGGTAACCGGACCACGGTCCGGACAGAGCCAGCTCCCTCGGAATTGCTTAAGGCCACCGGAATGCAACCGTTCACGAGAAGGGCAGAACCCGCCACTGCTCTATGTAGTGTGTCCGGGGCTCCGTGGGAAGGGGATGGATCACAAAACCCGTAGCCGGAGGGACACGGGGCGGCCGGAGGGTCCCCACCCGGCGGCTGCGCACCATGCCCGACCTCCTTTCCCCGGGAGGGCGGCGGTGCGGTCCCCGGTCCGTGCCCCGCCATGCCGCAGGCCGCGGGGCTTGAAATTTGTTCACGGATTGTTCACATTTGCCGCCATGATACCGAACCCGCAACAGTTACAACCCGGGCAGCTTCTGGCGCGTGGCGTGTGCCGTCACCTGCTGAGCCACAATTTCGTGTCGGTCGAGGAGTTCGTGCCGGAGCGGGGCAAGCGGCTGGACGTGATCGCGGTCGGGCCCAGGGGCGAGATCTGGGTGGTCGAGTGCAAGTCGAGCCGCGTGGATTACCAGAGTGACCGGAAATGGCAGGGCTATCTGGAGTGGTGCGATCGGTATTTCTGGGCGGTGGACCAGGATTTTCCGACCGACCTGCTGCCCGAGGGCACAGGCCTGATCATTGCGGATGCCTATAATGCCGAGATCATCCGCATGGGACCGGAGCACAAGCTGGCCGGTGCCCGGCGCGGCGTTCTGATGCGCAAGATCGCCCGCGACGCGGCGCGGCGCCTGCACGGCCTGCGCGATCCGCGTCTATGACCCGCGCGCGGCGGCGGCCTTGGCGGCGGCGATGATCTCGGCGGCGATTTCCTCGGCCTCCTCGGGGGAGAAATCCATCGGAACCTCGATGCCGGTGCCTTCGATGAAGAGCCGCACCATGCCCTGATCGGTGGGGCCGATCTGAAGGCTGGCCTCGATGTCGCGTTCGTCGTTGATGCCCATGTCGGGGGACCCTTTCCGCACGATAGTTTGCCGCTATTGTGATGGCGTAATCTGCAGGGCGGAGCAAGGCAAGCGCGCCGATACCTTGACCGGCTGTCCGATTTGGACAAAACTTGGGGCAATAGCTCCATATTTGCCGGTATTTAGCGGGCCTGTGCCTGTGCCTGTGCCTGTGCCTGCGCCCATGCCTGTGCGCGGATTGCGCCAACGGGATCGAGGAGGGAGATAAGTGACATGAAAATTCGACCGCAACGTGCAACGCTTCTGGCGGGATGCTCTGCTTTCGTCCTGATGGCTGCCCATCCGGCCAGCGCTGCGGAATGGGAACTGGGGGTCGGCGGATATTTCGAGGCCTATATCGGGTTTTCGGATTTCGGCGGAGTGGCGCGCGGGTCCGACGAATTCGATGCCGTCGCTGGCAGCGAAGTCTTCTTTCAGCCGACCGTCACGCTGGATAACGGGCTCAGGATCGGGGGCCGTGTGGAATTGGAGGGTACCGGATCCACCGGACATCACGGGGATGCCTTTATAGACGAGGCGTTCTTGTTCATCGACGGCAGTTTCGGGCAAATCCGGATCGGCCAGGAGCCGGGTCCGCGCAGCAGTTTCGTGCCGGGCTCACAGGATCATTTTGACCGACCGCCGGGTGATCCGCTGAAGGGTCTGCACCCGACATACCTGGGGTCCTATGCGCCCTTCTCGGGTTCCATTGTGGGGCGCATGACAGGCGACGACTTTTTCCGCGGCACGCTGAGCGGCCCTGACTACTCCCCCTCGGGGCGCTACAACGCGACGCGCATCACCTACACGACGCCGACCTTTGCAGGCTTCACGCTGAGCGGGAGCTTTGCGCCCGAGGGGCGCGGCGCATCGGGCGATGTCTATGCGGACCGAGAGGAGATGTACGATGTCGCGCTGCGATATGCGGGCGAGTTCGGGGCCGTTCGGGTGGCGGCGGACGCGTTTTATGGCACCGGCAGCAACAGTCGCGATGCGGCGGCGAACCCGGAGTATCAGGGGTTTGGTGTCAATCTCGGCTATGGCGGGTTCACCATCGGTGGCAGCTTCGCGGAAACCCAGGGCAGTTCAATGACGCAGGCCGATGGTGCGGGCTATACGGTCGAAGCGAGTTACACGACGGGGCCATGGTCCTTTGCCGGCCAGTATATCCATGGCAACAATACGGACAACGAGAATACCGGCCTGGGCCCGCGCGAACGGTTCGAGATGATCGCATTCGGGACGAATTACGAGCTGAAGAAGGGCGTCACGATCTCGGCCTTTGGCGCGTATGTGAATTTCGAAGAGGATGTGGGCGATGGCGGCTTTGGCACGCCAGGCGACAATTTCGACGGTTTCGTCATTGGTTCCGGGCTCAGGCTGACGTTCTGAGATGGGCGGGCCAGGCGGAGGCATGACAGCGGAAACCGGCGTTGTCCTGCGCCGGTTCGAGGCGCGTGATGCCGACTGGGTGATTGACCGGCATCGGATGATCTATGCGCGCGACGAGGGGTTTGACGAGAGTTTCCCCGTACTTGTGGCAGAAATTGTTGCGGAATTTCTGGACGGCCACGATCCGGCGCGCGAACGCGGCTGGATCGCCGCGCGGGGACCTGAGCGGCTGGGCTGCATCTTTTGCGTGGGGGTGAGCGAGGAAGTCGCGAAATTGCGGTTGTTTCTCGTACTGCCAGAGGCGCGCGGAACCGGTCTGGGGCGGCGTTTGCTGGACCGGTGCATGAGCTTTGCCCGCGAGGCGGGTTATGCGCGGATGCAGCTCTGGACCCATGAAAGCCACCGTGCGGCCTGTGCGCTTTATGCGCGCAATGGCTGGGTGATGACCGACAGTCGGCCGGTGCGGTCCTTCGGGGTGGACCTGGTCGAGCAAAGCTGGGAAATTGACCTGCAAGAGGCTTGCATTCGCGGGCGCGCCTCGCTACATCGCGCCGCAGGGCCGCCTTAGCTCAGTTAGGTTAGAGCGCTAGATTGTGGATCTAGAGGTCCCCCGTTCGAGCCGGGGAGGCGGTACCACCTTTCATCGAGTGCTGTGAACCCGAGCGCCTGCGGCGCGCCGGATGTCTGCCCTCCGGGCGCAGATGCCCGCTGGTCGGGCCGTGGGCGAGGATATTTGTGGGCGGAAGACGCAGGGGCGTCAGTTTTGGATCCGGACCGTCTGGCGCAGGTCGCCTGTGGTGCGGTCGAAGATCAGGATGCGGTCATCGTCGGTGACGACGGCGTACCAGTCCGGGCCCTGGGTGAAGGCGGTGGCGTTCGTGTCCGCGGGCAGGGTGATCGTGTCGGGCAGGTCGGCGGCATCGCCGCCCAGCGATGAGAACTTGATGACAAACAGGGCGACGATGACTAGAAACCCGGCAATCATCGTGACGGTCAGGATGGTCACCAGGAGGCGCAGGTACCTGACCGTGCCCGTGTCCACCACTGTGTCTGCAGGTTGAGGAGTGTCGTCCATGGGGTCCACGCGTGTCACCTTTGAAATCGCGGCCGATCCGCCGCCGCGCCTTGATAAGGCGCTTTCGCGGGATGTGCCAGAGGCGGCGCATCTGTCGCGGACCCGGCTGGCCCGGCTGATCGAGGAGGGGGCGGTGGCGGTGAATGGCGCGGTGATCGTTGAGGCCAAGGCAAAGGTGGCCGAGGGCGACATGGTCGAGATCGCGGTGCCGGTGGCCGCACAGAGCCATATCGGCCCCCAGGACATCCCCCTGGAGATCGTATTCGAGGACGATCACCTGCTGGTGGTCAACAAGCCCGCGGGCATGGTGGTGCATCCGGCGCCGGGATCGCCTTCGGGTACGCTGGTCAACGCGCTGATGCATCATTGCGGTGACGCCCTGTCGGGGGTGGGCGGCGTGAAGCGGCCCGGCATCGTGCATCGGATCGACAAGGAGACGAGCGGCCTGCTGGTGGTGGCCAGGACGGACCAGGCGCATCAGGGCCTTGCCGCGCAATTCGAGGCGCATTTGGTCGAGCGCACTTATCTGGCGCTGGTGCACGGGGTGCCGGAGGCGGGCGATCCGCGGCTGAACGGGTTGCGCGGGGTGCGCATCGAGGGTGGCACGTTGAAGATCACCACCGGCATCGCGCGGCACCGCACAGAACGGCAGAAACAGGCCGTCACTTTCGAGGGCGGCAGACACGCGGTGACGCGGGCCCGGGTTCTGCGCAGCCTTGGCGACCCCGCCGGGGCGGCGCTGGTGGAGTGCCGGCTGGAGACCGGGCGCACACATCAGATCCGCGTGCATATGGCCTATGTCGGGCATGGGCTGATCGGCGATCCGGTCTATGGCGGGCGTCGCAGCCTCGCGCGCAGGGCATTCAGCGAGACGGCGCGCGCGGCGGCACAGGGGTTTGCCCGCCAGGCGCTGCACGCGGCGAGCCTGGGATTCGTGCATCCCGAAAGCGGCGAAATGATGCGGTTTGAGGCGGAAATACCTCATGATTTCAAGAAATTGCTCAGTGAACTTGATGCTTGAAACATGGCGCACATCTGCGTCACCGGCTGACATATCCGTGGACTGCGCGCGCGTGCGGCTTCATATTCCGTTAAGAAAATGAGAGTAAGCGACTTGAACCGGGTCGTTTAGCTTCCTATCTGTATGTTACGCCTCTTAACATTGAGGGAAGGGACAGAGCAAAATGAGCAATTACAAGAACTTGCCGGCACCGACGCCGGAGGGCGGTCTGAACCGCTACATGCAGGAAATCCGGAAATTCCCGCTGTTGGAACCGGAAGAGGAATACATGCTGGCCAAGCGCTGGGTCGAGGAGCAGGACACCGAGGCCGCGCACAAGATGGTGACGAGCCATTTGCGGCTCGCCGCCAAGATCGCCATGGGCTATCGCGGCTACGGACTGCCGCAGGCCGAGGTGATCTCGGAGGCCAATGTCGGTCTGATGCAGGCGGTGAAACGCTTTGACCCCGAGAAGGGGTTCCGCCTGGCCACCTATGCGATGTGGTGGATCCGGGCGAGCATCCAGGAATACATCCTGCGCAGCTGGTCGCTGGTGAAGCTGGGGACGACCTCGGCCCAGAAGAAGCTGTTTTTCAACCTGCGCAAGGCCAAGGCCCGCATCGGCGCGCTGGAAGAGGGAGACCTGCGGCCCGAGAACGTCCAGCGGATCGCCCATGACCTGGGCGTGACCGAGGATGAGGTCATCAGCATGAACCGCCGGATGTCAGGGGGCGATGCCTCGCTCAACGCCACCGTGGGGTCGGATGGCGAAGGCACGATGCAGTGGCAGGACTGGCTGGAGGACGAGGATGCCGACCAGGCGGGCGACTACGAGAAGCGCGATGAGCTGGAGCAGCGGCTGGAGCTTCTGACCGAGGCGATGGACGTGCTGAACGAGCGAGAGAAGGATATTCTCACGCAGCGGCGGCTGTCCGAAAAGACGGTCACGCTGGAGGACCTGAGCGGGGAATATGGCGTGAGCCGCGAGCGGATCCGCCAGATCGAGGTGCGCGCCTTCGAGAAGCTGCAAAAGCGGATGCGTATTCTGGCGCAGGAAAAGGGGATGATGGCCTCGGCCTGACATTGCCGGCCTGACGTCGCTTGCGGGCTTGGACAAAGGCCGGAAAGAGAGTAGCCTCCTGTCATGCGACGGGAGGTTTTTTCGTGCCCAGTCAAAGGCAAATTCAACGCTTTGTGGTGGCGCTTCTGGCGCTGACGCTGGCCGGCTGTGGGGCGCGTCCCGTGGCGCAGTTCGCCCCGCCCGCGGAGGGGGCGACCCCGCAGCTGATCTATGTGGCGACGGGTCGCGACCTCACGCCGGACGGCCCGGCCTTTGGTGCAAAACGCGCCGAGAAGATGAGCCATGCGCGGCTGACCATCTCGGTGCCGCCGACCCATGTGACGGGGCAGATCGAATGGCCCGATGCGACTCCCGATGCCGCCACCGATTTCGTGATCACCGACAGCCGAAGGTTCACCGGTGCGCCCGCGATGCTGGCCGATCTGGCGCGCAACAAGCCGGGGCGCGAGACGCTGCTGTTCGTGCACGGCTATAACTACACGCTGTCCGAGGCGGCATATCGGCTGGCCCAGGTCAAACAGGATTTCGGGACACGCGAGCCCTCGGTGCTGTTTGCCTGGCCCTCGGCCGGGGACCCGCGCGGCTATATATATGACCGCGATTCCGTGCTGTTTGCGCGCGACGATCTGGTGCGCACATTGCGGGATCTGACGGACGGGGACCGCAAGGTGTTCATCCTTGCCCATTCGATGGGCGCGGCGCTGACCATGGAGGCGCTGCGGCAGGCGGCGATCGGCGGGGACCGGCGAATTCTGGACCGGATCAGCGGCGTGGTTCTGATGTCGCCCGACATTGACCCGGACCTCTTTCGCCGTCAGGCTCAGGCGATCGGTGCGCTGCCTCAGCCTTTCCTGATCTTCACCTCGCAACAGGATCGCGCGCTGAGCCTTGCGGGGTTCCTCACGGGCCGCAAACAGCGCCTCGGCGTCATCGACAGCCCCGAGAGCGTGGCGGGTCTGGACGTGCAGGTGCTCGATTTTTCGCAACTGAGTGATCAGCGGGGGATCAACCACGCGATCGCCGTGACGTCGCCCCGCGCGGTGCGTGTCCTGCGCGGGATGATGGCCCAGGCCAGGACCACGGGGACGGGGTTCGGTCGCTACATGGTGTTGAACGCGGCACAATAGGGGGAGTGTCATGGCAGGAGGATGGACCAGGGACGGCGCGGTGAGCGACCAGATCGAGGCATCGATTGCCGAAGAGCTGGAGCGGTTGAAGGCGCGCAAGGCCCCCGTCGGCGAGAGCCGGACGCATTGTGCGGAATGCGAGGAGGCGATCCCGGAGGCGCGGCGGGCGGCGATCCCCGGCGTGAAGCTGTGCATCGACTGCATGGCCGAGCGGGACGGCGCGCAGGCCGCGCGCGGCGGGATCAACCGGCGGGGCTCGAAGGACAGTCAGTTGAAGTGAGCGGGTGCGATCCGGCGGTGTGCTGCGCACGCAGGCCGGATTGCGTTCAGGCCACGCAGGCCCTGGGGGCTCTGCCTCCAGACCCCGGGATGTTTCCGGCCAGAAGAAAGGCCGGCCCGGTGTCGGGTGTCAAGAACGCGGGGCCGTGCCCGCTCATCCGTCTGTCTGCCCGGCAAGAGCGGCCTCTGGTAAGCTAGCCCTCCATCGCCTCCAGTTCGTCGATGAAGCCGGAGATCATGCTCAGGCCCTTGTCCCAGAATTTCGGGTCGGAGGCGTCCAGGCCGAAGGGGGCCAGGAGGTCGGAGTGGTGTTTGGAGCCGCCCGCGCGGAGCATGTCGAAATACTTGTCCTGGAAGCCTTCGGGGCTTTCTTCGTAGACCGCGTAGAGCGCGTTCACCAACCCGTCGCCAAAGGCATAGGCGTAGACGTAGAAGGGGGAGTGCACGAAATGGGGGATGTAGGCCCAGAAGCTTTCGTAGCCCTCCATGAAGTCGAATGCGGGGCCCAGCGATTCGCCCTGCACGGACATCCAGAGCGCGCCGATGGCCTCGGGTGTCAGTTCGCCCTCGCGGCGGGCGGCGTGCAGTTTGCATTCGAAGTCGTAGAAGGCGATCTGCCGGACGACCGTGTTGATCATGTCCTCGACCTTGCCGGCCAGAAGGACCTTGCGCTCGGTCTGGTCCGCGGCCTTGTCGAGCATCTTGCGAAAGGTGAGCATTTCGCCGAACACGCTGGCGGTTTCGGCCAGGGTGAGGGGGGTTGAGCTGAGAAGCTCGCCCTGGTCGGCGGCGAGCACCTGGTGGACGCCGTGGCCCAGCTCGTGCGCCAGCGTCATCACGTCGCGCGGTTTGCCGAGGTAGTTGAGCATCACGTAAGGGTGCACGTTGGTCACGGTGGGGTGGGCGAAGGCGCCCGGTGCCTTGCCGGGTTTCACGCCGGCGTCGATCCAGCCGCGATCGAAGAAGGGCTGTGCCAGCGTGCCCATGCGCGGATCGAACGCCGTGTAGGCGTCCATCACCATGGTGCGGGCGGTGTCCCAGTCGACGGTTCTGGTGGTCTCGATGGGCAGCGGCGCGTTGCGGTCCCAGACCTGCATCCGGTCGAGCCCCATCCATTTGCGCTTGAGCTCGTAGTAGCGGTGGCTGAGCTTGGGGTAGGCGGCCACCACCGCGTCACGCAGGGCCTCGACCACTTCGGGCTCAACATCGTTGCTGAGGTGGCGGCCGGTCTGGGCGGTGGGCATCTTGCGCCAGCGGTCCATGACCTCCTTTTCCTTGGCCGTGGTGTTGTGGACGCGGGAGAAGATGCGGATGTTTTCGCCGAACACACGCGCCAGTTCGCGCGAGGCGGCCTCGCGTTTGGCGCGGTCCTGTTCGGTCAGCAGGTTGAGCGTGGCCTCGATGCCCATTTCCGCGCCGTCCACGGTGAAGCTGAGGCCCGCGATGGTTTCGTCAAAGAGCCGCTCCCAGGCGTCGCCGACCACGCCGAGATCGTGCAGGAATTTCTCCATCTCGTCGCTGAGCTGGTGGGGTTTCATGGCGCGGATGCGGGTCAGGACGGGCCTGTAGCGGGCCAGCCCGGCATTCTGCGCGTACATCGCGGTGAGCGCGTCTTCTTCGAGGCGGTTGAGTTCCAGCGTGAAGAAGACCAGCGGCGTGGTGTATCGGGTGATCTTGTCCTGGCAGTCGGACAGGAATTTGGTGCGCCCGCCATCGGTGGTGAGCTGGTGGTAGCGCAGGCCCGCAAAGGACATTATGCGGCCCGCGATGTTGGAGATTTTCTCGTCCCGCCGGATGCATTCGAGCAGGCCATCGGCGTCGAGCGTATCCAGTTTGCCCTCGTACTCGGCTGCAAATCCGGCGCAGGCCTCTTCGAGCCAGTCGAGATCGCGTTGCAGTTCGGGGGCGTCTTCGCCCGTGTAGAGGTCGCTCAGATCCCAGTCCGGCAGATCGCCCAGGTTCTCATCGCCGTGGCTGGCATTGGCGTCACGGGTGAGGGGAGTGGAAAAGAGCATCTTTCGACCTTTCTGAGCTGCGCGAGCCTCAGACATAGGCGGGCGCTGCGGGCGCGGCAAGAGGCTGCTTGTCAAAGGCGGAGGCGCGCGCCATGGTTGCGCTAACGACCCAAGGTCACGGCAGGAGGCGGCACATGCGGTTTGCGCGATATGGTGAGGCGGGCAGGGAAAGGCCCGGCGTTCTGGATGGCGAGGGGCGTTTGCGCGACCTCTCGGGCGTGGTGGGCGATCTGGGCGGCGAGGTGCTGGGCGCATTGCCGGATCTGGACCCCGCGAGCCTGCCCCTGGTCGAGGGCCGTCCGCGGCTGGGCGTGCCGGTGGCGGGCGTGGGCAAGTTCATCGGGATCGGGCTGAATTATTCCGATCATGCCGCCGAGACCGGGATGGAGCCGCCCGAGCATCCGATCGTCTTCATGAAGGCGACGTCGTCCATGTGCGGGCCGAACGATCCGGTGTGTCTGCCGCGCGGGTCGCGGCATTCGGATTGGGAGGTGGAACTGGGCGTGGTGATCGGGCGCACGGCCAAATATGTCGGGGAGGCGGAGGCGCTGGATCATGTGGCGGGGTATTGCGTGGTCAACGACGTCTCCGAGCGCAAGTTCCAGTCGAAGCTGTCGGGGCAATGGACCAAGGGCAAGAGCTGTGACACGTTCGGGCCGGTCGGGCCGTATCTCGTGACGCCGGACGAGGCGGGAGACCCGCAGGACCTGGCTATGAGCACGGATGTGAACGGGATCCGGATGCAGACCGGGCACACGGGCAAGATGATCTTTTCCGTGGCCCAGATCATTGCGCATCTGAGCCTGTTGATGAGCCTTCAGCCGGGCGATGTGATCGCAACGGGCACGCCGCCGGGCGTGGGCATGGGCAAGGACCCGCGGGTGTTCCTGAAGGACGGCGACGTGATGGAGCTGGAGATCGCGGGGCTGGGACGTCAGCGGTCGGAGGTTGTGGCGGCCAGCTGAGCACCGGGCGCGCGGAGGCCCCGGATCAGGTCCGGGGCGCGCGGGGTGTCCGCGGTGGTCGCACCGGCGCGCCGAACCGCTGGTGGCTCTGCTCCGGGGCGCGAGAACTGACCTCGCAGGCTTTGCCCCCCCCCGGACGCGAGGATGACCTGGAGATAAAGCCCCCAGACGCAGGATTGATTTGGGGACTTTGCCCCCAAGAACCCGGGATATTATTCAGCAATTTGAAAGAAGTACGGGCCGAAACGAAGGGTGTTTCTCGTTGCGGTCAGGACCCGGCGGCCGAGGCCCGGGCATTGGTGCCGTTCTCGCCGGAATGCGCGTCCATGAAACGGGCCATGCGGTCGAAGATGCGGCGGCGGGTGTCCGGGGTTTCCATCAGCACTTCGTGGCGGGCGCCTTCGATGATCTCGAACTCCGCGCCGGGCCACACACCCATGCGGCTGTGCACGCGGGCAGGGTTCACGATGTCTTCGTCCGTGCCCAGGAACGTCAGGCAGGGATAATCCGGCGATGCCATGCGCGACAGCGCCCGGCATTCCTTGAGCGCCTCGTTGAGCCAGCGCAGGGACGGCCCGCCGAGGCCGAGCGCCGGGTATGCGCGGGTCTGGTCGATCATGTACTGGTACATGTCGCGGTCGCCGGTCAGGCGGTTCGTCTCGAAAGGTTCGGTCAGCACGTAAGGTTCCGGCAGGGTGCCGGGGGCATAGAGATGATCCATGCCGATGTGGCGGCTGGACCAGCTGAGCGACCAGGCGACGGGGCGCAGAACGTCGCTCATGTGGATGCCCCACATCGGGGCCGAGAAGGTGGCCGAGGCCACCGGCAGGCCGTTATGCAGCGCCCGCAGCCCGATGCACCCGCCCATGGAATGCGCCAGAAGGTGCCAGGGCCGGGGCAAATCCAGCGCCCGCGCCGCGTCCAGCATGGCCCGCAGGTCGCGCTGGTAGTCATCAAAGAAATGCACGTGGCCGGACATGGCGTCGTCGATGAGCCGGTCGGCCAGCCCCTGACCGCGCCAGTCCGGCACCAGCATCGCATAGCCGCGCGCGTCGAGATCCCCCGCCGCGCGGCCGTATTTCTCGACATATTCGGTACGGCCGGGCAAGAGCAGCACCGTGCCTCTGGCCGCTTCGGGCACCCAGGCCCCGATGCGCAGGCGCACCCCGTCCTCGGCGGTCAGCCACCAGGCGCGGCCCCCGTCGGGCGCGTCGGCGACATCCGCGTAGAGGGGGGCCTCGCTCAGCATCAGCTCAGGACGCTGCCCAGTTTCATCGCCATGCCCATGTCGCCATCGACCGTCAGCTTGCCGGTCATGAAGGCCGCGGTGGGGTCCAGATCGCCTGCCATGATCGACTGGAACGTGTCGGTATCGGCCTTGAGCGTTACGTCGGTCTCTTCGTCACCGGCGCGCGCGCCGTTCGCGTCGATGATCACGGCCCCTTCGCCCTCGATCTCGAATTTCGCTGAGCCGTCGAGGGACGCCCCGCCCAGCTTGACGTTCAGGGCCTCGACGGCCGCGTTCACTACGTCGCTCACATTCGTCTCCTTCAGAATTGATGGGCCGGGGGGTTTCCCTCCGGCCAATGCACGCTAAACTGATCCGTGTTATGAGCGCAGATCGATCCAACCTCAAGAATACCGTTGCGGCAGGGCTGGCGACAGTCATGTTTTCCTTACCTGTTTGGGCCGGGGAGGACGCGGCTCTGAGCCGGCTATATGCCGAGCTTCTGGAGGCGCCGGAGGCAGAAGCGGCCAGGATCGCGGATGAAATCGCGCTGGAATGGACGAAATCGGGCTCGCCGGCGATGGATTTGCTGCTGCGCCGGGGCAAGGATGCGCTGGAGGCCGGAGACGTGGCCGCGGCGCGCGAGCATTTCACGGCGCTGACCGATCATGCGCCGGACTTCGCCGAAGGCTGGCACATGCGGGCCGTGGCGCGGGCGCGGTCCGGGCTGCTGGGCCCCGCGATGAGCGACCTTGAGCGGGCGCTGGCGCTGGAGCCGCGCCATTTCGTGGCCCTGTATTCGTTGGGATCACTGCTGAACGAGATGGGCCGCGAGGACCTGGCGCGCGAGGCGTTCGAGGCGGCGCGGGCCCTGAACCCCTATGACAAGGACACCAAAGAGGCGCTCGAGCGACTGGGCGCGGCCCAGGACGGCACGCAACTCTGAACGCTGGAGAACCTGATGTCCCCGCCGTCGCGGACCATCGCGGTCCTGGGCCCCACGAACACGGGCAAGACCCATTATGCGATCGAACGGATGCTTTGCTATTCGAGCGGCGTTATCGGCCTGCCGCTGCGGCTGCTGGCGCGCGAGGTCTATGACAAGATCGTCGCGGTGCGGGGCCCTTCGGTGGTCGCACTGGTCACGGGCGAGGAACGCATCGTACCGCCGCGCACCAGGTACTGGGTGGCCACGGTCGAGGCGATGCCCGAGGAAATCGGCGCGGATTTCGTGGCGGTGGACGAGATCCAGCTATGCGCCGACCCCGAGCGGGGGCATGTGTTCACCGACCGCCTCTTGCGGATGCGCGGCCTGAAGGAGACGCAGTTCCTGGGTGCGGCGACGATGCGGGGCGTGATCGCGGCGCTGGTACCGGGCGTCGAGTTCCAGTCGCGCGAACGGATGTCGCAGCTGAGCTATGCCGGCCCCAGGAAACTGTCGAAAATGCCGGGGCGCAGCGCCATCGTCGGGTTCTCGGTGGACAATGTCTATGCCATGGCCGAGCTGCTGCGCCGTCAGAAGGGCGGAGCGGCGGTGGTCATGGGCGCGCTCAGCCCGCGCACGCGCAATGCGCAGGTGGACCTCTACCAGAACGGCGACGTGGATTACCTGGTGGCGACGGATGCCATCGGGATGGGGCTGAACCTGGATGTGGATCACGTCGCGTTCTCGTCTCTGGCCAAGTTCGACGGGCGGCGGATGCGTGCGTTGATGCCGGGCGAGCTGGCGCAGATCGCGGGACGTGCGGGCCGGGGGATGCGGCACGGCACCTTCGGCGTGACCGGAGAGGCGCCAGAGATGCCGGGCGAGGTGGTGGAGGCGATCACCAACCACCGATTCGCGCCGATCTCGCGCGTCGAGTGGCGCAATCACGATCTGCGGTTCGGCAGCGCCGGGGCCCTGATCGCGTCGCTGGAGCTCAAGCCCGATCAGCCGATGCTGGGGCGGGCACGGGATGCCGATGACCTGGTGGCCCTCAAGGCCCTGTCCCAGGTGCCGGGCGTTCGCGACAGGCTGGGCCGCGATGCCCGCGCCGTGCAGCTGTTGTGGGATGTCTGCCGGGTGCCGGATTTCCGCGGCATCAGCCCGTCGGAACATGCCGCGCTGCTGGAGACGATTTTCACCGATCTGGTCACGCTGGGGCGCATTCCCGATGACTGGCTGGCGCGCCAGATCAAGCGGCTGGACCGGACGGACGGGGATATTGACACGCTCAGCAAGCGGTTGGCGTTTATCCGCACATGGACCTATGTGGCGCAACGAAATGGCTGGGTCGATGACGAAACGCATTGGCGCGAGGCGACGAGACATGTAGAAGATCGCCTGTCGGATGCCCTGCACGGGGCGCTGACGCAGAGATTTGTGGACCGGCGCACGTCTGTTTTGCTGCGCCGGCTCAAGCAGAAGGAAGCCGTTGTGGCCGAAGTGAACGAGAGTGGCGAGGTGACGGTCGAGGGCGAATTCGCCGGCCGTCTGGACGGGTTCCGGTTCATCCGTGACAAGGCCGCATCCGGTCCCGAGGCCAAGGCCCTGGACCAGGCGAGCGTGGCGGCGCTGGCCCCGCATTTCCACCTCAAGGCGGACCGGTTCTATAACGCGCCCGACACCGAGATCGACTTTACCGAGCAGGGCGGGCTGATGTGGGGCAGCGAGGCCGTGGGGCGTCTGGCCAAGGGGGCCGATCCGCTGAAACCTGCGGTGACGGCCTTTGTCGACACCGAGGCGGGCGAGGACGTGGCCCAGAAGGTCCAGCGCCGGTTGCAGCATTTCATCGACCGCAAGATCGCCACCCTGTTCGAGCCGCTTCTGGCGGTGCAGCGCGACGAGGAGCTGACCGGGCTGGCGCGGGGCTTTGGCTTTCGCATGGTCGAGGCGCTGGGCATCGTGCCGCGCGGCGAGGTGGGCGAGGAGGTCAAGGCGCTGGACCAGGACGCGCGCGGTGCATTGCGCAAACATGGCGTGCGCTTTGGTCAGTTCACGATCTTCATGCCGGTGCTGCTAAAGCCCGCGCCGACGCGGCTCAGGTTGGTTTTGTGGTCTCTGGACAAGGGGTTGGACGAGTTTCCTGAAGTGCCGCCGCCGGGTCTGGTGACGGTGCCGGCCAAGGCCGTGCCGACACCTCCGGGCTATTTCTCGATGGCCGGATACCGTGCTGCGGGCGAGCGGGCGATCCGCATCGACATGCTGGAGCGGCTGGCGGACATGTTGCGCGCCGAGGACAGCCGTGCGGGCTTTGAGGCGAGCGCCGACATGCTGTCGATCAGCGGCATGACGCTGGAGCAATTCGCCGACCTGATGCAGGGGCTGGGCTACAAGGCCGCGGCGGGTGAGCGCGAGAAGGCGAAACCCGTGGCCGGGGCTGCCGCCGAGGCGGTCCCGGAGGGCGGCGCGGAGGCCGCGGACAGGCCGGACGATGCGCCGGTTGCGCCGGAGGCCGAAGCCGCGCCCCAGATGGCACCGGAGGCGACGGCTGATGCCGGGTCCGAAGAGGCCAGCGCCAAGGAAACCGGACCTGCGGAGGCCGGGCCTGCGGAGGCTGGCCCCGAGATCGAAATCTTCTACACCTTTACCTGGTCCGGTGGGCGCAACCGCAAGGCGCAGGCGCGGCAGGGCGGCAAGCCGGACGGGCGGCAGGGCGGCAAACCCTCTGGAAAACCCTCGGGCAAGCAGGGCGGCAAGCCGCGCGGCAAGAAGGGTGGCAAACCGGAAAATCAGGGCGCGCGCAGTTTCGCGGCCAAGCCTGAAAAGACCCAGAAGATCGACCCCGACAACCCCTTTGCCGCCGCTCTCATGGGGCTCAGGGACAAGGGCTGATCCGGTTTGAGCGGGCCGGATGATGGGACGGAAAAACTCCGTTTGGACAAGTGGTTATGGCACGCGCGGTTCTACAAGACCCGGGTTCTGAGCGCCCGGATGATCGAAAAGGGCAAGGTGCGGGTGAATGCACAGCGCATCACCAAGCCGGGCCGCGCCGTGCGCGCGGGCGACGTGCTGACACTGGCGCTGGGCCGCGAGGTCCGCGTGGTGCGCATTCTCGGGCTCGGAGAGCGGCGCGGTCCGGCCAGCGAGGCGCAGGCGCTCTATGAGGATGTCCCATGATCCACGCCCGCGCCGGAACGCCGTTCCGCGTCCGGCCCGCAATGTCGCGGCGGCGTCCGATTTGGGGGCTGGCGCTTGAATGATCCGGGCACCTGATTTAGGAGGTGCTGACATCGACCAAGCGCGGATCTCGCCATGACCTATATCGTCAACGACGCCTGTATCGCCTGCAAGTACACCGACTGTGTCGAAGTGTGCCCGGTGGACTGCTTCTACGAAGGCGAGAACATGCTGGTGATTCATCCCGACGAGTGCATCGACTGCGGCGTCTGCGAGCCGGAATGCCCCGCCGATGCAATCCGGCCCGACACCGAGCCGGACATGGACAAATGGGTGGAGTTCAACCGCAAGTATTCCGAACTCTGGCCGGTGATCATCACCAAGAAGGACCCGCTTCCGGACGCCGAGGAGCGCGACGGCGAAGAGGGCAAGCTGGAGAAGTACTTCTCGGAAGCGCCGGGCGAGGGCGGTTGATCCCGGGTGATTCGCGGCACGCCGCGCGAGGTCAGGTTGATGACATTAATTTCGAACGGTAAGCCTTTCGCGCATATAGGGTAATACTGCCCTCTGCCTGGCGATCCTTTTCCCGGTGCCGTTTTTATGTTATATTCGATGCAGATGTAGAATGACCGCAGATATCCAATTCCCCAGGCAGTGACCGGGGCGTGGATGTTTTTGCGTTTGAAACCTTGGCTACCAGACCTGGAGCCAGGCCGAAATATTCCGAGAAACCGGACCCTTGTGAGGACAACCTGAATGAGCAAATCAAAGAAGCTTCCGTTCCGCCCGAACGAATACGTCGTTTACCCCGCCCATGGTGTGGGTCAGATCGTGTCGATCGAGGAGCAGGAGATTGCCGGCATCACGCTGGAACTGTTCGTGATCTCGTTCGAAAAGGACAAGATGACGCTGCGGGTGCCCACCCACAAGGCGACCGAGATCGGGATGCGCGGTCTTTCCAGCCCCGACGTGGTGAGCCAGGCGATGAGAACGCTCAAGGGCAAGGCCAAGGCCAAGCGGGCCATGTGGTCGCGCCGGGCGCAGGAATACGAGCAGAAGATCAACTCGGGCGACCTGATCGCGATTGCCGAGGTGGTGCGCGACCTGCACCGCACGGATGACCAGCGCGAGCAGAGCTACTCGGAGCGGCAGCTTTACGAGGCCGCGCTGGAGCGCCTCACGCGTGAAGTGGCCGCGGTGAACGGCAATGACGAGGTGGCCGCCGCCAAGCAGGTGGGCGACGTGCTGATCTCGCGCGCGGCCTGACCCTGCGGCATCAGCTCTGACAGTTTCGGGACACCGCCGATCCGTCCGGGTCGGCGGTTTTCCTATGTCAGGATCGAAAACAGGATTGCGATTTCGGTCAGTTGCTGGCCCGCGCCCAGCACGTCGCCTGTGTGGCCGCCCAGTTTGCGCATGGCCAGGCGGCTCAACGCAACGGTGATCAGCGCGGTCCAGAAGATCGCGGGCAGGGCGCTTGATCCCAGCAGGGCAAGGCTCAGAAGTGCCGCGATGGCCGCGGCCGCCAGTGCCGGCGCGGGGCGCGACCCGGCCACGCTGCGCGCCATGCCGTCTTCGCGGGCGGGCGGTGTCATCAGCATCAGCGCAGGCATGGCCGCGCGTGACATCGCACCCGCGCCGATCAGCGCGGCCAGAGCCCATCCCGCGGACATCTGGAGCAGAAGCGTGAGCGCCACGACCCGCGCCATGAGGCCGAGCATCAGCGCGATCGCCCCATAGCTGCCGATCCGGCTGTCTCGCATGATCTTGAGCCGTACCTCCCGGTCCCAGCCGCCCCAGATCCCGTCGGCCATGTCCGCCAGCCCATCCTCGTGCATCGCGCCGGTCATCATCACCTGCGCTGCCACCACCAGCAGGGCCGCCAGCGGCAGCGCCAGGCCCGATCCTGCCGCCACCATGCCCAGCAGACCGGCCAGCGCGCCGATCACCGCGCCCACGAGCGGATAGGCCCAGGCCGCGCCGGGCCGGTGCCCGGCGGTGCCAGGCAGGGGCAGGCGGGTGAGCAGGCCGAAGGCGGCGAGCAGGTCAGAGATGCGCGAAGACATGGCGTTTTTGCACCGATCAGGGACTGTTTTGGCTGGGGTTGCCGGGCAGGATCGGGATACACAGGCAGCCAGTGATGCGCAACAGGGGGCGTCAGGTCATGGGATTCGACACGCTGGAGGATGTGCGGGCGTTGCTGGCCCGGATCGGGGGGCCGGACGAGGCCGTGCGCGAAGCCGCGGCCGCACGTGACGCGGTGCTGACCAAGCCGCCGGGCGCGCTGGGCAGACTCGAGGACCTGGCGCTGTGGTATGCGGGCTGGCGCGGTACGCTGCGGCCCGAGGTCACCGCCCCGCAGGTTATTGTCTTTGCGGGCAATCACGGGGTCACGGCGCAGGGCGTGTCGGCCTTTCCGGCGGATGTGACGGCGCAGATGGTGGCCAATTTCAACGCCGGAGGGGCCGCCGTGAACCAGCTGTCGCGCGCTGTCGGGGCGCGGATGGATGTCCATGCGCTGGCGCTCGATCGTCCGACCCGGGATTTCACCCGGGGTGCGGCGATGGACGAGGCCGAATTCATCGAGGCCATGCGCACCGGCTGGGATGCGGTCGACACCGCATCCGACCTGCTGGTCGTGGGCGAGATGGGCATCGGCAACACGACGAGCGCCGCGGCGATTGCCCATGCGCTCTATGGCGGCGCGGCGCGCGACTGGGTCGGGCGCGGCACGGGTGTGGATGACGCAGGGCTGGCCCGCAAGGCCCGGGTGGTGGCGGCGGGTGTGGCCCGCCACGGCACAAGCGACGGGCTGGAGGTGCTCCGGGTTCTGGGCGGGCGCGAACTGGCGGCCATGGCCGGGGCCATCCTGCGCGCCCGGCATCTGCGCCTTCCGGTCATCCTCGACGGTTTCATCTGCACGGCCGCCGCCGCCTGTCTCGAGGCCGCCCGCCCCGGGGCGCTGGATCACTGCGTGGCCGGGCATCTGAGCGCCGAGGGCGCGCATGAAGCAGTGCTGGAACGGCTGGGCAAGGTGCCGCTTCTTTCGCTTGGAATGCGGTTGGGCGAAGCCTCGGGCGGAACTCTCGCCATCGCCATCCTCAAGGGCGCGCTGGCCTGTCACAGCGGCATGGCGACCTTTGACGAGGCGGGTGTTTCGGACAGCTGAGGCCTGCCAGTGCATGGCAACGCGGCACGGTGCCGGCATGGTGCCTTGGCTGATCCTGCCGCCAAGGGGGTCACGTACCGCCGCTTTCCTATTGCGGGAAACGTCCCCGCCGGAGGCCTGAAATCCAGGCTACGCGCGCCCCGCCCGTCGCAGGCGTACCTTGCTCCGGCAAAGACGGAGCGAGGCTCCGACCACAGCCACCCGGCCCGGCGTCACGCGCTTTTCTTGGGCTCGGCAGCCACCTCGATCTGGGACAGGAGCATCGTCTCGAGGTCCTTTTCCAGTTCCTTGGCGCGCTCGATATAGGCGGCGTTCTCGATCGTGGGCACGTTGGGGTCCCATAGCGCGGCCAGCTCCTGCACCGAATGCCGGTCATGCTGATAGAAGGTCTGCTGCAGTTCGGCCGCCTCGAAGTCCGAGAGCCCCATGTTCTCGAGCACGTAGCGTCCGGCCCGCAGCGAGCTGTCGAACATCTCGCGCACGATGTCGTTGGCACCGGCCTGATAGAGGCGGAACACATGGGTGCGGTCGCGGGCGCGGGCCACGATATGCAGATCCGGCCGTTCGCGGCGGGCATATGCCACCAGTTTGGTCGAGGCCGCGGGATCGTCGATGGCCACCACCAGCACACGTGCCTCGCGCAGACCGGCGGCCAGCAGAAGCTCGGGCCGCGTGGGATCGCCAAAGAAGCCTTTCACGCCAAAGCGCCGCATCCGCTGGATCGCCTGCAGGTCGTGATCCAGCACCACGGTGGAAAAGCCCGAGGACCGCACCAGCCGGTTCACGATCTGGCCGAACCGCCCGATGCCGACGATGATCACTGCCCCCTTGTCGTCGATGTCGTCCGGCTCCAGATTTCCCGGCCCGTCCACCATGCGCCGAGACATCCATTCGTAGAGGATGAACAGCAGCGGCGTGATCAGCATGGTCATCGCCACCACCAGCAGCAGAAGCTCGCTCAGGTCCGCGGGCATCACGTTCTGCTGGCGCGAAAACGCAATCAGCACGAAGCCGAATTCGCCTGCCTGCGCCAGCGACAGGGTAAAAAGCCACAGGTCGCGCCGCCTGAGTTCGAAGACCCGGCCCAGGATGTAAAGGACCAGCCCCTTGATGGTGATAACCGCAAGGGACAGCCCCATGATCAGGAAAGGCACGGTAAAGAGGATTGCGAAATTGATGCCCGCCCCTACGGTGATGAAGAAGAGCCCCAGCAGAAGCCCCTTGAAGGGCTGGATGTCGCTTTCCAGTTCGTGGCGGAACTCGGAGTTGGCCAGCACCACGCCCGCCAGGAACGCGCCAAGCGCCGGTGACAGGCCCACGAGGGTCATCACGAAGGATATGCCCACCACGATCAGCAGGGCGAGGGCCGTGAACATCTCGCGCAGGTTGGCGGCGTGGATGAAGCGGAAGACGGGCCGGATGAGGTAGATCCCGGTTACGATAATCGCCGCCACGATGCCCAGCGTGACCAGGGTCACGCCCCAGCTCGGCAGGCTTTCGATGAAGGACACTGCCGCCTCATGCGCGGTGCTGGCCCCTTTCTGTTCTGCCCCCTTGCCCATGAGTTTTTTCAGGGTCTCGCCCAGGATCATGTCCGGCGTCTTGGGCAGCGCCAGCAGCGGCAGGAAGGCCAGCATCGGGATGACGGCGATGTCCTGGGTGAGCAGCACCGAAAACGCCGAGCGTCCGCCGCCGGTGCGCATCAGCCCTTTCTCGGAAAGCGTCTGAAGCACGATGGCCGTCGACGACAGTGCAAAAATCAGCCCGATGGCCAGTGAAACCGACCAGATCTGTCCGAAGGTCATTGCCACGACCATGACCGCCAGCGTGGTCACGCCGATCTGCATTCCTCCAAGCCCCATAAGCTTGTTCCGCATCGCCCAGAGCGCCTTGGGTTCCAGCTCGAGCCCGATGAGAAAGAGCATCATCACCACGCCGAGCTCGGCGAAATGCTGCAGTTCCTGCGCCTCCTGACCCACCAGCCCCAGCAGCGGCCCGATGATGATCCCGGCGGCAAGATAGCCCAGCACCGACCCCAGGCCCAGGCGCGCGGCAATGGGCACCGCGATGACAGCGGCGGCGAGGTAGATGGCGACCTGAAAGAGGATGCCTTCCAAGAGATGGAGTTCCTTTGACGTTTCGCGCGTGATCCGATGCTAGACGGTTTCCGCGCCCACATGAAGGGCTCAGTTGCACCCGTGATAAGGGTTTGCTTCGCCGTTTGCCACCCATGTGATGCGTTGCCTGGCCAGAGCCGGGTCCCGCGCCGAACAGACCGCGCAAAAACCGCGAAAATCCGATGCCTGGCGTCAGCCTTCGGGCATTTTCAGGACAAGGTTCCTGCCGCGTTTGACGTAGCGCAGCTCGTCCGCACCGATGGCCGAAACCTGTCCGCCGTCCAGCCGGTCTCCGATCTTGACCTTCTTGTACCGCCCGCTGGGCAGCCGCACCAGCGCGCGGCGCGAACTGGGACTGCCATAGACGCCGATGAGGTTCACCTTGCGCAGGTGCAGCACGTTCCTTTGTGTGGCCCGTTTGGCCACCGAGGCCGAGGAGGGAATGGACGGCGCGAGAACCTGGCTGGCTTCCACCGGTCTGGCCGCGGCGGCCTCCTGCGCGGCCTTGGCCTTGGCGGCCAGGCCGCGGGGACGGAACTTCGGTGTCAGCGAAACGGTCACCGCCTGCGGCGTGGGATTGTCGAAGCTGCCGCGCCTGATGCCATTGCCCAGCCCTGCAGTGGAGGCCGAGGCGAGGGCGGCCTGGATGGAGGCGTCGTCCGGTGCGGCGGTGGCGGCCTCTTGCTCCGCGCGGTGAGCCGCCGCGTCACGTTCGGCGGCGATGGCTTCGACGCTCGCGGGGCGCAGGCGCGGGCGCAGGGCGGCCAGTTCGGACGTGGCCGCGTCGCGGGCGGCGTCCGCCGCCGCGTCAGCGGTGTCGTCGGCCGGGGTGTCTTCCGGGGTGTCCGCCTGGTCCTCTGCCTGGCCTTCGGGAACCGCCCCTTCGGGGCGCGGACGCGGGCGCAGGGCCGCGAGGACCGCGAGGGCGGGGTCGTCGACCGCGGGCGTGCCCAGTTCGGGCGTTTCGGCCAGCGTGTCGGCCTGGGGCGTTTCACCCTCGGGCAGGTCCGCGCGGGTCATGACGCGAGGCGGCTCCACCTCGGGACGGCCGGAGATGATCAGGACACCATCGGCGCTGAGCACGCCTTCGGGCGTGGCGGTGATCAGGGTCTGCGGCTCGACGTCCAGCCGGATGTCGGGTGTCGCTTGCGTGCCGGGCCGGGCCGGTGGCAGGTCGGTCAGCGCGGCCAGCTGCGCGGGCAGCGTGGTCAGCGCCGGTCGCGCCACCGGCGGGATGTCCCGGGCCACGCCCAGGTCATCGAGCTGCCCGCTTGCGGGTGCGTCGGGGGCAAGGGGTGCCATCTGCCAGATGCCCGTCGCGGCATATTGCGCCAGCGCCTCATCGGGAGAGATGAAGCGTGCCAGGTCCGGCAGGGGTTCGTCATCAAGCGCCGAGCCGAGACCCGCGGCCTCCGCGGAGGGTGCTGCCGTCACGACGCGGTTGGGTGTGGGCAGATTGCCGGTGGCCTCGTCGATCGGGTCCTCGGTCACGCCGGGTGCGCCGGCCACATCGGAATCCTTCGGCCCACCCAAGAACCGCGCCAGCCCGTCGTCGAGAAAGATCGACGCCCAGGCGGCCACGCCCACGAGGAAGAGCAGCAGCACAGCGGTCAGGATCAATCCCAGATAGCGCGGTTTGCCGCCGACTTGCTGTTCGCGCGCGCCAAACACGGTCATGCGCTGTTTTTCGTCCTCGACTGCGGGCGCATGTGTCGCGTTGCCCTTGCCGCGTTTTCGGCCGGTGCCTTTTGCCGCGCGCTCGGGGTCCACGGAGCGGCGCGAGGCAAAACCCGGGCGCGACGGGGCCGCCGGCGCGGGTTCGGCTTCGGGTGCGGGTTCGGGTTCCCGTTCCGCTTCGGAGTCCGGTTTGGTGGCTGCGGCGGCCTTCGCCGTCGTCTCCGCCGGGCTCATCGCCGCGGGATCAGGGGCCTTGATCTCGGGAGGCGAAACCTTGGAACCTGAGCCATTGGCCGGCGTGAGCGAGAACATCGCGTCCACGTCATCGGCGGGCAGGTCGGTTCCGTTGGTGACGCCTGCTTTCTTGTCCGCTTTCTTGTCCGTCCCATGGATCGCCCCATTGGATTCCCGGTGCGGCGTTTCGCTCGGGCCGCGCGTGAGAGGCGGATCGGTCATGGCGGGTGGCGGCACCACATCTGCGCCGGCCCCGGGCGCGGCGGCGGCGGCCAGCCCGCTCAGGCGGGACACCCCCTTGAGACGCGGCACGGCAAGAGCGGCGTCGGCGTCGCGCTTGGCCCGGATGGTGGCAAAGCCTGACGCGCCCTCGTCCGATCCGTTTGAGGCGGCAGGCTCGCCGGGGCCTTGAGCGTTCGTCAGGGCGGCGTCATCGGCGTCGGGTGGCCGCGTGGCGTCGGCGGCAGAGGCGGCCATCGCAAAGACGGATGTGCCTTTGGGCACAGCGCCCGGAGGTGGCGGCGTGGGCGCAACAGGGTCGGCGTCGTCCTCGCCGGTGCCATCCTTCGGCTCATCGCTGGCACCAGCATCGGAGGCGGTGCCCTCGGTCCCGTCGCCCGCGATGGCGTCCGGTGTCTCTTCGGGCGCCGCGTCGCGGGATGGTTTCCCGGAGGTCGCCGGGACCGTTTCTGCCGCTTCTGCCGTACCCTCGGCTTCATCCTCCGCAGGCTCGCCCGCGGCCGCGGGCGTGAAGGCTGTTTCGGAGGCGGTTGTGTCCGGAGCGGCATTGTCCCGGATTTCGTCCGCTGCCGCAATGTCGGAGGGCTCGGGCTGCGTGTCCTCTTCGGGCTCGGCTTCGGGCGCCGAATCGGGTTCCGGCGCGGCGGGCTGCGGGGCGGGAATCACGCGGATCTTGCCCATGTCGCGTTCGACCTTTGCCTTGCGCGGCATGTGCTCGGCGGCCTGCGATGTCTCGCCGAAGAAGGGCTCGGCGGTGAATTGCGCGTCCTCGGGCAGGGCCACGAATGACACGGGCGCAAAATTGTGCTCGGCGGCAAAGGCCTCGGCCTCGGCCAGGGTTTCGCGGGCCACCGCGGCAATCTGCACGCGCCCGCCCTGGGCGGACCAGTCATAGACCAGTTCCGAGACGTCATAGGGCGTGGCGTTTTCCAGCGCGGCACGCAGGATCGCGTCCTTGTTCTCGGCCCAGTCATCGGGCTGTTCGATTTCGAGAAACTTGATCTGATCGCTGGGAATCACCAGCTTGGTGGTCATGCCGGCCGGGGCGAATTCCTGCGCCTTTTCGCGCAGATCGGCCAGCGCCGCCCCGAGATCGGGCACATCCAGCCCCACGTCTCCCACCGGGTGCCAGCCCAGATAGGCACGGCGCAGAAGGCGGATACCGTCGAAGGACAGCGACAGAGCGAAATTCGGCTTCATGAAAGCGCGGAGCCTTTCCTGTTCCCTTGGGGCGCGGACCCCGGTCTGTGGCGAACACGCCGCGACCTGACGCGCCGGCAACTGACATGCCGAAGACGGCCCGCAAGGGCGCGACACCGGTGGATCGCGTCATACCACCCGAGCGCGGTTGGTGCGAGTCCCCAATCCATCGAGGCGAGTCTACAGCGAAATCCTGCACATTCAAAGGGATGGCCGCGCGGTCGCGGGGACATGCGGCCACCCCGAAAACGGTTCAGCTATGGGCCTTTATCAGCGCCTGTTCGAGGTCGGCGATGATGTCGGCGGGGTCTTCGATCCCGATCGAGATGCGCACCACGTTGGGTGCGGCGCCGGCGGCCTCCTGCTGCTCAGGGGTCAGCTGCCGGTGCGTGGTCGAGGCCGAGTGGATCACCAGGGAGCGCGTGTCCCCGAGGTTGGCCACGTGGCTGAACAATTCCAGGCTGTCCACGAATTTCACGCAAGAATCGTAGCCGCCCTTGAGCGCCACGGTGAACAGTCCGCTGGCCCCCTTGGGGCAATATGTCTTGACACGACCATGATAGGGCGAGGATTTCAGACCGGCATAGGTGACCGCCTCGACATGGTCATTTTTCTCAAGCCATTCGGATACTTCTGTGGCGTTCTCAACGTGTTTCTGCATCCGCAGCGACAGCGTCTCGGTGCCCATCAGCGTGTAATGCGCGGCCTGGGGGTTGAGAGTCATGCCCAGGTCCCGCAGCCCGATGGCGATGCCGTGGAAGGTAAAGGCCAGGGGGCCGAACGTCTCGTGGAACCTGAGCCCGTGATAGGCCGGTTCGGGTTCGCTGAGCGATGGAAACTTGTCGGAGGCCGACCAGTCGAACGTGCCGCTGTCGACCACGACACCGCCCATTACCGTGCCCGAACCGGTAAGATACTTGGTCATCGAATGCACGACCAGCGTGGCGCCGTGCTCGATGGGGCGGCACAGATAGGGCGAGGCGGTGGTGTTGTCGACGATGAGCGGGATGCCGGCCTTGTCGGCCACATCGGCAACCGCGCGGATGTCGGAGATATGCCCGCCCGGATTGGCGATGGATTCGCAGAAAATCGCCCGCGTGTCGCCGTCGATGGCCGCGGCAATGGCGTCCATGTCGTCGATGTCGACGAACCTGGCCGACCAGCCGAAACGCTTGATCGTCTGGGAAAACTGCGTGACCGAGCCGCCGTAAAGCCGGGTCGAGACCACGACATTGCAGCCCGGGTTCATCAGCGGGAACAGCGCCATGATCTGGGCGGCATGTCCCGACGAGCAACAGACCGCGCCCACGCCGCCCTCGAGCGTGGCGATACGCTCCTGCAGCACGGCCACGGTCGGATTGGTCAGGCGGGAATAGATGAAGCCGACTTCCTGCAGGTTGAAGAGGGCCGCGGCATGTTCGGCATCGCGAAACACATAGGCGGTGGTCTGGTAGATCGGCGTCTGGCGCGCACCGGTGGCCGGGTCGGGCCGCGCGCCCGCATGGATCTGCAACGTGTCAAAGCCGAATTTGGGGCCGTCGGTCATGGGTCATCTCCTTGATCTTTTGCGCGCGAGGTTAGGGGATCACGTACCGGCTCACAACGCCAAAGCGCGCGTTTTGCGGATCAGGCGCAACGGGGGACATCAATCCGCCCCGAGCCTCTTTCTGGTCGAAAATACCCAAGGACCGCCGCTTGATGGAAAAATCTCCGCCCCGTGTTGCAGATCGCCGCCCGCACCCTCATGCGGCCCGGCACGGGCCGCCCGCCGCGACGCGCGCAGCGCGGCGCAAACCCCGTGCTCGGGTGCTGTCAGGCGCCGCCTTCGATTTCTTTCCTGGCCGGGCTTGGTGCAGGCGGCACATTGGCCGGGATTTCCGGCGGGCCTGCGACGGCGGCGGAACGCCCCGGCAATGTCTTCTGGTGGTCGATCCACCTCCTGATCATCTTGTCCTTTTCTCGCCGGGCGTCGTAGAATTCGTCGTCCTTCCTCGAGTTGTAAGTCTGCCCATCAGGGAAGGTGACGGTATAGAAATACTCGTCATCGGTATCGACATTGTCGATTTCGGTCTGCGTCACGATGAACGTATACCCGTCAACCACTTCGGTTCTGGGCAGGTTCTTGATCACGCATCCGGCGACGAGACTCGCGGCAAGGACAAGAGGGAGGTGGAACAAGCGCATGAGGCAATCCATTGATATTAAAGGTTTCGTACTGCGTAAAAGCAAATCATCGTCACATCCGGATCAAGGCTAGCACATTGCGGGCGAAAGCCAAAACCGGTGGCGCGGGGCGTGATCTGATCCGGTGCGCTCGGGCCCGGGCGTGGCGAAGGGCCGCGCGCAATGCCGGGGCCGCACCGGTCGTCCTGAGCAGGAGCCACATCGGGAGGTGCCGGGTGGTGATCTCGGGGACGGGGATGTCCTGCAGACAGGAGATGTCGAGGAGGGTTTCGGCCCCTTCCGCCTGATGCGTGACTCCGCAGAGGCGAATGTGGCCAATGGCTTGCCGCCTCGTCAAGCGCCGCCTTCAACGCCTTCCCTGAAAACCTGTGCCGGATCACTACTTGACGGTCGTTCGGGCGGCAGGTCTCCTTCGTTGCGCGGCGGTCCTGCAATGACGGGTGACGTGCCCGGCACGCGGTAGCTTCTGAGCCAGCTCTGGATCATGTCGTCCTTGAGTTCGCGCGCCGTGTCACTATCGTCGATATCGCCAGTGCTCCGGGTGGTTCCGTCCGGGAAGGTGATCTCGTAACCGTAATGGCCAGGTTTGAAAACATTGTCATAGAACACGCTGCTGACCTGAAACCTGAAGCCGTCATGAATTTCGGTTTTTGGCGGGCTGACCGAGGCGCAGCCTGCCAGCAGGAACCCCAGAAAGAGGGCCGAGAGGGAAATACGGTTGATATTCATTGAGCGTCTCGCACGAATTGGGGCGCTGAAAAATAGCGTGACACTCGTAGGGTGAGAGTGAGTGTACCACAGCGCCTGCCACATTCAAAAATCCCGCAAGTCGTCTGCGTGCCCGGGTGCGCCTCGGTGCGCCGGTTACGCCGCCGGGCGTCATCTGTCAGCGCGCTCTGACCTTGCCGTCCGGGTGCCGGAGATGCCGGTTTTCACCACAGAAACAGCCGCAGGATGCGTCGGGCGGCCGGTTGCGGCACGCGCCCCCGTGTCGCGCGAATTGTTCGAAAGCCCGCGTTCGGTCTGCGGATGATCCACGCGCAGCGGCCCGGCGCGGGGGCCGCTCACCGCATCCAGAAGCCTTCGCGCTTGATCTTGTTGCGGATCGCCTGTTCGCGGCGGGGCAGGTTGTCGCGGTCGAAAAGTCCGCGCACCTTGGCGCCGCGCCCCTGAAACACCATGCGCTTGACGGGATTATATTCCTTGACGACCTTCTTGATCCGGTTGGGGGCGAGCGCCTCTTCGATCTCGGCCACAACCGCGTCGGCCTCGCGGGCGTAAAGCAGCGGCAGCAGCCGGTAGTGACAGCTCACCGATCCGTCCAGAAGCCCCGCGGGCAGCGTGTCGCGCCCGCCGCCAAGGGCGTGGATCACCAGTGGCAGCGCCACCTGGTCGAGCCACGGGTCCAGCTCCTGACAGATCAGCTCGGGCGGGGCGTCGTCGCGGATCGCGAGCGCGTATTCGAGGAACTTTTCGCCAAAGACGCGCGGGCATTCGTAGAAGAAAAAGCCAGCGTTGAAGTAGAGATAGCGCTTCCAGTATTCGTCCGGCTGGTCCAGGTCGAGCGAGCTTGGGAAATCCAGCCCGAACTTGTCATAGAGCGATTTCCAGATTTCGGTATAGCCCGGCCCGTAAAGTTCCGGTTTCGGCCAGGTGCCTTCGCGTTTCAGCGAGGCGGTGGGTCTGGCAAAGTCGAACGGCACATCTGCGAGGCTGCCGGTAAAAAGCGTGTCGGTGTCGAAGAAGACGAAGGGCTGGCCTTCGGGCATCACCGCCAGCGCCTCGATCTTGTTGCCATAGGGATATGTCTGTCCGAAATGGCGGCTTTCGAAGGGCACGATCTCGGCCCCAAGCTCCATCAGGAGCGCGCGGGTCTCATCGCCATGGATGCGCGGATCGTTCTTCCACAGGGGGCCCGGCTGGGGTTCGGTGACGATCAGGCGGCCTGCGAAATCGGGGTTGTGGCGGCGGAACGAGGCGCAAAAGATCACCGCCTCGTATTGCAGCCGCCCGCCCTGGCCGACGATCATGATGTTGTACGGTTGGCTATTGGCGGGTTTTTTCGCCATAATTGCCCCTGTCCTGCTCGTGCTCCTGGGCCGCACTATAGGCGCTGTGAGGCTGTGGCAGAAGGGGCAGATCGCGCCCGTGCGCAGGAAATTTGCCGGGAAGGGAGTTCGGAATGCTGGAATGGGTGCTGATTGCCATTGCCGTGGCCGCGGGTGGTGGCGGGGATGCCGGGGACCGGTCCGGGAGCGGTGCCGCGACTGCCGCCATCGACGTGCCGGGCGGGCCGTATCGGGCCGAGGACCAGACGCCCTCGGGCAAGTTCACCACCGCAGGGGAGGTCAGGCCGATCCTGGGCATGACCAAGGCCAACTGGGTCGCGCTGCGCGAGTATGACGGGCAGGACCTGCTTTATGTCACCCATCTGATGGCCTGGCGCTGCGGCCTGCACGAGTTGCGTTATGCGGTCAACGGTGGGCCGATGCAGGTCTGGCCGATGCCGCCCTGCCTGGAGGGCACGGCCCAGCCCAACGCGATTCGCACCGAGGGTGGGCTGCCTTTTGTCGCCTTCGGGCTGGGTGAGGTGCAGAGCGTGCGGGTGGAATTGCTCTATGATGATTTGAGCGAGGACAGCCACGAGGTGCTGCGCCAGGATGTGCTGATGCCGTGACCGCAGCCGGCGGTTTTCGGGTATTTTCGACCAGAAAGAGGCAGGAGCATGGAGAACGCGACGACCTTCGGGCGCAAGGCGGCAGAGTACCGGACCGCGCGGCCCGGGTATCCCGATGCCCTTTACCGGTGGATCGCCGGGGCTGCGCGCGCGCGGGACCTGGTCTGGGATGTGGGGACCGGGTCGGGTCAGGCGGCGCTGCGGCTGGCCGCGGATTTTGCGCAGGTCGTGGCCACGGACATTGACGCGGACCAGATCGCGCAGGCGCCGGCGCGGGCGGGGATCAGGTATCGCGTGGCACCCGCGCATCGCTCGGGGCTGGCAGGTGGATGCGTGGATGCCGTCACCGTGGCGACGGCGCTGCACTGGTTCGATCACGCGCGGTTCTGGTCCGAGGTGGGACGGGTGGCGCGGGCGGGGGCGGTGTTCTGCTCCTGGACCTATCACCGCGTCGAGACGGACGAGGATGTGCGGGCCGCCCTGATCGATCCGCTGGAGGGCATTCTCGATCCCTATTGGTCGCAGGCAAACCGGCTGAGCTGGCGCGGCTACGACCCGGGCGAGATGGGGATGCCGTTCGAGGTGATCGCGGCGCCGGACTTTGCCTGTGAGCTGAGCTGGACGCCGCGCGAGATCGCGGGCTTTGTCCGATCATGGTCGGCACATCGCAAGGCGGTGCTGGACGGGCATGGCGCACGCCTGGGGCAGATCGAGGCCGAGGGGCTGGCCGCACTTGGAGACGGGCGGCGGCGGCTGGCTTTGCCCTTGCATGTCTTGGCGGCGAGGGTGGCGTGATGTCCCTGTCATTTTGCGCGCTTGGTTGAGCGTGCAACACACCCGCCCCGGCCTTCGGGCCGGGGCCTTGTCTGTGCAAGCAGGAGTGCGGGAGAAGGTCGGGGACGGGCGGGGCGTCCGGAATGGTCGCCCGGCTCAGAACCGCAGCACCAGGGTGGACACGGGCGAGGCGCGGGCGATGCGCGCCGAGTTGGGGCCCAGCACGCGATCGGCGATGTCGGGCTTGTGCGCCCCCACGATCACCAGGTCGGCCTGGCTGAGCTCGATGGCCTCGAGCACCTTTTCGTAGACCGTCCCGATCTCCACGATGTGCTGCACGTCGGTGCGGTCGGGCAGCGTCTCGCTGACCAGCGCGTGCAGCGCGGTACTGGCAGCCTTGGCGGCGTCGCCCATCGTGCCCTCCTGAAAGAAGGTGCTGACCCAGGACGACCCGAAATCGGGCAGCACGGTCACCACGCTGAGCGTCGCGCCATAGAAACCGGCGAGCTTGTCGGCCTCGCGCAGGATGTCGCGGGCGGCATCGGTATGGGTGAGGTCCACCGCGCAGAGAATGTGCCGGGTCATGCTGTCACCTCGCTTTCGTCTTCCTTGCGTTTGCGGCCCATCTGGAGCGCGAAGACACCCAGCACCAGCAGCAGCGCCGGGATGTAGAACACTTCCTTGGGCATCCGGTCGGCGGGGACCTCCAGTTCGACCACTTCCCAGTCGAAATCGATGCCGAGCTGTTCGGACGGGCCGCCGAAATCGAGGCTGTCGACAAAGATCCTGCCGTCTTCCTCGCGGAATTCGATGCCGGCACCGTCCAGCAGGCGGGTCGCGCCGTCCGCCCCCGATGCTCCGGTGGGCAGCAGGTATTTCGCGTCCACCATGTCACCATTGAGGTTTTCGCCCACGAGTCTGACCCTGAGCGAGGCACCGTCGGGCGCGTCCTGGGCCATCTGCATGAGCGCGCTGCCGGGGCGCTGGTCGAACTCGGGCGCGATCTTGTTGAGGAAATAGCCCGGCTGGAAGAGCGCGAAGGCGGCAATCAGCAGGGCCGCGCTTTCGTAGAGCCGCGAGTTGGTCATGAAGTAGTTCATCGTCCCGGCGGCAAAGAGCAGCATGGCGATGAGGGCCATGATGAATACGAACACCGCCTGCACCGGGCCCACGTCGATCAGCAACAGATCGGTATTGAAGATGAAGAGGAAAGGCAGGAGCGCCGTGCGGATCGAGTAGAAGAAGGCCTGGAAGCCGGTCTTGAGCGGATCGCCCTTGGAGATGGCGGCGGCGGCGAAACTGGCCAGTCCGACAGGTGGCGTCACATCCGCCATGATCCCGAAATAGAAGACGAACATGTGGACCGCGACCAGCGGCACGATGAGGCCGTTCTGTGCGCCCAGTTCCACCACGACGCCCGCCATGAGGGACGACACCACGATGTAGTTGGCCGTCGTGGGCAGGCCCATGCCGAGGATGATCGAAATGACCGCCACGAAGAAGAGCATCGCCAGCAGGTTGCCGCCCGAGAGGAACTCGACGAACTCGGCCATGACCTGACCGATGCCGGTGAGCGTCACGGCCCCCACGATGATGCCCGCAACCCCCATGGCCGCGGCAAGTCCGATCATGTTGCGTGCGCCCGCGATCATGCCTTCGGCGATGTCCGAAAGACCTTCGCTGACGTGGCGGATGGCCTCGCCCTCACCGCGGAAGAACGCCTTGAGGGGGTTCTGGGTCAGCAGGATGAAGAGCATGAAGACGGTGGACCAGAATGCCGAGAGGCCCGGCGATTTCCGCTCGATCATCAGCAGATACATGAGCAGCAGGATCGGCATGAGATAGTGGATGCCGGTCTTGAAGATGTCCTTGGTGGGGGGCAGCGACTGCATCGATTCGAGGCTCATGTCGAGATCCGGACCTTGTGCCGCATAGCGCACGGCGGCGACGTAGGCCGCCAGCATCAGCACCAGGATAACGTATATCGAAAAGCCGCCAAAGACGCGGCCGATCGTGTCGACGATCAGACCGCAGAGAAACAGTGTGCCGCCCGCAATGACGATGGAGATGGCAATGATGAAGATCGCGCCGAGGATGAACTTGATCGGGTTCATGCGGCTGGTGCCGGTCATGCCCATCTTGAGCGCCTCGAGATGCACGATATAGACCAGCGCCACATAGGAGATGGCGGCCGGGACGATGGCGGTCTTCACCACCTCGACATAGGAGATGCCAACGTATTCGGTCATCAGAAATGCGACCGCCCCCATGACGGGCGGCGTCAGCACTCCGTTGATCGAGGAGGACACCTCGATGGCTCCGGCCTTGGACGCCGGAAATCCGACCTTCTTCATCAGCGGGATGGTGAAGGTGCCGGTGGTGACCACGTTGGCGATCGAGCTGCCCGAGATGAGGCCGGTCGCCGCCGAGGCGATCACCGCAGCCTTGGCCGGGCCGCCGCGCAGGTGGCCGAGGGCGGCGAAGGCGAGCTTGAGGAAATAGTTCCCGGCACCCGCCTGATTGAGCAGCGCGCCGAACAGGACAAAGAGGAAGACGAAGCCGGACGAGACCCCCAGGGCGACGCCGAAGACGCCTTCGGTGGTCAGCCACATGTGGCTCATGGCTTTCTCGAAGGACGCTCCTTTCCACTGGACCACTTCGGGCAGGCCGGACCACGATCCGAAGAACACGTAGGACAGGAAGAACAGCGCCACGCCCATCAGCGGGAAACCAAGCGAGCGGCGTGCGGCTTCGAGCAGGAGCACGATCCCGATACCGGCGATCACGAGGTCGGTGGTGTTGGGGGCCCCGGTGCGTTGCGCGACACCGCGATAGTCCCACCACAGATACGAGGCCGCGATGGCCGCGACGATCGCCACGACCCAGGTGATGGCGGGGATGCGGTTGCGCGGGCTGGATTTGAGCCCCGGAAAGGCGATGAAGGCCAGGAGCACGGCAAAGCCGAGGTGGATGGCGCGGGTCTGCGTGTCGTTCCACACGCCCATGCCCAGCATGAACGGGAGCGGCGACGCGATATAGAGCTGATAGATCGACCAGACGAGAGGGATATACCAGAGTGCCGCGCGACCGAAGCGGTCATCGGGTGCGCGCCCGCCTGTATCGGCGTCGGCAATGATGTCCTCCAGCGCAGGGTCCTGACCCTGTTGTTGTGTGTCGGCCATGCCGCTATCCCCCGGTTTTTATTATTTTTATTTAACGTGGCATCCCCGGCGCGCGAAACGCCGGGGACGGGTTTCAGGTGGTCCGGACTACATCCAGCCGCGTTCCTTGTAGTACTTCACGGCACCCGGATGCAGCGGCGCGGACAGGCCGTCCTTGATCATCTCTTTTTCAGTCAGACGGCCAAAGGCAGGGTGCAGTTTCTTGAAATCGTCGAAGTTTTCGAAGATCGACTTGACCAGCACATAGACCACGTCGTCCGACGTCTTGGCGTCGGTCACGAAGGTCGCCTTGGGACCCCAGGAGGCGATGTCTTCGTCGTTGCCCGGATAGAGGCCGCCGGGAATGGTGGCGGCGGCATAGGCGGCGTTTTCAGCCAGGACCTTGTCGGTGCCCGAAGTGCTGAGATCCAGAAGCTTGATGTCGCAGGTGGACGTGGCTTCCATGGTCGAGCCGTTGGGCAGACCGGCGGCCCAGATTGCGGCGTCGATCTTGCCGTCGCAGAGGGCAGCGGCCTGTTCGGACGATTTCAGCTCGGCGGCGAGCGCGAAGTCATCCGGCGTCACGCCGGCGGCGGCCATCATGACATCCGCCAGAACGCGGGTGCCGGAGCCGGGATTGCCGATATTCACCGATTTGCCCTTCATCGCCATGACGCTGTCGATGCCGCTGTCGGCGCGCACCATCACATGCATCGGTTCGGGGTGTACCGAGAAGACCGAGCGCAGGTCGGCATAGGGTTCGTCGCCCTCGAAGGCGCGCATGCCTTCCATCGCGGCCGATTGCACATCCGACTGCACGATGCCGAAATCCAGCTCGCCTTCGCGGATGGTGCGGGTGTTGTAGACCGAACCGCCGGTCGATTCGACAGAGCAGCGCACGCCGTGCTCCTTGCGGCCCTTGTTGACCAGGCGGCATATGGCCCCGCCGGTCGGGTAGTAGACGCCCGTGACGCCGCCCGTGCCGATGGTGATGAAGGTCTGTTGGGCGGTGGCGGCGCCGGACAGACCCATGGCGACGGCCAGTGCCGTGCCTGTGATTAGACGTCTTGCAAACATGTGGTTCTCCCTTTTTCAGTTTTGCAGTCAGTGTCGATTTCGGTGTCGCGTCATGGGCGACCAGTTCTCGCCCAGACGGTCGATCTGGACTTCTGCGGCCCGGATCATGTCCTCGGCCTCGGGGCCGGCTCGGGTCAGCAACATGCTAACTATGGTTTCCATGAGCACAAGGGTGGCCGCGTAAGACGAAAAGAACTGGGGGCTTTCGGTGGGCACGACAAAGCCGTGATCCGCAAATTGCAGCGCCGGCGAGGTACGGCTGTCGGTGACGGCCACGGTGGTGGCACCGTGTTCCCGGGCGGCCTTCAGCGCCGCCACCGTGCGGTGGGCATAGGGGGTTTTCGCCAGCGCAAAGACCACGTCCCTGTCCGTGAGCCGCGAGAGCGCCGAGGACAGCTGCGTGCCGTTGCGGCCCGCGATTTTCCAATCGGGTTTGAACCACTGGCTCATGTAGCCGAAATAATCCACCAAGCCCGCCGAGCCCATGGACCCCACAAGCAGAACGTTGCGCGCGCCGTGCAGGGCCGCGACCGCGCCTTCGAGGCGGCTGGTGGAGGTGTGCTCCAGAAGGTCCTCGATATTGGCCAGGCAGGCCGCGGCCTGGTGATGGAAGATCGTGCGGGTTTCCTGACCGGAGGCCGATTCGCGCAGGACGTGGGCGCGTTCGGAGAAGGGCGAGACCTTCTGCTCCACGGCCTTGCGGCCTTCTTCGCGCATTTCCTCGTAGTCGGAATATCCAAGCGCGCGGGCAAGGCGCGAGAAGGTGGCAGGCGACACGCCCGAGGTCGTGGCCACCGACCTGAGCGAGCGGGTGGCGATGTCCACGGGGTTCTCGGCCACATAGGCCGCCGCGACCTGAAGCTTGTCGCTGAGCCCGGCATAGGAGCCGTTGATCCTGTCCTGGATGGTGGCGGTTGCGGTCACGAATCCCCCCTGATCGCGATGAAACTGACTGTTTCAAGTGTTTTGCATCTTGTCAACATATGAAACAACTGTTTCAGTTGGGGCGCTGCCACATTGCTGCCGAGGGATTTTCCATGGCCGAGTCCACGCTTCCTTCCCATGCGTCCGTTGTCGTGATCGGCGGCGGCATCATGGGCTGTTCGACGCTCTATCACCTGGCCCGGATGGGGGTGGGGGATGCGATCCTGCTGGAGCGCAACGCGCTGACCTCGGGCACCACCTGGCATTCGGCGGCGCAGGTGCGCGCACTCAGGCATTCGCACAACCTGACACGGATGATCCAGTATTCGGTCGATCTGTATTCCCGCCTGGAGCAGGAAACAGGTCAGTCGGTGGGCTGGATACAGAAGGGATCGCTGTCCATCGCCACGACGCCGGACCGGGCCACCCATGTGCGCCGGCAGGAGGCTTTGGCGCAGGCCTACGGGATCGAGGCCACGTGGATCGGCGCGGGCGAGGCAAAGGAACGCTGGCCGCTGATGAACGCCGGGGACGTGCTGGGGGCCGTGTGGTCGCCCGGGGATGGGCGCGTGTCGCCCTCGGATGCCTGCGCGGCGCTGGTGAAGGGCGCCAGGGCGCTGGGCGCGAAGATTTTCGAGCGGACCGGCGTGACCGGCATCCTGACCGAGCGCGGCCGCATCGCGGGGGTCGAGACATCGCGCGGCGTGGTGCGGTGCGATGCGGTGGCGCTGTGCGCGGGGCTCTGGTCGCGCGAGCTGGGGGCCATGGCGGGGGCGGATGTGCCGGCACTGGCCTGCGAGCATTTCTATCTTCTGACCAAGCCCGTGGAGGGCATCACCGGCAACATGCCGACGCTGAGCGACCATGACAGCCATCTCTATATCCGCGATGACAGCGGCGGATTGCTGGTGGGCTGTTTCGAGCCGATGGGCAAGCCGATCGCGCCGGGGGTTCTGGACGAGACCTTCGAGTTCGGGCTGCTGCCCGAGGACTGGGATCATTTTGAGCCGATAATGGAGGGGGCCCTGCACCGTCTGCCCTGTCTGGAGACGGCCGAGGTGAAGATGCTACTGAACGGCCCGGAGAGTTTCACGCCCGACGGCATGTTCATGCTGGGCGAGACCGCCGAGACGCGCGGGCTCTATCTCGGGTGCGGGATGAACTCGGTCGGCATGGCCTCGGGTGGCGGCGCGGGGATGAACCTGGCGCATTGCATCGTGCATGGGGCGACGGCCTATGACCTGGGCGAGGCGGATGCCAAGCGGTTTGCGCCGGTGTTCAACTCGGTCGAGCATCTGATGGCGCGGGCGCCGGAGATACTGGGCACGCATTACGAGATCGCCTATCCGGGGCGGCAGCTGAAGACGGCACGGGATTTGCGCCGCCTGCCGCTGGATGCCGGGTATCGCGCGTCAGGGGCCGTGATGGGGCAGTTCTATGGCTGGGAGCGGCCGCTGTATTTCGGCGCGCCGCCGACGCGGTTGCGCTTTGAGCGGCCCGAGTGGTTCGACGCGGTAGGGCAAGAGGTGCGCGCGGCGCATGAGGGGGCGGCGATTTTCGACGCCTCGAGCATTGGCAAGATCGAGGTGGAGGGGCCGGGGGCGTGCGACTTCCTCCAGCGCATGTGCGCGCGGAACATGGACCGGCCTGCGGGGACGGCGATCTATACTGCGGTGCTCAACGAGCGGGGCACTTACGAGAGCGACATCACGGCGCAGCGGATCGGTGCGGAGCATTACCGGCTGTTTGTCGGCACCGGCGCGATCCGGCGCGACCTGGCCTGGCTGGAGCGGCACAGCGACGGGTTCGACGTGGCCTTGCGCGACAGCACCGAGGCGTATGCCTTGCTGGGGCTGATGGGGTCCGAGGCGGGGCGGATCGCCGCTGAACTGGGTGCGCCGGACTTGGCCGGGCTGGGGTATTTCAAGCACGGGACAGCGCGGATCGCGGGCCGGCCCGTGCGCGCGGCGCGCCTGTCCTATGTGGGCGAGGCGGGCTGGGAGTTGACCTGCCGGGCCGCGGATGCACCTGCCGTCCATGCCGCGCTGACCGGCGCGGGGGCGGTGCCTGCGGGGCTTTATGCGCAGACATCGATGCGGATCGAGAAGGGCTTTGCGGCGATGGGCCATGAGCTGGACGGGGACCTCACGCCGGTCGAGGCGGGGATGGACGGGATGCTCAAGGCCGGGGGGTTCATCGGGGCCGAGGCGGTGGACGCGCGGCGGCGGACAGCACGGCGGTCGCTGGTGACGGTGCTGCTGGAGGAGGCGGACGCGGTGCCGCTGGGGCATGAGCCTGTCCTGATGCAGGGAGACATCATTGGCCAGACCAGTTCGGCGGCGTATGGCTACCGTGTGGGATGTCCGATCGCGCTGGCCCATGTGAGCCGGATCGAAGAGGGCGGCAGGGTCGAGGTGAACATCGCCGGGCGGCTGGTGCCGGGGCGGATGCAGACTGTGCCCGCCTTTGATCCCACGGGTGAGAGGATGCGGGGGTGACCGGTTTGCCACTTATCACGGTGGCGCCGAACGGGGCGCGGTTGCAGAAGGCGGATCACGCGGGCCTGCCGGTGAGCGTGCCGGAGGTGATTGCGGCGGCTGTGGCCTGTCATGCCGCCGGGGCGGATGCGATCCACATGCATGTGCGCACCGAGGATGGTGCACACAGTCTGGACACGGGGCTCTACCGCGAGGCCATTGCGGGCGTTGTGCGCGCCGTGCCGGAGATGGGCATTCAGGTCACGACGGAGGCGGCGGGCATTTACGAGGTGCCCGCGCAACTGGCGCTACTAGAGGATTTGCGCCCCGGCGCGGCGAGCATTGCCGTGCGCGAGACTGCCCGCGCGCCGGACCTGGCGGGCCGGGTCTATGCGACCGCGGCGGAGGCGGGCACACGGGTGCAGCATATCCTCTATGGCACGCCCTGTTTCGAGCAACTGGCGGGCTGGTTCGAGGCGGGTGTCGTGCCGGGCGACATGCGCGACGCACTTCTGGTTCTGGGGCAATACACGCCGCCGCGCGCCGGGGCACCGGACGAGCTGCCACCCTTCGTGGCGCGGGCCGGGGCGATGGGGCTGCGCATGACGCTGGGTGCCTTTGGCGCGCAGGAGCAGGCCTGTCTGCTGGCCGCCGCGCGGCTGGGTTGGGACCTGCGCGTGGGGTTCGAGAACAACCGGACGGCACCGGATGGCAACGAATGGCCCGACAATGCGGCCAGCGTGGCGAGCCTTGCGGCGGCGCTCAAAAGGGAGTGCCTGCGGTGATCCGGGAGGTGGACGACCCCGGCGAGGCGGCGGCGATGCTGCGGGTGCTGCGGGACGCGGTGCCCGAGGATGTCTTTGCCCGGCGGCTTGAGGCGGCGCGGCGGGACGGCTACCGCGTCCTGCTGGCGCAGGTCAGCGGTGGGGCCGTCGGCGCGCTGGGCTTTCGGCTGACGAGTGACCTTTTCCGGGGGCGCAGGTTTTACATTGATGACCTGGTGGTGCAGCCTGAGCGGCGCGGGCAGGGCATCGAGACGCAGCTGTTGACCCGCGCGCAGGCCATGGCCGCCGATCTGGGCTGCGATCATGTCCGTCTGTGCAGCGGGTTGAACCGTGCGGATGCACACCGGTTTTACGAGGCGCACGGGTTGACCCGGTCGAGCCTGCAATTTGTCAGCGCGGTGGCGCAAGGAGGCTGAGAAATGTCGCATGTCTTTCCGAGAAATTCCCGCAAACCCCCGCCCGTCGCGGTGCGCGGCGAGGGGTGTTTTCTTTACGATACAACCGGCAAGGCCTATCTCGATGGCTCGGGCGGGGCGGCGGTGTCGTGCCTGGGCCATGGTGATCCGGATATCATTGCCGCGGTGCAGGAGCAGGCCGCAAGTCTGGCCTTTGCGCATACCGGGTTTCTGAGTTCGGAACCTGCGGAGGCGCTGGCGGACCTGCTGATCGCCAATGCGCCGGGGCGGTTGGACCGGGTGTATTTCGTCTCGGGCGGGTCGGAGGCCACGGAAAGCGCGCTGAAACTCGCCCGGCAGTATTTCGTCGAGCAGGGGCAGACCCAGCGGCGGCATGTGATCGCGCGCAGGCAGAGTTACCACGGCAACACGCTGGGCGCGCTGGCGGCGGGCGGGAACGCGTGGCGGCGCGAGCCGTTTGCGCCGCTGCTCTTCGAGGTGCGCCACATTGCGCCGTGTTACGAATACGCGCTGAGGGCCGAGGGCGAGACGGCACAGGCCTACGGGCTGCGTGCGGCGCAGGAGCTGGAGGACGAGATTCTGCGGCTGGGGCCGGACACGGTGATGGCCTTCATGGCCGAGCCGGTGGTGGGCGCGACGCTGGGCGCGGTGCCCGCCGTCGAAGGGTATTTCAAGCGCATCCGCGAGATTTGCGACCGCTACGGCGTGCTGCTCATTCTCGATGAGGTGATGTGCGGGATGGGCCGCACGGGGCATCTTTTTGCCTGCGAGGCGGATGGGATCAGCCCCGACATTGTGTGCATCGCCAAGGGGCTGGGTGCTGGGTATCAGCCGATTGGCGCGATGCTGTGCACCGACAGGGTCCATGACACGATCCGCGACGGGACCGGATTTTTCCAGCATGGGCACACCTATCTGGGCCATCCCGTCGCCGCCGCCGCGGGCCTGGCGGTGCTGAGCAAGCTATTGGATCAGGACCTGGTGGCGCGGGCCAGATCGCAAGGCGAGGTGCTGGCGCGCGCGCTGCATACGGCCTTTGGCCAGCATTCGCATGTCGGCGACATTCGGGGGCGGGGCCTGTTTCGCGGGATCGAGATCGTCGAGGATCGCGAGGCGAAGCGGCCCTTTGATCCGGCGCGCGGTATCGCGGGGCGGCTCAAGGCGGCGGCGTTCGAGGCCGGGCTGATCTGTTACCCGATGCCGGGCACGCGCGACGGGCGTGTCGGGGATCATGTGCTGCTGGCGCCGCCCTTCATCATCGAGGATCACGAGATCGATCAGATGGTCGGCATCCTGTCGGCGACACTGGAGGAGGTGCTGGCCGGATAGGACAGGAATTCGGCAAGCCGGGCGTTGAAGAGCGCGGGTTTTTCCAGGTGCACCGCATGGGCGCAGCCGGGGATGACCGCCAATTGAGCGCCGGGGATGTTCTGCCAGAGCTGTTCGGTCAAGGCCCAGGAATAGGTACGGTCATGGTCACCGGCCAGCACGAGGGTGGGGCAGGTGATCCGGTCCAGCCGGTCATCGCCACGCCAGCCATGCATGGCGTCGAGACCGGCCAGCATTGCCCCGGGCGCGCTCTGGGCCGCAATGTCGGCGCAGAAGCCGTAGGCGGGGGCGTTTTCGCGGTCGAGAAACCAGGTGGCGGCGATGCGGCGGGCGGTCGGCTCGAACCCGTCTTCCCTGGCGCGGCGCTTGCTGGTCGCGATGGATTCGAACCGGCCCGGCAGGACGCCCACCGCGCCGGTGGCATAGAGGATCAGCCGGTTCACGCGGTCCGGCGCGAGATCGGTCATGTCCTGCACGATCATGCCGCCCATGGAGTGCCCCAGCAGGTCGAACCTCTCGATGCCCTGCTCGGTGAGCCAGTCGAGCACCCAGGCGGCAAACCCCGGGATGCTGTCGATGGCGGGCAATTGCGCGTTGGCCCCGAAGCCGGGCAGGTCAGGAGCGACGAGCCCGTCAAACGCGTCGCGCTGCGGCTCCCACTGCGCGGCCCCGCCCATGAAGCCGTGGACGCAGACAAGCGGTGTCACTTGCGCTGTCCCTGCACGATCCGGTCGAGGATCATGGCACAGAACAGGATCGCGAAGCCTGCCAGTATCCCCTGGCCGACATTGGCGTATTGCAGCGCCTCCAGCACGTCCTCGCCCAGCCCCTTGGCCCCGATCAGCGACGCCACCACGACCATGGCGAGCGAGAGCATGATGGTCTGGTTTATCCCGGCGCGGATCGACGGGCTGGCAAGCGGAAGGTCGACACGGGTGAGCAGGTACCATTTGGTGGCGCCGAAACTGATCGCGGCTTCGCGGACGCTTTCGGGGACGCCGCGCAGGCCCAGCACCGTGAGGCGCACCACGGGCGTGCCGCCGAAGATCATCGTCACGATCACCGCCGCCGGTTTGCCGACGCCGAAAAAGGCGATCACCGGCACCATGAAGACAAAGGCCGGCATGGTCTGCATGAAGTCCATGATCGGCTGGATGAAGGCATAGAAGCGCGGACGGCGGGCGCAGAACATGCCCAGGGGAATGCCGATCACGATCGAGAGACAGGCGGCGGTGCCGAGCAGCGCCAGCGTGGTCATCGCCTTCTCCCAGAAGCCCAGGAGGCCGATATAGGCGAGGAATGCCCCCGACCAGACAGCGGTGCGGACGCCCGCGGTCAGCCAGGTGAGCAGCACGATCAGGCTGGCGATCACGATCCAGGGGGTCCGGACAAGGATCACTTCGAGCGCGTCGAGAAGGGAGCGGATGCTGAAGGTTATGCCGTCGAAGAGCACTTCGGAGTTGCGCACGCACCAGGCGATGAAATCCTCGACCCAGGAGATGCCGGTCAGGCGGATATTCGGGTCGGTGGGAAACTCGGAGAGCAGCGAATACCGCCCCGGGAAGCTGTAGTGCAGCATGGCGGCCATGACGATCAGAACCATGAAGATGGCACTGAAGGCGATATGTGTGACCGGCATACCCGAGCGGATGGTGCGGTCCGAAAGCCAGTCCGAGAAGCGCGCTTCGAGCGCCCAGTTGGCGACGGAGGCCTGCACGGCCTTGGCGATGAGGAGGATCGCAAGCCCCGTGAGGACGATCCAGATGCCCTGTTCGGCGAGCGCCTCGGCCTCGGCGCGGATGCCACCGATATTGGCCTCCAGCGAGTCCACCGTGCGTTGGTAGACATCGGCCTTGTCCGAGCCGCTTTCGATGGCGGCGGCAAGCTGCTGGCGGCGCAGTTCGAGCGTGCCTTCGATGCTTTCGATGCGGGCGCGGGCATCCGCGGCGAGGTCGCCAAAGAGACCGCGGGCGATCTGCACCAGGGCCAGGGTCTCGATGATGAGAAACGGCAGCGCCCAGGACCAGAGCCCGCGCGCGCCGAACCAGACCGGGCCGAAGAGACCCGCCATGGCATTGAAGGTGCGGGTGAAGCGCGCGCTTTCGCCGATCGTGTCGAACTGCGCGATGTAGTAGTCTGGCGATGTGCGCACGAAGGTGCGGATATTCTCGCGCCGTTCCTCGGCATAGGCGCGGGCGGCGTCGGTGTCGCGTGCGTCGAGCGGGTTTTCGACAGGTGTTTCGGGGGCCTCGGTCATGACATTTCCGTCCCTTCGATCACGGTGCGCAGGATGTCGGCGCGGGTGATGACGCCCACATCCCTGCCGTTCTGCTCGACCACGATGGCGTCGTCGCGGTCGATGGCGAGGTTGATCAGCGTGCTGAGTGTTTCGCCTTCACCGACGCGGGCCGCGTCGGCGGGCAGGGGGCCATGAGCCGTCACATGGTCCGCGATGGGCTGCATGACGGCATGGGCATGGACCACCTTGAGCCGCGAGATACCGGCGACGAAATCCGACACGTAGTCATCTGCGGGGTTCATCACGATGTCCTCGGCCGTGCCGATCTGCACCACGCGGCCATCGCGCATGATGGCGATGCGGTCGCCGATGCGCACGGCCTCATCAAGGTCATGGGTGATGAAGATCGTGGTCTTCCTGAGAATCTGGCTGAGGCGGATGAATTCATCCTGCAACTGGCGGCGGATCAGCGGGTCGAGCGCCGAGAACGGCTCGTCCATCAGCAGGACGTCGGGGTTGGCGGCCAGCGCGCGGGCGAGCCCCACCCGTTGCTGCATACCGCCCGAGAGCTCATGGGCAAACTTGGCCCCCCAGGCACCCAGCTCGACGATGTCGAGTATGGCGGCGGCCTGGCGCATACGGTCGTTCTTGCTGACCTGGCGGATTTCCAGCGGCATCGCCACATTGTCCAGCACCGAACGGTGCGGCATCAGCGCGAAGTTCTGGAACACCATGCCGATCTTGCGGTTGCGGAAGTCCTGAAGCGGCTTGGGTCCGAGCGCCATGACGTCGGTTCCCTCGATCAGGATACGGCCTGCCGTCGGCTCCAGCAGGCGGTTGAAATGGCGCACGAGGGTGGATTTGCCCGAGCCCGACAGGCCCATGATGCAGAAAATCTCGCCGCGGTTCACCGACAGGCTGACATCGGCCACGCCCACGACGGCGTTGAATTCGGCCAGCACCTCGGCCTTTGACAGACCCCGGTTGCGGATCGCCTCGAGGGCTGCCTCGGGGCGGGCACCGAAGATTTTCCAGACATTGGCGATTTCGATGACGGTGTCGTCGGTCATGATGTCATGCACCTGTCCCTGGGCCGGGCGCGCGAAAGCGCGGACCTGCGGCCGGTTCCCCGGTGTGAGCGGCCCCGGTTTCGGGGCCGCCCGGTTGCTGTTGAGGTCAGGTGATCAGAGGCCCAGCCAGGCGTCCACGCGCTCGGGGTTGGCCTCGACCCATTCGCGGGCCACTTCTGCCGGATCGCGCCCCTTGCCGCTGATCTCGTAGGCGAAACCGCTCACGTCATCGGCGGTCAGCTCGAAATTGGCAAAGAACTCGGCAATCGCGGGCGAGCGGTCGGCCAGCGAGGTGGACCAGGCGATCTGAACGTTCTTCAGCGCGTCCTTGGAGGCCACCATGGACTCCTCGTACCAGTCGGCGCTGTCGGAGGGCTGGACCATCACGTATTTGGCCGGATCATACGCGGGCTCGCTGAGCATTTCCACGTCGAACATGTACCACACGGCGTGGGGCTTGTAGCAGTAGAAGGCATAGCCTTCGCCCTTGGCGATGCTGTCCTTGATGCGCGCGGTCTTGACGCTTTCCTCGGCGCGGACGGGTTCGATGAAGTCCAGCAGACCATAGTCACGGGTCTTGACCTCGTTCACGTTGGCCGAGGCCCAGCCGGGGGCACCGATCCACATCTCGCCCTTGCCGTTGCCGTCGCTGTCCATCAGCGCGGCCACATCCGGGCGCCCCAGATCAGCAATGTCGGTGATGTTGTTGGCACTGGCGAAATCCTTGGACACGCAGAAGCCCTGATTGCCCTCGTAGGGGTTCGAGCTGAGCGTGACGGTGCCGGCCTCATCCACGTATTTCTTGGTGAAGCTTTCCTGGTTGGGCAGCCAGACATCGGGGTGCACGTCGATGTCGCCCTTGCCCTGATCCATGGCCTGGAAAATCGTGGCGTTGTTGCCGGGCACATATTCGACTGTGCCGCCGATGCGCATTTCGACAACCGCGCCAAGAAGATTCGCGATGGCCTGAGCGCCGGTCCAGGAGGGCACGCCGATCTTGACCTCTTCGGCGGCCATGGCGGGCATGGCAAGCGCGCTGATCGCGGCGGCCAGGTAAAGGGATTTCAGTTTTGTCTTCATGGGGTTTCTCCTCTGTTGAGCGCGCCTGTTGTGGCGTCATTGTTTGGTATCTCTGGTCGGGAAGACCTTGCGGCCCCCCTGTCACGGGGGTGCCGGGTGCCGGGCCTTCCTCGTTATCGGGCAAGTCTAGTGCAGGATGCTTCGCGATCACCAATTCAAACTTTTCATCAAACTATTCTGATTTTGCATAACCATGTATAAAGGCCGTGGCCGCTTTGATTTTGTGAAAGGGAAAGCCGATGGACCTGAACTGGCTGCGGGATTTCGAATCGCTGGCGCGGACCCGGAATTTCACCCGGGCGGCCACTGAGCGGAACATCACGCAGTCGGCGTTCAGCCGCAGAATCAAGGCGTTGGAGAGCTGGGTCGGCTCGCCCATGGTCAATCGCGCGACCTATCCCGTGCAACTGACCGAGGCGGGGCGACAGTTCCTGCCCATTGCCCATGCCGCCGTCGCGCAGCTGTCGGAGGCGCGCCAATCCATCCGGGATGCGGACAAGGGCGACAGCCGGCTGATCAGTTTTTCGGTGCTGCACACGATTTCGGTCAACTTTCTGGCCTCGCGGATAGATGCGCTTCAGCGCGACATTCCCGATCTGCGCACGCGCGTTGTGTCCGATTCCCTGAGCACCTGTTGCGATCTGCTGGTGGAAGGGGCCGTGGACATTCTGCTGTGCTACTACCACCATTCGGTGTCGCCGAAGATCGACGAGACCGCATTTGCGCGCAGGGATCTGCTGGTCGAACGGCTGATGCCCGTTGCGGCGGCCGGGCCGGTGCAGAAATTCGGCTGGGACCTGGGGGATGCCACGGCGCCGCCCATCCCGCACCTGGCCTATGACCGGTCGTCCTTTCTGGGCATGGTCGTGGATCACACGGTGGATCGAAAGGCCCTCAATGCCGAGACCATCTATGTGGACGGCCTGGTCGAGGCGATCAAACGGCGGCTGCTGGCGGGCAGCGGGTTTGCGTGGATGCCGGAAACGGCCATCGCGGCCGAGCTGTCCCGGGGGCTGGTGGTTCCGGTCGGCGGCGACGAATGGATTGCGCCCCTGACGATTTCGGCCTTTTCCGATCCGGGTTCGCTGGATGATCAGGCGCGCGCTGTCTGGGAGCGTTTGTAGGGCCGGTGCAAACGGTATCGTGCAGAGGGCACGACCCCCGAAGCATGGCGCGTATGGTGCAGGGAGAAAGTGGTGGGCGACCCTGGAATCGAACCAGGCGTGCGTCTCCGCGAGGGAGTTACAGTCCCCTGCCACACCTTGCGGCCTGTCGCCCACTGATCAGGGATCGGAACCCTTGACGTGAGCGGCTGATTACCGGCGTGGCCGGGACCCGTCAACCACAAAATCGCGGGAAAAGCGCCGGAAAACCGGTTGTGTAACAGGCGTTTTTGGGCGCATTGAAGAGAACAGTCAGCGATGGGGGCGAAGCCGTGCCGAAAAAGCCGCAATGGGTGATCGACAAGGAGCAGGGCAAGCGTCGGGTGGCGGCGGAAACCGTGTGGCTCTTCGGGCTTCATGCGGTGCGCGATGCGTTGCGGAATCCGGCCCGCGAGAAGCTGCGGCTGATCGTGACGAAGAATGCCGCAGACAAGCTGGCCGAGGCGATCGCCACCAGCGGCATGACGCCCGAAATGGCCGATCCGCGCAAGTTTCCGGCCCCCATCGATCCAGGCTCGGTGCATCAGGGCGCGGCGCTGGAGGTAAAACCGCTGAACTGGGGCACGCTGGCCGAGGTCTCGACGCGGCCCGGGCAGGGCGCGCCGCGGCTGGTCATGCTCGACCGGGTGACGGACCCGCACAATGTGGGGGCGATCCTGCGGTCCTCCGAAGTCTTCGGCGCGCAGGCGGTGATCGCGCCGCGGCATCATTCGGCCCCCGAGACGGGTGCGCTGGCCAAGACCGCCTCGGGCGCGCTGGAACGCCAGCCTTATCTCCAGGTCCGAAACCTGGCCGACGCGATCCGCGAGGTGCAGGCGATGGGGTTCATCGTGCTGGGGCTGGCCGGAGAGGCCGGGGAAACGCTGGAGGAGGCGCTGGAGGGCCTGCGCGACCGCCCCGTGGCGCTGGTTCTGGGGGCCGAGGGTCCGGGATTGCGGCAAAAGACCCGTGAGACCTGCGACAGATTGGTCAAAATCCCGTTTGAAGGTGCGTTTGGCTCGCTCAACGTCTCAAATGCGGCCGCTGTGGCCCTATATGCTTCGTTGCAGAGGTAGGAAGGGCGTCGCATGGCCGGGAAGATCGCCACATGCTGCTATTGCGGCGCGCGCGCGGCGCTGATCTTGCGCGGCACGGGCCGGCACGAGCTGAGCTGTTCGAGCTGTGGCGCGCCATTGCATGAGATGAAGGCGCTGCCGATGCGCCGCGCGGCCGCGCCCGTCCGGGCAATGCCTGCCGCCGCCGCCCGGGCAGCGCCCTGGCCGAAAACGCGGCGCAAGCCCGTGAAAAAACGCAAGAAAATGCGCAAGTTTTCGCCGATGCGCGTGTTTCGCGAGGCGCTGGACGAGGTCTGGGACGCCGTTGAAGACGTTTTTGACTGAAAAACACTGCGAAAATCACGGTTTTGTTGCAGAATTTAACCTCGCGTTCACACCTCTATTACAATCTCTTTATAAATCGCGAACACGACATAGATCATATTCCATGAGGGGCCGGTTCGGAACCCGGCACCTCACTTCACTGTCCCTCGTTCCGTGACTGCGCCCGAGCTTGCCTCGGGCGCTTTTTTTGTGGGCACGGGCGCGCGTTTTCTGACAGAACCGAAATCAGAGGGAAAGGGACGCCGAATGGACGAGACCTATAGCGATGATCATCTGCGCACCATCCTGAGACGCACCCGGCGGATCGCGGTTGTGGGCGCGTCGGCAAACGAGGTGCGGCCCAGTTTCTATGTCGCGCGCTATCTTGCGCTGAAGGGGTTCGACGTGGTGCCGGTCAATACCGGCCATGCGGGCAAGGTTCTGTTCGGCAAGACGGTTGTCGGCGCCCTGAGCGACATCGAGGGCGGCGTGGACATGGTCGACATCTTTCGCCGGTCCGAGCATGTGGGGCCGATCGTGGACGAGGCGCTGGAGCTGTTTGACGGCCTGCGGACGATCTGGATGCAGATCGGGGTGGTGAATGTCGAGGCTGCCGAAACCGCCCGGGCGCGCGGCGTGGACGTGGTCATGAACCGCTGTCCGAAGATCGAGTATCAGCGCCTGTTCGGCGAGCTTCGGATGGGCGGGTTCGCGACCGGGGTGATTTCCTCGAAACTGTGAGCCCGGGCGCGCGCGTGGCCTGGGTATTTGACACCAGAAAGAGGCCGGGCTTGGGGGGGGGCGTTTCAGCCCGAGGCGAAATCGGCGGCGACGCGGGTTCTGCGCAATGGGCGGACCAGTCGGATGGCCTCTTCATAGAGAGGATGCGCCTTGTAGGCGGCAAGGGCGGCTTCGTCCTCGAATTCGGCATAGACCACCACGTCCACCGCGGCCTGTTCGGCGTCGTTGATCGTGTCGGCCTGAAGGTTGCGGCCCAGTTCGAAATGGCGCGCATGGGGAATGCCGGCAAGCGTGCCGAGGCCGGCCTCGATGCGATCGAGATCGGCGCGGTCACGGGCGGAGAAGAAGACGATGTGGCGGATCATTCGGGTCGCTGGGCCTTTTCGCTGAGGCCGGACCGGGATTGCCGGCCATCCAGTTCGGCCATGACATCGGCCAGCGGGATGTCGCGGCTGTGCAGCATGACCAGGAGGTGAAACAGCACATCCGCGGCCTCGCGGGTGAGCGCGGGCCTGTCGTTCTTCACCGCTTCGATGATGGCCTCGACGGCCTCTTCGCCGAATTTCTCGGCGACCTTCTCGGGGCCCTTGGCCAGAAGGCGCGCGGTCCAGCTCTCGTCAGAGGAGGCGGCGGCGCGGGTGGCGATGATCTGTTCGAGCTTTTCGAGGGTCATGCGGCAAGCCTCATGGGGATCCCGGCGGCGGCCATATGCGCCTTGGCCTGGGCGATGGTGTAGTCTCCGAAATGAAAGATGGAGGCGGCCAGAACCGCCGATGCGCCGCCCTTGATCACGCCGTCGACGAGGTGATCGAGCGTGCCGACGCCGCCCGACGCAATGACCGGCACGGTCACGGCGTCCGAGATGGCGCGGGTGAGCGGCAGGTTGAAGCCCGCGCGGGTGCCGTCGCGATCCATGGAGGTAAGCAGGATCTCTCCGGCCCCTTTCGCGGCAACGGTCCGTGCGAATTCCACCGCGTCGATGCCGGTGGGTTTGCGCCCGCCATGGGTGAAGATTTCCCAGCGGCCCGGCGCGACCGTCTTGGCGTCAATGGCGCAGACAATGCATTGCGAGCCGAAAAGATCCGCCGAGCGCGCGATCACGTCCGGGTCCGCCACGGCGGCGGAGTTGAAGCTGACCTTGTCCGCGCCGGCCAGCAGGAGCGCGCGGACATCGCGTGCCGAGCGCACGCCGCCGCCCACGGTCAGCGGAATGTAGCATTGCTCGGCCGTGCGCTGCACCACGTCGAACATGGTGCCGCGGTTTTCATGGGTGGCGTGGATGTCGAGAAAGCAAAGCTCGTCCGCACCGGCCCGGTCATAGGCGCGGGCGGCATCCACCGGGTCGCCTGCATCGACCAGGTCGACGAAGTTCACACCTTTGACCACGCGGCCATCGGCCACGTCGAGGCAGGGGATGATACGGGTCTTGAGCATGGCGCGCCTATCTCAAATCTCGCCTGCTTTTAGGGGCGTTTGGCGCGGTTGACCAGAGCGGGAATGCACGTGTGCAGGGGCTGAAGCGCTGCGGGCGGCGGCGACGCGAAAGGGCATGATCTGCGCAAGCCGGGCGCGCGCGCCGGAGTTGCGGGGGCGGCTCCCCGGTGTGGCGAGGCTGAGGCGGCCTCGCGCGTTGAGCGGGGTTCGGGCGCCGGGCGGCGTGATCCGGACGCGGCGCATCCGTGCCTTTTTTCGCAAAACGCCCCGGACCCCGGATCACTGGTCCGCCCGGAAACTGGCGGGTCTTCGCGTGGCGGGTGACCAAAGCGGCGTGTTCCCGCGCATTGCCTCTCGTTAACGAAAAAGTCATTGTTCAAGGCAGTTTAGACTGGACAGTATGGCGGAAAAATTGGTGGAAGGTGAAACATGAAACGTTTGGCAATCGCGCTTGTGGGCGCGTTGGTGGCAGGACCAGTGATGGCGGATGTTCAGGACATCGTGAGAGTGAAGGCCAGCGGCGATGTGGACAGCACCATGGATGCGCTGGAAGCGGCGGTGAAGGGCGCGGGCGCACGCGTCTTTGCGCGCATCGATCATGCGGGCGGGGCCGAGAAGGCAGGGATGGAGCTGGCCCCCAGCCAGGTGCTGATCTTCGGCAATCCCAAGCTGGGCACGCCTGCGATGCAGGACGATCCGCTGGCCGGGCTTTTCCTGCCGATGAAGGTGCTGGTCTATTCGGATGGCGACGGGCAGGTCTGGCTGGCCTACGAGGACCCTGCCGAGATGCTGGAAGACGCAGAGGGCGTGCCCGCGGATGCCGAGTACGTGGGCAAGATGACCAAGGCGCTGGGCAAGCTGGCGGCGAAGGCGGCGGGTGGCTGAGGTTTTCGCGAGGTCCCTCAGGATTATTGGCGAAATGAGCAAGGCGATCAGGACAGGAGCCTGAGGGCGTCCTGTAGGTTGATGGCCCCGTCATAGAGCGCACGGCCCGAAATCGCGCCATTGAGCGGCGCGCCGCAGTCGCGCAGGGCGATGAGGTCGTCAAGAGACGAGACCCCGCCCGAGGCGATCACCGGGATCGAGACGGCGCGGGCGAGCGCTGCTGTGGCCTCGATATTGGGCCCCTGCATGGCACCGTCACGGTTGATGTCGGTGTAGATGATCGCCGCGACGCCCGCATCCTCGAAGGATTTGGCAAGGTCAGTGACCATCACGTCGGTCTCCTCCGCCCAGCCCTTGGTCGCCACGCGTCCGTCGCGGGCGTCGATCCCCACGGCCACCTGACCCGGGAAAGCGCGGGCGGCCTCGCGCACGAGGGCGGGATTTTCGACTGCGACGGTGCCCAGGATCACCCGGGCCAGCCCCTTGGACAGCCAGCGTTCGATGGTGGCCATGTCGCGGATGCCGCCGCCCAGCTGCGCGGGGGTTTTCGTGGCGGACAGGATGGCCTCGACCGGGGCGGCATTGACGGGCTCGCCTTCGAAGGCGCCGTTGAGGTCGACGAGATGCAGCCATTCGCAACCCGCCGTGACGAACTCCATTGCCTGGGCGGCAGGATCGTCATTGAAGACGGTGGCGGCGTCCATTTCCCCGCGCAGCAGACGCACGGCTTGGCCGTCCTTGAGGTCGATGGCGGGGTAGAGGATCATGGCTGGGCTCCGCGAGGGTTGGTGAAACGCGCTTTGGCACGGACCTGCCGGATTTGCAACGCGACGTGGCGTCATCGTTGATCGAAGGGCCTGCCCCGGGTCATGCTCTGGCCCGAACTCAGGGAGGAAACACGATGAAACTGGTACTTGGTGCGGTGGTGGCGGTGATTTTGGGTGCAGGTGCGGCCCTGGCAGACCCGCTTGAGGGCATGTGGCGCACAGCCGCCGATGACAATGGAAATTCGGGCCTGATCAAGGTGGCTCCGTGTGGCGCGAAACTGTGTGGAACGCTGATCAAGGCCTATAACGCGGCCGGTCAGGAAATCCAGAGCGACAATGTGGGTCGTCAGATCATCTCGGACACCGTCAGCAAGGGCGGCGGCAAGTATTCCGGCAAGGTCTATTCGCCGGACCGTGGCAAGACCTACAAATCCAGGCTGATGCTGAGCGGCAAGACACTGAAGGTCTCGGGCTGTGTGCTGGGTATTTGCCGCGATGGCGGCACCTGGGAAAAGGTGAAGTAGGGTCTCGCCACCGAAGGCAGGCGGTCTGCCGGGCGTTCCACGGGGGGCACCCTGTTGCGTGCGAGGGCCGGCGCGAAATGGCCGATGGGCGGTGGCTTTGATCAAGGCGCTGGCATGTGTGCCGCGCGATGATTATGGAAGAGTTGCCGCAACCGGATGAGTCGCGGCACGCGCCCTCCGGCCGAGGGTCACTGGTTGGAGACAATGCCGGTGAAAACAACTCTTTACACAGTACTCTTCATGTTTCTCGCCGCCACGGCGGCGCAGGCCAGGGACCCGGCTATCGGCACTTGGGTCACACCGCCGGACCGCAAGAACCTGACCGCGCATATCGAGGTTGAACCTTGTGGTACCGGATTGTGCGGACGCGTGTCCCGGGCCTTCGACGCCTCGGGGCGTCAGGTGTCGACGAAGAATGTCGGCAAGCAGGTTTTCTGGGGTATGAAACCCGCGGGAGGCGGCAAGTATGACGGTGGGACCGCCTGGGTGCCTCTGCTCAACGTCAACGCCAGGGCCAGTATGGATCTGCGTGGCAACACGTTGAACGTACGCGGCTGCAAGGGCGTGATTTGTGACGGGCAGGTCTGGACGCGGTTGAAATGAGGCTGAGCCGGGCTTGAGCCCGGACCGCGCCCGCTTGGGTGTCCGCGTCGTCAGGGCCGCCAGGCCAGGAAATTGGCGATCATCCTGAGCCCGGTTGTCTGGCTCTTTTCGGGGTGGAACTGCGTGCCGATGATGGTGTCGCGTCCGACGATGGCGGTGATCTGGCCGCCATAGTCCACATGTGCGAGCCGGTGCGCGGGATCGGTCACCTCGAAATGGTAGGAATGCACGAAATAGGCGTGATCCCCGGTGTTGACACCCGCCAGCACCGGGTGATCATCGCCCGCCAGGTTCAGGTCGTTCCAGCCCATATGCGGCACCTTGAGCGCCGTGTCGGACGGCGTGATCGGCACGACGCTGCCGCCGATCCAGTCAAAGCCCGGCGTCTCGGTGTATTCCAGCCCGCGACTGGCCAGCATCTGCATTCCGATGCAAATGCCCATCAGGGGGCGGGCGCGGGAGATCACCGCCTCTTCGATCGCCTCGAACAGTCCCGAATGGTCGAACAGCGCCTTGCGGCACGCCGGAAATGCGCCGTCACCGGGAAGAACAACGCGGTCGGCGCGGGCCACGGCGGACGGGTCCGAGGTGACGGTGACATCGCCCGCATCCGCCTCCCGCGCCATGCGCTGAAACGCCTTTTCGGCCGAGTGCAGGTTGCCCGCACCATAATCCACGATGACGGTCTGCATGGCTCAGAGCGCGCCCTTGGTCGACGGGATCGCGTCGGATTTGCGCGGATCGGTCTCGACGGCCTCGCGCAGGGCCCGGGCCACCGATTTGAAGGCGGCCTCGGCCATGTGGTGGCTGTTGATGCCGTGCAGCGCGTCCACATGCAGGGTTATCCCGCCATGGGTCGAGAATGCCTGAAAGAACTCGCGCACCAGTTCGGTGTCGAAGCTGCCGATCCTGGCCGTGGGCAAATCCATGTTCCAGACCAGGAAGGGGCGCCCGGACAGATCGAGTGCCGCGCGCACCAGAGCGTCATCCATGGGCAGCAGGCAGGACCCGTAGCGGCGGATGCCCGTCTTGTCACCCAGGGCCTTGGCCAGGGCCTGACCCAGGGCGATGCCGACATCCTCGACCGAGTGATGGTCATCGATATGCAGATCGCCCGTGCAGCGGATTTTCAGGTCGATCAGCGCGTGGCGGGCCAGCTGGTCAAGCATGTGGTCGAAAAAGCCGATGCCCGTCTCGTTGTCGTAACGGCCTGTGCCATCGAGAGACATCTCGACGGATATCTCGGTCTCGGAGGTCTTGCGGGTGATCCGGGCGCGGCGCATGGGCGGGCTTTCCAAAAGGTTTGTCGCGGCCCTTATAGGCAGGATCGGGGCACGCGCCAAGGCGTCGCGAGCACGCGGTCCGCAACCGGTTGTTAACCCGCAACGGTTAGGGTTCAGGCATCTTGCGGAGATGCGCGATGCAGTTGCGATTGAAGAGCATGGCCGATGTGCGGCTGTTCAGCCTGGCGATTTCGCTGATTGCGGTCGTGGGCAATTTCGCGCTGCAGGCGGTGATCTATCCCCCGGGGACGGTTGCCCATCTTTGGTTCCCCAGCCTGGTGATCGCTGTCAGCCTCGCGGCGCCGATTTCGTATTTCGTGGGCGTCAGGATGCTCGACATTCACAAGCTGACCGAGCAGCTCGAGCATGTGGTGAGCCATGATGCGCTGACCGAAACCTGCTCGCGAATGCGGTTTTACGAGCATGTCGCGGCATTGCAGAGCTGGCCGCAGATGGTGATCGCGGCGGATATTGATCATTTCAAGGCGGTCAATGACCGCTACGGGCACCAGGCGGGCGATGCCGTGCTCAAGCAATTCGCCACGACGCTGGTGCGCAACTGCCGCGAGGACGACCTGGTGGCGCGTTTCGGGGGTGAGGAATTCGTCGTTCTTCTGCGCGCGGGAGCCGAGGCCGAGGCCGTGGCCACGGCGGAGCGTTTGCGGGCCTGCGTGGAAACGCGCGAGTATGTGATCAGCGGCGCGGAGGTGGCCATAACGGCAAGCTTCGGCGTGGCCCAGATCGCGTCGGGTGAAGAGATCGACGTGGCCCTGCATCGCGCGGACGAGGCTCTTTACCGTGCCAAACGGTCGGGCCGGAACAGGGTTTGTGTGCATGACCCGGGATCGTCGGAATTCTTCGATGCATCTGCGCCCGGGACGTCGCGTGCGGGGACCGAAACCCCGGGCGGGGGCGATGCTCAGCCGCTGCCCCTGCCGGGGGTGCGCGCGGCATTGCGATAATGCGCCAACACGAAGACGCGGATGGCCGAGGCTAGGCCCGATGCAGTGTCGCCGCCGAGGCTGCGTGCGGCGTCGATCTCGGAGGCGAGCTGGTTGAGCGGCACACCGCGTGTCGCGGCGATGTCACGAAACGCCTGCCAGAAGGGCTCTTCGAGTGACACGGAGGTGCGGTGGCCGCGCAGGGTGAGCGAGTGTTTGACGGGACGGCCCCGAAGGTCGGGATCGGTCATGGTTCGCGCTTGTGCTGATCGAGTCGCGTGACGGTCTTGTCCTTGCGCGCCTTGTCGAGGCTCCTGGCGGCCTTGCTGCGTCCGTGTTTGGCGGCGTTTTCGTCGGCCTTCGCCTTTTTTTCGGCGCGGGCCCGGGTCTTGCGAAAACGGTTCAGGTTGGTGATCTCGGCCATGGGGCCAGCATAGCGGTGGCGCGCAATAATGCCAGCACAGGATATGGCCGCGGGGGCGGGTTCAGAACAGGCCGGGCAGCAAACCGGGCAGGCGTTTGCGGCCCTCGCCGGTCAGGGCATAGGCGATGACGGTCTCGCGCAGGGGTTCGGGTGCTGCCTCCGGGCGCACCTCCATGAGGCCCACGCGAGACAGATGCGCCCAGAACCGGTCATTCGGGGAACCGCGGGAGGTCATCGCTACCTTGTCCTCGGCCGCGCCGCCCTGGAGCATGGCGATGAGCACGGATTTGTCCCCCCGGTGACAGCGCGCCCGCGAGGGTTTTCAACTGCGGTCCCCAGGTCTTGTCCTGCAGAGCGGCCGCATAGACGCCGCGCGCAGGCTCGGGCAGGTCGGTCATTTTGGGCCGACCATGTTCTCGGGGCGCACGACGCGATCAAAGGTCTCTTCGTCCACGAAACCGAGCGCGATGGCCTCGTGCCTGAGCGTGGTGCCGTTCTTGTGGGCGGTCTTGGCAACCTTGGTGGCGTTGTCATAGCCGATCTCGGGGGCCAGCGCCGTCACCAGCATCAGAGAGTCGCGCATCAGCTTGTCGATGCGGGCTTCATCGGCCCTGAGCCCATCCACCAGGTTGTCGGTGAAGGCCGAGGCAGCATCCCCCAGAAGTTGCATGGATTGCAACACGTTATAGGCCATCATGGGCTTGTAGACGTTCAGTTCGAAATGGCCCTGGCTGCCGGCAAAGCCGACAGCGGCATCGTTGCCCATGACATGCGCGCAGACCTGGGTGAGCGCCTCGCACTGGGTGGGGTTCACCTTGCCGGGCATGATCGAGCTGCCGGGTTCGTTCTCCGGCAGGATCAGCTCGCCCAGCCCACAGCGGGGACCGGAGCCGAGAAAGCGGATGTCATTGGCGATCTTGAAGAGCGAAGCGGCGACGGTCTTCAGCGCGCCGGAGATTTCCACCATCGCGTCATGGGCGGCGAGCGCCTCGAACTTGTTGGGTGCCGTGACGAAGGGCAGGCCGGTGATGCGCGCCATGTTGGCGGCCACGGTCACGTCCCAGCCCCTGGCGGTGTTGAGCCCGGTGCCCACGGCGGTGCCGCCCTGAGCGAGCTCGTAGATGCGCCCCAGCGCGTCGTTGATGCGGGCCAGCCCCATGGCGACCTGGTGGCTGTAGCCGGAGAACTCCTGAGCGAGGGTCAACGGCGTCGCGTCCTGGGTGTGGGTGCGACCGATCTTGATGATGCCGTCAAAGTCTTTGACTTTCTTTTCAAGAGCCTTGTGGAGTTTCTTAAGGCCCGGAAGAGTCACGTCGCGGGCTGTCATGGCGGTGGCGATATGCATGGCCGTGGGGAAGGTGTCGTTCGAGCTCTGGCCCATGTTGCAATGGTCGTTGGGGTGGACCGGGTCCTTGGAGCCGATCACGCCGCCCATGATCTCGATCGCGCGGTTGGCAATGACCTCGTTGGCGTTCATGTTCGATTGCGTGCCCGAGCCGGTCTGCCACACCACGAGCGGGAAGTTGTCGTCGAGCCGGCCTGCGACCACTTCGCCTGCTGCCTGAATGATCGCATCGGCGCGGGCCTCGTCGAGCTTGCCGGAGGCCTTGTTGGCCTCGGCGCAGGCCTGTTTGATCACGCCCAGCGCGCGCACGATGGCGACGGGCTGTTTTTCCCAGCCGATGGGGAAGTTCATGATCGACCGCTGGGTCTGTGCGCCCCAGTATTTGTCGGCGGGAACCTCAAGGGGGCCAAAGCTGTCGGTTTCGGTGCGAGTGGCGGTCATGGGGCGCTCCAGGTGAGATGGGTCCGCCCTGTCATACCCGACAGGGCGGGGGCGTCAACAATGTATACTGCGGTATACTGGCACGGATGGCGGCCCCCCATCCTGCGGCTCCGGCCCCGGGATTATTTTCGGAAACTGTCGAGACTGACCACATCCGCATCCGAGCGATCCGGTTCGGCCGTCTTGGCCTCGGGCGCCCGCGGTGCCGCGGCAATGTCTTCGGCGGGGTCTGGCGCGTCCTCTTCGTCCTCGTCATGCTGCTCGAAGCGCAGGCCGAATTCGACGGACGGGTCCACAAAGGTCTGGATCGCGTCATAAGGGA